>Ga0208544_10003208_pt1 | contig 10327 bp, 8 predicted proteins | sample DEB08_DNA_9_FD_184526 | JGI IMG/M metagenome (GOLD analysis project Ga0208544, IMG submission 184526) | Aqueous microbial communities from the Delaware River and Bay under freshwater to marine salinity gradient to study organic matter... | ecosystem: Environmental > Aquatic > Marine > Coastal ...
ATTTTGTACGCAATTGCCGTGGGTTGATGCGACCGGTGGCGGCGAGCAATACGCGCCCTGCGCGGGCGACCCCAAGGGCTTGGCAGCCCGTCTGCGCGGCCGCGCTGAACCCTTCAAGTGCACCGGCTGCAGACGACTCGGCCGCGATTCGGCGGTTTTTACAGACCTATTTGATGCCCTGGCAACTCGAAACGGCTGCTGGCAAGCTTGCCGATGGCATGGTGACGGGCTACTACGAACCGTTGGTGAAAGGCTCGCGCACGCGCGGGGGCGATTTTCAGTGGCCATTGTTGGCCGTGCCTGATGATTTATTGGTTGTCGACTTAGCAGCCCTTCATCCTGAGTTGACCAACAAACGGGTGCGGGGCAAAGTCGTCGGCAATCGGGTTGTGCCATACGACAGCCGGGCAGAGTTAAATGACCCCAACCGCCAACCGCCGGCCATTGTCTGGGTCAACGACCCAGTCGATAACTTTTTCTTACAAATTCAGGGCTCAGGCCGTGTTTATTTGGCTGAGGGTCCCGACGCTGGTCAGACCATTCGCTTGGCTTACGCCAACCACAATGGTCACCCCTACGTCTCTATTGGCCGATGGTTAGCCAACAAAGGCGAAATTCCGTTGGCTCAGGCTTCAATGCAAAACATCAGGGCTTGGGCCAAGCGCAATCCCTCGCGTGTTCAAGAAATGCTAAATGCCAACCCAGCGGTGGTTTTCTTTGTGGAAGAGACCATTAATGATCCGTCTGAAGGCCCCAAAGGCGCCTATGGCATCCCCTTAGGCGAAAAGCGTTCGGTGGCTGTCGACCCGACCTTTGTGCCATTGGGCACGCCGCTGTACCTCTCCACGACCATGCCTTCGTCCAAAGATCCTTTGAACCGTTTGGTTTTTGCGCAAGACACTGGCACGGCCATCAAAGGTGCGGCACGCACGGACTTCTTTTGGGGGTTTGGTGAAGATGCTGGCGCTTTGGCGGGACGCATGAAGCAGCGTGGCCAAATGTGGTTGTTATGGCCCAAACAGGCAGGAGCCCCATCAGCGCGATGAAAGCCTCTGTCGTGATCTGCGGTGCAGGCATTGTTGGCATGGCCAGCGCGCTCGCGTTGGCGCGCGCAGGCTGTCATGACGTTGTGTTGTTGGGTCCCGCACCACGCGTGGTTAGCACGGATCACAATACCTATCACCCACGGGTTTATGCGATCTCGGGCTCCAGTCAGCAGTTCCTGCAATCCATTGGTGTCTGGTCTTTGTTAGACATGGGTCGGGTAACGCGTGTTGAGGCCATGGAGGTACGGGGTGACCAATTTGGCGCGCTCTATTTGCGTGCCTGGCAGGCGGCACAACCTCAGCTCAGTTGGATTATTGAGGCCGGTGAGATTGAGCGGGTTTTGAGTCAAGCCTTAAAAGTCTACGGCCTGACGTGGCTTGAGGACACGTTGGACCAGTATCAAAACCAAACAGGTGTGACGCAGGCGGGTAAAACCTTGACGGCTGACCTTTGGGTGGCGGCCGATGGTGCCAATTCTGCGTTACGCCAATTGGCTGGGCTGCCTTACGATAGCCAGCCTTACGATGCCGTGGGCGTGGTTGCGCACTTGACGTGCGAGCATCCGCATCAGGGTGTCGCGTTTCAGTGGTTTCGACCAGAAGGCGTGCTGGCACTTTTACCCATGCCCGACACAACGGCTGGTCATCAGGTTTCAATGGTGTGGTCACTTAAAACGGCTCACGCTGATGTGTTGTTGGGCTTGCCGCCAGAGCGACAAGCCGATGAGCTGGCCGGATCTCTGGCGCCAGCCACGCGCGCTAGGCTCGGTCAGTTAACGCTTAGAGGCCCACTCAATGGATTTGCATTGACCCTGGGTCAATCACCCATGATTGGCCCAGGCGTGGCACTGGTGGGCGATGCTGCCCATCGCGTGCATCCGCTAGCGGGCCAAGGACTGAACTTGGGGTTAGGTGACGCGCAGGCGCTCGTTCGCGTTGTTTCACAAAGAGAGCCTTTCTTGTCAGCCGGTGATCCGCTAGTTTTGCGTCGATACAGACGCGAGCGTGCACAGGCGATTTTAGAGATTCGGTTGGTGACAGACGGATTGAAGCGTTTGTTCGACGTGACGTTGCCACCCATTCCTTGGATACGCAATGCCGGTTTGAGTTTGGTTGATCGTTTGCCGCTGGTTAAGCGGCTTTTAATTGAAGGCGCTTCACGCTCAGCTTAAGTCTGTCGTGGTGTTAAGCATAAAAAAAAGGAGTCGCTTGAGTATGCATAAAACAGTGAAACAAATGGTTTGCGCCAGTGTGTTCGTCTTGGGTGCGTTGGGGGTTTTCGTGATGGGGCCCGCAGCAGCACAGTCGACTGTGGCACCAGTCGCCTCGCCCACCAGCCCTGAACCAGTGGTTGTGGCTGGCCAAGTCGATGCCCGAACAGAAGCGGTGAAAAAACGGTTCCGGGAGCGTTTTGGCAATATGCCCGTCACAGAAGTCCGCCACACTGTGTTTGGATTATTTGAAGTGCAACTTGGCAGTAGTTTGGTTTACACCGATGAGTCGGTAAGCTTCGTACTTGATGGGCATTTGATTGATGCGAGCAACCGGCAGGACATCACAGAACAGCGTTTAGAGGAATTGGCCAAAGTTGATTTCAATGCATTGCCGTTTGAGCTATCTGTTAAGCAAGTCATTGGCGATGGTTCGCGCAAGATGGCGATCTTTGAAGATCCCAATTGTGGCTTTTGCAAACAATTGCGCCGCAACATGGTGGGCATTGATAACTTAACCGTCTACACTTTTTTGTTACCTATTTTGTCAGCAGATTCGGCTGACAAAGTGAAAAACATCTGGTGTGCAACTGACCAAGGTCAGGTGCTTGATGCTTGGATGCTTGGCGGTAAAGTACCATCCAAGCTCAGCTGCGATGTGCCACTCGATCAATTCCGGCAGTTGGGACAACAGCTTGCGGTTCAAGGCACGCCCGCCATCTTTTTTGCAGACGGTTCACGGGTACCCGGTGCGATTTCAAAAGAAGAAATCATCAAGCGTTTGCAGTAGCGGCATGAGCGGTATTTCGTTAATAAGACTATAGGAAACAGACATGAAAATCGCAGTGTTGGATGATAATTTGAAAGTGGCCAAGCAACTGGCCAATTGGGACGCTTTGGGTGATGAAGTGGTTTTCTTTGAAAACGTGATTGCCGTGGCTGATTGTTCAAGGGTCTTGGCTGACTTTGACGTGATTGTGGCCATGCGCGAACGCACACGTTTTCCGGCGGCGTTGATTCACGCGTTGCCAAACTTGAAGTTGATTGTCACCACGGGTTTGCGTAACAACGCCATTGATTTGATTGCTTGCGCTGAGAAAAACGTCACGGTCTGCGGCGCCCCCGGCGATGATAACGGATCAGTAGGCACGGCTGAGTTGGCTTGGGCACTGGCCATGGCGCTTTTCAAGCGCATGGTGCAAGAAGACAGCAATATGAAAAAAGGCCTTTGGCAGACCGTCATGACACCGACACTTTCAGGCCGTTGCTTGGGTTTGGTGGGGGCTGGTAAGCTGGGTCAACAAGTGGCACGGTACGGGCACGCCTTCGGCATGGATGTGATCGCCTGGAGTCCGAACTTAACCGACGAGCGGGCGCAGGCTGCTGGGGTTAAGCGGGTTGATAAGCATGCTTTGTTTCAAAATGCTGATATCGTTTGCGTGAACTTGGTGTTAAGTGACAAGACCGAGGGCATTATCGATGCCGGGTGTATTGAGGCCATGAAGTCGACGGCCTATTTTGTTAATACCTCGCGAGCTGGTTTGGTGGACTTGGCAGCGCTTAAAACGGCACTACAAAATGGCAAAATCGCTGGTGCGGGTTTGGACGTTTTTGAAACCGAGCCCTTGCCCGCTGATGACCCGTGGCGTCATGTGCCCAACACACTGTTAACACCGCACTTGGGTTACGCCACGACAGATAACTTCAATGCCTACTTCCCCAATGTCGTTGCGGCCATTGATGCCTTTAAAAAGGGTCAGCCGATTCGAGTGATCCAGTAATGGCCCGCATCTTGCCAGTGCCACTTTTGGTCCGGTTTTTACTGGTCTTGGTGCTGGCAGCGGCGGTTTATTTCTTTTCAGGGTTTTTGGTGCCTGTTCTGGCGGCACTTATCATTGGTTTTGCGAGTTGGCCACTCTACGACCGTTTGGTTAAACGGATGGGTGGCAAAACCATTTTGGCGGCTAGCCTGTCATTGCTTTTGATTTTGATATTGCTGGTGATTCCGTTGTCGATAGCGCTTTATTACGCTATCTCGGAAGCATCAAATTTTGTCGCTTGGTTGATAATGGCCAATCGTGACGGTGTGTTTGCTCCGAACTGGGTTCAGGATTTGCCTGTTGTTGGGGGAACCATCGCCAGTTATTGGAATGACTACTTGGGTCAACCGCAAGCGCTCGGTGACTGGGTGGAAGTTTTTAGTGGCCAACACCTGGGTGACATTTACCGCATGGCAGTGACTGCCACAGGTGATGTATTTCATGTCTTTTTGACCGTTCTTTTCATGCTAATGGCCTTGTTCTTTGTTTACAAAGACGGGCATGGGTTGGTCGAGCAACTCGATGTGGTGGGGGAGCGATTGCTGCCTAATCGGTGGCAGCATTTCTCGCGAGTGGTGCCAGCAACCGTCAGTTCGACCGTGACTGGTATGGGCTTGATTGCCATTGGTGAGGGCGTGGTGTTGGGTTTGGCCTATTGGGTGGTTGGCTTTCCGTCACCGGTTTTAATGGGCGTCATCACCGGTGTCATGGCCATGATTCCCGGTGGCGCACCTTTGTGCTTTACCTTGGTGTCGATTTACTTGGTTGGCTCGGGAAACGCCATTGAGGGCGTGGGACTCTTTATTTGGGGCTCGGTCGAGCTCTTCGTTGTCGACAAGACCTTGCGTCCAAAGTTGGTTGGCGGACCGGTCAAGCTGCCGTTTTTACCAACCTTTTTTGGGTTGGTGGGTGGCGTACAAACCATGGGTCTGGTGGGGCTGTTTGTCGGGCCCGTGCTCATGGCGTTATTGGTCGCAATGTGGCGAGAGTGGCTCTACGGTTTAAAACTCTCTCGTACGCCGACTTAGGCAGTTGGAAACGTGCCTGGCAGAAGGATGCGCTTGTCAACGGTCTCGATGTCAGTGTGCCCACAAAAAGCCATGGTGAGATCGAGTTCTTTGTGAATGATTTCGAGTGCCTTGGTCACCCCCTCTTGACCCATGGCGCCCAAGCCATATAAGAAGCTGCGACCAATGTAACAGCCGCGAGCACCAAGCGCACGGGCCTTTAAAACGTCTTGGCCGCTACGAATGCCGCCGTCCATGTGGATTTCAACCCGCTTACCGATCGCATCAACAATAGCAGGTAGCGCATTGATGCTGGAATCTGCGCCATCGAGCTGTCGTCCGCCGTGGTTGCTCACAATAATGGCATCAGCACCTGAGTCGGCGGCTAAGCGCGCATCCTCAACATCCATGATGCCTTTGAGAATGAGCTTGCCACCCCACAGTTTTTTGATCCACTGCACATCATCCCAATTGAGCTTGGGATCAAACTGCGAGGCGGTCCATTCGCTTAACTTACTCATATCGGTCACGCCTTTGACGTGCCCCACAATATTGCCGAACTGACGGCGCTTGGTGCCCAACATGCCCATGGCCCAGCGCGGTTTGGTTGCGATGTTAATCATGTTGGCCAGGGTTAGCTTGGGCGGTGCACTCAATCCATTGCGAAGGTCTTTGTGACGCTGCCCCAAGATTTGAAGGTCGAGTGTCAGAACCAACGCACTGCAGTTGGCCACTTTGGCACGTTCAATGAGGCGGGTGATGAAGTCACGATCTTTCATCACATAGAGCTGAAACCAAAATGGGTGTTGAGCTGTTTCTTGGGCCACATCTTCGATTGAGCAAATGCTCATGGTCGAGAGGGTGAAGGGCACACCAAACGCTTTGGCGGCGCGTGCTGCCAAGATTTCACCGTCAGCGTGCTGCATGCCAGTCAGGCCCGTGGGTGCAATGGCTACTGGCATCGACACGGGCTGACCGATCATGGTGGAGCGCGTTGAGCGGTTTTCCATATCAATCAAGATGCGCTGACGCAATTTGATTTTTTGGAAATCCGATTCATTGGCTCGGTACGTTGACTCCGTCCAAGCACCGGAGTCAGCGTAGTCGTAAAACATTCTTGGTACGCGGCGTTTTGCAAGGATTCTAAGATCCTCGATCGTGGTGATAATGCCCATGCCAGCGTCCTTTTGTTAGCGGCTAAGTCAACGTCTGCGGAACCACTTCACGTCGGCGGTCAAGTAGTTGCCAGACCACAACAGCACCCAGTATGCCAAATCCCACGAGGTCTGTCAGGCCACCTGGCTTAATCAAAGACAAAGCACCAATCACCAAGAGGACGCGCTGCACCACATTTGCATGGCTCAGAAGCCAACCAAATAAACCACCTGCTAACGCAATCACACCGATTGAAGCCGTGATAATGGGCCAAACCGCGTGATACCAAGACTGGTCGTCGTCCAAAATAAATAGCAGTGCGGGTTCGTAGACAAACATGAAAGGCACGATATAAGCCGGTGCACCGGCGCGAACGGCGGCCAGTCCTGCTGTCCACATATTGGCGCCAGCAATACCGGCGGCTGCAAAGACTGACAATGCCACTGGCGGGGTAATGGCAGAGAGGATGGCAAAGTAAAGCGCAAACAAGTGAGCCGCGGGCGCCACGATGCCCATCTTAATCAAGGCGGGGACCAATAGGGCCACCATCACAATATAAGCTGGTGTGGTGGGCATACCCATGCCCAAGATGATGCCGGCGACGGCGGTGACCAGTAGTGCCAAAAAGACGTGGTTGTTGGCCAATTCAATCACGATTTGAGTAAAGACAATCCCTAATCCTGTGATCGTGATTGAGCCAATCACTAGGCCAGCACAGGCGCAAGCCATGGCGACCGATAAAGCACCCTTCGCACCTTCCTCGAGGGCTTGGATAGGGGTGTACCACGTGAGCTCTTGACGAGTCGCTTTGCGCAGCATGGCAACGGGTAAACAAAACAAGGCGGCTACCAAGGCGCACATCGGTGCCGAATAGCCCAAGACCAAACCGATCAAGATCACAAACATCGGGATGAATAACTGACCCCTAAGCAGCATGACCTGCCACATTTTGGGCAGTTCTTCCTCTGGGATCCCTGCTAAGCGATAGCGCTTGGCTTCAAAGTGCACTGCGAAGAAAACGGAGATGTAGTAAAGCATGGCGGGCACAATAGCCCAAATGGTGATTTGCAAATAAGGGACGGCCAAGAATTCGGCCATCACGAAGGCAACAGCACCCATGACCGGTGGCATGATCTGCCCGCCAGTAGAGGCCACGGCTTCTACGGCCGCCGCGAACGCGGGTCTAAAGCCAGTGCGCTTCATCAGTGGAATGGTGATGGGGCCCGTGACCATGACGTTGGCCACAGCGCTGCCTGACACCGTACCAAACATGGTTGAGCTGATGATGGCCACTTTACCTGGGCCGCCGGCACTTTTGCCGGTCAATGACATCGAGAAGTCCATGAATAGGCGGCCAGTACCGCTTTTTTCCATGAAGGCACCGAAGATCACAAAAAGCATCACGTAGGCTGCAGATACGCCCAATGTTGAACCAAAAATGCCTTCAGTCGAAAGATACAGTTGTTCGAGTAAAACAACCCACGTGACGTTGGTAAAAAAGGCGGCGTAGCCGACAAATACCAGGGCCGTGATGGGCAATGCCCAGCCGATAATGCGACGGGTGGCTTCGAGCACAATTAAAATCGTGACCACACCCCAAAACATATCGCTTGGTGTTAAGTCATCGATGTAAATGAAACGATTGATAAATGCTTCGTAGGTGAAAAAGATGTGTAGTACGCCGCCGAGCCCACCCACCAGTAATAGCATGTCAAATGAGCGCCACCAAGTTGAGGTGCCTTTGCGGCTGGGAAAGATTAAAAACACCAAGACCAAGGCAAATATCAGGTGAGTGCCCCGGAAAATGACCGCCTCGGGCGGTCCGAACCCCGCCACGTACATGTGGTAGAGCGACATAGTCACCGCGATCGTGGTGATGATTAGTTTCATTAGCGGCGATTTAGGGGCGATCGCAACTTTCTCGTCGGAGACGACTTCACTCATTTGATTATCCTGGTAGAGATGGGGCGTCATCAGACGCCCCAATGGCCTTTACATCGCGCCGACTTCTTTGTAGTACTTGGCGGCACCGGGGTGCAGCGGCACACCCATTTCAGTGGCCATGACTTGTGGTGTCAGGTTAGCCATACTCTTGCTAACAGAGGCCATCGTATCGATATTTTCAGCCATGATTTTGACCATTTTGTAAACGGTATCTGCCGGCAAGTCGCAAGACACAATCACGTGCGTAAAGTAACCAATCGCTGCCACATCTTTGTCTTGGCCAGGATACGTTCCGGCCTTGATGGTTAGTTTGTTGTAGGCAGGGTTCATCGCTTGCATGCCTTTCATGGTGGCATCGTCGACGGGTACCAACGCAATGCCGCGGGCATTGGCCAGATCCATCACAGATGAGGCTGGTGCGACGGTGCCCAAGGTGAAGACATCGGCGTGGCCGTCTTTCATCATTGAAACCGCATCGGTGTAGCCCGCTTGGAAGTTGGCTTTATCGAGATCTTTGTAGGTCATGCCGTTGAGTTGCAAAATGGCGGCTGTGAGTGCTTCACCCGTATTGCCCTTGGGCTGGGTTACCAAGCGTTTGCCTTTGAGATCCTTAAAAGAGGTCACACCCGAATCCTTGGTGGCAACGACTTGAAAAAACTGGGGGTACAAGTTAGCCAGCTGGCAGACTTTGGTGGTTTTGCCTTTAAAAGGGGCTTTGCCAAGCTGCCCATCTACCGCGCTACTTGAGTTTGACATGCCGATCTGGGCCTTGCCTTCATCAACGCCGCGCACATTGGCCAAACCCGCACCGGGCGTGGCGGTGATGTTCAGACCTGGCATTGCTTTTTCCCACATGCCCTTCAGTGCACCACCTAGCGGCACCCAAACGCCGCCTTGCGGGCCGGTCATAAAGGTGTATTGCTGTGCGCTTGCGGGGGCCGCTGCGAGTGCAGCTGTGATAGCCAAAGCGCTAAGGCTTAATTTTGCGATTTTTTTCATGACGTCTCCATAGGTTTTAACGTGTCGAGAACCAATGACTCTTAATCATCGATGTCGTCATTCTATGGGTCAGCGGCACAATTGAAAACCTAGGGTAAGTAGCAGTAACGCTCAGCCTAATGGTGGCTTTACCTGCTGTTAAGCACCGTATTATTCAGTTTGTGGTGAGAGCATTGCGAATAAGGCAAACAAACCTTAGCTTACTGGCGTTGAGTGGTGCCGGATTTGCTGAGTGGTGATCCGCTTGAGTTTTACCTTTCGTGCGTTACAGCCGTTTATGACGCACTTTTGCCGATACCCATTCACTGACGGCGACGGTCGCGAAAATCGCAATCAGCAACATGAACACTTTGGGCCAAGCCAGGGTGTTTAACGCTGACTCAAGCTTCATACCCACGCCGCCTGCACCCACCAACCCCAAAACAGTCGACTCGCGAATGTTGATGTCCCAGCGAAATACCGTGATGCCTGCCAAGGCAGGCGAGACTTGCGGCACGATGCCCCAGGCCATGATTTGAGGCGAGCTTGCGCCCGTGGCGGTAATCGCTTGCACTTGGCGCTCATCGATCTCTTCGATGGCTTCATACAGTAACTTGCCAATAAAACCGATGGATCGCAGCGCGATCGCAAAAACCCCTGCTAAGGGTCCAGGACCAACAATGGTGACCAACAGTAGAGCCCAAATCAGAGAATTAATTGATCGTGACGCCACGATCACAAACAACGCAACGGGGCGGATAAACAAAACGCTTGGTGTGGTGTTACGGGCAGCGAGAAACGCCACCGGAACCGCAATCACCACCCCGATTAAGGTGCCAAGCGTGGCGATGTTGACGGTTTCCCACATTGGGTAGAGCAGCTCGCGGGTGTAAGCCCAGTCGGGTGGCAGCATGCGCGAGCCGATGTCAATGGCTTGCGTTGGCGCGTCGTAAACAAACGCCCAAATGGTTTCGCTGGTCATGACTTGGAAGCACCAAACCACCAGCATGGTGCCGGCAAGCCAACTTAAAAAATGACGCCAAGCACTCGCGCTGTCCCGAAGCTGCCAGCTTGGTGTGGATTTTTTGTGCGTGATGGCATTCATTGGATGCGTCGCCTAATGATGCCAGAGAGATATTCCGCCACAAAAACAATGGCAATAATAA
>Ga0208544_10003211_pt1 | contig 10320 bp, 13 predicted proteins | sample DEB08_DNA_9_FD_184526 | JGI IMG/M metagenome (GOLD analysis project Ga0208544, IMG submission 184526) | Aqueous microbial communities from the Delaware River and Bay under freshwater to marine salinity gradient to study organic matter... | ecosystem: Environmental > Aquatic > Marine > Coastal ...
CCCCAAAACCCCAAAACCCCAAAACCCCGTGAGAGATAGTGATCGTTCGATTAAACATTGAGAGATATTTAAATTTTATTAAGGGGATAGGGGAAAATGAAACCTTCTTCAGGACCAAGTAGCAGCTCCTCAGAAATTGACAAGAAAAACACCGGGCTAGCCAAAAACACCAGACTCTCCGCTGGACAAGGCCTCGTGGCAGTAACTGTCTTAAATATTCCCAGGAAGACCTAGCCGCCGTAGACGAAGTAGAGACCTGGGAAAGAAACTCCAACCAATTTGAAGAACGTGAGCAAGAGTAAGAGAGTTGGCGTGGCTGAGAATGTAGAGTCAGGCTCTGGCTCAATCTCACTCGTTTAGTCAAGTATCAACAAAGCCAGTCACAACTTCTCCATTGACACTATGCAAAGTTCGAACACCAAAACTCGCGACCCCAAAATACTTCAATCCAGTCGAACTCGCGAGCACAGTGCCGCAAAGTCAGTGAACGTGCGCCAGAAACTAGAAACACCGCAGAGTGTGCACAAGCGAAACCTGGTGCCGACTACCATGTCATCACTAAAGCAATAGCAAGACAGATTCACCAAATAAATTAATACCTCGAAGCCTAAAGGCCACCAGCCAACTCGAGCAGTCGGAAATGAAACTACCAGTGGAAGCGGAGTAATCGGCTCCATTAATGCAGTTTCAGTGCGAGGTTTCACCTCAAGCACTAATCAAAGGCCGTGGAAACAGAACAGCAAGAACACACCATCGTTAAAGGCATCTCATGTGCAGCCTGCTGCCAAAGAGGCAAGAACTACTAGATAGTCAACTCAACCGATTCATGCTGTAATTCCTGCGTCAGAAGCTCTGAATACAATTGGGCAGCGAAGACGAAGTTAGATTGCCGTAAGTGCCTAGCAGGGAAAGACGTATCAAAACGCCCTCTCGTAACTCAGTAACACTAAGCAGCAGTTCGATGTCTCATCAACCTGCTCACGAAATTCATAGAAAATATTGACTCCAATGTAAGTAGTTCAACAACGCAATGTGATCTCGGAGTCTTACCCCACCAAGAGCCCCTCGTCACGAAGAAACCAATTCAACCTTATCACGCAGAAAATTCAAAATCCAACTGTGATCCCCTAGCACGTCAACTTAGACCAGCTGTCACAAGAAGCGGAACCTGTGCCTCCATCGTCAACTAAAGGCTCCCCAAGAGGCAAACTAGGCCGTAGGATGACTTAGCTTCGTAAGCACAGTCACAAAATTAGCCCGGCTTTGAACCAGATAATAGACGACAATGAGGCGGAGATCCATTTCACGGACACCGAAAACAATGACCATGTCGTGATGAGCGCAAAGGGACAAAGTGTTTCGCCTGCAACCAAAGGAGGCCCTGCCGAAGCTGTGAATCAGTCTAAATCAGCCAAAGCGACGGCTACAGAAAAGGGTGAGAGTCGAAAAAATGTAACAAACTTTCAGCACCTCGAGGATCAACTCTTAGGCGTTTCAACAAGCTTTATCCTGTAAGAGGGCAAGACCAGTCAACTTGGTCCAGTAGATGCGAATACGAGCAACAATCTAAACACGATCAACAAACCAGCTACGTCTTCATCTTCGTTCAAGCAAGGTAGACATCAACCTTCCTTGTTTGCCTCAAACAAGAATTCCAACTTCCAAACTCCTAGCTCAACCCTCAAGAAGAAGTCCGTCACAGGCAGGGAAGAGGTCAAATAGCTGAAGAAAGTGGCAAATTAATCTAAAAACCGATAGCCAGCACACGACTCTTCGTCATTAATGCAGGAGCTTGAAGGATTGTAAATGATGACCACTGATGACTTTGATAAACTGCACAATAAGGTTCCCAAGACAGGGTAAAACAGTCCAAACAGACTGATGATGTAAAGAGACATGACAAAGATCCTTGGGGCCACAAACGACTCGGCCATGTTTCTTTCCGAGGCAGAGCATCCTAACAATCTAGTGGACGAAGACGAAGGAGAAAGAGGTAGAAGTCAACTTCCGTCTTCATCGGTTAAAGTCCGAACTACGGCCGGCAAGTCAACTCCTGGCTGCTCAATGAAAGGACTATAGGAGAGAGGCAGTAGTCTTAGTGGCGTTTCCTAGCGCCGCTTGAACTATCACTAGCCTCTTTAAGGTGTCGTTTCGTACATGGCAGGAGGTGCCCAAGCAGCCACCCTCGCTGCTGACAATCTCTCCTAACTTTCCGGTGGTCCAAAGAACAACAGCAGCAACACGGCCCGTTTGCAATCTTAGGTGAATGCTTCGAACAGTAAGCCAGCGAAGAAGCAGAATTTCAAAAGTTAACAAAAGGCCTTGCTGTCAATATTAAACCCAGATGACTCACCAGTTGACGAGAAGGAGGAGAAACCTTTTCAGACTGAGTTGAATCTCAGACTGGCCAACCTGAACACCATCCAGGGTCAACTGTTTCTTTCATCGAAATATTAATACCTGCGCCAAGTGGATCTGAGAAACAACAGATTGCGAGACTTGCCAACCGAAATCTGCCGCTTGCACAACCTCGTAACTCTGCGACTCGACTACAACTATCTGACCCATTTGCCTGACAAGATCGGCGATCTCGACAACTTGGTCCATCTGTCGGTGACCTAGAACAGACTTAATGAGCTGCCAGACTCTCTTTTCTGTCGCAAAAAGGGAGGAGGCAGATCGCTGTAGTCATTGAACATTAACGATAATCGCATAGGGCACTTGCACCGGCATTTCGGCAACTTAAAGCAGCTTAAGGCACTTTACATCCATAATAACCCAGTCATAATGATCCCCACTAGCCTCCAAGAACTAAAAAAACTCAGTGAATTCAGCTTGGATTGGCTTTGCTATCTAGAAAATGCCAGCAATAATCAAACTAGCAGAGGAGGAGGTGCGAGTGGTGACATGACTCGAGTTAGTCCCACCAAGAAGTAGCTCCAGATGGTCAAGCCGTCAAACAAGAAGTAGAAAGACCAGGCGAAGACGTTGCCGCCAGGAGGAGGTGCGACTCATTCACGAAGAATACTGACTGGCCCAAAAGGATAAGTCCTCATCAAGTAGGTTCTCGAGCTATGCAAGTTTATCGCAGTCGCGTAGAACCAGATCAGTCTGGAGAACAGCTTCATGAACCGAAAAGACATCTTCCTTAATAACGAGGGGACCAAAAACGTGCACTTCGTGCAATTCCTCATGTTCTTCAAGCATCTGCGCAAGATCAAGTCAATCAAGGACTTCGTCTATAAACATAAGAAGCGTACTATTCTTCATCAGGTGGCCTTGAATGGGCACTTGTACTTGTTGAAGGCACTGATTTCAGTGTTAGGCCTGAATCGAGTGCAGACTAGTTTTAATGTCGATGCTGTTGATGAAGATCACTCCACAGCCTTTCTTCTCGGATTGAAACAGAAGAAGCTCGAGTTCGTCAAGTATTTGCTTCGATTTACGAATGTTTCTTCCTGTTTACAGATCTACTCAGACAAGTACGGATACCCGCTGCACGTAGCCCTCAACTCCATCGAATTCAAAATAGCCACCAAAATACTCAAACTCATGCCAAACACAGTCGAAGGACGCCAACTGCTCAACCGAGGCAACGAACATGGCAACACTCCGCTACATTTGGTGTTCTAGTCGTTTAACAATGACACGGAGCAGGCCGTGTTTATTGCCAAGATACTCATCAAACGCGGAGTCGACATTAACAAATCTAACAACAATGGGCAAAGTCCTATTCACTCAGCAGTTCAAAATGGAAGTCTCAAAGCAATCAAGTTCGCAATAGATCACAACAAGACCCAACGAAAACATTAATCTGACAAGCCTCTGAAGAAGTCGAAGCTCGAAGAGCACTACAAAGCGCATGATAAGGAAGAACGAGGGCTGATGTTTGACTTTAATGCCAAAGGTGGACCAAACGAATGGACTGCTTTGCACTTTGCTATCTACGCTACTAACTTGTCGATGATAACCACAATTTTGAGCAGCGGCGAGAAGTTAGAGCTCTTTCACATTGACAAGTAAGGGCGACGAGCAATGGACCTTTGTCCATACAGCTCTCCTCTCTACAAGACGATTTACAGCCAGATGAAGCGCCAGATCATGCATAAAATAAACTCAACACCGGCTGGCCCATATCGGCAAAGCCCTATGCATAGTCCGAGCACCTAGAGTCATAGTCACGCGCAGAGTCTGCACATGGGGATCGCTTCGAGCTTGAGTTTGAACTTTGGGTTGAAGGACAGCGCGAGTTACTAGAGCTTGCAGGTTCAAGAAGAGAAGAGTTACACCTAGGAGAGATACCATAATCACACCGGAGTCAATCACACTAATTTGAGTAGTCGAGAATGCATGCTTCACCAGGCGATGCGATTGAGAATCCAGCCAGACAAAAAGATGCTGTTGTTTAGAGCTTCAAGTGCAAATGCTCTCGGTGAAACTCAGTAGCTATAGCAAGATGTGCCGCCAGCGCCAGCACCGTTTCCGAAGAAGTCACACGACGACTAGGAAGAGGTCGTCTAAACAAGCTTCTTCGATCACGATGAGCTCCACATGCCCACACAGACAGTGAACGTGATTACAACGATGGAGAATTATGACTCGTAGATTAAGATTGGTGGGATTCGTGCAGCGGCTGGTCAAGGAATTCTCGGCGTCTCGTTCAACCGACATGAAGACGGGCTTCATACCCCAGAACGGGGCGGCTTACCAACCCCAACGCAAAACAACATCATCTTGACGACCTATTAGTTCGACACCTTCGAGCAGACGCACCAGAAAGATTTATAAGGGATCTACACCTCGTAGGCGGCTGCATACCCTTATACTTTGCTGGAGAACTAGCTTCCCAAGTCCTCCTCGCTGCTTTCATCGGTCATTGAGATGACTCCGAAGTAGCTCAAACTTTCTCATAAGAAAAGTTCAAGTCCTGTCTAGGTGAACGAAGAGGAAATCAATTCGATGGAGGAAGATATGAGTGAAGAAGACAAAATCGAGGATGATGCCGATGCTGATGTGGAGATTAGTGACAGTGAAAACGTGATAGCCGACGAGACCGAGCCAAAAAGAAAAGTCATGGAAGCTCGCGTGTCCTAGTGGAATCGGAAACAAAGCACAAAGGCTGTTGAAGAAGACCAGCTACAATAGTGGCAATTAGGTCTCGCTAAAAGCATCGTCAAAGCGTTCGAAGAGGCTAAGAGTGCCAAGAATATGTTGCAGACGTAGATGATGACCGATGAAGGGCAGATCGAAGACGAGGTGCCGCCTCAAGTAGTCGGGGCTGATACTCCGTACAAGCTAGAGTAGATCTCGTAGAAGTTGCTTCAGTAGAGCACTTATGAGATTAAAGGTGGCGAGTTCACAGAAAGTAACGGTGACACTGATCAAATTGAAGATATTTTGATGAAACTTCCGATAACACTTCTAAAAAAGAAGAAAGCGTAGGACACTCCACTCGCAGCGACATTAAAAAGTGGAACCACACCTCTAAAGCTTGGAGGAATCGACGACCAATTGCTAAGCACGGTGAGGCTCGGGACAGGATTCGAAAAAGGCAGCAGTCCCCCGCCAACGAAGCTATTCGAGAGAACATCGACAACAGTGGTGTTCAACAAGTCGAAGCAGGTCGATATCTGGAAAAACGAAAACACGGTTTATCTCTGGGCCTGCAAACTCAGTTAAGCGGACCTCTAGAAAAACATCGATATGATCCACGATCACTAGGTGGCGATTGATGATCAAGAGTCGACACTGTCTGAGCTCAGTGAAGCAATGTCGTTGAATGGGCTACAGTCAGTGTTGAGAGAATCTAAAATGACTTCCAGATAGTTGCTAATGGCACTACAGGAGCTCACTAATCTACTGCAATAAAGAAAGAATGAGAAGGCGCAAAAAGATGAAGCCAGCCAACTAATCGTTATCAACTCCACAGGCAGACAGAAACTAAAAGCATTCAAAAGTAACTAGGAGCCGATTTGGTAATAGTCAATTCCGATCACATCGCATAGAAAAGCGCCATCTCATTCTGGTGGCAAACATCTGATCGGAGAAAGTAATGCTCATGGCACGAAGAGTTGCTCAAATCTCTTTGCTGGAATCAAGCCATTTAAGGGAGGTGTCGATCTCAGAACTCGTCCACTTGGGGGTCTTGGCAGTGGTCACGGCCGACAAGCTATTGGTAAGTCGGGCACGACTATGTTTGCGTAGTTTGAACAGAAAAGCCAGGATGACGACTCAGTCTTCCTTGATGACACCAACTTCGCCTCCATCAGAAGTCGGGGCAACGGCAACGTCCATGAAATCGAAAATGACTCCTAAGGTACAGTGAGAGCGACGTAGTAAGCAGTGTCGTTCATGCGCGGACGCAGTGGAAGTATAATGGCCTATGGAAGCCAGAACACGGTTCAATCGCGCAGGTCTAACGGCGTCACAGCAGGCATGCAGATGCTGCAGCCACAGAAGAAGAATCAAAACGTTGATATGACACTACTCATCGATGGTGAAATGAGTACGTCTCCACCGCCTGCTCAACACAATGGAAACCATGTGCGACTTCAGCACAAAGATGCAGGACATAAATAAAGCAACCCAGAAACAGACATACTAAGCTAAGCACCGAAAAGTTTGCACTCGCGCTAAAAAAGCCTGTCATAGCTTCTCAACCGGCCTCAACTTACCAAAAAGAAGACAAAGGCACCGTGAATCACTGAAGCCCGCTGGGACACTAAAGCCCTCTGAGATTTTGAAACTCGCTGAGATTTTGAAACCCGCTGGGACTCTGAAACGAGCGGGGACTCTGAACGGGAAACTTGCCGATTGTAACGATAAACATAAAAGTTTGTTTTAATTTTTACATTTTTAAACGTGGAAGTAAAGTTTGTTAAAATCATCATAAACGCATATTCTCAGTTGACCACGCGAGTGAAAACTTCCTTCTCGCGCAGCTTCTTGTCGTTTATCTGACGTCTATGCATATCTTTTAACTCATAGAACCTTTGTAGCCCGTTAACTTTATGAGAAGGTGCCTTCTCTTTGGTCTTCTAGTAGGATTTTGCCACCATCTTGGGCGCAAAGTGACACTCTTCAAGCTCCCTCTACTGCCTCTCCACCAAATACTTTTCCTGTTTTTCCTATTACTTGGTCTTATTGGCTTCCTTCGTTGCAATGGTCTCCTAAAAGAAATCTCCACTCATACTTACATTAGCTTCATGTCCTGGAGTGGCGCCAGTCCGTGGTGATGTTGTTTATCCTGATAGATGCGTCGATCTGTTAATCTCGGGCTTGAACGTGTAGTCTTTGTACTTAGATGCGATGTAATCCTACTGGCTCTGCTTAAACGGCTTATCGTGTTACACAAGTTCCTTCTAACAGTTGCGGTCCGCTGCCAAATACCTACTTGTCTCGTTTATCTTTGGTACAAAGCTGTTCTCTTCAACCTAGACAGGCTTCTTTGTTGATACGAGCAAGTGGGAGTCGGGATCGATTTGAGCCAGCTGGGTGTTGAGTTCGTGAAGTACATGACTTGTATAGTTGATCTAAGGTTCAAAGGTGCATTTCTGTACCTCGGAGAAGTGGTGCTGTTTTTCGAGCAGATTGTCCGTTTTCTGTTGTTAGTAGAATGCTTGCCGCTCGAGGAAGTTTTTGAAGTCTGAGGAAGAAGGGTTTGGCGAGTGGATAAAGCCCGTACTGTTTGAGTTTGTTCGGAAATAGTGCTGATGCGTTTGTGGTCTCACCTGTTGCTGCTGGGCAATCTCGACCAAGTGTTAGGCTGCCCGCTAGGTCTTCTCTTCAGCAAGTTAATAGAGTCTCTTGTGCGGGGACTTCTCATGGTACCTGGTCGACTCGAGCATCTTTTTACTTTTGGCACAGATCGCAGGCTGGAAAGTATTTTCAGCAAGCTACTGCTCCCTCATCATGAACAACTTGCTCTCTTTCTTTTCCATTGCGGAGATAGTTTTTGGGTTAGTGTAGGCTGCGGTCGAAGTAGGAGGCTTAGGAGAGTTGATCGTTGGCGTGAATTTGCACTCCTTGAGGATCTGCTCTTAGATTTGCCTCTTCTTGGCCTCTATGTTTCTTTGGCGTCTCTTTTCATGTTCGTTCAATCGTTCGCCCCAGTCTTGTTTTATACCGGCCACCATCTCCTAACTCACCTTGCTCATCGCTTTCGGCTAGAAAGTACACTCGGGGTCGTTCTCCTTGTGTGGACCTTGAACGTGCACCTGCCCACTTTTTTTCTACTTCGTGAAATTGGAGAGTGAACTTTGGCGATTGTGGGAGCTCTTTTGCTCGAAAATTGATCGTGGCACTTTTGATTGCGGAGTTTCTTCGATACCACTGCTCCTGTTGAGTTGCGACGACATGTTTAAATTATTTAAATTTTAATAGGAGCAGGCTGTGTTGTTAAACAATTAATTTGAAGATGGAGAGTAGCAGCCGGCAGCAGCGGGTACAGATTCAGCGAGATGTACCGCTCAGTAGCTTTAAATCACTTAAAGTAGTGAAGAAATCGGAGGACACAAAAGTTGAAATCGTTTCGTACGCAGACAGCGGCACTGGTGAAGTGTACGAGCTCGTGTTGAAGACGTTTGACAAGGAGATGCTGCTTGAGAAGGGCAACAAGATTGACTAGGTCATCAGCGAGAGAGACATTAACAAGAAGATTTCCAATATCGCCTCCACTGATATTTTTAAAGGATCAAGTGATAGCAGTTCGTTTTCGTTTCCAAGAATTCTAAACCGGCTGGTAACGACAACAAAAGAAGCCAACTAACTATGTCTGGTGTTCGAGAAAGCAAAGGGCATTGATCTAGTGCAATTCCTCAAACTGGTCTCACCCAAGCTCAAATTCGATCCCTCGCCAAATGTGTTCGAGTAAGAGCTCGCTCACTAGTTGGAGGTGTTTGTGGCAAATCTGGCGGTTCAAATTCTGAAAGGACTGCAAAGCCTGCACAAGGCGGACATCATTTACAAAGACTTGAAGGCAAGTCATATGTTTATCGACTCTAACATGGAGGTAACATTGATTGACTTCGGGTTGAGTGAAGACCTGGGCGAAGGTGAGTCAACAACGAGTGTACCCGGGGGCACGTTCCACTCGATGGCCCCAGAAATGCTCAACCTGTACTTCAAGACATTGACAAACTAAGAAATCGATTACTAATCAGAACTTGTCTCCTTTGAGCACGACTACTACTCACTAGGAGTTCTCCTTCTCGAGCTGGTTGATCCAGGGCAGATCAAGTACTTCGTGAAAGATCCAACCAGACCTCTTGCTGAGTAGTTGACAGCGTACAACGCCTTGAGACTACAGAAACCTTACGCTTTGCCCCAAAACTAAGTGTTCTCTCCAAGCTTCATAGACTTTGTAACATAGCTTCTTACGCCAAGGAAGAGTGAACGCAAGGAGTTGCTACTGGTAGATGATAAAATATGGAAGCATCCCTTTTTGACAAGTGTTGAGACTGACAAAGCTGGAGACATTGACTTCTTCACGGGAGTCTCGAATCGGTACGTTGACGAGGTAAGAGATCTGATTTAGCTGTCTTAAGACGAGTCAGACGAAGAGAACGAGGGCATCGACGACCAACTCACTGACGAATAGCAAGCGATGTTTGATGACTTTTGAAACCATGAATTTAAAAGTTAGAAGCTATCCATAATCCAAAATTACAATAATAATGTTAAATCAAAGTGCTAGTTTCATAACCATTCAACTCTGTCTAGAAAGCGCATTAATGAACGAATGCTGCATGTCTTTCATCTGTCTCTGTTTATCATCTAATTTAAGTCGTTTGGAGGCCAACCCGACTCCGAGTCTGCCATTCTCTCGCTGAAGACCCTCGTTTGCGCGATGTAGGTCGTCAAGCTCAACCTAGAATTCCTGTTCCAAAAGTCAAAAGTTAATCGCGTGAGTTATACTTACATCGCACTTGGCGGTGAACTAGCCTGACGACTGATTAATGGATTTAATATTCTACCTCAGCTGTGCCAAGTCATTTTTGAAAAGCACGCTTGCATCGTATAGAGCTTTCAATTGATCGTTTTGAGCCTAATTTTCACTTTCATCATTTCCGTCCTCTTCACTGTTAACATCGTTGTCGTTGTTTCGCTGCGCTCCTTCTTTCGAGTAAAGCGTGATTCTGTCGAGTAAGGACTTGTACTTGATGTCAACTTTGTTCTCTCTTGCTTCATCTTCAAGACGTTGTTGATGAGATGCGATATGAAGAGGTGATTCCATTTTCGTTTAACTCAGATTTTCAAATTTTAACAATCAAAAGCGAGTCAAAAGTAGTTAGCTCCCCCTGGGGTTTTGGGGTTTTGGGG
>Ga0208544_10003218_pt1 | contig 10304 bp, 16 predicted proteins | sample DEB08_DNA_9_FD_184526 | JGI IMG/M metagenome (GOLD analysis project Ga0208544, IMG submission 184526) | Aqueous microbial communities from the Delaware River and Bay under freshwater to marine salinity gradient to study organic matter... | ecosystem: Environmental > Aquatic > Marine > Coastal ...
CCCCAAAACCCCAAAACCCCATGCTATTGCAATTTTAAGTAATTTAGAAATGCAAATTTAAGTTTGAGATTTCATTGAATTTAACCTTCCTTTGGTCCACAGGTTTTCCCTTCATCTTTAGAGACATCTTAAAAGACTTAGTTTCAGCGTCAACTGCTGTTACCACCTTCAGTGGCTAGCGTACCGAGATTCTCCTCAAGCATCACTATTCTCTTCGCTTTCTTCTCCTTCTTCACCGTCTTCATCCTCATCTTCACTTTCCTTGTCCTTGTCTTCGCCCTCTCCTTCGTCAGATTCAGCTTCACTTTCCTCGCCTTCGCCGTCCTCAGACTCGCTCTCCTCGCCCTCGCTATCGTCAGACCCACTACCATATTCTTCGGGATAGTAATCATTAAACCTGTTTGAGTTATCACTGTCCATGATTGAACCGCGTCGTCTACCGTCTGAAGTGTTGTCACTGGAATCGGAGCCGCTATCTTCTCCGCCGTAGCCAGAAGAGCTGTCAGAGCCATACTCATCACCATATTCACTACCGTCGGCATCAATCTCACCGCATGTCTGGATGGCGGTCAAAAGTCTATCCTTCATGGTCGCTGCATCCGAGTAAGATGGCAAGTCCATGCTGTTTCCACAGGTGTGGCCCACAGGGAACCTCTTATCTTTACCTCTGTCTTCATTCCCACTACTCTCACTCTCAGCGTCATATTCATCTGATTCTTCTAAAATTGAGATCTTCTCGTTAGGGGTCAGCCGACTATTTCCTGTTATAAACTTGCAGAAAAGCTGTCGCTGCTAGTTTGTGAAGTCAGCCAGGCAGTCAAAGAGCATCTTTTTATATTTCTTTGACCCATTGACTCTTATGGCCTGCTTAAGATCTTCCATTTCGATTTTGTGCACGCCTGTGGCCATCTTGCTCGCCAACGTGCTTGACATGTGTACAGCCAGCTGTCTCGTGAGCACATACTCAAACCCACTTTGCAGCTGCAAGAATTGCGCTCGGTCTTGAGATTCGACGGCTTTGAGAAGCAGACGTACATACTCGGGAGCATTCTCTTTGGTGAGCGCCTTATTCTTTCCGCCTTCGCAGATTTCGATCACGCTGTCTTCGCTGCCCTCTGCATGGTACTCAAAGTTAAAGGCACCCATCGAGTTGTTAAAGTCTTCATCGCTAAGTTCTTTTGCCAGACTGAGAACACGCGTCAAATGGTCGGCCAAGTGCTAGTTGTCCCGCGCTAGCATCTCAACTGTCAACAATGCCTAGTCACTCGACTTGTAGCCAAAACTCAAAAGCCTTTCCCAGATGAATGGAGAGCAGTCCAGACCTATGCCGTGCCTGTATCTCACAGCGTAAGCCAGCAGACCGCCGAGTACCTTGAATTTCAAAGCATGGTGCGTGTCGTTGGTTTGGCTATCGAGTTGGTGAGCATATTGAATATCTCCGTAGCCTGCGACGTTGTTCGATGTCGGCGTAAGCAGACTGATGACGGGGGAAGTGAGCTCCGTGCAGAAGTTGTCTATGACATCTCTGAAGGGACCACCTGCATCTTCTGAGAGCTCACCAACAAATTTAGCAGTGAATGGTTTCTAGTGGGTTTCTCTCGATAGTCTCAGTTTGTGCAATTTAGATTGGATGCCTTTGACAAACTGAGAAAAAATAGTTTCATTCTGGTCACCCCTCTCAATGTTGTTTTGCAGCTTGAATTCGGCGGCTGCCAGACGGTGGAACTTGAGTGACAAGGCTCCATCTTCGCGGATTGGCACCAATTCCAATTTCACGTACTTGACTCTGAGGATCTCAAGTCCATCAAAGGAGACTTGCTAGCAGTAAGACCGGTACATATTCAAGAAGTCTCTGATGAAGGGGCTCTTCTCGGCACGAGGGTCAGTGGCGGCGACTGTCATCAGAACAGCGTTCTTCGCAAGCAATTTGTTTGCATATGCAAAGAGCTGCGTGATCTTGCGGAAATGCTCCAGTTTGGTTTTGTTTTCGTTCTTCAAAAGCATAGCGTTTATTTGATCAAAGCACGTTTTGGTGCTGATTTCACCGTTGTCGCTATCGCTTTCATCTTCCGATTTCGCTGAATCATCTTTCTTCTCCACGTCTTTCTTTTCTTCGTCTTTATTTTCTTCGATGGCTTCTTTCTTTTCCTTTTCCATTTCCAGTCGTTGTTCGTACATTTCAGGTGTCTCCATCAAGTCCAATGAATTAGATGAGCCAGGACGGCGAATACCCTTCGCATTTTTCTGCTTCTTGCTCTTAGCCTCCTCATCATTTTCATTCTTCGGCTTAAGTTCTTCTTCATACTTAGCCACAAGCTCCCCTGCAATTATTTCCCAGTTATTTTCCAGCACCAGGTCTTCAGATAAGGCTTCTTTTTTGAAAAACTTGGGCGTGAAAGTCTTTTGGGCCACCGATTTGAACAGGTCGATGTCTTCTTGCGTAACCTTGACCATTCCTTCTATACTCTCGGCTAAGCCGCTCTTAAGGTCGAGTTGGTTTGGAGTGATCGTCACTTAGAGTTCGGCCTTTTCAAACTGTGTGAAGCTGCTCTTTTGCTTGACAGAAAAAACGCATCTGTAATTTCCTTCCTCGTCTGTTAGTGGACCACTATCAGGATGCCTGCTCCTCATTGGAATCATCTAAGCCATTTCGTACTGGTCAAAGAAAGAGCCTTTTAAGGTTTATTGGATTGGATCGAAGAAAGGATTCTCGTCTTTAGTGAGGAACTGCGCAGTTTTGTTTACAAATTTGATCGCTTCCTTCTTTGAATCGCGCTCTTCGCCGCGGATTAAAGTGAAGAACGTTCCCACGGCGAGTAGTTTAGCATTCAAGTTTAACTAGCGCATGAAAGGGGTTTAGATGGGGAAGTTGATGACTCGTCTCGTAGGTCCGTGTTGATTAACTTGCTGGTTAGGGTGCTTTGCAAAACCAATCGAACCATATGTACAGTTTTAGCGACCGCACAAGGCCCAGAACTCTCCGCGCTAGTCGATTGCCGCTGCAACGCCATCGTGTTGATCGACGTCGACGAACATCGTGAATTCTGGATCGTAAGCTAGTAAATGAGAAGTTCCAACAGGATGCGATTCACTGGCGCGCCCAATCATAGTTTTCTCTCCACTGGTCACCAGCACCTCCTTCCCAGTCGAAGTGGTCACCTTGAACATTTGACTCCTAAAGTATGACTAGTCGTTCTAAGCTTGCACATTGAATTGCCAAACTTGAAGCACATCTTTGACTGTCGATTAATCCCGAAGCACAGGCTTCTTATCTTTCATCTTGTGGCCTATGAGGATTTGTTCGTCGTATTTAATTAAGTCTGCTGGGTTCATGGCTTCCTTAGTGGTCGCGAGCCACAACCCCTCGTGCTTGGTAATCATATGCATGCGGAACGAGTCAATTTCGAAGTCAGTAATCTCTTTAAACTCTGGGTACGGTTTGTATAATTTTTCTATGGTTTGCCTCACTTCCTAGACTGTGTAATTGGGTTTATGGAATTTGATGAAACGGTTGGTGTTGTCTGCATCCAGCAAGAAAAGCTTCCCCTCTTCAGTCAATATGGTCCATCCTTCATCATCGTTTTCGTAATTAGAAACGTCTGTTTTGGTTCCCTTTGCTTTTGCTGTCCATTGATCATGCACACAGTTATAATGGATTTACGAAATCTTTTTAATTCGCATGTCCGCAGGCACAGGCAGCTCCTTGAACTCAATCTCGTGGTTCTCCTTGAACTCAATCTCGTGGTACTCCTTTTTATTCGGTATTTCGAGCACAAACAAACGGCGACCGTTTCCAGCTGTTGCAAATAGCATTTCATCTTTGGCTTGGTAAAGCTTTTCAATCTAGCAATTAAAGGCTTGTAGCGTATGGGCCTTCGTGTGTGGGATTCCGTTAGCAGTTTCTTGCATAAAGTCGAGCACGAAGGGCACAGGGCATGGGTACTGCACATAGAAGGTGTTTCCAGGCATTCTGAGCGACACTTCCTACTCTTTACTTCCAGTCCACAGAGGGACATACCTCGTCGACGAGTTGTACTCGGGTGAATCCGAGATCGCCACCAACGCAATATGGTCTTCGTCGCAACTCTCCCGACTCAGCGTCAGCTTCAAGTCGGAGTAGATCGAATTGTTGACAGAGACTTTCTCCCACTTGTCTGCACGATCGATCGTCGACTTAAAAGTAAAGCGCTTCTTTTGTTTCTCCTGCAGGTCACCAGCTTGTGACTTCTTGAGGCAAATCAAGTACTTGACGGTGTCGAAGGAAGTGCCCTCCCTCATCATGCTTTTAAGAGAGAGGAAGTCGAGACAGGGTAAGTAGAAAGTTGGCAGCTTCAACTTTTCGTGCTAAGTGCCGAGCTTCTGGGCTTTGGTGTAGGTTTCGACCAAGGTGCCCATCAGCTGAAGGGACAGAAGTGTGAACAGTTTGATGTGTCTGCCAGTGGCGGTCATTGATTCGGCGATGGAATTTATGGACTCTAAGCCAAGCAAGGCTTACAAGTCGGCGGACTTCCACTGCGCGAGATCGTCACCCTTGACAGCTTCTACAATCTGCAGCACCGACTCGAACAGATGCCTGATGAGCAAATCTTAGTATTTCTTATACTAGTCTTATTTGAACTAGAGGGCATTATCTAACGCAAATTTGACAAAAGTGACTCCATGATTTCTCAGGAAGTAGGGGTGGGACGCGTCGGTAAGGAATTTGGCGATGGCGCTTGACAAGGCGATCTCGGCGTATAAGTCAATTTTCTTGTCTTAGTCTTGGTGAGACTAGGAGATTTGTGACTTGTAGAATTACAAGACAGTCGATAATTTTGCCATTCTTGAGCTGATGTAAAGATCTAGCAATGGCCAGTTCTGCGAATCGGAGGCCAGCTCCGCGAAGATTTAGGCAAATCTGTTCTTAGTTTTGGCTTTGTCATCTGCAGATTGCCAGAAAGTTTCAAGTCCGTTTCTAAGTCGGATCATCTTGACTCGTCGGAAGTGAAGGTCAAAGTGAGCGAGCACGTCAGAAACTGGACGCGTTTCTTGACTCGAGTTCCACAGGGAGTACAACAGCTTCTCACTCAGTTGCTAAAACAACAACCATTTTAAGTTTCGCGGATCCTCGTTGAACTATATCAATTGTAAAATTTCCCAGGAGTCGTCAGTGGGGTCGAATAGGGGCTGCAGCTCAAAATGTTTCTTCTTGAACTTGGCGAGGCCTGCTTCTTGAGTGAACACCATTGTTTTGATGCTGAGGAGGTCTGCTGCGAGTTATTTCCTCACGACTGGCGTGAGCTTCGAGCTTTCTAAGACAGCTGTCACCGGGCTAACGTCACAATTTCCCAATCTCACTTTGATCTCCTTCAAGCTCAGCTTTTAAACTAACACGTTGAGCTTCTTTTCGACAAACTGTGCAAATGGGGAATCCTTGTCAGACTCCTCCTTCCACTCGTTCTTTTCTTCTTTCTCGATCAGTGAAAGCCAAGTTTGTTACGACTTGGGGTCATTTAGTAGGGCGTAGGCGGCCTCTTCCGCAGATAAAAAGTTGTTTTCAATTATCTTGTCAACTTTCTCTCTTTTCTCGTCAAACTTCGTGGTAGACTCAAACTCGTTCATTTTCGCTGTTACCTTCACCGACCTGTTGATGTTCTTGATCAAGGTCCTTTTTGTCGTTTTCAGTTTGACTTCAGCGCTCTCTTTAACTTATTCAACTGTATCATCACTCTCATCATCGTCTTCTTCGTCTTCTTAGTCCGAAAGATCTGCCTTTTCTTCCTGTCCATAGCCATCTAGTGCAAGTCGACGGATGTCTTCGATCGCATACTCCAAATAGCAGGGCGCATAATCCAGATTAATCTCTTCATGCAACCTATCACGAGCTGCTTGCTTGCTTCTTGACTCAGCGGTTGCCCAGAGACTTTACACGAGGCTCCTCTTGTCTTTGATGCTGTCTTAATTCATTAGGAAGTACTTGATGAGGTAGCACTTGAGCAGTGTGGGGCATTTGACGTCTTTAAGAAGACTTTCTAAGTGAGAAGTGACTTCAGCTGAAAATGCAACAGGTCTTGAATCGCGCTCGGGCTGCTTGAGCTCATGCAGGCTTACTTTGGTGATGACTTTCTCGTAAAGACTGTCATAATAAGTAACTTTGCACTCCTTTTCGGAAATCAGTCGAAGGTCTTGCCCGCTCACGTGCTTGATGTGGTCTTCACAGAACTTGCCGTTCAACTCAAGTTGGTCTCCAAAGCTGGGGTGATAAAACGAGAGGTTAGCATAGTGCATCAGAAGTGCTTGCTCATTGACTGAAGCTTCTTCAATTTCGAGGAAAGCGTTTTGCATGTTATCGTAGGAGCCCTCGAACAGTTTGAGAGTTTTAATGAGGTGCTTGACTACTTCATAGTTCCCATCGGTGCGCTCACTACTTTTGAGGATGTCCGCGTTGCTGAGCTGCGCAGCGTAGGTGTACAAGAATCTACCGAGGTCACTCTTGCAGTACTTGTTGAAAACCAGAGAGTCTGCTTCGAGGGTCAACGGAACCTGCAGCTGTGTCAACGCGTCGTTGAAGATCCTCTCGGGGATTTTGACCTTGAACAGGTTTCGGAAGATGGCAAGAATTTTGAGTTTGCACTTGTTGGACGTAGTCAGAAGCAGTTCAAACAGTGTCTTCAAGTGGTAGGGATTCGCGATCCTGTGAAGCATCTGTAGAGGGTAGTTCTAGATCTGAGCCACATTTGTAAAGATGTAGATCAGACTGAAAAAGTGGAACAGATAACTTTCTTCTGCTTCCTCGTTGAAGAACTTCATAACGTTGCCTTTAGTGTACTTAGAGTTGACCGGGTCAGTCTCATTAGGCTCTTTCGATTCCTCGTCCACTTCGTCTTAAGTCCCTCCAATCTGAATATCAATGATGTTGTTGGGTGTCGTTACAGCCGCCTCTTCTTTCCTTGGCTCGTCTGCCTTAACGTCTGTCTCCGTATTGTTCTTGTTGAGCACCTCTCGAACAATAGAGAACACATCTTTTTCATCGAGGTCATGATAAACGTCATTAGTGAGACCAGTATCAAGAGCTTTTGCAGTTTACAGATAAGTATGGAATATCTTGAACATGACGTTGAATGCCTGTGAGATGAGTTACTCCGACACGTCCACTTCAACGATTGACTGACTTTTGAAAAGACTTGCGACGGAGGTCTAGCCTCTGCTCTTGAGCTGCAGAGTTTGGAGGGATTCGGTGTCCGTGATTCGGGCAACAACCGCCAAGAAAGCGTCCTCAAAGGTGAACAGAAGGTCTTTCGAAAGTGTGTCCGCTTTCTTCAGGAAATAGTTGTGAAAGTTTCTGCCGATTACGGAGTCTTTGTCGCCGTTTCCGCGGTACAACAGGTCGAAAATTTGCAGCTTTTCGTTGAGTAGTTTGAAGTCACGGGACTTGAAGTTCCAGTGCAGGGCTTCCATGATGGTTTTGGCCTCCTGCGGGTCCTTGGTCGACTTCAGACGTTCTGTGAACTTGCCGAGAATGTCGAAGAAAACAGTTCTAAGCTGCTCTTCGAGAACGTGCCCGCACCCTTTGACACCGTCCAAATAATGGAACAAGCTGGTGGAGTCTGGTTGGAGAGTGCACATCCACGAGATGACCTCAAAGAGCGATTTCTTGTCCATGTCAACTTTCAACACTGAGTCAATAAAACGCAGGCCAGCCAGCCTGCGACAAGCATTTTCCATGTTGAATTTGACCTGATTTCTGATCTGTGATAGCTGGATGGAGCTTTGGAGACAAGCAAGTACTGATGTGTTGCCAGCTTCTCTGAGCGACTTGAGCTTCTCCTCTTTGGAGACGATTTTGTTCTCCTGCACCATGTCACTTCTCCACTTGTTCAAGTCTTCGGTCCACTCGTTCTGTCCTCCCTTGCTCGATTCAATCTTTGTGACAAAGTAGCTGGGCTTCTTAACCAATGCTGTAGACAGTACTGTATCTTGAGACTAGGAGTTGAACACAGCGGGAGTTTGCAATTTAATCAAAAACTCAGCTTTATGCTGAATCTTGGTTACGATTTCGTTGAGTTTCTCTGCAAAGACTTCCTCATCGTCAGCGAGGGGAGAAGAGTCTTCCTGCGCCAAATTCGCTTTCTTTTCCAAAAGCCAAGACCGCATCTTGAGCGCACTCGCCCACTGCTTCAGAATAAGGTCTGCTTTGGGCTGCTGCATCACGATCTCCTGTTCTGCCAGGTCTCGCTCTTACCCTTCCTAGTCCGGTATCGTCTCCCCTTCTTCCATTTCAATCTCGTTGACGGTGTCTTGGAAGGCGGAGTCAAGACCAGCGAACTTGACCATGACAGCAAACGCTGCCCTCGTCAACGCTTCACCTTCTTTGCCTCCGAGCTTCGCGACTCCAAAGAGCTGAGGGAACTTTTTGGGCACGGTTTTATGGAGAGCTTGAATAACGACATCAACGAGAGGTTCCTTGCCCGAATGGATCAGCTAGAGCATGAGTTGGTCCAGGCCAGTGTATGAGTCTTCGATGGGCTAATCGACTTTATCGTTGCCTTCAATTGCGCCACTGGACGTGACTTTGTCTACAGTTTCCTTTCCGAAGACACCGATCAAATGGTTTTCAATGCCCCCTGACAGCAGGTCGCTTTGCGTGATCTGTTCTGCAACCTAATCTTCTTCGACTTTCTTTAACGGCGCTAGGAGTTGGCATGCGCAGACCCCTAAAAGGCAAGTCAAGTCTTTTGCAAGTATCTCTGGCAGGTTCTCCGACTTCTAGAGCAAGTTGGTTAAGCGTTTCATATTATAAATAGACTCCCTTGCTTTCTAAATGAGACAGAAGGCAAGAGTAAGGGCTTGGAGCACGACGCAGGACAGCTCGTCCTTTTTAAGGTCAGAGGCTGCGAGGTCGAAGAGGGACTCAAGGATTTCAAGGTGCAAGCTTGCCGTGTTCTCGTCTGTACTCAAGGCAAGACCGATGACTCGTTCAGTCAGTGAGTGTCCAAACTGAAGCAGGTTAGGTTTCTCGTTAGTGTCCGTTTTCAAAGAAAGGGCTTCTTTCACTTTCGAAACGACATGGTCTACCGGCAGAGAGCTTGTGTCTTTGGTCAAGGCGTCTCTGAAGAAAGTCCAATCCTAAATTTTATAAATTGTTTTGACGACAAGTTCCATCTGCTATTCAGCGGTGTGCGAACTCTCATCAAAGATATCTTTCCAGGCCGTCGCACCGTCCACGTCAGTCGGCTCAGTTGGCTTCTCCTCTGGTTTATCGTCCTTCTGATCGTCAGCAGACTTTTCCTCCTTGTCGCTCTCGTCTACGTATGCAACTTCCGCTTTGACCTCGCCATCTTTCATCTCCTCCGCGTCGGCATCTTTCACTACCTCATCTTTTTTCTCTTCAGGATCACTTTCTTTCGCCTTTTCCTCGGCCGCTATCTCCTTGGTCTATTCTTCTCCGCCCTCGACGCTTTTCTTTCTCGGCATATTTAGCTAAAGTTCGCCATCAGAGCTATCAATTTCGAATTCTTCGAGCTCTTTTCTTCTGCGATCCATTTCTGCATCAGAGCTATTATAATCGCTATCTTTGTCCGAAGAGCCAGAGCTCGCGGCGTCTTTATCGCTTAGAGTCAAGTTACGGGCGTGTTTGACAGCCAAGAGCTACAGGAACGCCTGTAACTTATTTTGAAACTCTTGTTAAGATTCAAGTTAAGAGTCGTCTTGAGATTAGAGAATCGGCTTTTTTACGGCAACGCGACCTTTATAAAAAACAATGATACTTGTGAGATGAATTTGTCTCGTGGTTGTTGGAAGGCCACTCGGAGAGTCAATGCCAGCAGAGTGAGTTAGTGTTAGATAAAATGAAACTTACTGAGATTTCTGAGTTTTGCAAGGTCGGCTGCTGGCGTAATGAGCCCTACGGTCTGCGGGTCAATGATTGAGTGCTGTTTCTTCTTCTTTTCTTCTTCGCCAGTATCTTTATCTTTGTCCTCAGGCTTAAATTCTGAATAAAGTCGCCTGGCCTTGTCGCCTCCTTCGAGCTACTTCACCGAGACCGAAAAGTTGACAGCTTGACAACAATTTTCCACTTCCTAAGTAAACTCTTCTTGAGTTCCGTCAGCGAAGATTCCCAGGTTGAACTCATCGAGTGAGGGCTTGCTGTCGCCTCCGACGTCTTTGAGAAGTCCTTCGAGCTTCTGGAGCTGTTTTGTAATCTTTCCGAAGATAAATTATTTGTGTGTCATTCCTAACAACTATTTTTTTTAAATAAATATAATTCTTCAAAGGCATTTCAAAGGTTTAAGTGGCCTGGGGTTTTGGGGTTTTGGGGTTTTGGG
>Ga0208544_10003221_pt1 | contig 10299 bp, 13 predicted proteins | sample DEB08_DNA_9_FD_184526 | JGI IMG/M metagenome (GOLD analysis project Ga0208544, IMG submission 184526) | Aqueous microbial communities from the Delaware River and Bay under freshwater to marine salinity gradient to study organic matter... | ecosystem: Environmental > Aquatic > Marine > Coastal ...
CCCAAAACCCCAAAACCCCAAAACCCCAAAACCCCACGCGTAATAGTTAGAAGATTAATAAAAAATTTAAATTTAAACATTTGAAGTGCAAATATGCCACCACGGAGACAGGCCAAGAAAGCCATGAATGCCAAGGACAAAGCCAATCCCGCCCAGTAGTTTATTGAAGAGAACAGTGTACAAACGGGCGACCCAAACTCGTAGACAACGGTAGGAGCGGCAATGGCATCGCTGACCGCGCAGGCTGAACGAGAGATGAACCTGGAGTTCAACGAGATCACACGGTAGATCATTGAAGGTGGACTTGAAGCTTCAGCTGTGACCAATGTCTAGAAGAAGACTATGGTTAATTTGATGAAGAAGCAGCCGAAAGTTTTCTAAAAGTCTATGCTCCGCTTCATCGACTGCCTGATAACTCTGGACGCTGAAGACGCATACATACGAAATTTCCACCGACTACTCGGTAGCGTCTACCAAGACTTCATGAACCCCAGACATGGAACAAGTAAGTGAATTTATGCTGAGAGTGACCTGACATTTGAATTTTTCTGTAGACGGAGTCCTAATGGTCAAATCGATACTTCGACACTTGTTGGACACTTTCAATCTACCAAAGCTTCTGGGTAAGATTCAGCTCAGGTGCGCCGTTCTCATGTCTCAAGTAGTCCACGTTTCCGAAAGTATCGCCAAGAAACTCGCAGAAGACGCTCAGAAAAGGAAATCGGTGGAGGCAAAAGTTAGTGGAACACCGCCCAGCATGAAAAGTATGATGAGCGAACCCTCGTTTTACTTGCTTGACAATGATAGTCGACCCGATTAAGAGCTTAAGGCGCTGCTAACAGAAACGTGCCTCCAGATGCTTCAACTTTCCACCCCGACAACGATTCAGGGCTGTGGAGTGCAAATAGGCTCCTTGATGTCTGACTTTAAGAGTGACCAGATTTTTGCTTAGTTGATGAAACTTCTGAGCTCGTCGAAGACAATCGAGATCAGAAAGAGGATCATCAGAAGTATGAAGACGCCTTACTCGGCTGCCCAACTCGCCTTCATTGGCAAACGACTTCGCGACATCAACCCCGAGGTTTGTCTTCTCATCTTCAAGCAGTTGACAGCAAGCGGGACATAGATCTCCGCGTTTCCTACCGCAGAAGCTCGCATGCTCGTGCTCACAGAAGGCTTGACGTCATCGAATGAAGGTGTTTGGCTTGCCTGCATCGAGTTCTTGACGCCCACCGTACTCGCAAACTAAGACAACTTAGTCGTTCTGTTCCAGTTAATCGACGCCAAACTGACTTTCGAAAACCAGTACTTCAGTCGCGTACCTGTCCTTCTGATCCTCGCTCTTCTCAAAATACTGCCAGATGAAGTTACTCTTGTCAACTACTTACGTGACAAGGTAATGAAGAAGCTTGACACGATGGTACAAGGCAGCAACTCGACCGACTAAAATGTGGAGATGAAGTCGGAGGGAAGTCCGTAGAAAGTCAGATTTGGCGATGAGCCGCCAGCTCCAGAGCTCATCACCTTCGAAGAGCTTCTCATGCTAAGGCTTACCTATGAGATCAACACGCAGACCAAAGACAAGCGAGTGCCCGAATACCTTGAAGTACTTGACGACATTGTTCCTGACTTTGAAGATTATAAAGCTATCTTAAACACCTTGGCCTGCATGCCAGAGCCGAATTTGCCAAGCGCCTTGTCCTTGAACGGAACTAGTTCCAAAAAGTCTCCATATCCGGAAAAGTAGACAGGATTTTCAAGACGTGCGATTCTCGGCGAGTGGGTCAAGTTCGCCCTGCAGATGAACATCAAGGATGAAGTGACAAGAACTAACCTTGTGTCCCTGGTCTTCTAGATGATCACATAAATCCACCACTCGTACAGTGATTACGAACATGTACTCAGGCCAAGAAAATAGCTACTCAACCAAGATGCTTTGACAAACGACGACTACGATAAGTACGAAGAGGAAGCTGATGATGCTGAAGATCAAGAAGACCACTTTTTGAACGGAAATGCGCAGATTGAAATCACTATACGCACATTTTAGGAGTTGGGCACCGGCCGCTCGCTACAAGAATACTGCAAGCCATGGGCTCTTGAGACACTGACACTGGACTTTGACGATGTGTGCAAAGTGGCGGTTTGCGTCGGCCGAAGACTCATGGGGTCCCGCATCGATGACTTCCAGTTGAGCATGGTGCAAGCAATCTCAGATCTTATGGAGCCTCTAGAAGAAATGCAAAAGCGGGACTAGGAGCAGAACTAGTTCATGTCGTAAGCAGGCCACCCAGATCAGACAACTTTCTCGACGTTGAAGAAGAAGTTCGAGGGCAAGCTCGAAGAAAAGGCAGACGAAATTCAGGAACTGGTCGGCGCTGACGAGGACTTCGAAGTGGCCCAGTTCAACAAGGTGTTTACGAAGTTCTAGCGTTACGTAGACTTGATGGAGGAGATCAATTTGAAGGAGAAGCTCTGCTTCAAGCGTGCCCTCATTATGTGCCACTCCCTGCTGAAGCAGTGCCGAATCACTGACGTGGACGACTCAAATGTGATATCGATCTGCGAAACTCTGATAGAGCCAGCCATCAAGAGTGTCGACCACGAGAACACCCTTCTGGCGATAGAATGCATTGGTCTGCTGACCCTGCTTGACTCCGATGTCTTTTCCAACTACACCGCAATTTTCGTTAAGATTCTGACCGAAGATGTGAACATGGACAACAAGCGGGAGAAAGTCATCGCACTGAAAAGTTCGGTTGATGGCCTTATCGTGCACGGAGTGACCGAGGAGACAGTTGAACTGTATGAGTTGATCACTCAGGAGTATCTGAGGGTAAAGGATCGCGTACTGCGGCAAGTGGCCGTTGAAGGAGTGTGCAAGATGCTTTTTTCGACGAAGCTGTGCGATGAGAACGACCAAGGGCAGATCGAGGCCGTGCTAGCCAATCTACTGATGCAGCTGTTTGACAAGAAGTTCAATCATCAAAACTCACTAGTCCGCTCCATCCTCACAGTCTTCTTCCAAAACTTCATCTTGTTCAGCCAGACCAGGTGCGAGATGATGTTGAATGCTCTCACCAAAGTAGTCTACTCGATCCTGCGCTCCAAGTACGACCTCGCCTCAAATCAGCAGCCCAAGAAAGGCCATGGAAAAGCAAAGGGCAAGAAGAAAGTAGGAGGTAAGCAGAGAAAAGCGCCCTCCCGCTCCTACTCCAGCGCAAGTCATGAGTCAGAAAGTGAATTCAGCGGAAATGAGAATATTTACATCAGTGACGATTCTGGATGCGTGGCTAACACGGCGACGATGTAGCAAATTTGTGCGTCACTCGACACCACACAGATCATCTAAGTTTGCCTGACACTCATGCTGCGAACCTACATCAATGAAAACGCTGTGTTCAAGCTCACCCATGAGATCTCGGTGCTCTTCTTCACGAGGCTGTTGCGGTTGAACAGTGACAGCTTCTAGAAAGTCTAGATCATGAAAGATGTCATCACCCCGATTCTTGACAACATACGAGTGGAGAATAGTGACGATCTGGACAGACTCCGCGAACTGAAGCTTCTTTGGGAGGCCAACCTCAAGATGCTCGTCAACTAGACCTTGAAGGTTGGCAAGTTCACCGAGCGATTGAATCACCGCATCATGTAGCTTGAGGAGATCCTTGAGGAAGCAAATGGGGATGAAGGGGTTACTCCAGGCATGCCTCCTGCTGGTGATGCAGTTATGAACGAGGGGCGACAAGTACAGATCGGGTTTGAATTTGTTGATACGAACCTTGATGACTTCTGGGTGGAGAACATCCAGGACACATTTGTTGACAGAGTAAAGGACGATGATCGAGAACTGCTGCAAATACAGCAAGTGTGGCAGGTGGTCAGTGGCCAGGGTCCCTCGCCTCACAAGTCAGCTCTCAAGAAGAAGAATTTCCGATCTCCTCAACCCTTCAAGGAGCCCACAACGGCAGGAAACCGTCGGCAAGGTCGCCGGAATCGGTAAGCTCCCGCTGTTGCTAAAAGCGCGGTGTAAAGCACTAACAGAGCACTACCCTCGATCCAAGAAGAAATGGGCAGCAGCGAAAATCGACTGAGCAGTTCAGAAAAGTAGAAAAACCGTTTCAGCAACAAGGTCCGCATCTGCGATACCATCTAGGAGATTTCAGAGGACAAGACTTCCGAACTCAGCGAAGAAGAGCCGAGTGAGTAAGACAGCGCCGCTTTGGCTCAAGAGGAGCGCGAACCTCTCCAACGTAAAGTAATGCACAAGGTCTCCAAGAGAATGGCACGCGAGTTCTCAAAAAGCAGGAATTCGAGTGCTTAGAGAAACTCTATTTCTCTCAACTCGAAGTCGAAGTGGAACTTCCAAGAAGGGCAAAATGTTCTTTTGCTGTCCAAGAACCCGGCGATTAATAAAGTTAGACCTCAGAGTGAGTCCAACCTTTCGATGACGGATTCTCAAAAGATGCTCTTTTCCCCCTCTGTGAACTCATCGTAGAGCAAGCTTCAGTCTTCTCCCTTCAATGCGATCTCGTTGAACTTTGAGGCAAAAGGTAGTGGACGCAAGCGGACTATCAACTACGTGGAGTCAAGTATTTCACTTGCTGACTCATCTGCGTTCAATGATAACGACGACGACGAGAGTGAAACGATTTCGAAGGATGGTAAAGCTGCTTCATCAAAGTCTTCTTCGCGAATGAGAACCCGAGCACGCAACAAGTCAGCCTCATCACAAAACTAACCCTCCTCCTTCGCTTCAGGCAACGAAGAAAAATCTGGGTCGGTGAAGCCGCCGAAAAGAAGCCGTGGGGACAGCAATTTGAGCATGGACAGTGAAGTTGAGAAGAGCGAAGAGGAGTCAAGCAGCGATGATGGCATGTTCGACTTCATTGAAGGCAAGCTGTCCAAGTAGCTCAAGAAGCAGCAGAAGAAGCAGAAGACGGCAAAGAGCAATGACTCAAACTTGAGTAGTAACGCCTCTGCTCCCAAGATTCCAACACGCAGCAGAAAGCGAAGAGTTGTCGTTTAGTGAAGCTGATATACAATGAAATCAGGAGAAGAAGCTCCATCAGATCTCAATTGGGTTAGGGTGTGTAAATGTCATAAAGCTCAGACTTACCTCAATCATAATTAGCCCTCTTGTTTAGACATAATGAAGAAAGTTTTCGTTAAATAAAATAAATTTGCCATCAAATTCTGCCTCTCAAAACTTACTTTTACAAATTATAATATCTTTGTCATTTTCAACCTATTTATTGACTTCAAAATTTAAATTAAAATTGTATTATCCAGTTGATAGAAGATTAATAATAAAAAAAGAATTAGAGCAATGAACAATGACGAGGATTTGCCATCATTCGGAGGCAGCAGCTATCAGGAAAATAAGAGAAGTTAGCCTAGCACCTACGAGCACAGCTCGAATGGGCTGACTTCACTGGCTGAAAAACTACTCGCACATTCACAAGACATCCAGGCTTCACCAGTCATAAAAAGGACTCCAACAGGAGGTGCAGCAGCTGACTAATCTCACGGGCTGGAAAGGCAAATTAACATGAAATCTCAAAGTGCTGTAAACGCCCCATCACCGTCCAATTTAGTAGCTCCTTCGCCAAATTCACTGCAATCTCGTCGCGGTACCGCATAAAGCATCTACAATCGAGATGAAAATGACGACGATGACTTCAACTCGTTTTACACGTGCAAAGACACCATGATGCAGGGGAACAGACCCTCGATGATGAATGCAGATGCTGAGGAGATGGAGTCGTACAAAGATGAAGGATACGGCATTGACTATTCGAAAAGTCCAACTCAAAAGAACGGGAAAGAAAGTCATTACAATGCGAGCGATGTGAAGACATTGGTGGACTTGGAGCCAATCCCGGAAGCCATCGACGAGTCAAAAGTGCTAGACACCCAAGCTCTTGATTCATCAGATTCAAGTGAGCTGTCTGAACTGACATTCCAGGCTAGTGAGACGCTTAGTTCACTTAAAGCCTCGAATAAAAATCCGCCGGATTTTGGGGCCGAAAACTAGTACTTGACGATGAGCTCTTTATATGAAGAAAGGAAATCGCCCTCAGGAGCACCCTTTCCGACGATCTAGGTCTCGGAGACCCCATCAAAAGTAGAATCTTTTCATGAAAACTCCAAGTCACAAGAGCTAAACTTATACCAAGGTAGAAAAACCTCGTCTTCGGAGCTTAAGAAGAAGCCTGGGTATAAAAAGATGCATACTTCTTAAGAGAGGTCACCCAGCAACGCAGACATTGATTTCATTACATTCGACAAGAGCAACTAACTGTAGGGGAGAAGTGGCACCGATGATCATGGACAAGGCAACCAAAGCAAAAGTCTAAGAACTCATATAGATCTTACTAACTCTGTCTGTTGTAGATCGAAACACGGCCCTTCCACGGCCACCCGCTCCTTTGTAACAGCTCGCAGCAAGAGCACGGTCCAGTAAAAGCCAAGCCGATTATTAGCAATCATTAACTTCTTTTCTGGCACGACAGAAGATGGCATGCACGCCATCGCGGAAAACCAACGAAAATCTCAGTTTTTGAAAAGGTCTATGTTAAGAAAGCGATCCGTGATGTCGAGAAAGAGTGCAATGAATCCAAGGCCCAGTACCAATGCACTCAGCAAAAGTCGCAATGAGTCGTCTTCGGATTCACAGCCCTATACTTCGAGTTTTCAAGAGCAATCTCCGCACTGCAGATCGGTTACTAATATCTTACTAGACGGTGAAGAGGATGACCATCATGAAGAAGAAGAGGAGATATGCTATGCGGGAGGGCTTGCCGCGGAACCTCTTTGGGTGAGCTTGGAAACAAATTACGATCAAGTTTTGACGAAGAAGTGGCTCGTGCTCAACGTCATCGTTTAAATTCTCGTCATCCTCTTCGAATTCTACAATCTTTTCTACAACGTCTTGGTGGAATTTCATATACCCCCACAGACCGACAATGCTGGCAATTAGTAGGAATTTGGGACAGTTGGCGCTATGTACCTGAAACCATCAGCCTATCTGATCAAGACGATTGATGAGAGTCAAATGGATTTACATCTAGATTCAAAGTACTGGTGGTTCTACTTCCGAAAAGAGTATGGTTTATGCATGGATATAGCAGCAGCCATAGGCTTAGAAAACTACTCAAAATCATGCGGAATACTGAAAAAATGCTTCGTGGCGAACACTATCCTGATCTGGTTTATTTTCTGGGGCACCATCTGCTCAATCGTTTCGATCGTGAGTACTATGATGCTTGTCATCTATAAGCGGTACAACCGATTCTGTGTAAGTCACCTTCCCTCTCCTAATCATTCTTGTCTTCTCTGTAGGCTTTTTTTGTCTTTTTGAGCGGACTTAACTACGCGCTGGGCCCATTGATTTGGGTGTTTGTATCTACTGTTTTTAAGTCGAAAGACCTGTCTGTGATCCATCTACATCCAGGCTACTTCTACTTCTACGCTTCATCGATATTTACTGGCCTCTGCTGGATGCACGCCATTTACTTTTCGCGTCAACTCGAGCTTGCCAACTTCAAGCTGCAGTTGCTAGAAGATATGGATGATTTCGACGACGAAGAGGAATCGACCTACATGCGCGATTCAGGAATCAAAAAGGAAATGAGAGGTTCTGTGGAGACAGAAGAGATTGATTTCTCAGATGATGAAGCAGATTCCAAACCATCAAACCAACGGTCTTCTCAAGTATCAATCTAAGTCGAGAATGTTTAATGATTTTATTATTAGAAGCATACCTGACCTCACCTCACTTTAAGCAGAGCTGATGACTTCTTCACCAATAAAATTACACATCTTTAACTTAAAAACCATTTCTCTCACTTCTATCACTACCACGAACACATCTTGAAAGTGCCAACATGGGGGACGACGCAGCACTCGAAGAAATAGAGTTGGAGCGACGAATTGTTCCTCACGGTTCAGAGATAATCTCGGGCAAGTGGTACTGAGCACGGGGGGTGGGAACGAGGACTTAGTTTTGGAGCGCTGATCACTGGAAGCGAACACTTTGATGAATTTTAATCACAATAACTTTATTAATTTTAATTCGTTAAAGAAGGTATAACAAGATGTCATCGGATAGAGTTTAAGAAACGGCTACGTCTCCTAAGAAAACGATAACCTTTTCGAAGAAAATGAGTTTGCAAGAGGTCAACTAGTACGAGAACCAGCTGTTCGACGAGTACTACATCAACCAGATCCAAGCCTCGTCCTTCAGGAACGCACAAAGAACCGATCCATCGCAAGCAGCCTTGCCGAAGATGTCCGAGAAGAAGGAGCAATCGTTTGCCTTCGCTCCGGATTAGACGCAAAGTAAGTCGCCTGCCATGCAGAACACTGCACCCGATCGTCAAATTCATCGCTTCCTCATGTCGGAACTTGACTCGGCAGATAAAACGAAGGAGTCAACTCGTGAGCTGCATGAGCTTACGGGACAAAATGGGAGAACTGCGTTTAGAGAAGACAAGACTGGCGAAGGATTTAACAGAAAGGCCAAGATAATGATGCGTCCAACATTGAACTCACGCGGAGGTTACGTTAACCGCTCGGTCTGTGGCCAAGCTGAAGAGATTCAGTACATCGTGTAGACCAAGGAGGACTAGGAAAGTTTCCGTCAGGCGACCTCGATCCGCGACGGCTTGAACCGTTTCAGTTCCAACTTAAACATCAAGAGGTTGAGCAGGGTGGAGACGTCCTTGAAGAGACAGAGAGAGCTCAACAACGAAGCCGAAATAGAGAGACAGAGGCAGTTGAAAGTGCAGTAAATGTAAAAGTTGTAACGGGACACCTCTCACTACATGAGTGGCTAGTTCTAGAGCATGGATGACCAGAGCCTCAACAACATGATCGAGAAAATAACGCGTCGAATGGAAGACCCTGGCGAAAGCATGGTGCTGAACAAAGGATAGGCCACAAAATCTATTATTTATGGCTTGAAGAGTACCTTTGATAGACAACGACACAGTGTTAACTCTTGTTACATGACAAAGTAACCACATCACCACATGAGGCAGAACTTGGCCTCGAGCGGTAATTACAGATCCTCGATTACGAATGGCAGCACCTTGCTGAACACGAAAAGCAAGTACATAAAGGAGAGCTCCACAACCAACGAGCCTCCGTACACGTACCACTTTTTCAAGAACAAAGACGTGTCTCTCGGTTAACACAGTCTCGAAAGGTACCAAAAGGCAATCAAGGACAGAGCGAAAGTAAGACAGCACATAACCAAGCAACTGCAGATGAAAAACAAGTTGGACGTTCTGAGGAACCCGGAACTAAAGAAGAACCTGATGGACTAAGACAAGACATTCAGGAAGAAGATTGAGGACTAAAATATGAACTCCTACAAGTCCAACTTTATGAAGACTTAAGGCTTCTTCAGTAGCTTGCGCTCTTCTAGCGTCAATGTAGAAGCGCCTAGCAACTCAAGAAATGCAAGAGAGGATCCTTCTGCGATCAAGACTGGCAGGCATAACGACTCTGCTTTGTCCTCCTAACTCACTTCGATCAACGACCTCTACAACGAATCTAAAAATCAGAAGTAGTTCAGAAGCCGCAGTAAAATGAACAGCATGGACTTCTTCCAAGACTCTCAGATGACCGTGAACATGGGAGCCTCCCCCGAAAGCGCGATGTACGACAAAGATAACGATCTGACTAATTCTGACTACAAGCCAAACGAGTCTACAATGTCCCGAATGATACTGCCGAGAAAGAAGAGAGCCACTGATTATGAGCCGTTTGATGGAAAACTTAACGAGATTATTCATATGCCGTCCCAGCTCGACGATTGCCCCTACCGAAGCCAAGCTATCGACAGGTCAATAATACATCTTAGGAAGAACCCTTCCATCTCGCGAAAGCTGCAAAGCCAACTGGAGCTTCAAAAGGATGAAATCTTGCAAGATACGTTTGGCATTGAGAAAACAATTGATTAACGCCAGCTGGATGACCTGATCGTGAAGGGACAGAACGTGCTCGAGAAGGAGTTCGACTATGCGAAGTCTATCCCAGAAGACGAACGAGTGTTGGTTAGAGTGGACCACTTTGACATGGACCAGGAAGCCATGTGAGCGCATCGTCACTTTAAACTATCAACATAACGGGCTTAATCAAGTCGTAGCAATTAACACAAAACTGTAGAACGAAGAGTCAAAAAGAAATTAAATTTAAATTTAAAGTCTATACCTTATATTTGAAAAAGGCTAAGCGATTTTATTTGTTGCCTATGGGGTTTTGGGGTTTTGGGGTTTTGGGGTTTTGGGG
>Ga0208544_10003224_pt1 | contig 10295 bp, 8 predicted proteins | sample DEB08_DNA_9_FD_184526 | JGI IMG/M metagenome (GOLD analysis project Ga0208544, IMG submission 184526) | Aqueous microbial communities from the Delaware River and Bay under freshwater to marine salinity gradient to study organic matter... | ecosystem: Environmental > Aquatic > Marine > Coastal ...
TGACCCCTGACCCCTGACTCCTATCTTCCATCTTCCATCTTCCATCTTCCATCTTCCATCTTCCATCTGAAATGACTCCAGACTCCATTGAAGAAATCATGCGCCGCGTGCATCTCCTTGAGATCAAGGCGCGGAGACTCGCAAGGGAGACGTTCAGCGGCGAATACCAGTCATCCTTCAAGGGCAGCGGCCTCGATTTTGAGGACTACCGCGAGTATCAGCACGGGGACGAAACCCGCTTTATCGACTGGAATGTCACTGCGCGTAAAGACCATCCCTACATCCGCACCTTTCGCGAGGAACGTGAGCTTGCCGTGATCCTCGCCGTTGATGTCTCTGGCTCCAGCCTCTACGGCAGTGAACACCTCAGCAAAAGAGAGCTCGCTGCAGAGCTCGCCGCCGTGCTTGCCTTCAGCGCAAATATCAATAGCGACAAAACCGGCCTACTCCTCTTTGCCAGCAAACCACTGCTCTATCTCCCACCGGCCAAGGGCAGCAAACACATCCTGCGCATGATTCGCGAAATCCTCGCTGCAGACCCCGAGGACCCACGCACTTCCATTCCCGGCGCATGTGATTTCCTGCTCCACACCGTCAAACGCAAGGGCCTTGTATTTATGATCTCTGACTTTATCGACCCGGATCTTAAAAAGCCCCTGAGTGCCCTGGCGAGCAAGCACGATACCATCGCCCTACGCGTCACCGACCCGATGGAGGAAAAACTGCCGCGCGTGGGACCCGTCACTCTCACTGATCCCGAAACCGGCTTGCAAACCACCGTTAATACCAACAACAGTAATCTCCGCATGGGCTTCAGCAAACTCACCCGCCGGCACAACGAGGGCATCGCCAGGCTTTTCAAACAGCTAGGTATTGATCAGCTTAAGCTCACCACCACCGGCGACTACCTCCCCCAGCTTCACCGCCTCTTCAAGGACCGCACCCGCAGACGCAGCTCATAAACCCCTTGCTGACTCCGCCCTGATTCCACAACCTTCGACTCTCGTCCGTCATGAACCCACCTATCCATGACATTACCGACCCCGGCGAGTTCCTCCCCGGGCCACCACCCCTGTGGCATTTATGGTGGTTCTGGCTTACTGTGATTGTCGCGTTCAGCTTGGTAAGCCTCATCCTCTTTTTTATCCTGAGAAAAAAATCCCAAGCCAAGCCGGAGCTAACACTATTGGAACAAGCAAAATCACGCCTCGATAAACTCAAAGCAGAATCCAGTATTCTGGAGCCACAGACCAGCGCCGTGCGCATCTCGCTCATCATCCGCCAATACCTTGAAGCCGCCTTTGAGGATCCCGCCCTCTTTGAAACCAATGAGGAATTCACCCTTCGCCCTGACGCGCTGGAAAAACTGCACCCCGATTGTCGCCAAGCCGTCAGCAAACATCTCGCCGCGCTCTCCGAACTCAAGTATTTCCCCTCAGGCGAGCATGACCATATTCTCGACCTCATTAACCAGGCTGCCCATATTCTCGCCCAAATTGAACAAAGTGTAGCATCACCTGAGCCATCACCAACCGCGTAAATGCCTGACGTTCTCCAGCAATTTAGCTTTGCCAACCCGTGGTGGCTGTTCGGCCTGGCATTCCTCCTTCCCCTGCTCTTGTTGCGGGGGAAATCGGGCACCCCCACCGCCATCACCTATTCCTCACTCTCCATTCTGATGAGTCTGGGGAAAAAACCCAGCCGCTTACCGGGAGCACTCGCCTTTGCCGCCATCATTCTGGCCCTCGCATGCGCGATCATCGCTATGGCTCGGCCCCAGCTGAGTGATGTGCAATCCGAGCGCAAGGCAAGTGGTGTTGATATCATCCTCGCCATCGATATCTCATACTCGATGCAAATTGTTGATTTCCGGCTCAATGGCCGTAATTCCCAACGCATCACCGTAGCCAAGGACACCGCGGAAGCCTTCATCAAACTACGCCCAAACGATCGCATCGGCCTCGTTGCCTTCTCAGGTCGCCCTTATGTCACCAGCCCGATCACCCTCGAGCATGACTGGCTTATCGAGCAACTGCGTGAACTGCGCCCTGGCCTGGTGAAGGAACAGGGCACAGCAATCGGCTCCGCGATCGCAGCTGCAGCATCTCGGCTCCATGAGCGAGAGTCCAAAAGCAAGGTCGTCGTGCTGGTCACAGACGGCTCGAACAACTCGGGACGCATCGCCCCCGTCGAGGCCGCCAAACAAGCAGCCGTGCTTGGTGTCAAGGTCTACACCATTGCCATCGGCACTGAACAAGGCCGCCTCACCAATCAGATCCAAGCCCACCCACAGCAGGAATTTGATACCAAAACCCTTCAGGAAATTGCCCGCCTCACCGGAGCTGAATACTATCGAGTTCGTGACACCGCCAAGCTGCGTGATACCTTTAACTCCATCGACCAGCTTGAAAAAACCGAGATTGCGCAGCATAGTATTGTTACCACCCAGGAACTCTTCCCCTGGTTCACTGCCGCTACTCTTATCCTCACCCTCATTGCTCTCAGCATTCACTCGATCAAACCAACACCTGCGCCGTAACCAGCGCCCTAACCATCACGGTGATCATCACGGTGAATCAAGCCTTTCAAATTCAATCATGAGAACCTAACCAACCCATGTCCTTCCTTCATCCAGGCTGGCTCATGCTGCTGCTCATCCTCCCGTTTATTCTGCTCGGTGCCATCCTCACGCACCGCGGCCGCAACAAGGCGTGGCAATGCATGGTGGCTCCGCGTCTGCGCAAGCAACTCGTCGTGGAAGGCTCCTCTACCCGCCGCTGGGTCGCACTCGCACTCACGCTCACGGGCTGTGCTCTCGCCATCATTGTCATCGCCCGCCCCCATTATGGAGAATCCACGGTCACCGAGCAAATCCGTACCCGCAACATCCTCATCGCCATCGACACCTCGCGCTCGATGCTGGTTCAGGACGTCTCCCCCGACCGGATCGGCAATGCTAAAACCATGGCTCTCGAACTGAAAAACGCCTTTCCCAAAGACCGCATTGGCATCATTGCATTCTCAGGCACACCGGTTCTGATGTCACCCCTGACCATTGACCACTCCTCTGTGCACGAAACCATTAGCCAGCTCGATACCAACGTCATCCCATCCGGCGGCTCCGACCTCGCCGCCGCCGTCCAGCTTGCCATCAAAACCTTCAAGAAATCGGGCCATCAATCCAATGCCCTGATCATCATCAGCGATGGCGAAGACCACTCACAACAGATTCAGCTCGCAGGTAGCGAAATCCGTGATGCCGGTATCGCAGTATGCACCATCGGTATCGGCAACACAGACGGAGGTGTCATCCCGGATTTCCGCAACAGCGATGGGAAATATCGTGATGCCAGCGGACGCACCGTTTATAGCAAACTCAACCCTGACTCGCTCGAACAACTCGCCCAGGCAGGCCGTGGTTCCTACCTGCCCGCCTCTTCCGGCGCCGACAACGCCATCCGCCAGGCCCTCGCATTTCTGAAAAGTGATCAACAATCGGGGCGAGACATCATCATTGCTGAGGAGATCTACCACTGGTTCCTGTTTCCCGCCATCGTCCTGCTGGCTCTCTCGCTAGTGATCCGCTCAAACCTGTTCAGACCCCAGGTCGCCTCACCTGCTACTGCCCTCCTTGCAATGGTCCTTCTGCTAAGCTTAACGGACCGCCTCGAGGCCTCCATCGAGATTAAGGAAGCTGCTGCAGCCTATGAAAGCGACGACTACGAGGCCGCTCTCGAGATGTTTGGCAAAGCACTTCTCAACGCCAAAGGGCAAGAGCGCCACGCCATCCAGTTCTCACAGGGAAGCTCTGCCTACCGACTTCAACAATGGTCCATCGCCAGCCGCCACTTCTCCCGCTCTCTACTAACAGACAATCGTAAACTACAAGAGCAATCCCACTACAACCTCGGCAACGCCCTGTTCCAATCAGGCTGGAGCATCTTGAACCCGCCCGAGTCAACAGTGACAAAAACAGAAACAGAAACAGCAAACCCTTTTCTCGAGCCCATGCGCCGCCTCCTTGCCAAAGGCCCCAAAAAACAGGACGCCTCCGATCAAGCACAACTCAGCCAAGCCGATATCAAACACATCACAACCCACTGGCAGGACGCCATTACCCACTACCAATCCGCCATCGATATCAATCCGGATAACCGCAACGCCCTACACAACCGCAAGGAAGTGGAGAAACTGCTCAAACAACTTCAGGATGCTCAGCAACAAGCTAAAAAGGAATCCGAAGATCAGAAATCCGAGCAAGAAAAACAGGGTGAAGGCGACCCATCTGAGCAACAAAAAGACGACCAGGGTCAAGGCGATGATTCTCAAAAAGACTCTGACAAAAATGGCGAAGGGGACCCGAACAACAAATCCGATGACCAGAATCAAGGCGAGCAACAAGAAAACAACTCCACAGAACACCCCGATGAGGGCACGGAGGAGCCCCAGTCCATGGAGCGCGGCGCCGATGAAAGCAAGGAAGCCTTCGCCGCCCGCATTCTCAGAGAACAATCCGATGCCGAAACCCGTCCCGTCCAACGCCGCTTGCTCAGACTCCGCCGACCCGCCAAGGATTGGTAATCGTGCTTCGCACTATATGTTGAATGCTTAATATTAAATGCTGAATTATTTCCTTATCCTCGTTGTTGCCTTTATCTCCATGCTTACTCTGCATGGGCAGGTGGGCCCTGCACCCTCTGCCCAGGTAGAACTCAGCAGCAGAAACCTCATCCCCGGCGAGCAAACCCAGCTCATCATCCGCCTGCAGAACGCAAGGCCGGATTCCCGTCCCGCCGTACCTATCATTGCCGATACCGCTGTCAATTTTGTCCGAACCGTGACCCAGCTTGGCAGCCAGCAGCGCCTCACCCAGATCTTTGTCTACCGGCTCACACCGGCAAAGCCGGGTAAATACACGGTCCCCCCAGTAGCCATGAGCAGTGGCGGCAAACAATATGCCGGCCAACCACTCAGCTTCGAGGTTCACGATCCCGCCAAACTCAGCGTGGTTCCATCCGGTCTTTCTGGAAATAATGTCCTGGTTGGCTGGTTCCCTGCCAAAACAACACTCTATCAAGGCGAGCAATGCCCGGTTACCCTGAAAGTTTACGTCCCACAAGAACTCCGCCTCGCAAGCTGGGGTCTGCCCGAAGCCGAAAAGCAAAACTGTCTTGCCTGGCGCTTCTCCCTACCATCAAGCAGCAATTTTGGCACCGTCAATATTGACAACAAAGCCTATCTCTCCGCTGCTTATACCACAACCATGAGTGGCATCAGCCCTGGCACTGCCAGCCTCGGCCCCGCCAGGCTGCGGGTCATCGTCAGACAACGCACCATCGACCCACGCTTCGGTTCACGTATATCGGATAGCCCGGTCAACCTCACCCTGCCGGGCCTTGATTTTAATATTCTTTCCCTGCCTGAAGGAGCGCCAGCTGATTTCAAAGGTGCCATCGGCCAGTTTCGTATCGGAGCGGCATGCCCCAAGAAATCCCTTAACGACACTGACTCTGTCGAGGTCATCCTCCAGGTCGCAGGCACCGGTAACCTCGAAAATATCCAAGCCCCTCAACTGACCGGCAAAGGCTGGAAAATCATCGATACCTCCAAGATCACCCGCGGTGGGGAAAGGCGCTTCGTCAATGGCGTGGTCACCTTTCGGCAGCTGCTCCGCCCTGACCGCTCAGGCCCACTGCCCACATCCATTCCCCCCTACTCGTTCAGCTTTTTCAACCCCCATAACCAATCCTACTACACCCTCAATACCTCCGCTATTCCGGTCAGCATCACCAGCACCCTGCCTGCAAACAAAGGCTCGCATGCCGGTGCCATGACCTCAGGGGAATTAACGGAAACCTCTCCAGAGGAAATGCGCAATATCCTCGGCTTCATCGAGCAGCCATCCAGTGAAAAACCAACCATCTTCAGCAAGCCATCGAGATACTGGCAGCTCATCCCCGCCCTCCTTTGTCTCATCATCATTGCCGTCGCGATTATACGGAAAGTCAAGGCTGCGGCCTCACGCCACCCAGATGAGCACCACAAAAGAAAGGCTTTGAAAAAACTGACCGGACCCGCGGATACGCTTACGTTCTACCGCCGATCTGGACGATTTATCGAGCAATGGCTCACCCCGAATGAGGAACTCAACGCCATCCTCGCTGAGCGCGACGAACTCTGCTTTCTACCCGATGGGGCCGAAGCTACGCCTTTGAGTGAGCAACGCAAAAAAGAGATCACCAAACTCCTCAGGCACCACTCGAAACTCAGCCTGATCCTGCTGCTCGCCACCCTGACGACCTTAACCACGCTGACCACCCCGATTATTCAGGCCGCACCAAACAATGAGCTAGGCAGCACCCACAATGCCTGGCAAAAAGGCGACTACCAGCAAGCGATTGACCACTACCTCAAGCAATACCCAGACCCCAGCAACACCCCGGCGGACATCCTCTACAACATCGGCAACTGCCACTACCGACTCGATCAGCCTGGCCACGCCGCCCTCGCCTGGCGCCGAGCCCTCGCCCAGCAACCCAACCACGCCGAGGCCCGCCAAAACCTCCGCTTCGTTGAGCTCGAGCAGGGCTCCATCACTCCCAAGCTCGAGCCCTGGCAACAACAGCTCACCACGCTGCCACTGCAGCTCTACCATGCCATTCTGCAGGCCTCCCTCTGGCTACTGCTCATTACCATTCTAATCCTAACGCTAATCAGGCCCAAACGCACCACGGCTCTTGTTGTGCTCTCTATTATCACGCCACTTACAGCCAGCATTGGAGCGCTCGGCAGCTACTACTACCCGGACACAGCAAGGCAAACCCCTTTTCAAAAACAAGCTGTCTGTCTTGTTAACACTCCCATGTATAATGAGGCCCACCGACAGAGCTCCACTCTGACCACGCTGTTCCCGGCCAGTCTGGTGACCATCAGCGCTACCCGGGGACGCTGGTGCCATATCCAGACCGCTGACGGCCAGACTGGCTGGGTTAACAGTCGATTCATTCCTCCTGTCTTGCTACATTCATTCAGTCGATAGCATATAAAAAACCCGGCCGCAAAGCGAACCGGGTTTTGTTAAATTGATTTGATGAGCCTAGTAAATTAGAAGCCTATTGAAGCCTTAATACCATAGATGACTTCACTATCTTCACTGCCAGGGCCAGCTGGGTTAAGAGCAGCAAGTCCTTTGCTATAGGTTACATGTGGGGTAACCATCAGGTCGCCAACAGCCTGCCAAGGGAGCCCAAGAGTGATGTAGACATGGTTGAGGTCGCTACTTGTGGCTATAGCCCTACTTGTGCCAATTGGCGTACTCGTTGTGGTAACTTTTTTCCAGTAATCAAGGGAATAAGCGCCTCCGACGGTAACATCGACACCGACTGAGTCACAGATCTCATAACCCTTATTGAAACTAAGTTCAATGTAGGTGCCTTCTAACTTATCAATGTCATGAGCAACAAACAGATTGGTCGTGCCACCTATGAATGGGGTTGTCGTTCCAAGATTCACATAAATTTCACTACTGGCTTCTTGCGCAGATGTTGTTACCGGTGAAAGCAAGCCGTCGAATCCTTGATAACCAATCTCAGCAGAGAAAGAACTGGCTTTGTAATGAACACCACCACGATAAGTGTAATTATCAAAATTTGCAACTTTGCTGTTAACAGTTTGAATAGTAACTCCTCCTACAAGACTCCACTGATCGTTAACAGCATAAGCCAGATTTATAGCTGCCGTTACTGCGTGATCAGCTTCGGGAACTACAAGCCCGGTAACGCCGCGGAAGCTGTATTGGCTGTCATAACCGAGGCTAAGATCGCCCGTGAGAGCTGAATCAGCGGGAGCTGGGGCAGGAGCGGGATGTAACATTACATCGCCAGCGAAAGCTGACTGAACAAGGCCTAATGCGGCAAACGAAGCCGTAAGTGTAAGTATTTTTTTCATGGTTAGTTTGTTGTGTTTGTTGTGGAGCTTTTTAGATGACTGGGAATTACATCTAATACATTGTTATTTTGACATGAACTCTGTACATATGTCTAGCCAAAAAAAGCAAAATCATCAATTGAAACAAGAAAAATATTAATGAAAATTAACCATCTTGTAATATAAGAAAAGATTCGCTAAATTCCTAATCCTCTGTTTTTCACCCTCCATTTATCACCCTAACCCTTTGCTTTAGGCCTCTAGATTATCTCGTGACTGACCTCACTTTTTTCCAAGGAATATTATTAAAAATACCAGAAATTTAAGCTCCACATAGATTGAACAGGTATTGCGAAGCGCGAGGAGCGCCTGTGCAGGAGTGACCCAGCCCAGAGAATCCACACGAAACATTACAACCACCTTTCTGCCCAAATACGATACTCTCCATCTTTACCGGACTATCTTCCAAGCTTCCCTGTAGCTATTGTTCATTACCGTCCTAATCCTAACGCTGATCAGCCCCTAAGGCAACCTGGCCTTGGTCATGCTCTCAATGATCACACCACTGGCAGCCGGCATTAGAGCGCTGGGCATCCACTAGTATCCGGATACAGATATTCACACCCCCTTTAAGACACAATCTCTCTACCTGAAGAAAACCAGCCTCCACGCCAAGGCTTATTGCCACCCTGCCCCCAGCCTCGCTGCTCACCATCACTGCCGCACGCGGCTCCTGGATCCATGTCCTCTCTCCCGACGACCCATCCGGCTGGGTTGAGCGCGAATCCATCGCAGCCGTCATACCCTACAGAACCAACTGATCCGACTGACCCGAAACAAGCGCGCGTAAAAAACCCGGTCAGCACAGCAGGCCTTGTTTAATGAACAAATGAAAGAGAATCTATCCTGGTTTGTTAGCCAAAAAAAGCGCTGAGCTTATCGCCCGGAGTGATTCTTACTGAAGTCCGGCTTAGTCACAGCGATCACCTTGCCTTTCCTAAATGACACCTTGCCACGCAAGCCATGCTTGTCACCGATGCTGATCTCATAGAAATAAACGAGATCCACCTGCGGCCTGAGCGACTTGATGGTCCTTGGTGGTTTCCCCAAGGCTTCGTGAACTTGCTCAATACTTGCACCATTGACAACCGTTTGCCACTGATCTTCCTCGGTCCAGCGCAGATTGCGCCAGGCGCTGTTGGACAAAATACCCATAGTAGTGCTGTTAGCCACAGAACCACTTGCATTGGAGGCCTGCACCTTGACTTCCTTGGTTTTCTGCTCGTTGATCGCCAGGCGGGACTCGAGCCGGGCCAAACGTTTCTCCATCGCGGCGATTTGAGCTGCCATTTCTTCTATATTAGCAGCATGCAAGGCGGGCGCACAAAAAAGCACGGCGGTCGCGCACAATAGATATTTACGAGTCAATGAAGTGGACCTGAACATACAATCAGAGTCTGTGATATTCCATATGCTTGCAAGTAGAAAATAGACTGGATCATAAACCGGATAAAAGAGGATGAAAAAAGCCTCCCAGCCGAAACTGGGAGGCTCAAAGTAAAATTTGAAGTAAATCAAATTAGAAGCTGAAGAGAACTTCAACAGCACCAACGATTGCTTCGTAGTTTACACTATTAATTGTTCCATCAACAAAGCTAACCTCAGTGATAACAGCAAGGTTATCAGTTACTGCTTGGTTGTGAGCCAAGGTATACTTGAGGAAGTCAGCCTCTGAGTTAGCTGCCCCTACAGTAGCTTGGTGATCTGAGTAACTGATCCGGCCAGTCACTGAACTACTGCCACTGTATGCATAGTTAGCCATGATCAAAGCCTGCATAACTTCTTCGTTAACAGTACCTGCTGTGCGGCCAAGGCCACTAGCAAATCCGCCTTCGTCTTCACCTAAGGAAACTTCAATACCATAAGTGAGTGCATCTGACTGAACAGTGAGGTGTGTATTGGCCGCATAGGCATCAGTGTTAACATTTTCACCGATTTCGTAGGCACCACCAAGGAACCATGTCATTCCATCACCAAACGCAATGGATGCTGAAGCTTCAAAGGCGTAGTTGGAGTTTGCACCACCATTGTCACCACCGAGGCCGTTACTGTCATCGCCAGTGAACTCGTCCAAAACAGAAATGCTATATACATTGTCGCCCGAAACCTTGGTAAGTTTAACACCCTGGTTGTATTGTGGAAGGATGTTCAACGATCCAAGACCGGAGTCGTCGTTGTCATCGCTGCCAACATCATATGCTTTGGAGAACTGGTATAGGCCAGTAGGCTCCTTGGCTTCCAGACCGAGAGCTGATTCAAAACGACCAGCGGTAACGGAAAGACCATTACCAAGATCGTAGGATGCAAAA
>Ga0208544_10003227_pt1 | contig 10291 bp, 9 predicted proteins | sample DEB08_DNA_9_FD_184526 | JGI IMG/M metagenome (GOLD analysis project Ga0208544, IMG submission 184526) | Aqueous microbial communities from the Delaware River and Bay under freshwater to marine salinity gradient to study organic matter... | ecosystem: Environmental > Aquatic > Marine > Coastal ...
AAGCGTGGCTCACATGGGTCCTCCAGCGCTTGCCTGATCATAAAATCAATCGCATCGAAGATCTCATGCCGTGGAACTGGCAGGCCGAAAACGCCTGAGACAGCGCCTCAACCGGACGGATACCTTCAAGGCAAGCTCAGCTGAGATGGCTCGGAAAAAGAAGGAGGCCAGCAATGTCTTGACCCCGGCATGAACCAAGAAACATAACTTAGAGATGGCTCACTTCTCGATGGAAAACCTGGCTCACTTCTGCATGGAAATTAACAGATGGATGCAAGATCGCGCAAAGCACCCGCAGGGCGTTCCCGCAGGGTCGGATGCTCAGCCTGGCGCACGACCGCGTCAAACACGCGTCCGTCCAGAGCAGATTGGAACCCCGCACCGATGCGGGCCAGAACGCGGCCTCGGTAGTGATCCAGCAGCCCCATTAACAGAAACAGGAACGCGACAATCGCAAAGAGCACCATCAAGGTCGCTGAAGACCGGCTCGCCAGCACCCGGTCGTAAACCTGCAACATAAACAGCGGACCCGTCAGCATCAGGATGTTAACCACCGCGCTGAAGTGAGCCACGCCGATGAAGGCTCCTTTTGAAGCCCACAGAACCTTACCCAGCGTCGTCGGCTGCAATTCCATGCGTTCAGGGCCGCACAGGGCGCGTGAGAGATGCCTTGGCCCGCAACCCTGCGAACGTCGTCTCAATTACCTCGCGGTGGATTTCGTCCGGCGCCCAGTCCACCGGGCAAACCTCTGTTGCCCATGCATGTTGGCGATGCTTTGGCGCCGCAATCGCTTCTTGAAACAGCTCATACATCGGGGGACCGCCAATATCTTCGGGCGGGGTCGCAAATGCGCCGTCGAGGAAGGCTGGGAGGTCTTCACCGGGCGTCATCTCCCGGCGCTCCAGAACCTCAACGAGGTGGGTCCAGTCATCGCCGAAGTCATAGGTGTATAAGGCGGGTGGAGCTTTCTCGCGCAAAACGTCCCCAAGTCGGGTCATTGCCGCATCTTGGGCTTCTTCGATGATAATTTCATCGTGCTCCGGATCACGGGGCTCATAAGTCTTCCCGTCGATGGCAAACATCCACAGATGCATGCCGTTCCACAAGAACACAGCTTGAATAGCCGCGTGCAAATCCAGCAGGCTTTGGTCCGCCGCAATCAAGAACGTGCGGCGCGGTGCCGGATCCAGATGCACCAAGCTTACCCGCACGCGCAGAACGCCGCTCACTGCAAGCTCCGCGCGGTGTTGCCGAGATCAACGGTCGGGTTGAGGTCCCGGTCCTGGGCTTTCTCGACGGCATTCACACCATGCACATACATGATCCGCAGCGTGTCATCGCCCTTGCGCACGCGCAGGAACCGGCCCACCTCGTCCGGAAACACATTGGTGCGCAAGTCTTTGATGATACGCGCGCCATCCCCGAACGGAGCCACCAGGTCCAGCCCCCAAAGCCGGTCCCCGCTGTTCCAGTCTTTCGGTTGAAGACTGCGCGTGTTGCGCACGTAGGCGGTTTCGACTTCGGCCGACATTTTGGCCCAGGTGATGAACCCAACCGGCTTCTTGCCTTTGTGATAGATGCGGTATTGCTTGTGCATCAACGCGGGCAAGAGCCACTGATGTATCGACCCGATCGGCCATGTGCGGTGCAGCTCCGACATCGAATAGAGCCAGACCATTTCGCCGAGCACAGCCGACGAGGGAACGGAGCCACCCTTGGCGGCTCCCGTTTCAGCCTTACTCGCCATGGATCAGACCCACGCGCTGTCTATGGCCGTCAGCACGCTTTCAGGGGTCTCGCCCAGCAAGATGCCGTAGGCGGTCGTGCCGTCGTTGAGGTCGGGCACATAGTCCTGCATCGCATCGACCAGCGTATTGACCTGGGCGTAGCTGAGCCATTCGCCGCCTGCGGCAAAGCCCTGCACATAAGCACTCGGGTTGTCACCGACATACCAGTTCTCGAAGGTGAAGGTATCGTCTGCTCCATGCAGACGCACGACCAGAGTGTTGTCGAGCCGCTCGAACCAGATGTCTTCCGCCGCAATGTTATCCTCGAACACAATCACATCGGTGTTCCGGAAGGCTGCGTTACCCTGATAGGTGTCGTTGCCATCGCCAAACCCAAACCGGATTTGGTCCTGACCTGCGCTGGCAATTATTGTGTCGTCGCCCAGGTCGCCGACCAGCAAATCGTTCCCGGCCCCGCCGTTCAGCGTATCATTGCCCGTACCGCCCATCATGACATCGTTACCGCCATCGCCGTTCAGAACGTCGTCATCGGCCCCGCCAGTCATCACGTCATTGCCGTTGCCGCCGTTGAGCACATCATTATCGGCGCCGCCGGTCATGATATCATCGCCATTGCCGCCATTGAGCGTGTCATTGCCATCGCGCCCGAACATGAAGTCATTGCCAGCATTGCCGTTCAGTACGTCATTGCCCAGGAAGCCATCCATCCAATCGGCAAGGGAGGATCCGTTTAGCGTATCATCCACAGGTGTTTCTGTGGCCGTCGGACCAGTCACATCCGCGCCCAGATAGGTATTGGCAATCTCGGAGACATCGAAGTCCAAGCCATTGAAGAACTGTAAGAGCTCAATCCGGTTGCCCGTATTGGACCAGTTCTCAACGGTAACCACATCGGTCAGCTCCGATAGCGGCACAGACATATCCTGGTCGTCGGCCACATAGATGTTCATCGCCGTGCCGTCTCTTTGCAGGATCAGGTCCTCGATCGTAATACCAATACCAAACAACAGCTTGTCGCCGCCCGGCGCATAGGAGGATCCGACGGCGGTGCTTCCGGTATCATTGATCGTGTCCACGCCGTCCCCGCGCCCAAAGACATAGGTGTCATTGCCATTTCCGCCCTCGAGGCGATCAGCGCCGACCCCACCCATCAGGATGTCGGCATAGGCTGAGCCTGTCAGTGTGTCATTGCCAGCGCCACCGGAGAGCCAAGCCCCGTCACCGATTGAAAGCGTCACACCTGCGGTCGTGATCACATTGTCCGTCTCATCGCCGGTCGTGGCGTAGCCGATGTTGCTCACATCCAGGACAAACCCGTTGGAAAACCGGATCGTCTCAACCCGGAACTCCGGCGTGCCCCAGTTGTCGATGGTCACGCTGTCGGTGATCTCGCCACCCTCCGTCACCGGCTGCAACTCGATGATCAAGTCTGATGTTGCCCCTGTTCCTTCGGTGTTCACGACCAGATCGCTGATATCGATCCAATTGCCGAACTGCAGCACGTCATCGCCGCCCTCAAGCGCGTTGATCTTGGCTCCGGTACGGCTGTCACTCACCCAGACATTGACCTCATAGGCATGGGAGTTCTTGCCGCCCGACCAGGCTGTCTGGGTTTCCATCGCAAAGTCATCTGCGCCATATTCCGTGGTGGTCACACCGCCATCGGTCACAGCGAAGGCACTCTCGTCAATCAGGTCATGACCATCGCCCCGGTTGATGATGTAGATATCATTGCCAAGGCCGCCGCGCAGAATATCGTCACCCAGCCCGCCGGTCAGCACGTCATCCCCGGCGCCGCCTTCGATCACATCGCTGCCCGCACCGCCCTGGATGTAGTCCTTGCCCGCGCCACCGCGCAGGGTATCGTCACCTGCACCGCCGAGAACGTCATCATTACCTTCGCCGCCGGAGATGTCGTCATCGCCGTCACCGCCAACGAGCACATCATCGCCGCTTTCGCCGGACAAGCTGTCATTGCCCGCGCCGCCAGACAGAAGGTCGCCCTGTGCCGTCCCAGCAAAGCTGTCATCAGCCGCGTAACCGGACTGGAAGCTCCCAAATGCCGAGATATCGATCGAAAGCCCGTCGCCAAAGCGCAGCTCCTCGACCCGGCTCATCTCATTGGACCAGTCTTCAACCGTGACCACATCGTCCATCTGGTCGAGGGTCACTTCGGCACCGTCCTCATCTAGTTGGCGAACACCCATGACGAGATCATCGCCTTGCAACTCGAAGAACACGTCTTCAATGCCAATTGTGTAACCGAACTGCAGCGTGTCCCAGCCGCCCTCAATCTGAACAGCCTGCTGGACGGTGCGCATTTCCTGCACATAGCGCCCGGATTTGCCGGACCGCTGGTACACCATGTTGCCTGTGGCTTCCTGAACGTCCTGTATCTCGGTGGCATAATCGTGGATCGTGTCGCGGCCATCGCCCCGGAAGTAAATATAGGTATCGTCGCCAGCGCCCCCGTTCAGCGTGTCACTACCTGCGCCGCCAACCAGAATATCGTTGCCAGCGCCGCCATTGAGGATGTCATTGCCTGCGTCGCCCGAGAGCACGTCATCGCCCGCGCCACCGTCAAGCGTGTCATTCCCTGCGCCTGCAAGGATGTAGTCATTTCCGTCCCCGCCCTGAGCGGCATCATCGCCCTCACCAGCGAACAGAAGGTCACGGCCTGCACCGCCGTCGAGGCTGTCGTTGCCATCTCCGGCGATCAGGACGTCGGCGCCGCCATTGCCGTTCAACGTGTCATCACCACCGCCAGAGTTCAGCCAGTCACCTTCTTCTGTGCCGGTCAGTGCGTCGGCTGCACCATGGCCGGTTTGACCATGCAAGATTTGGCTGGTGTTGATCACTATGCCACTGGCCAAGGTGAACTGTTCGATCCGGTTTTGCTGGTTGGTCCAGTCCTGAACTGTCACGCTGTCTGTGTCGGAGATCGTATCGCTCTCATCGGCTTCGGTCGCCGCATCGTCGCGGTTGCGGAACTGGATCAAGGCATTGTCGCCGTCCATGGAGAACAAGACATCTTCTATGTTGATGCCGTAGCCAAATTCCAGCGTGTCAATCCCGCCATCAATCTGGCCGGTGGTCGCCACAAGGCCCGTGCGCAACTCGTTCACGTAGCGGGCGTTTTTGCCAGAACCGTATTTGACCTGTTCCTCGTAGTCCACGCGCTCCATGATCGTGCCGGTCGCCATATCATGGATCAGGTCATGGCCATCACCGCGCTGGTAGAAGTAGCGGTCATCGCCGCCGCCGCCGAGCAACGTGTCGTCGCCCGTGCCACCCGCGAGAAAGTCCGCATCATCGCCGCCGTCGAGTGTGTCGTTGCCGGAACCACCAAACAGACGATCTGAGCCCGCGCCTGCACTCAAGGCGTCATCGCCAGCTCCGCCGGACAGGATGTCGTTACCGCCAGCAGTGGTCAGCGTATCAGAGCCGCCATTGCCGGAGAGGTAATAGCCGGTCTCATCATCAAGGCCCGTGATGCTATCGGCTTCGTTTCCGGCCTCAACAGCTTCGAACCCTGTTATGGCCAGGTCAGATATGTTAAGCGCAGCGTCTGCCGCCATGTTGAGCTGATCGTAGCCTTCACCGCCCTGAACGCTGCCTGCGGCAACGTCGTCTTCTGCATCGGCAAAGACCACGTCATTGCCAGCGCCGGCATCGATTACGTCCGCGCCTGCACCACCGGAAAGAAGATCGCCTCCGGAGCCCCCAGTGATTGTATCTGCGCCCGCCCCGCCGTCGATCACAACGGCAGACGTGGCCGCGGCCGCATTCAGGACGTTGTTACGGTCATCACCATAAGCGCCGACGTAATCACCGGCAGCCAGGTCAACATCTGCAGAGGTCTGCCCCGCTGCCTCCCAAAAGGCCCAAGCCTCGCCGCTCTCGAACTCGATGCGGTAGCCTGTTGCTGTCTCAACCTGACGCCAGCCGTATTGATTGTAGGCCAGCGAGACATCGCCCACGCCGCCCTCAATCACCTCACCATTCATCACGAAGCTCGCAAGCCCGTGCAGCGTGTTGCCAAGTACCGTGATGTTGTCGTCGGTCTCCTCAAACCCCGAGCCGTCGTCATAAGCAAGATTGATCTGGCTGATGCCCCATTCATCGAGGGTCTTCAGCTCGCCCTCATCGACCTCGCCATCCTGGTCGAGGTCCTGGAACACCTTCATCGACGACCAGACGGTGTCGTTGGAATCCATAACGCCATCGCCATTGCTGTCGAAGATCAGGTTGCCGTCAGCGTCTGTCGCTTCGGCAAGTGCCTGAAGGTCCGTCGAGCCTTCTGCAGCCCAGGACGCAAAGACGACTTCTTGCGCCTGACTGATATCGCCATCGCCGCCGGTGGCAGAAATCGTGCCATCCGCCTCAAGGTCGATGACCAACAAGCCATCGTCAGGGGCCGCCCAAGACGTCTGCTCGCGGAAGCCGTCGCCGTCCATGTCGTAAGTGACGTTCGTGCCAAAGCTTACGTCGACACCGTCGCCGTCGAGATCCAGGATAATAGGAAGGCCCGAACGAACGTTGCCGTTAGAAACTTGGTCATAGTGGTTCGCGTTGCTGCTTCCGCCACTGCTAGAACCGGCGCCAGCCGCCTCGGGTCCGTCAAGGTCATTCACGCCTCGGCTCGAATACCCCGAAGAAGACGGTACCGAGTGGTTCTCTTCTCTTCCCGTCCCGCCAGAACCACGCCCGACGGTTGAATTGGCACCGCCGCCTGAGCCGTGCGTCACACCCTGTGTGTTGCCGCCAACAGGCCCATCGTCATTGTCGTCCCGCTCAGGACGGCGCCAATCGTTGTCGTTTGAGCTGTCGCGGTCACTGTCGGAACTGCTGTTTCCGCCAGTAGGAGCCGGTGGGCCGTAGGTTTGGCCGGCACGCCCAGCAACTTCGGCAAGCGCGTCGAGTGTATTCAGCTCATCGCCAGCTCTTAGGCCACGGCCGTCTGCGTAGCGTCCTTCATACCCTAGAACTTTGCTACTTCCCACTGATTGGTATGCGACCCCAGAACCCCCAGCGGGGTCAGCGCGTGGGGTATGTAGATCTACCAAATCATCGTAAAGTTGCCCGCCCGCGGTCTCGCCGCCGATACCACCTGCTATGCCGCCCGCTACGCCACCGACACCACCGACGAAAGATCCAAGGGCAGCACCGCCAAAACCACCAATTATTCCCCCAATTAATTCGAAACCATCACGAGCTGTGAAGTTGCCGTCGGACGCATGGTATGCCGTGCCAAATGCGATGTCGTTGACAGTCATTGCGGTATATCGGACCGCCGTATTTGGAATAAGTTCGTACGGTGCATTTGCAAGAACACCCCCGACGGAAAAGGCGTTTTGCTCTCCCTCCTCGTTTGTCCCGAGCGTCTCATTTTCAGCCCAATCAAGTGCATCATCGAAATTGAAATCATTCATTTTTCTTTGCCCCCTTCAAGAGCCGAAAGTAAATCTCTAGTGCAAACAACAGCGGGCCGAATATAATGGCTGGCACCAGAAGTGGAAACAGGCGCGCTTCCCCAAAAGCCTGCTCACCGAAAAAATATATCAAGCACAAAATAAGATGCAGGATTCCATAACCTACGGCTCTAAAGGCAATATTATTCATAAGACGCAGTGCCCTCTACATTTAGTTGAACTTGGCCCCCAATCCGATCGACACGATCCAAGATTTCCAGCCCAGTATCCATCACTCGCCCAAAGGCGTCAGTTTCACGAGCCGCATCTTCAAAAATTCCGCCCATAATTCACACTCCAATTGTCAACTAAAGTTTCTTGCTCGTAGTTTTTGATTTCGGCGATTTTTCATCCTTTGATTTGAAGATATCAACAATCCACCAATCAAACCACACGACCAAAAGGACTACTGGAATGCCGGCACGTGCATACTGTATTCGATAGCTGCAGATTGTTGGTCTTGATCTTCAAGAAGGTCCCGAGGAGGCACCGGGGCCCAAGTCATCGCGAGAGATGCAGGAAACCCTTCAGTGCTTCTAGGGATAAGCGCTGATCCTGAATACGCCGCCGCCTCAATTTGTCCGCCGCGAACCATCTGCGCAAAAAAGAATGCGGCCTCGGGCGGCAATGCGATACCCCTATTCACAATCTCTAGCGCCAAGTCGCCTTGGCCATTGTTAAACAAAGCTGCAAATGCGCGGGTCGCGACAGCCGTTTCCCCCAGTTCAAATAGCGGTACAACGGCTTCGGGGCGCAACTCTCGATCAGCGCTATCGCTCAATGCGCTGGCTAGTGGGCTTAGCTCTGCAGCAGCCTCAAGCCAACTCCGTCCAGACAAGCCTCCGGGTTGGCGCAACAATGCAACGCGTTCGTTCCGTGGCAGGCCGTCTGTAACATGGCTAATCAGATGGGAATGACCGCCAATTCTGGCCAAGAGCACCTGCGCAGCCGTATTCCCTTCATTGGCCAGCCCCGACAATTGGCGCAGCGCCTCCAGATCATCTGCGCCATCCAGCCACAGCTGTACTGCGGCTTGGTACCCCGAAGCGTCCTCGCCCGGTACGGCCACATCTGCGTGGGGCACAGCCGGCACCATGAGGCTGATCACGAGCGTCGCCCGCGCAAATTGATTGCGGACGATATGAAGGGTACCACGCCAAGTAGCGCGGGCGTGTAAGTGCAACTGCACGGAAGAGCGCTTCAAAGAAGAGATCAGCATACGCGCCACACCTTCCAGCAGGACAAGCGTAGCATAACACTACCTGCCTTCGCTGTCCCCGCCATCCGATCAAAATGCCGCCCTAAAGCCATCCCGCCGGAATCCCTTTTTCATCTTCGCACCCCATTCCACTTAAAGTATTGGGGGGGGGAGTCAATCAGGTTTTCGCTACCGGTAGGAATTTCCAGACCTTGCCGCTCAACTTCTGGGGTTGTCTCCTTCGGATACCCTGATCCACACCGAGAACGCCCCACTTTCATCACTGACCCTGCGCTCAATCCGCGCCGCTTGCTCTGCGGCGTTGAACGCCACAGCCTCAGCCGCACTGACGGTCCGGTGGTTCAACCCCGTAGTGCTGTCGTGCCAGACAAAGGCGACAAAGCCCGCGAGATCATCATGCGCGGGGTCCACCACATCCCAAGTCTCTGCGCCGCCCTCGCCAAACCGCACCCCGTTGATCACGCGGGCCGCAGCGTGGTCCTTGCGCAATTCGGCGTAGCGACGCCGATCATGATCGCGCGCAGCGTCGAGCGTCTCGTGCAACTGCCCATCAGCCGTTCGGAATACGTCCTCTTCGATGTGATCCCCAAAATACATGATCGCCTCGGGGCGCGTGCGCAGCTCAAAGCACCATTTCAGCCACCCTTGGGCTGTGTCATGGCCGGGCTCGCCGCTTCGGGCCGCGTCAACCTCAAGCTGGTCCATCATACCAAGCATCACCTCATACCCTTGGGCGCAATCAAACTCGGTCACGCCAGCCTGCCCAAACACGCGCGCAAGTACTGCATAGGCGCCGTCACAGACGCCCATGTCTTTGAAGAACTGCAGAGAAGTTTTCATCCGATTGCTCCATATGCGCGATTTGACCCGCCAAGCCAGGTCACTGCATGCCCGTTTGTTTTGATGGCCTTGCCACCGGCGGCTCCGAGATTGCCACCTTTTTGAACGGTGAAGTCAGGCAGGGACTGCGTTCCAGACCCACCAGCTGCGCCCCATCCACCTCCGCCGCCAGACGTCGGTGTCACTGGTGCTGTCGTGCCATCATTGGCATTCACGACGACAAACACCGCAAAAGCATCACCCTTACCGGGTTGTCCCGGCCCGCCGCCTGGCGCTGCAAATACCGTATCGAACGTGGACCCATAAGGTGGGGTCGGTCGATAATCTGGTTGGCCAGGTGCCACAGTTGCCGTTGCATCAATCCGGGTCGCGCTCAGGATGAGTTCCCCAACATCGCCGCCCGTCCCAGGCATAATACGTCCGCCTCCCTGACCCGATATGCCGCCAATCTTGAACGGTCCAGAATTGCCGCTTCCTCCACCCATCTCGTTTCCTCCTAAATACCGCCGCCTTCTGTGGCACCCGCGCCGCCCCCGCCGCCAGCTCCGCCATGGCTTGGTATGGTTGCGCCCGCCCAGTTGTTCGAATTCGTGGCCACTGATCCCGGCTGACCGATCGCACCACCGAGGCCAAAGGCGCCCATGACAAGGCTTGATGTGTCGCCGTAAGGCATGGCCCCGCCGCGCCCACCACCCGCACCGCCACCACCGGGGCTGTGCGACGGGCTATTCAGGATCGCGATGGGGCTGCCGGTTGCCGCGGCACCACCACCACCCCCGCCGCCAATGTATCCAGTGCTGTTGTCGATGGTGATTGGACCTGTCAGGCCAAGTGCCGGGCCACCTGAAGTCGGCGCGACATAGCTGGCGCGGTCGGCAAGCTGATAGGAGCTATGCGGGAATTTGGGTGATGGCGTGATTTGAAGGGCGGCGTATCGTGGCGGGTGTCAAAGCCGGCCAGAACCTCACAAGGAGCGATACGCCATGAAAGCAGATACAACGATTTTGCCATT
>Ga0208544_10003229_pt1 | contig 10290 bp, 9 predicted proteins | sample DEB08_DNA_9_FD_184526 | JGI IMG/M metagenome (GOLD analysis project Ga0208544, IMG submission 184526) | Aqueous microbial communities from the Delaware River and Bay under freshwater to marine salinity gradient to study organic matter... | ecosystem: Environmental > Aquatic > Marine > Coastal ...
CCAGGAATCCAAGTAGGAATTCGTTGGCTAGCTAGTCTTCCTCGGTGTCTTGGCCACTGCCGTCGTCGATAATCTCACCGGCTTCGATGGCAGCCATGCGTTGGCGCTCTTCTTCGTGGGAGTGGATCTGTAGACCTGCCTGCATGCCTTGACGAATGGCGGCCGCCTTCATGACATTGCGGATGGCACTGGCAGTGAATCCATTACGGCCAATGAGGATGGCGACATCTGACTGGGCAACGATCAAGCGGAAGTTGACACGGTCCTCGCTGACTTCGGCAACACGAAGCTCAGCTTGGTCAGGGTGTTCAATAAACTGTAAGGCGATGAACTGGAGGAAATCCTTTATCTGGTCTGTGGCTTCTTTCATTATGCTTAGCTGGCTTAAGCTACGATCATTATCGGGTGAACTCAACGGCAAAGTCACGGCGGCCCTTTAATTTTGACATGGGGCTTAGTTTGGGTTGACCGGTGCCAGTCACTTGCTTAGGAAATGAATCACCTTTTATCTCTTCTTCTTTATTTCACTGAAAATTAACCAAGATATTTCAAAATGAGCCTAGCTAATCTCGCCATCGCAAAGACCGACGACCTTCCAATCAATCACCAGGGAAATGTCCACAGTGGCAAAGTACGTTCAGTTTACTGGCTCAGTGCTGAGGACAGTGCCCGCATCATTGAGGAGCGTGGATACCAGGTGTCCCCAGGGACAGAGCTGGCAGTGATGGTCATCAGTGACCGTATTTCCGCCTATGAAATCATTTGGCAAGGTGAAGACGGTCTGCAGGGTGTGCCTGGAAAGGGCGCCTCGCTTAACGCCACGGCACTGCATTGGTTTAAGGAGTTTGAGAAAGCTGGGCTTGCAGGAAACCATATCCTTGAGTCACCTCATCCACTGGTGTGGATTGTGCAGAAGGCTAAGCCTGTGATGGTGGAGGGCATTGCGCGCCAGTATATCACTGGCAGCATGTGGCGCGGTTACGATCGTGGGGAGCGCAATATCTGCGGCATTGATTTGCCAGATGGCCTTCAGAACGGGCAAAGGCTCGACGAGCTTCTGATCACGCCTTCGACCAAGGGCATTCTTACGGGCATCCCCGGTGTCCCTGAGAAAGACGATGTCAACGTTACCCGTGAGCAAATTATCAACAATTTTGAGGCCTTCGCTTTCCATACGCCGGAGGATGTAGCACTTTATGAAAAGCTGCTTTCTGAGGGCATTAAGATCATCTCAGATCAGGCTGCCAAAGCCGGTCAGCTGCTCGTGGATACCAAGTTTGAGTTTGGCTATATCCCTAACGCCTCTGGTGATGGCCACTCGATGATTTACATCGATGAGGTCGGCACGCTCGACTCCTCACGTTACTGGGATGCCGCGGCATACGCTGATGGCAAGATTGTCGAGAACTCTAAGGAAATGTTCCGCAAGTTCCTCTGCGATTCGGTGCCTGAAGCTGATGTGTTGCTCAACAAAGAGCGTATGGATGAACGTGTAGAGCTCGGTAAGAACTTTAAAGTTCCTGTTGATGCGCTCATGGCAACCAGCGACCTCTACAAAAACACCGCAGAAAAGCTCACCGGTGAGGCCGTTCCAGAGATCAGTAATGCACGCCAAGAAATCCTGGATGCGCTGAGCCCATACGGGATCGTCAGCTAGAAATTAGCCACGGCTTGATCAATAAACGAGAGGATCTGCTTGCGGCCGTCTCCGGTCTTTGCGGAGCTGCTGTAGATTCTTGGCAGTCCGTCGCAGAATTCGCTCATCGCCTCGGTGAAAAGGTCGATGTTGCGTTGGGCTGCGCCCGGTTTGACTTTGTCGGTTTTGGTGAACACGAGCACAAAGGGCACCTCGGATTCGATCAGCCATTGGATGAACTCAAGGTCGATATTTTGAGGGCTCAGGCGAGAGTCGATTAACACAAATATACAGCTGACGTTAGGGCGGTTGAGTAAATAATCTGAGACAAACTCATTGAACTTATTGCGATGTTGGCCGGACGCTTTGGCGTAGCCGTAGCCAGGAAGATCTACGAGGGTCCACTTTTTATTGATGAGGAAAAAGTTAATCAGACGAGTGCGCCCGGGAGTGCTCGAGACCATGGCGAGATCCTTTTTACGAGTCAGTGCATTGATCAATGATGACTTGCCCACATTTGAACGGCCGATGAAGGCAAACTCCGGCAACTTGGACTCGGGGCAGCTTTCGAGGTCAGGCGAGCTGATGAGAAAGTCGGCGCTTTGAATTTGCATAATATCTCCTTGGCCGGAATGATACAAAGTGGCAACCAAAAAAGACCTCCATAACGGTTGCTATTTTAGCTGCAAAGGCTCAATATCGCGCTTCATGGATAAAATAGAAGCTTTTAAGTTCCGTAATCCGGATGTGCTGATTCAGACCATAGGACGGCGTTTGCGTGGCCAGCGCCTGGCAATGGGCCTGACTCAAGAGGAACTGGCTGAGCGTGCGGGCGTCAGTCTTTCGACACTGAAGCTCATGGAGCAGCAGGGTAAAGGCTCACTGCAGAGGCTTGCCAAGGTGGCCGTGGTTTTGGGGCTTGATGCCGATTTGAGAAATTTATTTAGCGGCCAGAGAAGTTTCGAATCACTGGAGGCGGTGGAACGCACTGGGCGGCATCGTGCTCCGCAGCGTCGTAGCCGAGGGAAATTGGCAGCCAGGGTTGCTGAACAGCTAGCCTCTGACAGTCAAGCTGACACCAAGTCCGATCGGTCCAACTAAACATCAATCTAAAAATGAGAATAGAAGTTCAATATCTCGGTGGTTACAACAAGCTTACCATTGGCCATCTCGCTGAAGCTGCAGACGGGCGCATCTTTTTTGAATACGATCAGGAGTGGAAGTCGCAGGGCATCGAGCTTTCGCCTGTCTACCTGCCCAATTCTACGCAGGGATCAGTGACCACTCCGACGCCTGAATTTGGTCAGCTTTTTGGTCTTTTTGGAGACAGCCTGCCGGATTGGTGGGGGCAGCAGATGATGAAGCGGTTTTTCCAAGACAAGGGCATCCCCTGGAGTAGTGTTGGTGTTCTTCAGAAGCTCGCCTGTGCTGGTGGGCATGCGATGGGAGCTATTGGGTATGAACCTCCTGCGGCGACGGGAGATTTCCGTGATGAGCTGACCGTAGAGGTTGCCGATCTTGTTAACAATGCGACTTCCTTTTTACATGGTCGCACCGATCACATTTTGCCAGGCCTGATGCGCTCTGGTTTGTCTCCTGGAGGAGCCCAGCCTAAGGTGCTGCTTGGCTTCAATAAGGACTTCTCACGCACCATGGCTGGTGGTGGTGATCTTCCCACTGGGTTTGAGCGTTGGTTGCTTAAGTTTGATCTCGATTCGGATTATCAGCACGGCAAAGAGGAATATGCTTTTTCCATTATGGCAAACGAAGCTGGCATTAACATGGCAGAAACGCACTTGCTCGAATGCGGCAATGGCATGTTTCACTTTTTATCGAAGCGCTTTGATAGGCCTGGTGAATCGAGGAGGCACATCCACACCTATTCAGGTCTGACGCACACAGCTATACGTGATGGTCTTGAATACGGGCAGTTGATGGATCTGACACGTATCTTGACGGGTAGCGAGATCGGTGTTGAGGAGATTTTCAGACGTGCTTGTTTTAACGTGCTTGCTGGTAATGACGATGATCATGGCAAAAACCATGCTTTTTTGATGCTGCCTGACGGCCAGTGGACGGTGTCACCAGCCTATGATCTGACCAGCACAACCAATCCGCTAGCTAGTGGCATGCGTGCCGCCTCAGTAAACGGTAAAAGCGTAGATGTTGATCGTGCTGATTTGAGGAAGTTGGGAGAAAGTCAAAGTGTGCGCAAGATTGATGAGGTTATTGATGAGGTCATCGGAGCTATTAAGCGTTGGCCCGAGTGGGCAGAGCAAGCCGGCTTGAGCGAGCACCGCATTGATCAGGTGTCCGACGAGATGCTAGGCTACAGGCTTTGATATAAGTAAGGTAATCGTCAGTGGCAATCGTCATTGGTGAACGCTATCAATTGAGCTATTAATTAAACGATCAACTTAACCAGTAATCCAGAATTTATGTCCTTTTCCTTTGTCCTCTCCGCCGCAGTCTTATTGTTAGCACTATCAGATAAGTTCGTTTCAGCAGGTAATTTTGAATCCACATTCCGCAAGGAGGTCAGTAGTTTTGTCAGCAGCTTAGATGAGGATCAGCTTGCCGCATGCTTACACGATAGCGGAGATCAACGGCGCTGGGAAATGCGTTATACCGGCGGTAATCGACCTGGCATTAGGATTAGCCAGCTCAATGACGATCAAAGGGCATTGATGGTGAAAGTGCTCTCGATGGTGCTTTCACCAGAGGGTTGGAAGATGGCGAATGCGGTGGCCTTTCAGGATACCAAAGAGGGTGGGGACGCTCTCGGTAAATACTGGATCACTTGCTTTGGTGATCCTCGTAAGGGTGAGTTTGCGTTTCGCTTAGCTGAGCATCACTTGACGATTGTTCACTTAGAACTCGCCGAGGGTGAGGCGAATGAATTTGGACCTATCTTGTTAGGTGCTAACCCAGCCACCTTGTGGAAGCAGGATGAGCTAGCACTGATGCATGCATGGAGTCTGGTAAAGAATGAAAACGCGTTGCTACTGGGGCAGCGCGCCATCGCGAGTGAGCCGATGAATGAGACGGATGGCATTGATTACACTGACTTAAATGCAGCAGCACAAAAAGCCATTCAAGGTGCATGGGTCAAACGACTTCGTATTTTTACCGAGCCTATCCAGCAGAAGATTAATCGCCTGCATGAGCAACGCGGCGGTTGGCAGAAGTCACGTGTTGCCTATTACAACGAAGCACCCAGCAAACGCTGTATCGATGGCGGCAGGTGGGATTTTAAATGTGGTTTGCCCGGAATGGTATGGGCGTTTGAGTCGAGCAGGGGGCACATCCACATGAGTCTGTGGGTGAGCGCGGATGCTGAATAGTGCTTGCAGTTTTTTTAAGAAGTCCTGTTAAGAGTCCTGTTAAGAGTTTTGTTAAGCGCAAATCCAGAAGTCTACCCCCTCTGTTCTGCCTGAGGCTAACAGCTCATCACGTATTTTTTCACGCGCTCCTCTGGTGCCGACATAGCTTACGATGATGGACTCCTCTATGGGTGGTAGTTGAGTAGAAGAGATCACTGGTCTTGTTTGTATTAGGCGACCAATCTTGCGTGGGTCGATGTCAATAAATCCAGACGCCGCCTTCCATGCGGACTCGAGTGGGCGGGCACATTTCCTTGCCGGTCGTCCGGCTCCCCAGATCCATAATTCGCGACCTGTGAGGTTTTGATCTTTGATGGCTTGGCTGAGGTAGGGGGCTTTGCAGTGATGAAAGGCCTCCATGTCATAGCGTGGATCGTTGCGAGATAATCGGCTGGCAGGATCATGCCAGTCATAGAGGACTTCATTGACCTTGCCGATCATTGCTCCGCCAGCGATCCACCTGAGGATCATCTCATAGTCTTCAGGGAAGTCGCCATCGCAATAGCCGCCGAGCTGATCGATGAGTTTTCTACGATACATGAGCGTCGGGTGGGGCACGGGCAGATCGATGAAGCGATTGAGTTTAATCTGTGCCGGGGTGGTATGTTGATTGGTCCAGGCGACGTGATGTGCATAACCACCCGCCGTGTCTGCGTCTCCTGCGAAACGGGCAAGACATGATACCGCATCCAGCTCTGGTTCGGTTAATAGGGTCTGGCTTTGTTTTTTTAGGCGCGTGGGCAATGAAACATCGTCAGCATCCATGCGGGCAATGAGCTTTCCCTGTGCGGCGTCAAGTCCTGCATTAGATGCGGCAACAACGCCTTGATGTGGCCTTCTGATCAGTTTGATTCTGTGATCCTTGTTGGCGATTTCCTCAACGATCTCAGCGGAGTCATCCTGCGAGCCATCATCCACAACGATCAGCTCCCAGCTGCTGAGCGTTTGCTGCTGAATGCTGGTCACGGCTCGAGCTATGCTTGCCTGTGCATTAAAGCACGGCATGATCACTGAGATCGTATCTGGAGGAGGTGATGTGATGTTGCATTCCTAGGCTATAACGATACGCGTGGGAATTTTCTTTTAGTGGACGGTGTTGTTTCTCAATGATGCTGGATAATGATGCACCGAGTATTCGTAAATTATTAGCTTCATCTTCGGGGCGCGCCTCTGCAGGGTTACTACATGCCTGTTGAGATCGAACGCAAATTTTTGCTCACTGATAAGCCACCTGTGGTCGCAGGTGTGAAGATGGTCCAAGGTTATTTATGTAAGGATCCAGATCGAACCATACGTGTGCGGCTTGAACGAGATGAGGGAGGAGCTGAGGAAGGTCGTGCTGTATTGAGCGTGAAGGGCAAGCCCGTCGGTCTTACTCGGCCTGAGTATGAATACAGCATTCCCATAGATGAAGCGCAGGAACTCATGGAACTATGTGTTGGTTCTCTAGTTGAGAAGACACGCTACCGCCACCGTGTTGGCCGACATATCTGGGAAGTTGACGTTTTTCACGGTGAAAACGAGGGCCTGGTGGTGGCTGAAATTGAGCTCTCCGATGAGGCTGAATGCTTCGATAAACCAGATTGGGTAGGTGCTGAGGTAAGCTCAGACTCACGCTATGCGAATTCCAAGCTTAGCACTCATCCCTACAGCAAGTGGTGAATTGCCCACTGCTTGGCTCATAAGATTTTCGGCAGCTCGCTTTTGATCGGTTTGAGTAGGCCTGTGGCTGGCGAAATATCATGCCCTATACTGATATATTCATTGCCTCATTAGTTTGAATATGGTTTCTAGTGCAATCTTGCGGCTGCATATTTTGCCTTATCCTAGGTGTGCTAAGTGAGGATTTATTTTTATCGAATGAAAAACAAGCTGTTGATGAAGTACCCATCTTCTTGGTGGGGTGCTAAGTGGAGGGAAGCCTTGCCATCTGGTAATGGGCCGATAGGTGCTGCGGTTTATGGTGCGGTGCATGAGGAGACGGTAATGCTCACACATGAGGATTTATGGCATATGGTGGTCACTCAAGAGCTGCCCGATATCTGCGGCCTACTGCCAGAGGTGAGAAGGTTGCTCTTTGATCGCATGGTTCACGCGGCTGATCACATGCTCGCTAATGAGTTAACTCGGCGTGGCTACGATCCGGATATTGGCTACCCCTTACCACTTGGAGATTTTAAAATTAAGATGCCCGTCTCTCGAGGGTTCCGGAATTATAGCCGGGAACTTGATATGGAAACTGGTGAAGTGTCCGTTAACTGGCATGACGACGGTGTCGATTATCAGCGTAAGCTTTTTGTTTCCCGCACAGATGACGTTGTGGTGATGGAGATAACGAGTAGTGGCGGCGATCTAGAAGCTGGATTCTCAATCGATATACACGATCCTCTGGATGCGCGCACCTTGAAACATGGCGATAGCCCACTTCCTCAGGCGGTGGAGAAAATCGCTAATAATAATGAATTCATTCGTTACGGGGCGCTCAATGATGACGGTAATGACTTCGGTGCTGTTGCACGTGTGATCGCTCCATCAGGAACACTGGAGGCAGATGCTGAGCATATCCATGTTTCTGGCTGCAATAAAATGCTCGTGATTATCAAGCTCTTCACCCATGAGGCCCGCAAGACTGCCTGGCCTCGCTTAGAGGCTGAGCTGGAATCCCTGAGCATGGATTATCAAAAGCTGTTAGCACCACACGCTGAGGTGCATGGAGAAATGTTTCGCCGTGTGCAGATGGATCTTGGTGCTGCTGAGGCTGAACATGAAATGTGCAACGAACAACTCTTGCTCGATGCCTACCAAGGTGAGGCGCCCACGGCGATGGTTGAAAAGATGTGGTCATACGGTCGCTATTTGCTGATCTCGAGCTCTCGTGAGGGCGGTCAGCCATGTCACCTCTATGGCAACTGGTGCGGTGAATATCGTGGTTACTGGGCCTTTAATATGGCCAACGAGAACCTGCAGATGATCTACTGGCAGGCTCTTTCTAGTGGCCTCTGGGAGGTGATGTTGCCGGTGTTTGATTACTTTGATGGCATGATGGATGACTTCCATGAGAATGCGCGCAAGCTTTACGGCTGCCGGGGCATTTACATACCAGCGGTGACCACGCCTCCCTCAGGGTTGTTGAAGACCATCCGTCCGCACATCATTCACTGGACGGGAGCGGCTGCATGGATAGCACATCATTATTTCGATTATTTCCTCTATACCGGCGACAAGGACTTTCTGCGTGATCGGGCTCTGCCATTCTTACGAGAGACCGCACTTTTCTATGAGGACTTCTTTATCATTGGCGAAGACGGTCACTATATTAGCGCACCATCTAACTCGCCTGAGAACACCCCGGGTAACTACTGGGACGGTGAGGGCATGGGCTCGGCCATGGAAACCACGATCAATGCGACCATGGACTTTGCTCTTTCCAAGGAAGTGCTCAAGCACCTGATTGATGGATCTAAACTTATTGGTGTATATCCTGGTGAGATCGCCAAGTGGCAGAAGATGTTAACCCATATTCCGCCATACGAGATCAATGAGGATGGAGCGGTAAAAGAATGGATGCATCCCTATTTCAAGGATAACTACCATCATCGACACCAGTCTCACATCTATCCTCTTTTCCCCGGCAGAGAGGTGACACGCAGTTCAGATCCTGAGCTTTTCAAGGCCTTTGAAACGGCCATCGATAAACGCCACGTTATCGGACTGGGTGAGCAGACTGGATGGTCGCTCGTGCACATGGGCAATGTGTATGCGAGATTGCTGGATGGAGACCAAGCACTTGAGTGCCTCAATCTACTCTCACGCTCTTGTGTTAAAAATAATTTTTATACAACCCATAACGATTGGCGAAGCATGGGCATTGGCCTTGAAATGGAGTGGGCTCCATTCCAGATCGATGCCAACATGGGATTGTCTGCAACCATTCACCAGATGATGATGAACTCGCGAACTGGGCATATTTCGATTTTGCCTGCCTTGCCATCTAAGTGGCGTAAAGGCTCGATCAAAGGATTGATGGCTCGTGGTAAAATCTCGGTTTCCATATGGTGGGATCTGGATGGCAAAGGCTTGATTGAGGTAGAGTTGAGCTCCATAGGCAAAGCTCAAGAAATCGCGGTCTTGTTACCCGTCGGTGATGAGCGTAGAGTCATCGTTCAGCTTGAAGCCGACGTGCCAAAGAAGTTATCCATCGAGACCAAAGCATCTAGCCAGAAGCCCGTCGTCGAAATGACCTAGAAAAATCGCCCTCACATAGACTTCGCCCTTACCTGCAAACTTCATACTCACAACTAACTACACATTATTATGCATTGGATTGACTGGACCGTAGTCGCTATTTTCTTACTCTCGATGATTGGTGTCGGGGTTTATTTCAGTAAAAAGGCGGGAGAGAACGTCGATTCCTTTTTTGTCTCCGGACGTAGTTTGAAATGGTATGTGGCGGGAGCATCGATGATTGCAACCAGCTTTGCTGCCGACACGCCTCTGTGGGTGGGTGCCTTGGTGAGGAAGTTTGGCGTGCACGCGGTGTGGCAGTATTGGGCGCCTTTGATCGGCTCGGCGCTGGGTGTAGTTCTTTTTGCTCGCATGTGGCGTCGCTCTGCAGTCGTGACAGACAATGAAATTCTTGAGCTGCGATACTCAGGCAAGTCGGCAATGACCTTGCGTGGTATCTCTGCAGGTATCGGAGCCTTGGTGCTTTGCCCCCTGATCATCGGTTGGGTAGCTAAGGCGATGGTGACCATTTCCCAAGAGGCACTTGGTCTCGGTGGCGATCCCATTCAACTCATGAACATGGAGATCTCCCCGGACATGATCGCCACCATCGTAGTGATGGGCTGTGCCTTGATGCTTTGTGCCTTCAGTGGACTTTACGGCGTGGTTTACACGGACTTTGTTCAGTTTATTATCGCTACGGGAGGAGCCTTCCTGCTGGCATGGCTTTCCATCAAAGAAGTGGGCGGTCTCTCTGCCATGTATGAGCAGCTATCCACCAACGAAGGCTGGCTCGGCAAGGACATGAACCTTGCGCCGACGATCACCACTCAACTGGGCGAGGGGGCTGCTACGGGGGCTATGTCGATCTGGAATGTGATCGGCTACTTTGGTATTCTCTGGTGGGGTGTGGCTCTGTCCGGGGGTTATCAGGCTCAGCGAATCCTGGCCTGTAAGGATACCCGCCATGCTTCCAATGCGATGCTGATGCATACCATTGTTTATTACGCGATTATTTCACTTCCATGGGTGATTGTAGCATTGGCC
>Ga0208544_10003231_pt1 | contig 10288 bp, 22 predicted proteins | sample DEB08_DNA_9_FD_184526 | JGI IMG/M metagenome (GOLD analysis project Ga0208544, IMG submission 184526) | Aqueous microbial communities from the Delaware River and Bay under freshwater to marine salinity gradient to study organic matter... | ecosystem: Environmental > Aquatic > Marine > Coastal ...
GTTGGTCTTGGTGGCGATGAATGTGAATGGAGCGCTGTTCATGTTGACACTCAAGAAGAAGCTGAAGCTTGGTGGAATTGTCGGGTAAACCATTCTCGGTCTCAGCGGGTTGTTCACACGCTTTGGAATCCTCAGGGTGAAGTTGTTCGGGTTTTGTTTCAATAAGTGCTTGACATTCATAACGAATCACTCTATATTATAAGAGTAACAAGAGAGAGATGATCATGAACTACGAAATGACCACAGCAATCTACGAACTAATCAACTCCGTCAAAGCTGACTACTATCGTTATACTTCTCGTAACGGCACTAAAGAGCTTAGTGAAGTTAACAAGTGCATGATTGACGAGTTCAACGCTGAAATCGGTTACGATGTGGGTCGAAAGTATGCCAAAATCACCCAGCGTAACGGCGGCTCTGTCTGGGGCTTCGTGATGCTTCAAGACGATAAGAAGTTCAAAGCAGGTGACATTCTGAAGGCTGCTGGCTGGGCAACTCCTGCTCGTAACTTTGCTCGTGGAAACGTCTTTGAAGAATATAACGTTCAATGGACTGGTGCCTAAATTAGTGCTTGACAACTCCAACGAATCACTATAAGTTATAAGAGTAACAAAGAGAAGTGAGACACCATGTTTTATAAGTTTCGTGAATCCATGCTGTATGCGGTTGCTCTGACCGAAAATTGGAAAGCAGACAATTCTATCAACTGGAACTTTGTCGATGCTGATATGTTCGAACACTGGCAAGTTCTGCTTGACGGCGAGACATACACCGAATGGTTCAATAAAGTTGCTGACGAAATCGAAGGAGTAGAAGCATGAACTGGTTTATTGCTCTAGGTGATAATTCAAAACCCCGCAAGTTTTTCAACCGTGAGACACAGGGTTTCACTGACATCAGCCCTGTCTCTGCCTATAAAGAGCGTGGTGCAAATCGTCTTGCTAACTCTGGCGAGCCTTACAAGATTTGGGTAGCAATGTGTGAAAACGCATCTGATCTTGTCCTATGGCGGGTGAGTGAAGAGCACTATTTGAAAAATTATGCTTGACATTGCCAACGAATCACTCTATATAGATAATGTAACAAGACGAAAGAGATGACATGATTTACCAACTGATGCAAATCCGACTCACCAATGACGAAGTTGATGCTATTAATGCTGCGCAAGATCACGGTGCAATTCCGAAGAACAAAATGCGTATTGCGATGCAGACAGACTTTAGTGGTTCGAAGACTGCAAAGATCGCAGCCGAGGCGCTGAATAAAGGGTTCTACACCCATGTAGCAAACATCGAAGCGAATGACTTAGATGATGTTTTTGAAATCGGCAACATCGGTCCAGAGAATGCAATTGAACGTCTAAATCGGATGTCTCCTGCGAGTGTCGGTGATGTGATTGTTGATGAAGCAGGTAATACATCTGTTATCGCAAGTGTTGGTTTTCAGGAGGTAGTATAATGTGGTACGTTGAAGCTCGTTTTGTTGATAAATGCGAACGTTGGGAAGGACTGACCCTAGAGCAATCGAAAGCAGTTTATAGTAAATATCGTGATGAAGGCTGCGGACATGTTCGCTCTGGACGCATGAACATGGAGACGTGAAAATGAATACTTTAAAAATAGTTTCATCGCTGTTTTTAATATCTTGGCTCTTTTGCTGTTATCTGGGCGCTGAATACTCTGTTTGCACTTGCTATGATTTTTGCTAACGACGACTACGATGTTGTAGATGAAGTAAAGATTGGGACTGGTACCCATCTTCGCCTCATTCAAACCCACAAAGGCAATCGTCGTATCGAAAGCTGGTCGAATATGACCAAACAATGGAACACTATGTATCGATACGGTGTAGACGAAGCTTGGTCTTCTTGGAAACGAGTTGAGGCTACGATAAAACCAAAGAAAAAAATCGTGAAAAAGAAAGCTGTATCAAAATCGATGCCTGCTAAACCTAAAACGACACGCAAACCGAGAAAGAAAAAGAATGATCAATGAGATGGAAGAAGACTATATTGGACAAATCGTTGAATGGTCCTTTGCAAACTACATGGGTGTTGAAGATATTACCACTGAACAACTCGTAAACGAGTTCTGGGCACCTTTGCTACCTTGTGAAGACTATTCGATTCAATCCGATGGTGATAGTAAACCTATTGATGATCTAATTTTTTATGATGGGTCGCAGCCGCTGTAAACTGTTGTTGACAATCGATACATATTATGTTACTGTATTATACAGTGCCCGCATGGTGAAATTGGTAGCCACGCGAGACTTAAAATTTCGTTCCTTTGAGGAGTGCCGGTTCGACCCCGGCTGCGGGTACCATAATATTAATGAAGTATACCAATCAAGAGGTACATATGTCAAAGTCTAGCACTGAATACACTGAGCTTTTTGGTCTTAGAAACTATCTAGGGGTTTTACAGAGCTACAATGCTGAGCGTCGATGTAGCGAGTGGGTCTATGTGCATGATTGGGTATATAAACGAGTAAAATATCTTGAGGAAAAATGAAAGATACATACCAAGAATTTATTGAATTTGTTCTGGACGAAGTTTCAGACGAAAAGATTGAGGACCTATTCGAGGAAATGGGCATTGAAATTAACTTAAACAAACCATGGGAAGATGAATAATGGAACTATTTTTTACAGTAGTGATTTGGATTGCATTTGTATACGGTATTTACAAGTGGGCAGAATCGAAGGGTCGTAATGCGGCTATTTGGGCAGTAGCAGGTGGAATTATTTCTCCTTTGCTTGTAGGTGTCATTCTTTTGTTTGTGCCAAAGACACTTGAAAAGCAAGCAGAAGAAGCAAACCGTATTAGAGAATTGGTGGGATAAATATGGACAAAGATCAACTCGTATCACAGATGAAGGTCATTCTTGCGACTTCATTTTCACTATACCTAAAAGCTCATAATTATCATTGGAATGTGATGGGACCAAACTTTGGTCAGTATCACGATTTCTTTGGTGATCTTTATGAAGAACTGCATGGGTCAATTGATACAACTGCTGAGGAGATTCGTAATCTCGGTGGCTTTGCTCCTGGTTCGCTTGCGCGATACTTAGAGCTTAGTCGTATCGAAGATGAATCAATGGTTCCTGAACCGTTCACGATGTTTCGCAGACTGGCTTCCGATAATGATACACTAATTGATCTACTGTATTTGGCTCGTAAAACTGCTGACGAGATCGATGCTTTTGGTACAGTAAACTATCTTGAAGATCGTATCAGTACACATGAAAAACATGCGTGGATGCTAAAAAGTTTCGAATAATTGATTCTTTTTTCGAACAAATCGCAAAAAGTTGTATAAATAAAGTTACTAACATATTAACAAGGAACGTACCCTCAATGATGAACGCCACGAAAAATATGCAACCGATAAGTCAAGTGCTCCCATGCGCTGGCTTTATTGTGCGCGGATATGAGTGGGATATTATGAGTATGGAGGGTTCGATAAACTAGTAACTAGTTAAATCGTAAAAAGTAGAACCCTCCTAGACGAAAGTTTAGGAGGGTTTTTTAATTTTAATGGTTGACATTATAATACGAATCGATTATAAGTTAATCATGAGACGAAGCGATAACATCAATCTCTCACGCTGTTTGAAAATTTAGTAACGTCTTAGGGGTAACCCGATGATAGACTGGAAACAGAAAGACTCTGTTTTCACATGCACACAAAGGCATGTCTTATTCGAAAGGTTCCGGTCTGTCACCGGGTTGCCAAAGTAAGATGTCTTGATAGGAAACGATCCGAGTGTGTGCAGTTGAAAGCAGAGTTTAGTGTAACGGAGTGGTTTCGACGATTCTCTCATAAGGAATTAGGGATGGTTCAACTCCATCTTACACTACCAAATAATATCGGTGTAGCTCATTGGCAGGGCAGAGCGGCAGTCTCCAAAACTGCGCGAAGGGAGTTCGATTCTCTCCACCGGTGCCAAACTCGCCTAGGTAGCTCAGTGGTAGAGCGTCACGTTGAAGCCGTGAGCGTCGGAGGTTCAAATCCTTCTCTAGGCACCAATGTTGGAAGGTAGTTCAGCGGTAGAATAGCTGACTTTGAATCAGTTGGTCGGTGGTTCGAATCCACCCCTTCCAACCAACATATAACAGGGTATAGGAAAGTCTGGTTATTCTGTCGCCCTTGGAAGGCGAAGGCGGTGGTTCAAATCCACCTACCCTGACCAAAATTAATGCTTGACAATGTATAACGAATCGTTTATACAGTAAGAGTAACAGCAAAGAGAGAGAATCATGTCTAAAGTTGAACTAGTTCAAACACAACTTTCTGCTCTAAAAAACAAAATCGTTGACAAGACTGTCATCGGTACTTTCAAGAGTAAAGAACAAGCGCTCGACTTTCTTGAGAAACGGGGTTACAAATTTGATACTGTTGCTGATGCTTATATCGCAGGCAATACAGTTCAGTTTCCCGTGACTATGGAAATCACTGAATATGATATTTTTGATATTCGTGCTTTTAGTGGTTGACAATCACTTACGAATCGCATATAAAGATAGTGTAGCAAGAAAGAAAGAGAATCATGCAAGAAGCCATTCAGAACTATATCGCCGCTTGTGAAGCTAACATTGCTCAGTATATGCTGATTGAAGACCAAGAAGAACGGCAGCGCGCTTTAGATGCTGCCTACGGCATGAAAGCCGACTTCGAAAAAATGCTTGATGAATTGTAAGAGGATAGTAAACTAACACTTTAATAGATATATCACAGCAACGTAGTTTGGACGTAATAAAGCGGTGGCACCTAAGGTCGTGAGAGTCGGCGAAAGATCACCCCCTGTCATGTGATATATCTTTTTAATTGTTAGGCTGCAAAGATGGCGCTAGTATCAATAGTGTTGAGATACTAACCGACCCAAGTGATCATCTACCGAGGGGACTTCTGATAAATTTGCCCCAAGGTGACACAAAATTCTGGACCCGTAGCTCAGTTGGTTAGAGCACCTGACTTTTAATCAGGGTGTCCTGCGTTCGAATCGCAGCGGGTTCACCATTACTTTGATGATACACTATTAACAAAACAGCCGTGGCTGGCTCCCGAGACAATAGCGCTCACTTGTTCGTTCGTGAAAAAAGCTATAGTGTATCTTCTAAGTAATGTCCCATAGCACAACGGTAGTGCAGGCGACTGATAATCGTCAGATAGAAGTTCGATTCTTCTTGGGACAACCAAACAAGGGAAGGTAAAGTCGGGGGTTCCGACACGCGGACTGTAAATCCGTTCTGTAACAGGGAGAGGTTCGAGTCCTCACCTTCCCACCATGGCCCCATAGATTACTGGCTAGATCACCTTAACTGGCTGCTTGACCACGGAAAGGGCGAATAATGACGGATGCACATAAGCGGATAACACGTTTCTATGATGGAGACATTCTAGAGGGGTCATTCCAAGACAATCACACGAAGTGAGGTAACTTGCATGTGGGCATTTGCAGTATCTGAAGATGAAATTGAATATATGAAAAACTTTCCTTTGCATCAATAAAGTAGTTGACATAGCATCCGAATCGGTTTATATTGTATCTATAAACAAAAGGAACTGAAAATGATCGAATATACTGTAGAAGTGAATGTTGATGGTTTCAAAGAATGGTGCCTCAATGGCAAACTCCATCGCGAAGACGGCCCTGCTGTTGAACATCCTGATGGTTTCAAAGGATGGTACCTCGACGGCAAACGCCAGCGCGAAGACGGCCCTGCTATTGAACATCCTGATGGTACCAAATACTGGTACCTCGACGGCAAACGCCATCGTGAAGATGGTCCTGCTATTGAATATTCTAATGGTTCCAAAGAATGGTACCTCGACGGCAAACGCCATCGTGAAGATGGTCCTGCTATTGAATATTCTAATGGTTCCAAAGAATGGTGGATCAATGGTAAAAAACTAACCAAAAAAGAATTCAATGCTCGTGCGAATATGACATAGGAGGTGCAGATGGCAGACGTATTACTACTAAACGCTGACGCTCAGCCTGTCAGTTATCTGCCGCTGAGTGTCATTCAATGGAAAGAAGCAATCATGTATATGTATCATGACAAGTGCAGTGTGCTTGAATGGTATGATGACTGGATGGTTCATTCACCTAATTGGGAAACAAAAGTACCAGCAGTAATTATGCTGAAAGACTTCGTGCATCAAAAAACGTATGTTCGTTTCTCCAAGTCGAATGTCTTTCTAAGAGATCAGTATCAGTGTCTATATTGCACTTGTAATATAGCACGAGCAACTGGAACACTCGACCACGTTATTCCAGTTTCAAAAGGTGGTAAGACGAACTTTGAAAATATCGCCACGGCTTGTGCAGACTGTAATACTCGTAAGGCAGACAAGACATTGATGAAGCCTATTTACGCACCATATAGACCTGGTTATTATGAACTTGTTCGTAAGAGGAAGCAACTTCCCTTTACTGTGAAACATCCAAGCTGGGAACAGTGGATAGATTTGTAATGATCTGACTTAGTGTTAGAGGTAAGCACGACTGGTTGTGGACCAGTTAGGGGCAGTTCAAATCTGCCAGTCAGGACCAAAAATAATACTTGACAATGTACCGTAGATAGTATATTATATACTTAATAGACTAATGGAAGTGAGACTTGGTAGTCAGAGGAGTTTTATAAACTCTTTGTGCCGGATTAGCGCCTTTGAGGTGGTTCGAATCCACCCACTTCTACCAAAAATAACACTTGACAATACTCTTCGAATCATGTATATATAACATGTAAGAAACGTTTTTTGACAATTTAGATTTCTCTTAGGTTCGTCCGATGATAGAGATGAAAATATAGTTTCTATTTTCACATGTACTCTAATGGGTGGGTAAGCACGGTTCGAATCCGTGTGTTTGGTGGCTTCCAATCAACAGGCGACGGCCGACCGAAGGTTCGACTCCTTCTAGAGTACAGTTGAAAGTAGAGTTTATTCCTCAGTGGCCCTAAGGTAGGGCATCCGACTGTTAATCGGCGATTAGTTGGTTCGATTCCAACCTGAGGAGCCAAATCATGGTACTGTTTTTGTAATCCGAAGACAGCTAAGTCGCTCTAGGGTCGAGTGGGTAGAGCCAATTTCATAACGCTTCCGTCGTCTAATTGGATAAGGCCCCTGTCTTCTAAACAGGTTATTGTAGGTTCGAATCCTACCGGGAGCACCAGAATAATGCCCAATTGGTGGAATTGGTAGACACGCTTGGTTTAGGTCCAAGTGCTTCGGCGTGGGGGTTCGAGTCCCTCATTGGGCACCAAACTATAATGCTAGTCATGGATAATGGGGATCCTGAGCGCTCATAACGCTTTCCCGTAAGGGCGAGTCGGTTCGATTCCGGCGGCTAGCACCAATACAGAGGGTATAATAGAGGGCAAGATTAGACGGTGACAGGCTATACGCCGTCATCGTGAGGTGCAAGTTCCTACTGACTTCGGTCATGTAACTTGCGGGGTCTAATCGTAGAATAGGCGCAGACACGCTAGTCGTGGTAGAACTTTGAGAGATATAGTCGCCTCTCATAACGGAAGCGTGGTAGAGTCTGGTTTATTGCACCGCACTTGAAATGCGACGAGGGTGAAAGTCCTCCGTGGGTTCGAATCCCACCGCTTCCGCCAATTTGACCTAACTACGAGGGACGCCCGTGGTAATGTTAGGCAGTGGGTAACTCCTGAATCCCACACAGAATTCGGGGTCTTAGCTCAGTTGGGAGAGCAGTAGCTTTGCAAGCTTCAGGTCGAGGGTTCGAGCCCCTCAGATTCCACCAAGACAGAGCGTGTTTGAGACACCCCGCTCTTTAAAGATCAGAAGTGTTCCGCGTAGCGCCTGTTATGGCCAGACTGTAAAGGTCAAGTAATAACAGACTAGGCAGCGGCTAGTTACCAAATATGTCAATGCAGGTTTGCTAACAGTAACAGATATCACAGGCGTCATATCACTACTGCGGTGAGGTTCAATTCCTCAATTGATACCAATATGCGGAATTAGCTCAGCGGTAGAGCCGCTCGTTTACACCGAGAAGGTCGGGAGTTCGAATCTCTCATTCCGCACCAATAACATGGCGTCCAGGCAAGTTATTCAATAACGGTAGTGTTGAATGGAAACATCAGCAACTTCAAAGGTGCGAGTCCTTTGCTTCCGCCCATTATATAAATAGTACAATATAATAATATATCATGTGAATTTGGGTTGAAGAAACGACCAACACATGGAAAAAATCAATGTTTAACTTAGACGATATTAAGACTGGAATAGCAATAATCTCCGGTATAATAGCAGCAATCGGCGGCGGATATACTGCCTACGATAAAATATTTCCTGCTGGTGATATTCTCACTTGGGCACCGGAATATTTTGAAATTACAGACGGACCGGTTAATGGCGAGTTTCGAGCAATCGTAGCTAGAATAAAACACAGAGACGATTGCCGTGTTACCAAATTTACTGTAGAGGTAAGAGATGTTGATTATATTGTGTATCCAGCGACAATTACCACGTCACAGTTCAGTGGTCCTGCCAGCGATAGCATCGATAAATTTGGATTTAAGTTTTATTTTCGTGAAAATGATTTTCATCAAGTTACGCCTGGTTCAGCAACTCTACTAGCACAACTTGCTTATAGTTGTCCAGAAGGTAATGTTTTTATTTCATATCCAAGTCATGAAAATTTAAATTTTGAAGTGTTAGAATATATTGAACATGAATACTAAGAACACTCTACCATTTACTTTTTAAATAATAGTTGACAAACATTAAGAATCAATGTATATTGATCATATGTAGAACAACGGGAAGCTATTATGTAAATTAACATTCGCAAGCTTGCCACAATTCACAGGTCGATTCTTATCGTCTTGTAAGAGGGAGTTTAAAATTGAAAAAAACTATTTTTGCGTTTTTATTGTTCGCTTTTCCTGCAATCGCTGAGGAGCCAGACTGGTTCAAATCAGGAGATATCTTAGAAATTAGGCAGGGTGAACCATGGATAGAAATCTACTATAGTAATAGTGAAAGATCGAATTCTAAATTAGTTGAAGGCGAAGTTTTTGAACTAAATGGAGTTAAAGTTAGAGTATGGATCAACTTAGGTGCAAAAGAAGATGGGTCAGAGCAAATTATCGTTGATCCCATCGACGATCAAGTTATAGCACTTCCAGCGGAAGCTTTCGTCAAAGATGGCGAAGATGTAGTAGTTACTATCATAACACCGATGTTTTAACTTGTGTAGATGTCTTAGAAGGTAAAATCGAGTTATTCACTGCGATCCAATTATGGAGAGGGGGTAGGACGGTAATACAGCACACTGCTAATGTGTAGAAGGGGTAACTCTTCACTGGGTTCGACTCCCAGTCTCTCCGCCATTAAAAATAAAAGAGGTAACTCATATGCTTGAAGATGCTAACGAATCAAACTCAATTGAAATTATTGAACCTGCTATCGAAAAAGTAAGTCGTGCAGAGCGTATTCAAAGAGACGAAGCAGCCCGTTTGAGACGCAAAGAAGCGAAGGAAGCTCTTTCTCTACACTCTTATAAGGAAGAGAAAGAAGCTCGTGAACGATTACAAGCCAAGCGCCGAATGGAAAAACTTCAACGACAAAAAAATGAAAAAAGTTCAAAATAAAGCTTGACAAATCGATTGGGAGCATCTATAGTAATCTTGTAACAGAGAGAAAGATGCTCCCATGAACGAATTTATGAACAATCTCTATAACGCTATCGGTGCCGAAGTTACTGGCTATCATAACGATAATGCCTTTCACGGTACTATCACATATACTCGCGTGAAGTATGGTAGCGATATTAGCGTACACGTTGAAGATGGTAACAACATCTATGTTATCGATGGTACTGCGCTATATGAAGGCGAAGATGCCACATACAAAAATCTTCATGTTTATTTTAATTAACCCTTGACATTTGTGAGCGAATCGCTTATATTATAAGAGTAACAAAGAGAGAGACAACTATGTATAAAGTGACTTACTCCTTCTACGGCAAGTACCACAACGAAAAAGCGTTTGATACTTACCAAGCAGCGAAAAAGTTTTTCTACGCTATGATGAAAAACGCGAAAGTCACGAAGTCTGAGTTGATTGTAAACTAAATAGAATAACGCCTTGTAAGCATTGCTGGCGATGCAACGGACTTGTAACCCGAAGATAGTAGGTTCGATTCCTACACAAGGCACCAAGCCCTCCCCACACATTATTATTGCGGGTATAGCATAGTGGTAATGTTACAGCCTTCCAAGCTGAAGAGAGGGGTTCGATTC
>Ga0208544_10003234_pt1 | contig 10282 bp, 10 predicted proteins | sample DEB08_DNA_9_FD_184526 | JGI IMG/M metagenome (GOLD analysis project Ga0208544, IMG submission 184526) | Aqueous microbial communities from the Delaware River and Bay under freshwater to marine salinity gradient to study organic matter... | ecosystem: Environmental > Aquatic > Marine > Coastal ...
CCTTTTTTTACTTTCTTAAACGGTTTAAGTAGGGAAAAAGATTAAGCACTTTTAAGATGGATTGTCTAAAAAGCGATAAATATATGGCCGTTTTCCAGGATCTGTCACTGTCAAGCCTACAGCACCGAACCCTGCCGAACCAATAATCTGGCAGCGCTGAGCACGGCGGAGGCGAAATATCATCCGTTAAAATGAATTTTTTAATCATAAAAACCGTTAACTTTATGGAACTACAATTAAAGCAAATGCTTATGAGTGCTACTGAAATACGTGCCGAAGTACATCAGATGATCGACGAGGTTGACGATAATCTTTTGGAAGCGATCCACGCCATGCTTGGAACGTACAAGAAGCGCCAAGAGGAAGACCCTATCGTGGGCTATGAGATCGACGGTACTCCCATTACCGTATCTACGCTGGAGCAGCAGGCCGACGAGGCGGTAGCTCAAGTGGAGCGAGGCGAATATATTACCTTAGAGGAACTGGCAAAAGAATCAGAAGAATGGCTGACACGTACCAAATAGTCGTTTCAAAAGCAGCCAAGAAAGACATCAACGAAATACTCGATTACTTACTTGAAAAAGTCTCTTACCAAGAAGCAGTCGATACTCGACAAGCAATCTTGTCTGCTATCAATAGGCTTGAAAAAATGCCAGATGCTCGCTCTCCAGTTAAGGAAGCCAATAAACCAACTACTCTGCGGCAAGTAGTGGCCAAGAAAGTATACCGAATTATCTACCGTATTGAAGAAGTCAAAAAAAGCGTCTTAGTAGTAAGGGTAATCCATGTCAAAAGAGGAACTGGATACGTAAAAAAAGCGCTAGACTGAGCCAGTCCGCTCCGGCTAACTCCGCGCAGCAATAAAGTCTCGTAATTTTTTCAATTTAGGCTCAATCGCATTTTGGCAGTACGCCTTTTCAGGGTCAGCAGCACAGTAGTTTTAGTGATAAGTTTCGGCCGGATAAAACTGTTCAAACGGAACAACCTCAGTGACAATCAGCTCGTACAGGGACTTTTGCACTTCCGCGATGGCTGCTATTGCCTCTTGTTGTTCTGCCACTGTTCGATAAAAAATCAAACTTCGATATTGCGTTCCTTTATCGGCTGACTGCCCGTTGAAGATGGTCGGGTTGTGGGTGGTCAGGTGAATAACCAGCAGTTCTTGAATTTAAGCAGAAAAAAAGATGCCAATTCAATCCAACTGCACCACCAAGCCCTTCAAATAAGACCCTTCCGGGTGAAAAAGATTGACCGGATGATCCGGGCTTTGCGTCAGTTGGTGCAGTACGCGGGCCGAACGCCCCGCTTCCAGCCCTGCTGCGACGATGGTGTCGTAAAAAAGCTGCCGATCTACCACCTGTGAACAGGAAAAGGTAAAGAGGAGTCCGCCGGGTTTGACGGTCTTCATCGCCTCCGCATTCAGGCGCTTGTAGCCCTGCACGGCCTGGTGGCGCTTGTTCATGGTTTTGGCGAAGGCGGGTGGATCCACCACCACAATATCAAAGGTTTCGGCTTGTTTTTGGAAAAATTTCAAGACTTCCTCGGTGTGGCTGCTGTGTTGCTCTGCTGGGAAGCCGTTGCGTACAACGTTTTCTTCGGTCAGCGCCATGGCTTTAGACGATACATCTACGCTGGCCACGTGGGTAGCGCCAGCCTTAAGGGCATAAATGCTGAAGCCTCCGGTGTAGCAGAAGGTATTGAGCACCGTCTTCCCGGGTGCGTACTGGGCCAGTAATTGCCGGTTGATGCGCTGGTCGAGAAAAAATCCCGTCTTTTGGCCGGTCACGGCATTGATGGTAAAGATATGACCGTTTTCCAGGATCTGTTGTTCGCCGTCATCGCCCAGCAGGAAGGTGTCGAACGCTTTCTCGTCGAAGCGTTGGGGCAGGGTTTTGCGGGCGCGCAGGTAAATGGTGTCCAGCCGCTCCCCGTAGACCTTTTGCAGCGCCGCCGCGATTTCGAGGTGTTCGCCGTACATCCCCCAACTGTGGCACTGAATGACCGCCATCCGGTTATAGATATCGATCACCAGGCCCGGTAGCAGGTCGCCGGCACCGTGTACCAGTCGGTAGGCGTTGGTTTGTGGGTTATTGGCCAACTGAAGGACCTCGCGCGTAGCGTAAGCCCGGGCAATGGCCTGTTCCCAAAAATCGGGAGCGGGGGCTTCGCTGCCGTAGTGGATAATGCGCACCCGGATACTGCCTTCCTGGTAGTGTCCGGTAGCTAACCGATTTCCCCGGGCATCGGTTACCGCAACCCGCGCACCTTCAGCAGGGGGCTGTTCGTCTTCCTCGAGGGCACCCGAAAATACCCACGGATGCTGCCGCTTAATAATGATCTCTTTGCCAGCCTTTAATTTTACCATTTGCTCCATGGACGCAAAAGTAATTATACTTCGCTGATTTTGGTTAAAATGGCCTGAATCATCTCATCTACAGCGGCTTTGGGGCGGTTGCTGAAGGTGTGGTTGGCCCGGTTGGCCAGAATCAGGCTGCACGACAAAGCCTGGTGGCCCAGAATTTGGCTCAATCCGTAGATGGCAGCCGTTTCCATTTCCACGTTGATGAGCGGGAAGCCCTGACTTTGAAAATGGTGAAGTTGGTCCAGAATCACGGGTTGCAATTTGCTGGTCGCCCGCAGTTGCCGCCCCTGAGGGGCATAAAAACCGGGGGCCGTAATGGTGATTCCCTGGTGGTAGGGTGCGCCAATGGTGGTTAGCAGTTCCTCGTCGGCCAGGGTGGGGTAGGGCACCATAGGCAAGGCCCACTTCTTTTCGGCAACCAGGTTCTGCCAGTCCTGTGCAAGTTGTTGCTCGCCTGGGGCGAGTTCCCGATCGTAAAAATTCAGCATGTTGTCAAATCCCAAACCCATGGCTGAACAGACAATACTGTCTACCGAAATAGCCGGTTGCACACAGCCCGAGGTGCCGAGACGAATAATTTTCAGCCGCCGCAACTGGGGCAGCGGCATGCGCGTTGTCAGATCGATATTGACCAGGGCATCCAGCTCGTTGAGGACGATGTCGATGTTGTCGGGGCCAATACCCGTAGAGAGAACGGTAATTCTGCGCTTGCCTAGCATGCCCGTATGGGTAACAAATTCCCGCTTGCCTTTTTTTAGTTCGAGGGTGTCAAAATGGCGGGAAACGTGGCCTACCCGGTCCGGATCACCAACCGTAATCACGTATTCGCCAATATCTTCCGGCAACAGATTGAGGTGGTAGATGCTGCCGTCGGGGTTGAGGATGAGTTCAGAGGGTGGAAAAAATGAAGGCATTGAATTTGGTTTAGGGTGAATAAGTTAAAAAAAACAAGAAAAGATGGACGCTTTAGTTTTACCCAACTACATGGTTGAATTGTGACTTTCCCGTTACATCGATTTTCGCCAAACCTGGCTAAAACCCGTACTTTTGCGAAAAAGGATCACGATGCGGAAAATTTATCACCTTTCTACCTGCAAAAGTTGTCAAAAAATGATTGCCGGCCTCCATAATGGGGCAGGTTTTGAGTTGCAGGACATCAAGTTTAACAACATCTCCGGACCGGAATTGGATGCCCTCCAAGAAAAAGTAGGCAGTTACGAAGCTTTGTTTAGCCGACGGGCCATGAAATTCCGCTCGCTGGGCCTGGCCGATAAAAAACTGACCGAAGCCGATTACCGACAGCTCATTCTGGAGGAATACACCTTCCTGAAACGGCCGGTCATCGTCGTAGATAACCGGGTATTTACCGGCAGCAGCAGGAAAAATGTGGAAAGCGTATTGAAATTATTATGAATAGAACTACAATAGCCCACTGGTTTCAATCGCTCCAGGACCAAATTTGTGCCGATCTGGAAGCCGCCGACGGCCAGGGGCGTTTCCGCGAAGACGCCTGGGAGCGTCCGGGTGGGGGAGGAGGCCGCACGCGCGTAATCGCTGGCCAGCACCTGGAGAAAGGGGGCGTTAATTTCTCGGCAGTAGAAGGAGAGTTGTCGCTCAAAGCCGCGCAATCCCTGGGGTTAGGCGCTGGCGGACCTTTTTTTGCTACCGGAGTATCCATTGTCTTGCACCCCCGCAACCCCCACGTCCCCATTATTCACATGAACGTCCGCTACTTTGAAATGGACGAGGAACGTTGGTGGTTTGGTGGTGGAATTGACCTGACACCCCATTACATTGTTCCCGCGGATGCCCGGTGGTTCCACGAACAGTTGCAGGCGGTTTGTGAGCGGGCGCACCCCGACTACTATGACCGCTTTAAGGTCTGGGCCGACGATTATTTCTACCTGAAGCACCGCGACGAGACGCGGGGCGTTGGCGGGATTTTCTTCGACCGCCTGGGCCCCGACGCGGAGTTGTCGAAAGCAGACTTGTGGGCCTTTACCCAAGCCGTTGGGCAGTCTTTTGCACCTGCTTATACCCATTTACTGAAAAGGCACCAGGCGGATTCCTTTACCCCCGCGGAAGAGGAATGGCAAAAACTGCGCCGGGGCCGCTACGTAGAATTCAACCTGGTATGGGATCGGGGAACAAAATTCGGACTGGAAACCGATGGCCGCACCGAAAGTATCTTGATGAGCTTGCCGCCATTGGCTGCCTGGGAATACGATTACCAGGTAGCTTCCGGAAGTCCGGAAGAATTTACCCAAAACCACCTGAAAAAGGGTATCGATTGGTTGCTCAAGTGAGCACTGCTACTGGCAGAGGATGGTCAGGGTTTCGGTCCGTATCTTATTGCTCAAATTCCCCGCACGATCTTTGATTTGGATTTCATAAGAGAAGGTATCGGTAGCAATGGAGGGATTGTTGGGGCAGGCAAAGCCATTGTCGATGCAACAAATTCCGGTGTTCGTGCTCAATATTCTTACGGTTATTTCTCCACGGATACCATTGCCGGTACCTTCATCGGGAATAGCAGGAATTTTGTAAAGGGAGGAAATACTCGGAAACCGACTGTCGAACAAGAAAAGATCGGTGCTGTCCTGCGTGCTCAAATCGCCGTCGCCATCCGTAAACGAAAAGAAGATGGCCAGCGTATCCTTGGGCAAGCCGGGAACACCCTGGTAAACCGATGTCTTATTCACCCCTTCGTAGGTGATCACGGGCTGATTCGGATAGTTGGGTGGATTGACACAACTGATTATTGTCAGGCTGACAACCAAACAGAAAAAGGCGATGCGGAAAGATTTTACCATCATTTTGCTATTATCTTTGGGTTTGTTTTTTTACGCCAGCGCTATTCGCGGCAGCAAACACTTCGCTTTTTAAAACAAGTTCATGGAGCGGGATTCTCTTATAAAACGTGTAAATGCGCTTAAAGATCAACATTTTCTGCCCCTGGCATTGGATATTTTTCACTACCAGGCGACAAACAATCCCCTTTATGCCCAATTTCTGGATTTACTGGGAATAAAACAAGAACGGGTACAACAGTTAGCGCACATTCCTTTCCTTCCCATTGAGTTGTTTAAAAAATACAAGATACAAACGGGGCACTGGGACCCCACCCTGGTTTTTACGAGTAGTGGTACCACCGGCAGCGCCACCAGCCACCACCTGTTGCGCGACCGCACTTTTTACCGGGAAAATACCCGGCGAGCGTTCGAGCACTTCTACGGAAAGCTGGATCACCAGGTCATCCTGGCGTTACTTCCCGCTTACCTGGAACGGGAAGGATCCAGTCTTATTTTTATGGTAGAGGATTTCATTGAACAATCCGATCCGGAGCAAGGCGGTTTTTTTCTTTACAACGAAGCCGACCTGTTGGCGCGGATTGCCGCCATTCAGACCCGCAACCAGGCCCTTGCGGCTCCTTTGCGGAAGCAGATTATCGTGCTGGGGGTTAGTTTCGCTTTACTGGACTTAGCGGAAAACCATCCCGGCGCCCTGGCTGATGTTATCATTATGGAAACCGGTGGTATGAAAGGCCGACGTGCGGAACTAACCCGGCCAGAATTGCACGCGGTGTTGGGCAAGGCTTTTGGCCAGGAAAATATTCACTCGGAATACGGCATGACCGAGTTGTTGTCACAGGCTTATTCGCCGGGCAAGGGTATTTTTTATCCTGCACCCACCATGCGTGTCCTCACCCGGGAAATCACCGATCCACTGGCACTGACCACCACTGCCCGCAGCGGCGTAATAAATATTGTTGACCTGGCCAACCTGGATACCATTAGCTTTATTGCTACGGAAGACATTGGGAAGGTCTACGCCGACGGCAGTTTTGAAATACTCGGCCGCCTGGATGCCGGTGACGTACGGGGGTGTAATTTACTGGTAGAATAGACTTATTCTACTGGGATTATATCGAGGGCAAATCGCGCCTTTCCTTCCCACACTGTGTCTTTTTTGCGCAACTTAGCTATGGCTAAGCTCCACAAAAAAGCCTTCGCGTGGTCGAAAATGCATCAATTTTCCCACCAATCTAACCCAGTAGAACAAGTCTAATAAATTCCGATATCACTATTTGTTAAAAACCATTATATTTATTCATTCAAACAGGCAAGCGCTACCCTGAGGAAGGGCTGTTAAAAGTCTGTTGGTCAGTATATTATGGAGGATAATACTTTTTTATTATACGGTGCCTATGGCTACACCGGGCAACTCATCGCGCGTTTGGCCGCGGAATATGGTTTAAAACCCATTCTGGCAGGACGTAACGAAGCCAAGCTAAAAGCTTTGGCCAAAGAAACGGGGTTGGAGTACCTGGTTGTCAACTTAACAGATACCAATACCTTGATCCACGCTTTGCACAAAGTACCGGTGGTTTTACACGCGGCGGGCCCTTTTATTCATACGGCTCAACCCATGATCGAAGCCTGCCTGGAGACCAAGACCCACTACCTGGACATCACGGGCGAGATCGAGGTGTTTGAATTGGCGCATCGCTATGGCCCCGCTGCGGAACAAAACGATGTGATGCTCATGCCGGGGACTGGCTTTGATGTCGTACCTACGGATTGTATGGCCAAGTACCTGGCCGAACAACTTCCCGACGCCACGCACCTGGACCTGGCTTTTGCCATGCGCGGTGGACGGGTTTCGCACGGTACAGCCAATACGATGGTGGAAGGCCTGGGCGAGTCTGGCAAAATTCGGAGAAACGGTAAAATAATAGATGTGCCGCTGGGGCACCGATCACAAACCATCGCCTTTGCCGAAGATTTCACTACCTTGACCATGGCCATTCCGTGGGGCGATGTCAGTACGGCCTACTATACCACCGGTATTCCCAATATTACGACTTTTACCAGGGTTACGCCTGCTGCTTATAGCCTGGTCGGCATCTTACCGTATTTGGGGTGGTTGTTGAAAATGAATTGGCTGCGCAAGCTCTTTCGCAGTCGTATTTCAGCGGCTCCTGCGGGCCCCACGGCCGAGGAGCGCGCCCGCGGAAGCAGCTACGTGTGGGGGCAGGTCAGCGATGACGAAGGCAACCGCGTTACCGCCCGCTTTCGCGGTCCGGAGGGTTATACCCTTACGGCCCACGCCAGCCTCATTATAACCAAACGGGTTTTGGCTGGCGAAGTATTTCCTGGTCATCTGACACCGGCGGGGGCTTACGGACCCGATTTGGTGCTGGAGATTCCCGGCACCAGGCGAGAATTGGGTTGAGTGCCTGTTGGTACGCTAGCAGTGGCTCCAGATACAAAGGGGGCAACGGAATCGATTCCGTTGCCCCCTTTGGTAGGGTATGCTATCGTGTGAAGGTGCTTATTCTACCTTATCCTCGGCCAGCGTAAAGGTGCGGCTAACGGGATTCAGCGGCGAGGGAACCGTGTTGCCTTTGGCATCTACCAGGGTCAGCGTCACGGTGTTTTCACCCATGGGCAGGTTTTTCAGGAAGTAGGGCTGCCAGTTATTGACCAGGAAACTGGTGTCGGCTACAGCCACCTTGACCATGTAATCTTCACCTAATTTGACGTTGGCGAGGTAAAAATCGAGCATGACATTTTCGGTGTCTTTACCCACGTAAGTGCCTTTTGGGCGGCTGTAGAAAAGCATGGGCGAAGTCACTTCTGCTTGCTCGGTGATGGTTTTACCCTCAATGGCAACCTTAGCCACTTTGGCCGCCGCCGGGTGCTTGATGCTCTCGTGGTAAGAGCGGCTCAGGAATGCCAGGATAAAATGTGTTCCATCAGGAATATCGTACTCGAATTCGGGCTGGTACTTGGCCGCGTAGGGCTCCGTGTCTACGATCAGGTGAAGGTGCTGGCCTTCGGCAGAGTTGGCACACATCTTTTGGTCGGCATCGGGTGTTTGAGCGCCCAGGGCATAACCACTTTTGCCACCGTCAACTACAAATTTGAATTGGCCTTTTTTATAGTCCATGGACCGAATGGCTGCATCAGGAAAGTCTGGTGAAGCGGGCATCGGTACCAGGTTAATAACCGATTTAGCTGGTGCAACTTGTTCCATGGTTTCTTCTGCAGCAGGCGCCTCGGCTCCACTTCCGCAGGCAGTCAGGAAGACTGTTAATAGGGCGAAAAAAAAGAATGTTCTCATCTTGAATTGATTTATGAAATTGAGTTGCATGCTTATTCCCCGTAATTTGGGTCGATAAACATGTCTTTATTAAAACTACGGCTAAGTTACATATGTTCATTTGTTTGCAGGGGGCGTTAAAAAAATAAATTTACCTTTTGCCTCACTACTCAAGAAGGTTAAGCAAATTACTATGGTAAAGGATCAGGTAGAATTAACGGTTGATGGTATGGATTGCAACAATTGCGCCATGAGCATTACCCGCTTTCTGGAAAGAAAGGGATTAGAAGAAGTATACGTTAATTTCCAAACCAAAGAAGTCCGGTTTAAGCGCGCTGAAGATAAACTCTCCCTGGAAAAAGTCAAGGAAGGCATTAGGAAGTTGGGCTATACGGTGGTTGAGCCTGAACAAAAGCTGCCTTTCTGGGACCTGGGCAAAAAAATGTTGGTGAGTGCCCTCTTTACGGCCCCAATGCTGCTGGGGCATTTACTGATGCTGGTGGGCCTGGAATTGGCCTGGCTGCACGATCCCTGGGTACAACTGGCCCTGGCTACACCTCCTTTTCTCATTGGCCTGGCTCATTTTGGCAGCAGTGCCCTGCGCAGTATCCGTGGTGGTGTCCCCAATATGGATGTCCTCATTTTTACGGGCAGTACGGCCGCCATGGTCTACAGTATCCTGGGGATGTTTTTAGGTGATCCGTCCTATTACTTTTTTGAAACTGCGGCTACGATTATTACTTTGGTACTCATGGGCAACTGGCTGGAGCATCGCGCCGTTGCACAAACCACCAGTGCGATTGGTGAGCTTTCCCAGCTGCAAGTCGCTACCGCGAAGGTGATTATGCCTTCGGGGACGGTAGTGGAAGTGCCAAAAGAAGAATTAATTATTGGCAACCGCTTACAAGTCAATGAAGGCGATGTGATTCCAACCGACGCTAAGGTGATGGCGGGCAACGGTGCCGTCGACGAAAGTATGCTTACCGGCGAGAGTATGCCCGTTAGCAAAGCCGCCGAAGACGAAGTGATTGGTGGAAGCGTGCTCGTGCAGGGCAATTTGCAACTACAGGTGACCGCACTGGGCAAAAACACGGTCCTGGAACAGATGGTCGAACTCGTCAAGACCGCCCAGCAAGACAAACCGCCTATTCAGCAGCTCGCCGACAAGATCAGTGCTGTTTTTGTGCCCGTCGTGTTGGGCATCGCATTGTTAACCTTTGGTTTAGGGCATTTTGCTTTCCACCTGAGCAGCCAGCAGGCCCTGATGAACGCCATTGCGGTGCTTGTTATTTCCTGCCCCTGTGCCATGGGGCTGGCCACCCCCACGGCCGTCATGGTGGGCGTAGGTCGGCTGGCTAAGCTGGGCGTCCTCATCAAAGGCGGCCGCACGGTCGAGCAACTCGCCAGCATTCAACACCTCGTCTTCGATAAGACAGGCACCCTTACTACCGGGAAATTTCGGATTGAATCGGCCCAGTATCCACAAGGCGAGATGAAATTGGCCAATGGCCTGGCCTGGGCCATGGAGCAGTACTCGAGTCATCCCGTGGCCAAGTCGTTGCGCCTGGCGTTGGAAGGGCTTCCCCGGGAAATTCATCTTCCTGAATTGACGGTGGAAGAACAGCAGGGTATCGGATTAGTAGCCAGGGACGAGGCTGGCACGGTTTACCGCATTGGCTCAAGTCGGCTGTTTTCGGACGAACAGGAGCAATCCGAAGGAGATATTTTTCTCTTTCGCGATGACCAGTTGATGGCCGTTTTTAAATTAGGTGATGACCTCAAGACCGGGGTGCAACAAGCGCTTCACGACCTGGA
>Ga0208544_10003236_pt1 | contig 10280 bp, 8 predicted proteins | sample DEB08_DNA_9_FD_184526 | JGI IMG/M metagenome (GOLD analysis project Ga0208544, IMG submission 184526) | Aqueous microbial communities from the Delaware River and Bay under freshwater to marine salinity gradient to study organic matter... | ecosystem: Environmental > Aquatic > Marine > Coastal ...
CGGCATCGTGACCGATCTTGCCAATTATCACAGCCAATACGGCGAACAGTCTGTTTTCGATTTTATCTCTCGGTTGACACCAATGCTGGAAACAGGGCAGGCAAAAATATTCTTTGATGATGAACATAGACCCTATGGCTATGCAAGCTGGGTATTGATTCCTGAGCGCACACACCCCTCCCTAATGGCTGGTCAAACCAGCGAAACTGAACTGGCGGCATATTTCACCGAAAAAGGTGGAGATCGGTTGTGGTTTTATGATTTCCTTTGCCCGTTTTGCTCTCCTCTAATTATGTTTCAATGGCTCAAAAAAGAATTAGCTAACTATAGCAACGCTTATTTGGAACGACCTGCAACAGGAAGCTTAAATGCGGTAAGGAGGTTATGGTAATGAGTGCGCAAAACATACATAAATCAAGCCAGAATGCCATCGGATTTCACGAAGCTTTGGGTGCGATGATGTGGCTAATGAAGCATGCCGACTACCACAGTCAATGGCCTCTATGGAGTGTAGATCAGGACGTCGTGCCGGCCCTAGTGTATGGGCAATTTAAGCTATACTTTGACGAGCATTATAATCCAGTCGGATTCGCATCCTGGGCATGGCTGGACAAAGAATCCAAACAACAGGTACTTGCCAATGAAATACCTTTGCAAGTAGAACAGTGGTAAGCATTTGATGTTTGGCGATTTTATAGCCCCATGGGGACATGCCAAATTTATTCTGAGAGACTTGCGAACCCAAGTGTTTCCCGAGTGCAAAGCGTTCAGTCTTGGCCGACATCAGGATGGTAGCATCCGGAAGGTCTATCACTGGAAGGGCTCTCTCTTTACAGATGGCGTCACAAGTGAACAAAGGAGTATCAACAAAAAACTGTGGGCCCAAACAGGCTGACAGAAAAAGAATTCAGCGAGCACGCTCTACCAAAAACCGTGCTCGCCGAATGCCCCCTTAGGGGTTTTATAAACCCAAAAAACATTAGTCTATAAGGAAATAAGAGTATGTCAAACGTTTATAAGCAACTCAACTGTTTCGATGGAATCGCTGGTGCGGCCTTTGGTGGGTCAGGCGGAAGTAGTTCTTCGAAGAAGAAAAAGAAAAAGAAAGAAGAATCTTCATACCCTATAAAAGATGGCAACGGCGCTGCAGTAAGTTATCAAAATACTATGCGGAGCATTGGCTATCTCAATACTCAAGATTACGCAGGTGAACAGGAAGCTTATTTTGAAAGAACATCGAAAAATGACCTGTCAAATTTGGCGACTGGTGTAGGGATGGTTCTATCAGTTTTCCCTACTGCCAATTTGGTGAAGCTAGCGGGAACCGTTATTGTGGTGGCATCAGAACGTTCTAGACAATAACCTTTTTGGAGTGGGGCCGTGAATAGCGGCTCCTTTTTTAAAATGATAGAAAAAATATTTTATTTTACCGTTTCAATAATGATTATTATTTTTATGATGCTTAGTGATAATAAAGATTTAGCTGGTATTTATTCCATTTCAGCATATGTCATTATTATTGCTATTTTTCAATATATTAAAAAAAGGAGGTAGTTGTGGCTATTGGCATTCATTGTTGAGTTTATAATAGTTTCTATTGAAGATATTTATAATTTGTTATGTCGTTATATTCCACCTTGGTATTTATAAAGTTTTCATGGTAATTATTTTATTTTGGAGGTAGGGGTAATGGGGAGTCATTCGAGAGTTTTATGGTTGGTATTTACGTCAGGTATTATATGGAAAAAAGTTTGATAGTAAGGTAATTTTTTGCCAGAGTAAGAGAAAGCCTTTTATGAAGAAATTCCGAAGGTTATTGCGGATGTCAATCTCTTTGCGAAATTAGTTAATAATATATAAAAATTTTTTAAAGAACTTGAGCTCGAATTGCATTATTCCTTAGGCAGTCAGAAGTAAAGGCAAATGATGTCAGGAAAAAGGAATCACCCTAGTGAAACTACCAGCTCTACTAAAAGAAAACTGTTTAAATCAACTAGATCAATGTCTGGCCAACCTGGCGGCAACAGCGCGTTTGGGTTTAGCACTTAGCAGTCAGATTGTTGAGGAGTATATCGCTACAGCTTTGGTGATCAAGGCGCTGTCCGAGTGTATTGATATTGGTTTTTCCGTTATTTCCCTAGAGGAAAATTCTCTCAAAAAACTACCTATAAATGCACAGGTAATGGTGCTCTCGGATAGCGGTGATTCCTTTTTGCTTGCAAAGAGCGCTGACGAGGGGTACGCACTAATCGCCTATTTCCACGTAGACGAGGAGGTGTTTCGACAACAAGCGACTTTATCTGAGTTAATTGACGAGTTTCAATTGACACCGCAGGCGCTATTGATTTGTTCTTCAACCAATACAGATTCTGGCTCACCCGGAAATCAATCCAATCATCAGGATAGCAAAACGAAAAGTTATGCCTTTGATCACTTTTTCGCACATAAACCCACTATTTTAAGCATTATCGGGGCGTCGGTATTTATGGCGCTATTGGGAGTGGCAACCCCGCTGGGTTTTCAAACCTTCACAGATAAAATCCTGCCCTATTCCGCAACAGGCTCTCTGTATGTAGTGGCCATCTTATTGCTGTTGTCGGCAATTGCGGCGAGCGTACTCCAGTGCTACCACGACTACCAGGAAAATGTACTGTTTGCCAAGTATCAGAACGGTCTGGGTAAAGAAGTATTTCGGCGACTGTTAGCAATGGAAGTACCATACTTCGACCGTAATAAGGTGGGAGATTTGACTAAGCTGGTGGACCAAGTGGAGGCAGCCTCTAACTTTTTAGTGCGTCAGGCGCTCGCTTCTGTGGTTTCGGTAATTTCTTTGCTTGTGGTCTTGCCACTTCTGTTTTTTTATAGCCCGCAGTTAACCAGCATTGTTCTGGGTATCGGTGTCCTGATGGCGCTCACCATTGGTTTAGCCTTAAAACCCATTCGCAACCGGGTAGCGATGGCTTATGGTTACGATGCCAGCTTTCAGTCCACTTTGATTGAAACTCTCAAGGGTATGAAAACCATAAAGTCGCTGGCCAATGAGTCCTACTTCCGCCATAGAGCCAATATTGCCTTGGAAGCCAACCTTTATGGTGGCTTCAATGTGGCGCGCCTTTCTAGCGGGGTTCAGGCATTGGTGAACTTTCAGAGCCAGTTGATTACTATTTCCGTGATCTTTTTTGGGGCCCAAGCGGTGTTTGCCCATGAACTTACCATCGGACAGTTGATCGCCTTTAACATGCTCGCTAATAACGTCGTTAATCCACTGGTTTCACTGGTAATGACCGCAAGCGGCTGGGAGAATTTCAAACTGGCGAACCGCAAATTGAATGAGCTGACGCTACCTAAACCAATTCTGCTACAGTGTGATATCAGTCACATTGATCTCAACGGTGATATAGAATTTGATAATGTCTGGTTCCGCTATCCATCCTCAGAGTCAAGCTCGTCTGAAGATGCTCAGTATGTGCTGAAAGGCGTGAGCTTTACCATTAAAAAAGGCGAGGTAATCGGCGTAGTAGGCAGTAGCGGTTCTGGTAAATCGACTCTGGCTAACCTCCTTTTGGGTTTTTATTGTCCGACCAAGGGAAAAATCAAGATCAATGGCTACGATATCGACCAAATTCCGCCTGAGGTGCTCAGGGCACGTATCTCCTCCGTTCAGCAAACAAGCTTCCTGTTCAATACGTCGGTACTTGAAAACGTTCATTTAGGTCGACTGAACTCTACCGTGGCCGATATACATCAGGCCCTTGAGGCATCCGGCAGCTCAAGCTTCGTTGATGACATGTCACAAAAGTTTCTGACCCAGTTGAGCGAAGATGGCGGCAACCTTTCCGGTGGTCAGCGCCAACGCCTAGCGATCGCACGTGCTTTGGTTCGTAAAAGCGATATTCTATTGTTCGACGAGGCCACTAGTGCCCTGGACAACCGAACAGAGGAAACTATTAAGGAAACCATCTACCAAGCCTGCCAAGACAAAACCGGCATTATCATTGCTCACCGATTAAATACACTTTCTTATTGTAATCGCATAGTGGTAATGCAAGCTGGCGAAATTGAAGTGGTCGGAACACACCAGGAGTTACTCAAGGGCGAGAACAGTTACCAGGCGATGTGGGATGCCATGCTCAAACGGGATTCAGCGCTAGACCGTCTAGCATTACAAGCCGGTCAGCCCATAACCAATGCCTTAACGCCTGGCTCGGACCGGGAGCTCGGCGATGCGTTATAGCTTTAGCGAAATACACACCCTGAACTTGCTCAACGATAACTCGGAGTTCAGTAAGCGCTTCAAAACGCCGGGCGACCTCAAGATCATGACACTTATTATACTGTTGGTCATTGTGACTGCGGTAATCTGCGCCTCACTGTTTAAAGTAGATAAAATCGTACCCGCTCAGGGCGTTCTGGAAACCCGGGCCAAACTTTTTGAAGTGCGCGCACCTCTGCAGGGTTTTGTGAAATCTATCCACGTAAAAGAGGGCATGTATGTCGAGCCTGGGGATACTCTGGTTACCTTCGACACGGAACAGATGGATCGAGAACTGGAGCGCTTTGAACAGGAATTGATGACCCTGAGCCGTTCCGTCTGGACGGACTTTTACCAGATTGATGATTGGCTGGAAGAAGCTACTCAGACTGCACTGAGGAGCAAACTAGCCTCAATCCCTAACCCGGTCGACCCGATGGGCTTTCGCAGTTACCTCGAACGGGCTCTAGGTGACTCCCTTGCGTCCTTAGATCAATCCTTCCGTGGCATTGAAACCCGTTATACCAATCTGGAACGTCAGATCCGTTTGCTTGATGAGACTATTGCAATGGAGCATCGCGACTTAGCACGTTTCAAGAGGTTGAGGGACCAGGGCATAGAAAGTAGCAGTAAGGTTGACCAGCAGGAACGCCGGTTACTGGAATTGCAGTCAAACCGGGCAAGTCTGGACTCCGATCTGGCCAATACGAGTACTGAGCAGGACAAACTCGTGGTCGAGCGGAATAAACTGAAGGATGACTTTATTCTTGAACGCTTGGTGAGGCTTCAGGACCAACTGGATCAGTTTAGCCAGGCTCAAAGTCGTTTGGCTAGTAAGCAGCGAGAACGAAACGATATGAATGTGCGTGCGCCATTCGCAGCCATAGTCGATGAAGTATTGGCTCGGGGCGAGCACGAAGTCATGGACGGCGGCATGGCACTTCTAAAACTCCGCCCTCGTTTTGACCAAGAAGACTTACAAATCGAGATCCAGATTCCTTCCAACTATGCCATCTGGGTAGAACCGGGTATGGAGTTCCGTGCCAGCTCACTCGGAAGTAACCCGGACGACCATGGGCGCCTGCACGGAACTATAGGGTTTGTTTCAGAATCGTCGGAAGTCGTAGAGGGTAATCGGATATACCGTATGACGGGCACGATAACCCTGTTAGAAGTCAATAACCCCGAGACCTTTCTGCGGCCAGGCTTGCAGTTAAGGGTGGAAATAAAAGCCGGTGAACGACGCTTGATCAACTATTTATTCGATCCGTTCACCAAATATTTCCGAACAGCTTTGAGTGAACCCTCCTAATGGCGAACGAGAAATGGATAAAGCAAGCAGCATGGATTCAGTTGGTTATGATTTCTGGTTTAATGCCGCTGGCTAACGTTAAGGCTGAAACCCCCGAGACACTGGACTTGAGAGCTTACCTGGAAGCAACGTTGCAGTATCATTTAGAGCAGCATGAGTATCATGTGCTGGACCAGGCGGAACGACTCAGTCTTGAGGATGGCCAGCGCTACTTTTGGCCCAAGATAACAGCGCGTTCGAGTTACGACGAAGTCACATCTGAAACCTTTACTGTGCCAACCAGCCGTAACGTCCTCAGTGGAATTACCACAGGCCTGGACACTAGCTGGACCTCTTGGTTGGGCACTGACATAACTTTGGGGCTGGAGCATAAGTATGGCCGTCAACTTGGCAAGGTGAGTCAGGGGATCCCTGAAGACAAATTGCAGGTAGATAATTTCAGCATTGAAATCTCTCAGCCATTGCTGAAACACAATAGCCCATTTTACAACCGTTTACCCTTGCTTCGGGCTCAAAAACAGTGGCAGCTATACCATATCAATGGTGAACTGGGTCGGCTGGCCTTGCTAAGAAGCGCCATGCTCGATTACCTGAAAGTTCAGGAGTCCTATGATCGACTCCAGATTCAGAAAAACAGATTGAAACACATTCAATCCGTTGCCGATTCGGTCAGTGTTCTGGTTGAAGAGGGTCGTAGCCTCCCCATCGACCGAGACCTGGCACAACTGGATGTACGTCGCCAAGAGCAATCCATAGCCAGCGCTCGTCAAGTCGTTCATCAAAACCAATACGCCTTGACACTCCCCTGGGTAAGTAGTGACAACATTCAGGTCGTGCCGCTGACCTCTTTGACTGTTCTTATCGACTGGTTGCTGCCGGTTTTAGATGAGTTGCCGCTTGCTAACCATCATCCAGAGTACCGCAAGCAGCAACTGAACCTGGAAGGCGCGCAACTGGAGGAGAGGGCCCGTCAGCGCGACCATTGGCCTGAGTTGAGCGCTTACTACCGCTTTGAAAAAGACTTCCGAGAGAGATTACCAGATGAAGAAAACCAATCCTGGGGGCTTCGCTTCAGCTACGATTTTTTTGACCTTCATACTCGCGAAGATCAAGCGCGCCTAGGCGCTGAGGCCTCCATAGCACGCTGGAATGCTGAAGATCAATTGAAGCGCCTGAATTGGGAAACCAAGCGGCTCCGTCAATCTTCGGAAGCCAGCCTCGCTGAACTCGAACTGGACAATCAGGTTGTAGAATTAAGTCAGCGCGCCGTAGCGTATGAATTAGCTAGATACTCAGAAGGGTTGGCCAGCTATGCCGATGTGCGAAATCGCCAGCTGGACCTTCTAGATCGGCAATTGAGCGCACAGGACACCAGCGCAAAACTTGCTCGGGAGTTGATTGAGCTGGCCTACAACCATCAATGGGATTGGCTGAACCGCCTGCCTTGAACGAAGAAAGCCACTGCGAACCCGACAAGAACAGGACATACACCATGACACAACCAACCATTACCTATTGCTCAGCCGCCGAAGAACTTGCTGAACTTATCCGCCATGGCTTCGAAAATCCGGAAGGTATCTCGGGCCGGGTGTTGTTCCATATTTGCGCAGAAGAGCTAGCTCATCCATTGGCCATAGTGTTCACGGATTCCGACCTCGACATCCGATACGAATGGCTTGAGCGACCCGATGCTACCTTGACACTTCCCCTAGCCATGGCCGAACACATCGCCAGTAACATCACCGAGGTGGATTTTCGCGACCCGGAAATCGTTGGCAAGATCCATTTGGATGGTGATGTGGGCCTAATCAATCATATTGTAAAGTCTCTGTTGCGCCCCTCACAAGACACACTGGAACGCTTTGATCTGGCCGAACATTTGGTATCGGATGCCTACAACCTAGTTGAGGTGCCGCGATTTACAAATCCTTCCGAGTTGGAAATACTTGAATCCCTCGCCTTGGGGCGGCCGATGATCATTACCCACTTAGATATGCCTGAATCCCATCATCGTTGGTCGCTGCAACGGCTAGTCGCTGAATATGGCGATGTCCCATTACGTGTTCGGTCGGCGACTCACAAAGAGACCGTTGCCGAATTCATAGAACGACTGACTTCTGTAGATACCAAAAGCCAGCCAATCATTGAGGGGCATACCAAGGCCTACACAGAAGGCTGTTCTTTACCAGAGCCGATGCACAAAGACTTTCTGCCTAATTACTTTAGTAGGCATGACTATATTGAGCCCCAGATCTGGTTAGGCGCCGTGCCTGTGAATGTGCCTGCTAGTAGCCTCCATCATGATCCCCTCGATGGTTTTCTGTACCAGATTATGGGGCGCAAGAAGTTTGTGCTCTACCCGCCGAGCCAGGCATCTAATCTTTATCCGATGAAAGCGTACAATCACTACCAAGCCTGTTGGGTTAAACCCGAAGCTCCAGATTTAGAGCGTTTTCCTGATTTCGCACAAGCTCGTGGAATAGAAGTCGTTCTAAAGCCGGGTGAATTACTGGTTCAACCTGCTGGGTGGTTTCATGCTGTGTACTGCCTTGATTCACCCACCTTTTCAGTGAGCTATTTTTTAAGACACTAGGCGTATTCAGTGCCCCGGTAAATAAGACAAGAGTGAAAAAAATGGGTTTAACGACAGTAGATGGCGACCAATGGAACCTGAATCAGATTGAGTCATTTTTAAAATCCTCTTCACAAAAAAATTGGCAAGAAAGTGTAAGCGCTGAGATAACTGCGTTAGAGTTGGGGCTGCCTGGTCAGTCCAGTGAGGAAAGGTTTCAATTGTTGATGCGTCTGGACCATAAAATTGGCGGCGTGTGGAGTGCGTTAAGTCTTTTCAGCCTTCAGCCATCAGAACATCCCGTTGATTCAGATATGGAGTTTTGGCTCAATAAAGTCAGTCGAAAATTAGTCGATCAAGTGGAAGAGTTTTGTCATTCCATTTCAGTTCATAATGCCATTGTACCGGATGTACTTAGGCTTTGGGCCGAGTCGCTTCAAGAGGAAAGGAAATTCACCAACCTTAAAAATTCATATAGAGATATTGGAAAAGGCTCGGCATCTCCATCAAGTGGACTATTAGAACGGCGTCAAATAGACCCTGAAGCCAATGCTTTTCATATTCGCTTGAAGCAAAACGGCCTAAGCCAGAGTAGTGCCGAATTTACAGAAGAGCACGCAAATGAAAGTCGCGCTTACTTTGACTCACTTTTATTAGAACTGGGTGCGAGATCAGCTTGGCTTTCAGATATCCGTCAGTTTGAAATGGATCAGTTCCGTATTTGTGAACTGGATTGGCGAGATGCATTGGAATGGGTTTGCTCATCTTTTAAGTTCATTCACCCACTGTGCGAGACATATCTGAACGATATCATCAAAAACCAACACATTAGATTCCTGAAAGAACAAAACCAGCCAGACATGTGCGTTGACACTCCTTTTGGAAGCTTTGTTCAACTGTACTTTGATGGGAGCCTCAACGGCTTGGTCAGATTGGTTCATGAATTAGGACACGCTATACACCAAAGGCTGCATCGGGAGTCAACTATGGGTGTTATTCCGCTAACCGAGGTTGTCAGTGAGACCTGGGCCATGGCGTTTGAAAACAGATTTCTGGAGCATCTGCGTACCTGTTGCCCCGAGTGGGTTGCTCAGGTTGATGCCTTTCGAGGCTTTCAACGGATTGAGATGAGTAATAGACACCGAATGCTCACACGGTTCGAACACTCTTTGTATGCAAAACACATCCAAAATAAAGCCGACATTGATGAATTATGGCTGCAAGTTAACCATCGATTTTATGGGCCTAGCATTCATTTCGAGCCTGAATTTCAGTCTGCATGGCAGGAGGTTGGACATATATTTATTGTACCTTTCTATCTCTCCGTTTATGCCGAAGCAAAGGAACGCGCCGATTTGTGTGATCTTAGCTCTATGATTCAGGCTTATTGTTCTAAAAGGAACTGACATGTGGATATCCATATCGATCGTGATCTCTCAGTGTCATTAAGCGTGAACATCATTATTACGTTGGCGCGAATACTATTATATTAAAGCGTTGAAGCGAGAATTAAGCCGAAAGATCGCGCATTGGCGCAAATCGCGGCCATCCTGGTGCCCCAAAAAAGCCTAGGCTAGTCAAGGCAACGGTGAAGACGATTCAGGGTGATCGGACACCGAGCAACGCTCATGAGCCTGGTGAGCGAGGGGCCTGAAAAGTGGCGCTCGGCAGTCCAAAGTCTGCGCCATCTTGGGTATTAGCTCTGAGCACACCCCGCCTAGCCCTTCTCACGCTTACCGCGCACTATCTCGCGCACCACAAAACGATTCGGGTTGAGCTGGTCGGCCACGCTCTGCTGCACCGGATAGGGTTCCCCGGCGATCATGGCGGCCAATAGACGGGCACTCAGAGGGCTGGAACAGAGGCCTTTGGAGCCATGCGCAACATTGAGCCACAGTCCGGGCAAATGCTCGGCTGGGGCTTCGTGCTCGGTGCGTTTACGCTGCAAACTGATGCGAAACTGGTGCCACAAGGCATCGGGGTTCGAGAGCGGCCCAACCAACGGCAAGTAGTCTGGCGAGGTGCAGCGCACGCCCGCCCGGCCACCGACTATCGTGACATCATCTGGCAACAAACTGGGCACACGTAGCCGTAAACTGGCGATATTTTCACTGTGCTCCGTCGCGCGCACATCGGTCTGCGTA
>Ga0208544_10003244_pt1 | contig 10270 bp, 8 predicted proteins | sample DEB08_DNA_9_FD_184526 | JGI IMG/M metagenome (GOLD analysis project Ga0208544, IMG submission 184526) | Aqueous microbial communities from the Delaware River and Bay under freshwater to marine salinity gradient to study organic matter... | ecosystem: Environmental > Aquatic > Marine > Coastal ...
ATTGAGGTATAGGTCACTGGTACGGAAAGGATCTTGGTCTCTGTCTCATAGCCCAGCGCATCCAGCACAACAGAGGCAGCCGCGGTGGTCGCCGTGATGTCGGTCCAACCCACATCAGAGAAGGTGATTTTTTCGCATCCCGCGGCGGCAACAGATGTGCCAACGGTCAGGGCCAGCGCCGTTGAGGCAAGCAAGCGTTTCATATGGAATACTCCCTAAGGTTTTTTATTGACTGATGGGCCAATGAAAAGACAAAGCGTGCCCCAATGCAACCGGTATTATGATGATATGCCGCAGGCCTGTCGAATTTTGGCCCGAACCGCTGGCACCACCCGGACCGCTATCCGCATATCTGGCGACAGGCGCACAACCCTGACAGGCAAACATTTGAAATTGAACACCAATTGAATTCTCGTTCCTTTCTGTGCTACGCCAAAGGTCTAACTGGTGAAAGAATATTCCAATGACAATCATCCGTAAGGGTCAGGAATTCAGCTCTTGTTCTGAATGCAACATCAGATATCGGGCCGTCTGTTCCACATGTGATCATGATGAATTGCGCCGTCTTGAGGATATCAAATACTACCGAAGCTTCGAGGCCGGGCAGCCCATCATGTTCGAGGGCGACGAGATGCATTTCGTGGCCTCGGTGGTTACGGGTGCCGCGCGGCTGTCGCGTACCCTGCCCGATGGGCGGTTGCAGATGCTGGGGCTTTTGCTGCCCTCTGATTTCATTGGCCGGCCCGGACGCGACAAGGTCGCCTATGACGTCGAAGCCATTCAGGATGTCACCCTGTGCTGTTTTCGCCGCAAGCCCTTTGAGCAGATGGTAGAGACCACGCCGCATATCGGCCAACGCCTTTTGGCGATGTCGCTGGATGAACTGGACGTGGCGCGCGAATGGATGATGCTCTTGGGCCGCAAGACCGCGCGTGAGAAGATCACTTGCCTGCTGGCCCTGATTGGGCAGCGGATCGCCACCCTGCATCTACAGCCCGTGACCGATGGGCTGTCATTCGAAATGCCGATATCGCGCGAAGCGATGGGGGAATACCTGGGCTTGACCATCGAAACCGTCAGCCGCCAGATGACGGCCCTGCGCAAGGACGGCATCATCGAGGTGAAAGGCAGCCGCAGCATCACGATACCCGATCTGGCAGACCTCATGGCAGAGACCGGTGATGACACCGATGGCGGCATGCTGATCTAAGGCGTGGTCTGGAATGGCTGGTACGTGACCTGAACATTTGACCTGTGGAAATCCCTGATTTTCGCACGCGTTCAGGGAGTGCGGTTTTGCAAAACCGCTTTGTGGCCCGGACCGCAGGTGCGCCCGTCACTGGGCCATTCCGTCAATGAGCCATGCCGTCAATGAGCCATAAAGACAGGCACATCCGCATCTTCCATCATGTCACGCGTGGTGCCGCCAAACACCGCTTGTCGTAGCCGGGAATGGCCGTAAGCTCCCATGACCAGCAGGTCACAATCCAGCTCCGTGGCCCGCCGCTTGAGCGTGCCTGCGATACTGTGATCGGTGCGGTTGCACACGGACACTTCGCATTTGATGCCCTGACGCGACAGGAATTGCGCAAAGGCCCCACCGGGGTCGGAACGGTCTGGCGCGTCCTTTGGCGGGTCGATCAGGACCACATGCACCGCGCGGGCCTGTGTCAGCAAGGGCAAGGCCAAGCGCGCCGCCCGCAGGCCGGCCGCACTTTCGTCCCATGCGATCATCACACTTTGGGGCGGCGCGGCCATCTGATAATCCTCGGGCAACAGCAGCACGGGACAATCGGCATCGAACAGGACCGTCTCGGCCAATGTCTTCATCTGCACATAGGCCGTATTTTTCGCGCCCCTTTCCAGCACCACCAGATCGCTAAAGCGGATGTGCCGGGCGATTTCACCGCTGACAATCCCGGCAGGCGAGGCAAAGGGTTCCACGTTCCAGCGAATGTCTTCTTTTGCCAGATGCGCCGTTGCCGCCGCGCCCAGCGCCTTGGCCCGGGCGACGCTGTCTTCCATCCCGATACCGGCAGGGATGGCATCCAGTGCCGATGATGCGATACCGCTTTGGTCCATTCCAACGGCCAGGGCCAGCACCTGCAGATGGGCATCGACGGCGCGGGCAAATTCGGTGGCCGCAATCAGTTGCGTCTGCATCTGATCTTCGGATGTGAGTATGGTGGTAACGGTCTGAATTGACATCTTCTGATCCTCCATCATCGGTGCCTATGGAACGATGACCTTCGGGGGCAAAATCGTCTTTGACCTGCGCCAATCAGAAACCCGAAGCTTATTGATGCAGATCAAAGACCTGTCGGGGGCGCTTTGGGACAAGGTGCCAATGCGAACACCCATCTTGGCGCAGGCTTGCCGCGCCGGGATGAAAGAAGGGACACCGACATGACGTCTGACTATTTCAAACTCTTACTCCTGGGGCTGATCACCATACTTGCAGCCCTTGCGGCGGATTGGGGCCGCGACCTGGCTTATCAGGTCCATGCCTTGCTGATCATGGCCATTGCCGCAGGCATGTTCATCTGGGTGCTGCGGCGCACGGATGAGCCTGCCCGCGCGGCGGTTGATGCCAACGGCTATATGGACGACGTGGTCCGTGCAGGCGTCATCGCGACGGCCTTTTGGGGGATCGTAGGATTTCTGGTCGGGACGTATATCGCGTTTCAGCTGGCCTTTCCGGCGCTCAACCTTGAATGGGCACAGCCCTATGCCAACTTTGGCCGGCTGCGCCCGCTGCATACCTCTGCGGTGATCTTTGCCTTTGGGGGCAATGCGCTGATCATGTCGTGTTTCTATATCGTGCAGCGTACCTGCGGCACGCGGCTTTGGGGCGGGAACCTGCGGTGGTTCGTGTTCTGGGGCTATCAGCTGTTCATCGTGCTGGCCGCCACGGGCTATCTGCTGGGATCGACCCAGTCCAAGGAATACGCAGAGCCTGAATGGTATATCGACATCTGGTTGACCATCGTCTGGGTCTGCTTGCTGCTGATCTACATGGGCACGCTGATCAAGCGGAAGGAAAAGCACATCTATGTGGCCAACTGGTTCCTGCTGAGCTTTATCATCACCGTGGCGATGCTGCATCTGGTCAACAACCTGTCCCTGCCGGTCAGTATCTTTGGCTCGCGTTCGATCCAGCTGTTCTCTGGTGTGCAGGATGCCATGACCCAGTGGTGGTATGGCCATAACGCGGTCGGGTTCTTTTTGACCTCGGGTTTTCTGGGGATGATGTATTACTTTGTGCCCAAGCAGGCCAACCGTCCTGTCTTTAGCTACAAACTGTCGATCATCCACTTCTGGGCGCTGATCTTTCTCTATATCTGGGCGGGTCCGCACCACTTGCATTACACGGCTCTCCCCGACTGGGCGTCTACGCTGGGGATGGTGTTCTCCATCATCCTGTGGATGCCCAGCTGGGGCGGTATGATCAACGGTCTGATGACGCTGAATGGCGCTTGGGACAAGCTGCGCACCGATCCGATCATCAGGATGATGGTGATCAGCCTCGCGTTCTACGGCATGTCCACCTTTGAGGGTCCGATGATGTCGATCCGCGCGGTCAACTCTCTGAGCCACTATACAGACTGGACCATCGGTCACGTCCACTCCGGCGTCTTGGGCTGGAACGGGATGATCACCTTTGCCGCGCTGTATTTCCTGACACCCCGGCTTTGGGGAAGGGCACAGATGCACTCCATGTCCGCGATCAACTGGCATTTCTGGTTGGCCACCATCGGTATCGTTCTCTACGCCGCCTCCATGTGGGTCACCGGCATCATGGAAGGCCTGATGTGGCGTGAAGTCGATGCACAGGGTTTCCTGGTGAACTCTTTCGCCGACACCGTGGCTGCGAAATTCCCGATGTACATCGTGCGGGGTCTGGGCGGGGTTCTCTACCTGTCGGGCGCGCTGATCATGGTCTGGAACATCTGGATGACCGTCCGTGGCGGGGAACGTGCCACTGCCCCCGTCGGTGTGCCGGCTGAGTAAGGAAAAGCAACATGTCTGATACCAAACCAAACCCCGCCGCCAAGGGCATCCTTGGCAAACACGCCATCATCGAACGCTCGGCCACCTTGCTTTTGGTGCTGTCGCTTGTGGTGGTCACCATCGGTGGCATCGTTGAGATAGCCCCCCTGTTCTACCTGCAAAACACCATCGAGGACGTAGAGGGCATGCGCCCCTACACCCCGCTGGAACTGACGGGCCGCGAGATCTATGTGCGCGAAGGCTGCTATGTCTGCCACTCGCAGATGATCCGGCCCATGCGCGACGAGGTGGACCGCTACGGCCATTACTCACTGGCAGCAGAAAGCATGTATGACCACCCGTTCCAATGGGGCTCCAAACGCACCGGACCTGATATGGCACGGGTCGGCGGGCGCTATTCGGATGCCTGGCATGTGGATCACCTGTCAGACCCGCAATCGGTGGTACCTGAATCGATCATGCCAAAGTACGCCTTTCTGGCGCGCACCCCGATTGACGGCAAATACATCGAAGACCTGATCACCACCCACCGCGCCGTCGGTGTCCCCTATACGGACGAGATGGTCGAGAACGCCCATGCTGATTTCAAGGCGCAGGCTGACCCCGACAGCGACTATGACGGCCTGATCGAACGCTACGGCGAGACGGCCAATGTCGCTAATTTCGACGGCCAGCCGCAGCTGACCGAGATGGATGCGATGGTCGCATATCTGCAAATGCTGGGCACGCTGGTGGATTTCTCCACCTTCACCCCAGATGCCAGCCGCTAAGGAGCCTTACCCATGGATACCTATTCCCTCATGCGTGAATTCGCAGACAGCTGGATGCTTTTGGCGATGACCTGTTTCTTTCTGGGGGTGGTCGTGTGGGCCTTTCGGCCCGGCAGCAAGGACACGCACCGCGACACCGCCAACATTCCGTTTCGCAATGACAGCACCTGCGCGCGCAACTGTGCGACCTGTGCCTGCGCATCAGAAGAGACCTTTAAGATCGGAGGCGCATCATGAGCGACCACGACCGCAAGAACCCCGTCGATGATGTCACCGGGACCGAAACCACCGGCCACAGCTGGGATGGCATTGAAGAGCTGAACAATCCCCTGCCGCGCTGGTGGCTCTGGACGTTCTACATCTGCATCATCTGGGGCATCGGATATACCATTGCCTATCCCGCATGGCCCATGATCAGCGGTGCGACCTCAGGCGTGCTGGGCTATTCCACCCGCGGTGAAGTGGCCGATGACATAGCAGCCTTTCGCGCAGGCAATGCTGAGCGGGACGCGCAGCTGGCCGTCTCTGACCTGACCACCCTGTCACAAAACGAAGACCTCTACCGCTACGCAGTCTCTTCGGGTGCTGCGGTGTTCCGCACCAATTGCTCGCAATGCCACGGTTCGGGGGCTGCGGGGGCCAAGGGCTATCCCAACCTGCTGGATGACGACTGGATCTGGGGCGGCGATCACGCGGCGATTGCCTATACCGTGCGCCACGGCGTGCGCAATGAAACCGACGGGGATGCGCGATATTCGCAAATGCCCGCCTTTGGCGACATGCTGGCACCCGAAGAAATCCTATCTGTTGTGGAACAGGTGCGCGCCCTGGCCGGCGAAGAACATGACGCGGCATTGGCACAAGAGGGTGCCGCATTGTTTGCCGACAATTGCGCCGCCTGCCACGGCGAGGCCGGCAAGGGGGACCGCGATCTGGGGGCACCCAACCTGACCGACGCGATCTGGCTTTATGGCGGGGACCGCGAGGCCCTGACCCAGACGATCACCTATTCACGCTTCGGGGTGATGCCGCCATGGGGACCGCCGCGCCTGACCGAAGCACAGGTGCAGGCCGTGGCGACTTACGTGCACCAGCTGGGCGGCGGCGAAGCCGATCCTGCGCCCGCCAACTGAGATACATCGCGCGGCCCTGTTCGCACCAATGCCGCGCGTTGTCAGGGGTGCCTTCCCATGGGCACCCCGCAACCATCATTCCCGCAGCTTTTTCCGACATCGCCAAATGGTTTGACCCAGATCAAGGTCGGCCCAGCGCGCCCTTGGCATAGCTGCGGGGCGAACAGACACAGGAGCCTGCAATGGCCGACACGCCCCCGTCCCTCTATGCCCCGCGCGAACCGATCTTTCCGCGCCGGGTGTCGGGTTTTTTCCGGAATTTGAAATGGTGGATCATGGGGGTCACTCTTGGCATCTACTATCTGCTGCCCTGGGTGCGCTGGGACCGGGGGCCGAACCTGCCCGATCAGGCCGTTCTGGCCGATATTGAACATCGTCGGTTCTTTTTCTTCTGGATCGAAATCTGGCCCCATGAGTTCTATTTTGTCGCGGGCCTGCTGATCATGGCGGGGCTGGGATTGTTCCTGTTCACCTCGGCGCTGGGACGGGTCTGGTGCGGCTATACCTGCCCGCAGACGGTCTGGACCGATCTGTTCTTGCTGGTGGAGCGCTGGATCGAGGGAGACCGCAATGCGCGTATCCGTCTGCTGCGCGCCGACTGGAGCCTGCGCAAACTCTCTTTGCGGCTCACCAAATGGTTTGTCTGGCTGCTGATCTCTGTGGCCACGGGCGGTGCCTGGGTGTTCTATTTCACCGATGCGCCCGGTTTGGCGGTGAGTTTGGTGACATTGGACGCGCCCGGCGTGGCCTATGCCTCTGTTGCGGTGCTGACGGCCACGACATTCGTCTTTGGCGGCTTCATGCGCGAACAGGTCTGTATCTACATGTGCCCCTGGCCGCGTATCCAGGCGGCGATGATGGATGAGGGCACATTGACCGTGGGCTACCGCGATTGGCGCGGTGAGCCGCGCGGGCGTCACCGCAAGGGCGCGCGCGCCGCCGCAGCAACCCGGACCGCCACCGCCTATACAGAGGCCGACGTGCCCCAGATCGCCGCCGAAGCTGAGGAAACCCTGGGCGATTGCATTGACTGCATGGCCTGCGTGAACGTCTGCCCCATGGGGATCGACATCCGGGACGGGCAGCAGTTGGAATGTATCACCTGTGCGCTGTGCATCGACGCCTGCAACGAGGTAATGGACAAGGTCGGCAAGCCGCGCGGCTTGATCGACTACCTCGCACTTGACGACGTGCCCCCGGCCAAGGACACGCCCGCATATGCAGGCTGGAGCCCCAAGCCGATATGGCAACATGTCCTGCGCCTGCGCACCATCCTTTATACGGTCCTGTGGTCCGTGGTTGGCATGGGTCTGGTGATCGCGCTCTTTATCCGCTCCGATATCGAACTGACGGTCTCGCCGGTGCGCAACCCGACCTACGTGATGCAAAGCGACGGGGCCATCCGCAACATCTATGACGTCAGGCTGCGCAACAAGTCGGGCGATGACCGGCTGTTCCACCTTTCGCTGACCTCGGTTGAGACCCTGCGGATCGCACTTGAGGGGACAACCGAGCTCAGCGTTACGGTTCCGGCCAACCAGACCCTGCTGCAACGGGTCTATGTGACGGCCCGGCGTGATGATCCCGCAGCACATGCTGACAGCACCCCGCTGCGGTTCTGGGTCGAAGACATGACCACCCTGTCGCGGGCCAGCAGCAAAACGATCTTTAACGGCACAGGAGACACAAAATGAACCGCACCCTTACAGGCTGGCATGTCCTTGGCATTTTCGGCGGCTGTTTCAGCATCATCATCGCCGTGAACCTGACCCTGGCCTATCAGGCCATTGCCACCTTTCCCGGACTGGTGACCAAGAACTCCTATGTCGCCAGCCAGAGCTTTGACGCGGACCGCAGCGCCCAGGAGGCCCTGGGCTGGGCGGTTGAGACCACTTTGGCCGACGGCATGCTGGGCTTGCAGATCAAGGACGCGGCGGGCAACCCCGTCAGGCCCGTCATCACCAAGGCCACCCTGGGGCGTGCCACCCATGTAGCCCAAGACATCACGCCCGCCTTTTCCTGGACCGGCACAGGTTTTAGCGCCCCTGCCCCGGTCGCGGCCGGCTATTGGACGCTGTGGCTGGAAATGACCTCCGCCGATGGCACGGCCTTTCGCCGCCGCATTCCGCTGACCATGAAGGGTTCGGGCGCATGACCCTGGCCGAAACACCACAGTTTGCAGCCTGTCCGGGTTGCATTGGTGTGCCTTCAGCGGCCGCACACTCCTCTGAGGCCGCGGGCGAGACCTTGTATCTGTCCCTGCCCGGCATCCATTGCGCAGGCTGTATCGCGGGGGTGGAACGGGGGCTGCTGGCCCGTGCAGATGTCCATGCGGCGCGGGTGAACCTGAACCGCAAACAGGTGCAGATCACCCATAGCCCCCTGACCCCGCCCGAAGCGATCATCGACCATCTGGCGGGTCTGGGCTATGAGGCGCGGCTGCTGGACCGGGACGCGCTGGGTCAGACGGCAGATACCGCCGGGCGCGCCTTGTTGTTGCGCATCGCCATCGCGGGCTTCGCGATGATGAACGTGATGTTGTTGTCCGTGGCGGTCTGGTCGGGCGCGGATGATGCCACGCGCACGCTGTTTCACTGGATTTCAGCGGCAATCAGCCTGCCCGCCATCGGCTATGCCGGCCAGCCGTTCTTTGGCAATGCCTGGACCGCACTGCGTGTGGGGCGGTTGAACATGGATGTGCCGATTTCGCTGGCGCTGATCCTTGCCTCTGCCATGTCGCTTTATGAAACGGCGGCGGGCGGGCATAATGCCTATTTCGACGCGGCGCTGTCGCTGACGTTCTTTCTGCTCTGCGGTCGCTATCTGGATCACAGATGCCGGTCAACCGCGCGGTCGGCTGCACGCGAACTGGCCGCGCTCGAAGTGCCGCGCGTGCTGCGCCAGACTGGCACGGGGCACCAGACCATCAATCTGGCCGATGCCCGGATTGGCGACCGGCTGATCGTGCTGGCCGGCGCAAGGGTGCCGGTGGACGGAATCATCACCCAAGGCGACAGCACATTGGACCGCGCATTGCTCACGGGGGAAAGCCTGCCGGTGCCTGCAAGCCCCGGCATGGCGGTCAGCGCGGGCGAAGTGAACCTGAGCGGGCCGCTGACGGTGCAGGCCACTGCGGTGGGCGATGACACCTCGCTGCGCCGCATGGTGACCATGATCGACGCGGCTGAATCCGCGCGCAACCGCTATACCGCGCTGGCGGACCGGGCCGCCCAGATTTATGCCCCCGCCGTGCATCTGCTGGCAGTGGCAGCCTTTGGTGGATGGGTCATCGCCTCGGGCGATACGCGGCTGGCGCTGAATATCGCCATCGCGGTGCTGATCATCACATGCCCCTGTGCGCTGGGGCTGGCGGTGCCTGCGGTCTCGACCGCCGCTGCGGGACGGCTGTTTCGCGCGGGGCTCTTGGTCAAGAACGGCACCGCGATGGAGCGGATTGCCGAAACCGATACGGTGGTCTTTGACAAGACCGGCACGCTGACCGAAGGCCAGCTTGATCTTGCTGCGATGGATCACATTCCAGCCGACGCACAGCGCGTGGCGTATGCGCTTGCGCAAAGTGCGACACATCCCGTCGCCCGCGCCCTGGCCGCAGGGTTGGCCCAAAAGCTGGCCCCAGAATTGGCCCCGGAATTGGCCCCAGATTTTAGCCCCGAATTCGGTGGTGAATTGAACCCTGTCTCGAACACCGCGTTTTGCGACAACTCAACGGGTCCGGCCCACCTGACCCGCGTCACCGAACACCCCGGCGCGGGCCTTTCGGCCTGTTGGCAGGGGCGTGAAGTGCGCCTGGGATCAGCCGCCTTTACCGGCGCGCCGATCGCCGAGGCACCCGGCGCTTGGCTGCAGATCGGCACGGACCCCGCCGTGCATCTGAGCCTGCGCGCCCATCTGCGCGAAGGCGCAAAGGATGCGGTCAACGCCCTGCGCGCGGCAGGAACCGACATCCATCTGATCTCTGGCGATACGCCTGCTGCCACCCGCGCGGTGGCCCGCGAACTGGGGATAGAGACCTTTCACGGCACCCAGAGCCCGGCCGACAAGATCGCCTATCTTGACGCATTGGCCGCACAGGGCCGCAAGGTTCTGATGGTGGGGGACGGGTTGAACGACACCGGCGCATTGGCCTGCGCCTATGCCTCTGTCGCCCCGGCCTGTGCGGCTGACGCGGCGCGGGCTGCATCGGATGTGGTGCTGCTGGGCAGCAGCCTTGCCCCCTTGCCCGATCTGATCACCACCTCCAGACAGGCAAAGCGCCGCATCCTGGAGAATTTTGCCATCGCCGCAGGCTATAACGCGCTGGTCATCCCGCTGGCGCTGGCGGGGTTTGTCACACCG
>Ga0208544_10003246_pt1 | contig 10266 bp, 8 predicted proteins | sample DEB08_DNA_9_FD_184526 | JGI IMG/M metagenome (GOLD analysis project Ga0208544, IMG submission 184526) | Aqueous microbial communities from the Delaware River and Bay under freshwater to marine salinity gradient to study organic matter... | ecosystem: Environmental > Aquatic > Marine > Coastal ...
CCGACATCAGCGGCGCAAGTATCGAGCGGGGGACGATGACCTACTCGCTTGATATCCTTGTGATGGACATGATCTTGCCCGGACAGACAGACGCTCAGGAGCAATACTCGGATACGCTCCGCACCCTGAACGACATCATTAGCCAATACGCCCAGGTCTTGAGTGCTCAGTCTGACGTGGACCGCGACGTGACGATTTCCCTCCCAGTGGACTGCGAACCCTTCACGGCACGCTTCGACAATCTCCTGACGGGATGGGTGGGTACGGTGCAGCTTGTGACGTCCAACGAGCTTGACCTTTGCGCCGCCGCTTTCGCATAAAGGAGAAAATAATTTGTGTTTATGCTTGGTGAAGTAATAAAGTTGCCTATATTTGCACCATGAGCAACGCACAAAACACACAGGACATGATTACAAACAACAACCTCGTAAACGCTACCGACCGCGTAGAGACACCCAAGCAGGCCTTGCAAGTGATGGGTATGATGGTCGACAATCGCAACGCTTTTTACTTTGCGGACACAGTGCGGTATGCCAATCTGCCATTGGACAACTGCCACGTGTTGAACGGAACCTTTGTGAAGTCAACCGCGATGTGGTGCAAGGACACAAAGACCTATCTCATTCGGACCAAATCCGAAAAGGCTTGAATCTACCAACATACAAAGAAAGACCCCGCTTCGGCGGGGCTTTCTATTTTAGAGCGTGAAGACACACATAACGATTGACGGCACACGCGTCCCCATGACCAACTCCATGAAGGAGCTGGGCAAGATGGGCAAGGAGGTACGACGCCGCGCCCGCATCAGCCTCAAGGCACGGGGGAAGGTGGTCACGGGCAACCTGTACAACTCCATCCGCTACGAGCAGAGCGTGAGCCGCGATGAGAAGAGCTTGAACCTACGCTTCAGCTTTAAGGGGGCCGATTACGCCGGGTTCGTAGACGAGGGGGTGCGGGGTGCTCTGTCCTCGGCTAAGGCCCCACGCTCGCCCTTTCGCTTTGGGTCGGGATCGGGTCCGTCGGGTCGGCTGCGTCCGGCTATCGATAAATGGGTCGTGAAGAAAGGCATCGCCCCACGCGGGGCTGGGGGTCGCTTCGCCTCTCGCAAGGGTATGGTGTTCGCCATCTCCCGCTCCATATATCAAACCGGCATCAAGCCCTCCTATTTCTTCACGAACGCATACGACCGGACGCTGAAGAAATACAGCCCCAAATTGGAGAAGGCCGTGGCGGACGATATAGGCAACGCAATAACAACACTCTTGAACGATGGCGGCACAGTTTGAATTCTACCCCAACGCTACCGACTACCAATCGACAGCCGATCCGCTCATCATCCAGGTGAGGGAGACCATAGCGGGGACATACTACAAGTATCGCTTCATCTTAGTGGTGAAGGTCGGCGGGGCTACCGTGGCCACACTAAAGACGCACCCACTGAGCTCCACCAATCTCTCGGCCGTCTTCGACATCGGGCGCATCTGCGACGACTACATCGGGCCGAACGTGGTCAACTCCAACTCCCCCGCTGCCAATGTCCTGACGTTGGGGCGGACCGGCTTCGACCCTACCGACGTCATCGGCACAAGCTACCAGCAACAGCCCGCCCGTGAGTTCACCTTGGAGCTGGGCCATGAGAACGCCGCAAGCGCAACAGGTGAACCCGTGGAATCGCTCAACGAAGACGACACCACCTTCTTTGCCTTCCGGGACGAGTTTATCAATGAGGGCGAAGGATACGCCCGTGGGGATGGCCGCTTCCAAATGAACGCCCCCACAGACAACTTCATGAGCTCCGCGCCGAATCTTGGCGTCGACGCTGGCTTCGGTGCAACCTTTGGCAAAGTCCGAGAGCATCGCATCGGAACCGAGCAGGGGTACGTAATGGCTTACGGAGCTGAAGGCATGACGGCCACACACTTCATCGTCCGAGGGTACGAAGCCGACGGGACGACCATTGCCACAGCCATCATCGACATAGACGCCACAGGGGGACAGACGACACCCACCACAGACGCGGAAGCGGTGCAGTACTTCGGCTGTGGTCCGGCCAACTTAGAGGAACACGCAAGCGCGGCAAGTAATACCAACTTGACCACGCTCATCACCTCCTCGGACCTGGCTTACTATGAGCTCTACGCCTCCGCTTCGGCCAGCGTAAACCAAACCTTTCAGGACTCGTTAGTTCATCGCTTCACCATCGACGAGGGTTGCAGTAAGTACGCCCGCAAACAATTGCTTTTCCTCAATCGTCACGGGGGTTGGGATTGCTTCAACTTCGACCAACGTAGCTCGGAGCGACTGACCTCCATCGAGCGGAGCACATACAACAGGCCACGCGGAAACTGGGACAGCGTGAGCGGCTCGACCGATTGGAACTACACCGGATACGAGAGAGGAGTAACCACCACCAACGTCAGCGCAGAGAAAGAAGTTCGAGTCTCTACCGACTACGTAGATGAAGGCTACAACCAGCATTTACGGGACATTGCGGTATCGCGGGCTGTGTTTACCATCGACGGAACCGACCTGATTCCGGTCACCGTCACCGGCTCGGAGTACCTCTTCAAGACCGGAGTCAATGAGCAGCTCATCTCCTACTCGTTCACCTTGCGCCTAAGCAATAGACCCCGCCTGAAGTGATCCGCCTCGTAGCCCTCAACCAGACTCAGTGGTGGTCCGCACCTTCTGACCAAACCACCCTCGACCTCGAAGGCTCGCCGTCTATCTCCCTGAATTTAGCCGTGGCGAAACCGGGGGAGACGATGCAACGCCACGCGCCGTACTCGCAGACCTTTCGCCTTCCGTTTACCGATAGGAACAACCAGTTCTTTGCGCACTTCTACGAGGTGACCCTTTCCGACGGGGACTTCGACCCTACCAAAAAAACGGGGGTGCTGCTCTACGAGGACGGGGTGGAAGTCATGCGGGGCTCCATGCAACTCCGAGCCGTGAGGCTTATGGCGGAGGTGTACGAGGTCAACGTGTTAGGCGATGCGGGCGACCTCTTCGCCGAGCTGGGTTCGAAGCTCTTAGAATCTGTGTTCCTTGACGGCACGACATACACCACAGATTACAACTACGTCAGCACCGCGCAGAACTTCATCGACTCGCAGACGCTCACAAATCAAATCTGCCAGGGCGACAACGTACCGGACGGGACTGTGGTCATCCCTCTGGCCGATCACGGACTACGTGCCGATGGGCAACCGCTCGCCGCACAACCCGGCTATGGGTTGATGGATGCGAACGCAGTACAAACGGCCCTCGTGCCGGATATGCTACGGCCTACGTTTAAGCTCCGCATATTGCTCAACCTCATCTTTCAGGAGGCAGGCTTTTCGTACACGTCGGACTTCATAGACTCGGCCTTCTTTGGGTCTATCTACATGACCTTGGGCGACGGCTTGGATAAGCTGGTCACCACCAACGCAAACAGGTGCAAGGCCGTCATTGCGGCAGACATCACTTTGCCGACCCTTACCGATGGCGTGGGCATCATCCCATACGACACCGACGACGGCAGTGAGAACGAAGGGAGCTTCGACGAGGACGGCAACTTCAACACCACGACCCATACCTACCTCTGCCCCGTAGGAGGAAACTACACCTTCAGGGCTACGGTGTACATGGAGAACATCGCAAGCAATGCGGGCGCGTGTATCATCCGCATCATGAGGGGCAATGTATCGCTCGCCTCGGAAGAGCATGAACTTGCCGCCACCGCTCAGACGGGCAGTAGCCACACGTTTAACCTTGAGGTGCAATCGGTGGTCACGGCGAGCGAAGCTATCCAGGTGCAAATCCTGACGCCCGGCCTTGTGGTCACGCCGAAAATATTTGCCGCCACCTTTGAGACTATCGCCGCCCCCGGTGGGGAGGTGCTCGTGCCGCAGATGATGCCACGCATCAAACAGAAGGAATTCGTCCGCGACCTCTGCCAGCGGTTCAACCTCGTCATAGAGGCCGACCCCGACAACGACCGCCGCCTGTACATCGAGCCATATACGGAGTGGATAGACGACGGAGCCGAAGCCTACTGGACCGACAAGCTCGACCTTGACAAGGAGCGCACCCTTTCGCCTACCTCGTCCCTGAAGTCTTCGCGCATCACGCTCGGAGACAAGGACAGCCCCGACATAGGTAACGAGTACATGGCCAATGCCCTCGGTATGGGCTTTGGTACTTACGACCAAGACATCGACGACGACTTCGCCACGGGAGAACTGAAGAACGAGCCCGTCTTCGCGCCGTATTTCGTCTATCCGATACCCAACTTGTACGGCGATCCCGGCACGTACCTCAGCGGCGTCCTAACTCATCGCTCCTATCAGGTGGATGGGGTAGGCGTGAAGCCCGCCTCACAGCCTCCGAAGCTGTGTTTCGCTACCGGAGTGCAAACCATAGCGGATACCCTCTACGTGGACGGGACGTCCTTCACCTCGTATCAGTTCATGTCGCCCTACTCGGCAGCTTCTGCCGATGGCAACGACCAAAGCCTATACTGGAACTCCACGAACAGGCCCTTCAGCTTTGGCAATAGCACCCTAATAGACCAAGCCAGCGCGGACCCCGTTCCCTTGGGTCTTCATCGCACCTATTGGGCCTCCTATTTGGCGGACATCTACGACGCCGACGCGCGTGTGTTTGAAGCCCACCTCTACCTGACCCCCTCGGACATTCGAAACGTGCGCTTCAATGACCGCTTTCACATCTTAGGGGCCACATACAAGCTCACAGAAATCAGCGGCTATCAGATAGGCACGGGAGAGAGTACCCTTTGCAAGTTCCTGCGGGACTTGGACCGCTCCAGCTTTGGCGCGTGTAGCTCTACCCCTACCCAGTCGAACGTAAACGGCACGGTGACCTTCACCAATGCCGACGGGACGACGACCACCGATCCGGGCCAACAATGTTGTGAGGCGTTTGGGTACTACTACGACGCGCAGAGTAGCACCTGCCGCTGGAACAATACCGGCGACGGCAACCCCGGCTCTGTACCCGATACGCCGACGGACGCTCAAGACCCCGTTCCCAACTCCAACAGCTCCAACCCCGGCCCGGTGACTCCGGTGGGGACGAGCACCACCAGCGTAGACCCTGGAAGCGGGTCCGTGACTATCACAGACAAGTTCAGCGTATCGACGGAGACGACAGGAGCCACACCCACGGACGCCACTCCACCACTGGGCGCAGATATCAAGGTCGACGAGAACACCATCGCAAGCGGCACGGTGAAGGTCTCCTCGACTACGGTGGGCGGTACTGCGGGGACGGCGTTTACCTCGAAGTTTGAGACGTGGCGATTCTTAGCCAATGGCCGAGATAGCTCCGTGACGTTTACCAAGACGAGCGGGACCACACTCACCAGCGGAAGCCCTGGGACGCGTGGCCTATCGGCTACCTTAACGGGGGGCGTGATGACGTTCCAAGTCACGGGGACGGCGGACAAGATTCTGAACTGGAATCTGGAGGTTGATATGGTCCGCTTGTACGCCACCAACGAAGTCGAATTCCGGGACGCTCTCTTGACGGAAGCGGGCGGACGCATTGCGGGCGTGAACGATAGGGTCATCTTGCAAGAATGAAAGACTACCTCGACGGGATAGGTAAGGCCGTGCCGCGCGTGTTGACGATAGCGGCAGAATACGAGCTTCGCGGCAACCCCGATTCGCTCCAGTTATATGGTTACTATGAGTGGGGCGCCTCGCCATGGTGGCGGAAAGTCCTCCAAGGCATAAGGAATGGCGCAAGACTACACAGTCAATATCAAAGTAAAGGGCCTCGGAGCAGCGGCAAATCAACTGGCTGACTTTACCGACGAACTCAACGCAGCCCGCGAAGAGGGCGGAAGCATTGGGTTCGCTTTAGACAAGGCCACGGGGGGAGCGTTGAGCGGGTTCAAGAAAGCCGCTTCGGGAGTAAAGACCTTCATCAAGGGTTTAAAGATGACCCGCGCCGCACTTATTGCGACCGGCATTGGTGCGTTCGTTGTGATTGTCGGATCGTTAGTCGCCGCCTTTGCGTCTACTGAAAAGGGGGCTCGGATGATTAAGGTCGCCATGGCCGCAGTGGGGGCAATCTTCGAGCAAGTGACCGCGCAATTTCAAGCCGCCGGTTCATACCTGGTGAACCTCTTTACTAAGGGCCACACGGCAGCCGTTCAGGAATACAAGAAGACCGTCGCCGACCTGCCGCAAACGTTCTCCGAGGCTATCGAAAAGGCCATTGAATTAGAGAAGCGCACCCAAGCTCTGACTGATGCGCAGATAAGGCTGACCGTGCAGCGGTCACGGGACCGGGCCGAAATCAAGCGGCTGAATATGATAGCCGAGGACACCACAAAGAGCTTAGAGGAACGAGAGGCGGCGGCACAAGAGGCCATCGCAATCGAACAGGCGTTGATGGCGGAGCGTCAGCGCATCGCACAAGAGGAGCTTTTGATTGCCCAGCAAAAGGCGGACATGTCGGACTCCAGCACCGAGGACCGTCAAAACCTCGCCGACTTAGAAGCCGCTTTGATTGACATTCAAACGGAGTCCGTAGAGATGCAGACGACGTTGAACAACAAGCTCAACACCATCCGCCAACAGGCCGCCGCAGAAGCTGAGGCCGAAGCGAAAGCCATTGCAGACGCCGCCGCCGAGAAAGCCAAAGCCGAGCAAGACGCCGCCGACGCAATCACCAAAGCCGAAGAGGAGGTGATGGAAGCCTTGGACCAACGTGATCGCGCCACGCTCGACGCACGGACCAAGGAGATTCTGGCCCTCGAAGACTTCTACAATACCCAACTGGACAAGGCCGGAGAGAACGCAGAACTTCAGCTTCAGATTGAGGAGCAGAGAGAGACAGAGATGGCCGCCCTTCATCAGAAGTTCCGCGATGAGGACGCAGTGAAAGCGGAGGAGGCCCGAAAGAAGCAAGCCGAAGCCGACGCAGAGCAGGCCGAGAAAGACAAGCAACTGGTCCAGCAAACAGAAGACGCCATTGCCAACCTCAAGACCTCGGCTGTATCGTCTACGTTCTCCATTCTCAAAGACCTCACTACAGCCTCGGAGAAAGACACCGAAGAGAGCGCGAAGAAAGCCTTCAACAGGAACAAGGCGGTAAGCATCGCCGAGACGCTTGTCAATACATACATGGCCGCTCAGAAAGCCTACGCCTCGCAAATCATCCCCCTCGACCCGACCAGCGTTATCCGTGCGCAGATTGCTGCAGGTATCGCCGTGGCTTCAGGTCTGGCAAAAGTGGCCGCCATCAAGAGTACCCAGTTCACCGGTGGCGGAGGAGGTAGCGCGGCAGGGGGTGGAGGTATCCCACAGGGAGGCAGTCAGTCCGTCGGTGTCGATGTGGGTTCTCTCGTTCCCAATCAGCAGACGCCCACACCGGAACCCGTCCGGGCATATGTAGTAGAGAACGAGATTAGCAACAAGCAAGCCTTGAATAAAGAGCTACAAATTCAGACCACGCTATGAGGACAGTTGAACTTTTGATTGATGAGGACCAGGAGGACTTCGGAGTGGAGGCCATCAGCCTCGTGAAGTTCCCCGCCATCGAAGAGAACTTCGTGTTCTTCAACCGCGACAACCGCTTCACCCTCGCCCGCGTAGACGAAGACAAGAAGCTTCTCATCGGTCCGGCCTTGATTCCGGAGAAGATGATCCCGCGATATGACGACGTGAACCAAGAGGAGTTCGAGGTGTACTTCTCACAGGAGACGGTGGAGAAAGCGGCGGAGCTGTTCATGCAACAAAAGCGCAACGACGAGTACACGGTGGAGCACCAGGCCAAGGTCAACGGCCTATCCATTTTCGAGAGCTGGATTGTCTCCGATGTCGACCGCGATAAGTCGAGAGTCTATGGCTACGACGTACCCAAGGGGACATGGATGGTGTCGGTACGTGTCCACAACGAAGATGTGTGGGCCGATGTCAAGGACAAGAAATATCGGGGCTTTAGTATCGAGGGCTACTTCGTCGACAAGCTGATTCAGATGGAGGATGTCACTATTGAGACCATCGCCCAAGCGGTGCGCGAAGTATTGGAGCCCGCCGCATACCTTGACGGGAAGCCACTCTTTGCCACCATCTTGGAGGCTGAGTTGATGGCCGAGGCGTTGGGGTGTGGTGGTCACCACGTCCACGAAATCAACGGGACGCGGATGTTCATGCCATGCGCCACCCATGAGGAGCTGGACCCGCTCCTGACAAACAAGTAAAACCGCGTTATATAACCCCATAGATACTCCAATCATGTCAGTAATTGAAAAACTCAAGGAGGCCGTCCGAAGCGTCGTAGACGAGCGGGCCGAGCTCTACAAAGAAGCCCGCCTTGAGGACGGGCGTGTGGTGGCTACCGAAGCCGACGAATTTTCAGCCGGCGCATCCGTGCGTGTGTTGAGCGATGACGGCGAAGCCGCACCCCTCGAAGCTGGTTCCCATCAACTCTCCGACGGCGGAGAAATCACCGTCGATGCCGAGAGCAAGGTGGAGATGATGGAGGACGAAGAAGAGAAGGTCGAAGCCACCGAGGAAGAGCCCGATGAGATGGCAGCCGTGAAAGCCGCCCTCGTCGAGAAGTTCATGATTTCCGAAGAGGTAGCCCAAGAGATTGTCGAGGTGGTATCTGCCGCCTTGAAGCCTATGGTCGAGGAAGAGGTGGAAGCCTCTGAAGAGCCAAAGAAGGAGGAGATGTCGATGCAGGTAGAGATGGCCCACGAATTGGCCACCGCTCTCGAAGCCATCAACAAGCGCCTCGAAACCTTGGAGAACGCACCCGCCGCAGAGCCGGACCGCGTACTCGCTAAGGCTGAGTTCAAAAAAGAAAACAACCCCAACCTTTCCGGCGTCGATCACGCCATCAATATCATTTCAAATTTATCATGAGTAAGAAGTACAACTTCGATATGGACGTGGTCAGCGGCACTTATGCCGGAGAGCTTGCGCTTCCATACGTTACCGCTGCCATCACAGGCGCGGAGACCCTAAAGAACAACCGCGCCCGCCTGATGGAGGGTGTCGTGTACAAGGCCGTCATCAACAATGTCGGCTTCAATCAACAAGCTGGTGGAGCCACCGTTATCCAGGCCGCCGATTGTGGAGGTACTGACGGAGCGAACACCCAGCTCACCGAACAGATTATCACCTTGGACGATTTGATGGTCAAGGAGACAATTTGCCGCGACACCATCTTCCCAACGTGGATGGCCGCTCAGGGTCGCATGAGCCGCAACGGAGACATCCCCGCTGACTTCGCTCAGTTCCTCCTCGCCTCAACAGCTGCCCAGGCCGCTAACGATGTCGAGTCTTTGATTTGGACGGGGGCCTCTCCTTTGACTACCGGCCTTCTGTCTGACGACGGAACCTTCGACATCACTCACGTTCGTGCTTCACAGATGGGTGGATTCGCTGAGGCTGATTTGACTTCGTTCGATCCGTTCACTTCATCGAATATCTTGAGTGCTATGAATGCCGTATTCGAACAAGCGTCAGCGAGCCCAGGTATTTTGTTGCAACCCGGAGCAGGTTTCTACCTGTCATATGAGGCTTACGCATTCTTCCAGCAAGCCCTTGCAGCGCAGAACACAGGCCCCGGTTATAACCAGGACTTGAGCGGAGCCAACTACCTTGGATATCCTGTCTATCCAACTGCTGGCATTCCTAACACCGCCGACATCATCGCCTTCACATACCCGAACAACATCGTGGTAGCGACGAACGCCTACACAGGCAACGAGGCCGCAAGCCTCATCCCCGTGTATAAGTACGACGGAAGCGATAACGTCAAGGTGACCATGGACTTCGCTATCGGTGTGAACGTAGCTGTTCCAGGTGACGGCGTTGTAGGATTCGACTTTACTGCATAAGACATGGCTTGTACTATCACCCTCGGCCGCGCATTGGATTGTAAGGACGCCCTTGGTGGTCTCTCGAAGGTATTCTTCGTGAACGACTACGTGGGCGGACTTGTGACCGCTGCCGGCACGGGTGATGGAACGGCAGGATCTGCGACAGTAGCCACCGCCTCCGGCGAGAGCTTCACCGTCACGGACCTCCCCGCGATGACCGTACTCCAGTACGACCTTCGCCCGGACTTGTCTTCCTTCACCATCAACGTGCAAAGCGACCCAGCGACGGGGGCTTCTCTCTTTGAGCAGACCTTGAACCTGGTTCTCCAAAAGCACCAAGAAAGCGACCCGGAGCAAATCCGGCTCATCAGCCGCAACCGGTCGCAGATCTTCGTGCTCGATAACAATGACAACGTATA
>Ga0208544_10003253_pt1 | contig 10254 bp, 11 predicted proteins | sample DEB08_DNA_9_FD_184526 | JGI IMG/M metagenome (GOLD analysis project Ga0208544, IMG submission 184526) | Aqueous microbial communities from the Delaware River and Bay under freshwater to marine salinity gradient to study organic matter... | ecosystem: Environmental > Aquatic > Marine > Coastal ...
TCAAAGAACTTGATTCTCCCTTTTTTTGCATTGTTTGTATTTTGTTAATTTATCCTTTTAAATTTTACAAACTTCGCAATTTTTGGGAGAATCTCTTTTTATTCTCAACTGGTTAGATAAACTTGTCATAGCTTACTCCTTAAATTAATGCTTAAATCCCTATGAAAAAATGTTACTCAGTATTTTTTTAGTATCTAAAAACCGAGATGATGCAAAAATAATTCATGAGCAATATATTTTTGAAATCACCTCGGAATAGACAACTTTACTTTTTTTTACTTAGTTATTACAAAAATATTGCTGTTTATCTAAGGCTCGTTCATACCCCTGATTAGCACTTCGTTCAAAATCAACGCAGGCCGTCATTGGATTATAATTTAATAGATGAGCGATACCCCGATTGAAATAAGCAGCCCCCAAATCACTATTCAAATTAATGGCCTTTGTAAAATCAGCAATAGCTTGATTATGTCTACCTGCCATTAAATGAATATTACCTCTCACTTTCCATGTCATATAATCATTGGGATTATGAAGTAACAATTCTTCTAAATCATTTAATGCCGGCGTTAATTGACCAATTTTTTTGTAGCAAATCGCTCTATTAAAATAAGCAGGTAAAAAACTAGGTCCTTCTCGATCAATGATGATAGAATAATCTGTAATAGCTCCTTCTGTATCTCCCAATTTCTTTTTGACCAAAGCCCTTTCAAAATAAGCATTATTAAAGGAAGGTACCAATCCAATCGCCTTGTTTAGAAAATCTAAACTGGCGGTATAATTGCCAAAAGATTGGCTGACTTTACTGAGGTTAAACCATGCCATAGCATTATTTGGATCTAAACTAATAGCTTTCCGAAATGCGGTAGCAGCTTTTTCTGGATCCTCTAACTTTAAATGTACCAATCCTTTCAAATCATAGAAGACAGAGGTATTACTTTTAAACAATGCGAGATAGGACAGTTCCTCAATTGCTTGATACCACGCTTCGTTTTCAAGTGCCTCTAATGCTGCTTCCAAATGGATAATGGTTGATTCTATCTCTGGGTAATCGTCCGTTACGTTTGCTTCGTTTAACGCATCATACCATTTATCCAAAGTTGCTTCATAGTAAGTCAAGCGATCAGCCCAACTTACCTCCCGATATAATGATTCTGGATAAAAGGCTAACAAGTTCATTTGTGCCTGTGGACCATGGATACCAAAAAGTGCTGGTGCAATTGGATTTAAACGAGTGGCCTTAGTTATATCTTCCTGCGCTTCTGCACGCATACCTAATTTGTATTTCAATAAGGCTCGATGTATATAAACTTCTGGGTACTGAGGTGCCAAATTGACAGCATTATCCACCTCAATTAAGGCATCTACATAATTTCCTTTCCGCAATAAGTTTTCTGCCTTCACAAATAAAGATTGAATACTCCCCTTGTATACATCTCCCGTAAAATCATTGGTTAAATTAGCATGAAACTGTGCAAAAATCGGTGTGATAGTCATGCTCATTATCAATATTATCCCTATCATTATTCGGCTCATATCTTTACTTTTTAGGTTTAGAAAAAGTTAAAAAACTAAGTAACTCTTGAGTAATGAAAAATTCTAGGGAGGTCTTCTATTTTGTCTAACCAATCAAAGTTATTTCGACCGCCCTAAATAATCACCTATGAATAAATATTAGTTTTATTATTTTATTTATTAGTTTTATTATAATAGATAATAGTATTACTATTTTTTAAACCAAAAAGAAATACTTTTGTTCAAAGAATGTGTAAAAAAAATGAGATTTTTTTAAGAAATTATAGCGCAACTATCTATTAGGAATGGTACATCAATAAATTGCGTTTTTATGCGCAGTTATTTTTTCTTTATACAAGGCGAAAAACGTAGGGATAGCCTAGCTATCACGAGGCTTTTCAACGATGTAGAAAGGAAAAAGAACAATCAGAAGAATGTAAATTTATTATTGAACTATTCCTTAAGTACGTGGACACAATTATAAAAATATTATCTCGATTAGTAGAAAAAATTTAAATAGCTGTTCATTTTTCCTAAAAACCGTTGTGATTGTCTGCTTGTTATTTCTTCCCTCGACAATAATCAAACAACCCACCAAATTGGAATGGGTTGGTTTAGCCATCAAATAATCATACATTAAAATGTCCATTCAAAGGTGCTTTATTTGCTTTATTTTACTATTAATTGCGGTAAGCATTAGTACTTTTGGACAGCCTTATTTCCCTAAAAAAATTAGTTCTGGAGGAGAATTTTTACAATACAAACATTATTTAGATTTTACAGCAGTCAATAAGCAAACCCCATTAGAAAAAAGTAATTTACACCAACAAGGTTATTGGCTTTGGCATCATCGCATCCGTTTTTTACTAAATAGCATTATTTCAACCGATGCAACGATTGCTTTTGAACAAGCAGCGATATTTAATACTAATAATTTGGCTGCTCAACAATATGTAAATCTTCCACAACGGCAAGCCTATTATAAATGGGCCAATCGATATTTTATTGACCATCAATACCCAGTTCGTTGGATGGATGCAGCTGACCAAACAGTAGGTAATTTGATGCTAGCTTTACCAAGAATAATCAGTTGGCTAGGCTATTCTAATGCTGAAATTAAGACTTTTATCCTCCATGGCAATCAACTGATTCTTGAGGATATGTTACCAAGGATTAATGATTTAATAGCTAGTACCAATTTGAATAAGCAATTAACCAAAGAAGAGGCATTCCTTTGGGATGCCCAAACACTTGCGGACGAACAAGCGTTGATTCAGCCACTTTATGAGACATTATCTACAGAAAGTATAAGGATATTAGAAAATAATTTAGATACAACTTACGGTGTTAAAATTGACCTTTTGAATATTTCTGAACGTTGGGCTTTTGGTATGCATTTAATGGGATATTTAGGAATAACTCCTGCTATGATGCCTGAGTCAGGTGGCTGTTGGAGTCTTTTAAATCTTAGTACTCCGATTTATGAAGAGTAATTATATTAGCTATATACTTGTAGGACTTTCCTTGCTATTTATTGTGGCGGCTATCTATTTTCATAATGGCTACTTCGATTTAGTCAATGGGTATATTTACAATGATGCAGCGATTCCCTCCTCATTTACACAGGATAAGTTGTATTTCATGAATAAAAAATTGGCATTGAAAAATAGAACAATTTATGGACTATGCTTTTTTTCGTTCCTCTTATTCTTTTTCAATCGCAATGTTGGGAACAAACAGCTTAAAATGCTACTTTCTTTTCAATTTTTAATAGTTGTTTTAGCTTTATTATTTTGGATAATTAGACCTAAGGGGTTGATGATATATTAACAATTGTGCAGCGTTGCCCGATAACCTTATCGAAAGTGAATTATTTGGCTATGAAAAAGGCGCTTTTACGAGTGCAGACACTAGGAAAGCGGGACGGTTTGAATTAGCAGATGGCGGGTCGCTTTTTCTCGATGAAATAGGAGAACTCCCCTACCCTGTCCAATCTAAATTGTTGAGAGTGTTGGAAGATGGTACTTTTGAAAGAATAGGCGGCATACAAACCATCCAAGTAAATGTGTGCATCATTGCCGCTACGAATCAAAATTTATTGACCTTGGTCGAGAAAGGGCAATTTCGTAGAGATTTATACTATCGTTTAAATATTTTCCCTATTTATAATTCGACTTTACAGGAACGTAAGGGGGATTATGCTAAAATAAATCGTATAAGAAGTACTTCCAGAACTTGGAGTTCTGGAAGCACTAAGCTCTTTGGAATAAAGTCTATTAGTTTTCCTATTCGTAACTAATAAGTTCATTTTTAGAATTGGCAACATCCACGTAAGACCTTCCCGTAACTAAAGCCTTTACTACATCATACGCCTGTACCGCTTTATTACTCGACCCGTCCCAATATTCCACCAGTTCAGGTTCTACTCTGATTAGCGTAAGTCGGTCTCCTTCCTTTCCTTTGGGCCACCAAGCTTTCATATAAAATTGCCATTTTTTGTCAATGATGCCAGGGTTGGTAATAATTTCTGCGGTGCCCGTCAAAGACACATATTCATTGTCAGAATGATTGGCAAAACTAAAGTTGACCTGATTATTATCGCTAATATTGGCAATTTTGTTGGAGTTAATATCCGTAAAAAACCATACATTATTTTCGCTATCTACCTCCGCATAAGCAATGGGGCGACTGTATATTTTTCCTTCTCCCTGCGTCACAAACATACCCACCATGTTTTTATTGATGAGTCTCTTTACTTTTCTTTTCAGATTCATATTTTAGTTATTTAATTTCTGGTTACAACAATTGAATAGTTTAAATGTTCAACAGGGGCAAATCAATCGTTAACTTTAATGCAAAGATTTAATCTTGCCCGAAGTAATCATTATATAATAACATGGAATGGAATAAAATCAAGAATAGGCTATTAGAGGTAACTCAAATTGGATTTGCTATTTTTTTAGCTAGTGTTGGACTAAAAATGTTTTTACTGCCCAATGGCTTTTTAGATGGAGGGGCGACGGGCATAGCCATTTTGCTAAGTGAACTATATAATGTGGATATTTCAGTTCTCTTACCTATGGTTTCTATACCATTTTTTATTATAGGATTCTTTACCATTGATAAAAATATTTTAATTAAGTCATTCCTTGCTATACTTTGCCTATCTCTCGTTATTCATTTTGAAAATTTTGAACCCATTACTAATGATACAAGCATGGGAAAGATGAACTAAACTATAAAAACACGACTCCCCCCGTATCCATATCATATACTGCCCCAACAATCTTAATAGCACCTTCTTCCTCCATTTCTTTCAAAATTGGACTTTGTAAACGTATTTGTTCAATGGTATTTTTGACATTGCTTTCACAAGCCATGTGGACAAATGCTGCATTTTTAGAGGTTCTATCTCCATCATAGTCAACTGCCTCAACCGCTGGTCTAATTTTCGCCAACATTGGAGTGATGTTTCCTAATTTCACATCATCTACCGCAGCTTTGACTGCGCCACAATGTTCGTGTCCCATTACTAATATTAGTTTAGAGCCTGATACTTTACAAGCGAATTCCATACTTCCTAAGATATCTTCGTTCACAAAATTTCCTGCTACACGGGCTACAAAAATATCACCGATTCCTCTATCAAAAACATCTTCTACTGGTACTCGGCTATCTACGCAAGATAGGACGATTGCTTTCGGGAATTGCGCATTGGTACTTTTTCTGACTTGTGCCGAATGGTCTCTTGCAGTCAAGTCATTATTCATAAAACGAGCATTTCCCTCTTTGAAAGACTGAATGACCATATCAGGAGTAAGGGCATCTTGTTCCGCTTTTGTCAATACTTTTTCTACTAAACCAGCCACTTTGGGTGGTTCTTTTGGAAGTACCTCCTTAGCTACAGGAGAAGGTTGATTACAAGAAAATAATAGAGCGACTAGCATAAAAGTCGCGAACATTTTAATGGTGTTTGTCATGTTTTATTTTTTTAAATTTTTATGTTGAAGGAGTTTTAATAATTTTAAAAAAAGTAAGCCAATATTGATAAATGGCTTACCTAAAAATATTTCATAAAAAATCGGATTCGTCTTCAAGTAGCTTAACAGAAATTAAAATACTATATCTTCTAGCGAACTAATTTAGTAACTGCCATTGCTTTACATCCGCTGTAGTAAGTGCCCCTTCTTTATTCACTAATTTATTGTGGTATAAAATCATAAATGGAAGGTTTTCATAGCGAAATCCTCGTTTGCCAATTTTTTTAGCCAATTCAGGGGTATCTTTAAAATATTTTTTGGCGACCTTCTTGAAATTAGCATTAATAACATACTCGACTTCTTCCTGTTGATTAGTACCCATATAATATTGTTTCACTACTCCAGTTTTAACCTCTCGAAAATTATTTTCGTTAACTTCTACCCATTCATAGGTGTCTACGACTTTGGAAAATAATTGAATAGGCCCGTCTATTTCTAGTAATAATAATTTTATTTTCTTACTGCTTTTTTCTTTTTTCAATACGGCTTTTGGGTTATTCGTACCCAGTAATATCCCACATAAAAAAAGCATCATTAAGCTAATACTCATCTTTTTCATATAGTAGGTGTTTTAAAATTTAAAAATGCATTTCTCCCTCTAAATCAGACTTTTCTCCTTTTTTTCTTTTGAGAGGAAAAGCCCGCTCAACTAGTTTGGGAGAATTGAGCGTTTTGTAAAAAGAATCAAAATATTCTTTCAATTCTAACTTGCTAATATCATCTAGTAGGTCGAACTCTTCGACTAATTGATGCATCATTTTTTCTTTACTTTTGAAAAGGGCGATTGTAGCATCTCTGGATGCCTTACTCCTGAACTTCCCCATAAAAAAACGCTGTTTGATACTTTGCATTTTTAAGTTAGGATTAGGTTTGGCATAAGCCGTCGAGACAAATCCTGACGAATCAAAATCATAAGGAACGGCAATAATTGTTTTAGCTTCTTTTGGTTGGATGTATTTAATATTTCTATAGTTCAAAATATCCCAATCCTCATTTCCTATCATGTACTGGAAAAGTGCTAAAATATTCCCATTCTCTTCTTCAAAATCTTTCCAATTTCTACCGAACCCTTCTACCTCTTCCCCATTAATACTTTCAGCAAACTCATCTATATCTTCTAATAAAATGGCATATTTTTCTAATTTAGTATCACTTTGAGTGTCTTCATAATTAACTTTCAATAGTTGTACATCCAGACTATTGTCTGTTAATTCGTGGTAGATTTTATAAGCCAAAAATTCTTTTAAAACATTATGATTCGCCATCAACCCTTCGTTACAATGCGTTACTAACTTCAACGATTTATGGTCTTTACGAATACCTCGTTCCTCTAATTGCTTTTTAGAAAATTTGATACGCAATGGAGGAAAATCGCAGTAATTTCTACGAGATTTGCCTCTTGGTGTCAACTCAATAATTTTTTTGACTGCATTTCCTTTTTCATCCGTAAAAATCAACGTAGCAGGAAAATTATCTATCGTTCGTTTACCTTCCATAATCTGTGTGATATCCGTTTGGATAGTCACGTCTTGTATTTCCTGCGACTTTAATATTTTGAAAATGGTAGCAGGCGTTTCATTGGTTGTCTTCGCTAAAAATAAAGAATCATTATCAGCATTGAGGTTTGTCAATAAAAACAGATTGAATAGCGAACAAGTAATAATATATTTTACATAAGAATTGCTCATTGTTCTAAGTTTTAGAAATGATGAATTGTTTTAGGAAAAATAAGTTGTTACTTGCCTGACTCCATTTAAGCGTTAAGCAAAGGACTTTTAGGGGTGAGTATTTTGGTTACTCAATAAAGCGACCAAAAATCCTCACCCTTAAAATGCTATTCTGTCGGGCAATTTTTTCCTAGACAAAATAGGAAGAAACTTATTTTCAATTTAATAAGTTTGTAGGTTTACAAACTAGAATTTAAGTAAGCTACCCAAGGCTTTTGGCCGATTTATTTGGGTTGCGGGGGTACTTAAATTAGTAGGTACTACGGACACTTTTTTTGGGGTATTCTCTACTAACAGTAGTGTCGATGTAGTGGTCTGTAGCTGCTTTTCCAAATGACTAAACCGTTTTAAGGGGAATAATTCTCCTTTGAATAATGGAAGTGCAACGTTTTTTTCTTGGAAACTAATTAAATTATTTGTGCTGTTATTATTAGCATAAGCGGCGGATAATTCATTGACACGCTCCTCGTTCAATTGTGCCATATCTGCTAACGTTATCTCTATGACAATACTCTCGACCAGTAAGTTAGGATTTCCCACCGCTGAAAATTGGGTAAATTCAACTTGTTGTTCAATTGTTATTTTGCCAACATGCTGCCCCAAAAGCGGGAAAGAAAGTAAAGAACAAATCAATACAACTAATTTTGATACCTTTTTCATAACTATGGGTGTTTTAAGGTGAATAATGAATTAAAGGGCAGCGCTAACTATAGGTTAAGGGGGATTAACGACTGCCCTTTTTAATTCTACATCTATGAAACGAATTTTACGACTTAATTCCTCCTGTAAAGACTAGTCTGAGTGCTAGTACCTTTCAAATCTTTATTTTTCGGCATTTCCATCTGTACATCCTCTCCTACCAGCATTGGCATATCACCATCAGAGATTACTTCTCCTTCCTTAATCACTGTACATTGAGTCAAACATCCGATAGTAAAAATGCGCCTAACAGTTTTATCAATTGGAAATTTTTCATAGCTTATAAATTTCTAGGTTAATAAATGAATTTTTATTTTAAAAAAGTTTAACTAATATAATTATTAGTTTTATTATTTAAAATGATAGTAATACTTTTATTTCATAAACGTATAAACGAATGTCTTTGTTCAGGAAAAAGCGATTTTTTTTTAAGAATTTGTTAAAAAAGTTGGAAAAACTAAAAAAGTCACTAATTCATGACAATTTAGTGACTTTTCTAGCCCTACTATGCAGCTAATCTATTGGAGAATAATCGTTTATAGTTTTTATCTACTAGCAACAGCATAACTACTTTGAGCTTGATACTGTCTATTTATTTTACTTTTTTTATCAAAGGTTCGAATTGGTTGTAGAAAGCTGATTTAGTCATTTTGAAAATATTTGGATTAATTATTTTGTTCCACTAGCCCTCGTTTCTGACAATATTTTGGCTTATTAGAGTGGTTCCTATTGCAGCTGTCCCGCACTCCAAATCAGTCCCAATCGATTCTTCTGATACAAACTCAGCAATTTGACCAACTTCAATTGCGCATCAATCAATTTTTGCTCTCGACTATTCAACAAAAAAATAGAGCTTTCGCCAAAACGAAATTTTTCATTTTCGGCTGTCAGTAAATCTTGGTAATTTTTGACCGCAGAGCGATTGATGCCAACTTGTTGACGGGAATTATCCAATTGTTCTTGATAATTAAGTACCTTATTTTTAACCTCTTGTGCCTTTTGGCGTAATTTATAATTGGTGTCTAATAATTTTATATCCATCAATTCCAAATCTGCTCTTGCCTTTCGTCTAAATAGCGGCATGCCTACTTTAATACCTGCTTTATAGTTTTCGGTCAATAGGGAGTTGAGTCCACCAAGTTCCCCTGAATCTTTGGGGCGATTGACAAAATCTACGCCGTCGGCTAAGAAATTGAACTCCACATCCACTTGTGGTTTCATCTCCTCTTTTTTCAATTTTCTACCTATTTCTAAATTCTGTAATTTAAAGCGATATTGCCGCATAGTGGGGTGCAGTTCATTTAGGTTTCCCAAAATATTAGCAAGGTCTATATTACTCTCCCGTAAAGTCAATTCTTTATAAAACGGCGGTCTCAATAAATCACTTACTTCTACAGGTAACTCATTTTGGTACCATAAAAAATTAGATAAGACTCGGCTGCTATTTTCGTAGACTACACTAGCATCATTCACCGTTATCTGTCGATTTTGTACCTGAATCATGCTCTCCAAAGTATCAATCGCAGGTTTATCTCCTTGTAAAAAACTACTCTTGACGCCCACAAATCTAACTTCCGCTAACTCAAGTGCGGACTCATAAATTTTTAAATCATTATAGGCATTGACCCATTCCCAGTAGGATTTACCTGCGGCTAATAGCAAGTCATTGACAATTTCTTGTTGCTCTGCCTCATTTGCTTGGATTAGGATGGCTGCTTGTTGGAGTGCGGCACGTCTTTCATCAATCATCAATCCTCTTCCTAAAGACCACTTGACACCTGCATAAGCCTGTCCTGTGGATGGTAAATTATTTTCAGGGTTAAGGAAAATTCCATTGGTCCAATTATATCCTGCTTTGAATTCTGCGCCCATCCAACTGGGAATTTTCAAGCCTGTTTCGCCAACCGTAAAATAGGTTTTCCCATCGAAGGACTTCCGTTGAATGTCCCCCGCAATTTTAGGGTCAAATCCGCCTCTAGCTTTGAGCTGATAGGCCTCCCCTACTCTATTCAGCAAATTAGCTTGTTGAATGACAGGATGATATTGTTTGACCCACTCTAAATAATCCGTTTCGGTAAAGACTTTGGTCTCTGCTATTTCTTGTGAAAAAGCAGGTATGAATAATAAAAGTAAAAAACCAAGACAATATATCGCTAGGTTCGCCCAAAATTAGTTAATAAAATAAAATATTATCAAAATAATATTTTGATTTATGTTTAAAATGCAGAATTTTATTTATTTTAAATAAACTCTTTTCAGGTTATTATTTTAGG
>Ga0208544_10003261_pt1 | contig 10240 bp, 13 predicted proteins | sample DEB08_DNA_9_FD_184526 | JGI IMG/M metagenome (GOLD analysis project Ga0208544, IMG submission 184526) | Aqueous microbial communities from the Delaware River and Bay under freshwater to marine salinity gradient to study organic matter... | ecosystem: Environmental > Aquatic > Marine > Coastal ...
CCCAAAACCCCAAAACCCCAAAACCCCAAAACCCCAAAACCCCGCGTCTTCTTAACTCTTTATTTTTTAGTCGCCGGTATAGAAAAGTGATTAAAAATCGTTGCAAGTGGCTTATAGTGAATGCACTTCTTAAAGTGTTCCTTCCCCGGCGAACTCCGACCTGCATCTCAATTGTCAGAGTAGGACTCTTCCTCAATACTGACATTCTTGTTTTTATTAGTTGCGACCCCAGCTTTCTTTTACTTTGCAGTATTTGTTGCCTCAGCCTCATCCTTGGCCCTCCAAGCTGACATCAACTTCATCTCCACTTGCAAGTGATTATTGACCTTGGACATGAAGCCGTTGAGGTTAGCGCCAACTTCACTCGAGTCTTTCTTGTCTTCTTGATCATCGTCGTCGTCTTCAAATAGTCGTGCAAGTCGAGCGGCTCTCGCAGCTGCAGCATGCTTTTCACTCAGTTCCTTCTGTGTCTTCTCTCTCATCAGGGTTGCCATCCATCTCGATTCCTACTCTTGGTTTGGTGGCGTTTTGAGTACATCACGACGACGCTGAGCAGCCTTTTCTTCTTCGGTTTGTTTAGATTTGATTGATTTCCAATTTAATCCTCGTTTCTCGGCTTCTTTGCTACCCTTCTTCTTTATTGCGAATGGAGAAAGCACGGGCTCACCACCCTGCGGATTTTTCATTTTTGAAGACTCGTCGCCAGAGTTGAGCTCATTTTCTCTCATCGTCTTGTGCACAATTCTGTCACCTTCGGCCAAATACGGGTTCTCCATCATCTCTAGCTCTTCAAGTGTAGGCTCGAATTCTTGTTATTAGAGTGTCTGCTTGCGACGCAGCTGCTTAATTTGGTAGAGTTTTAACCATCCCTGGTTGCCGAACTTCTTTGTTATCCACACGATGAGCTCGTCGTTGATCTTGTAGTAGATGGGCTCATCATCGAGTGCCTAGTCCAAGGCGCCTTCATAATAGTTGATCCACGCCATCAGGTCGTCGCACTACTCGGTCACATACTCCAACTCTTCTTCGATGTTTTCAGGACTTTTAGATCGCTTTCTTCCTCCTACTAGCTTCTTTCTGTCCCACTTACGCCACGGTCGCTTGTCTCGTTGGTGGACGAAGTTCTTCAGGTCGTCCCAGGTTCGAACGCGAAGTTGAAGCATCGTTTTTAGTTCCTGCTCCAGATTCTAATCAGGTCGTAGTTTAATCCTCTAAGCCAGATCAATGATTTCTTCGGTGAGTCTGACCTTGATCCTCCACGAGATGACCATATTACCCATGCCCCAAGTATCATACTTGGCCTTCAAGTCGAGTGCATTGCGAAGACGTTCCTCCACTTTACGGATCTTGCGCTACACGTTTGTCACAAATCGGGGCTAGTTCAACTTCTTTTCACTGCTGACTCTGAGCAAAAACTTTTGATTACTGGAGCCAACTTCCAGCTCGAACATGTTCTCTTCGGTCAGCTGTCTAATCCTGTTTTTGTTCGCTTTTAACTCATTTTCAATCTAGACACATTCAGGGTTGCGGTTCTCGTCAAGTGCTTTCCACAGCATCGAGTTCGAGTTCAGCCACTCTTGATGTTTAACATGTGCATGTTCTCTCATGTCAATCTTGGGCTTCGCTAGCTTTGAAATCGATGTAAGCGCCAATTTGATCTTTCTTGACCACTTGGAACTTCCTTCGTCCACAGGTGAGTTCATCTGACTGGCACTATGTTTCAAGCTTTTCCTACTTTTGCCACTGGTAACTCGACTCTTTCCTCCACTTTTTGTACTTTTTGCTGATTTCATTCGTGGGTTTTTCTTTTCCACCGTGCTCGATTTAGGCGATCTGAAATATGAGCTGGCCCGCTTTCCTTGAAAGTATTCGCTCTGGATTTCTGAGACAGGGTCATTCTTTTAATTATGGTAACCTCTCTTGGCTTCAATCGCAAAGTTAAACGCGAAGTCTGATCGAGTGGGTGACTTGTTAAGGCTACCTCCCGCTGATCTGCCTCTTTTTTCATTAAGAGCTTCTGCTTTTTCAGCCGCTGTTTCTTCTCTTTCCCTGGCTTTCTGCTACAATATGGCCACCTTCAAGTACTGTTCAAAGATTTTAATCTGCGTTTACAAGTCTTCTTTCAGTTGTGTGTTCTCGTTGAGTAAGTCTTCCCAAGTGGCGTTCCTGCCCCACTTGTCGTAGGCGCCGTCCGAACCTTCATCGCTTTCTTCCATGATGACGCCCTTGCGCTTCACTGGTGACTTGATTCTCTTCATTTTCTTCTTCTTGCTCATTTTGATCGAGCTTTTGCCCTGTTTGGTTCCAGTGTCATTCTACTTACGAGTTTCAATCTTACCATAGGGAGTCATGCTTTGATAGGGGTACACTTAGTCGACGATGTACTGTCTAGTCGGTTGAGGTCTTCCAAGGACCATCACATAGGTGAGCTAGTGTTGCAAAGACTACGTCTACGAGCTATACTTATTTCTCGGTTGGTGTCGGTGGCTGCGCGCAACAGACATGTCATCAGAGCCAGCCAGTGACTTGTGACTCGGTGCCATGCTCATCGCTTTAAGCTTCTAGCTCACGGAGGTGTAGGCGCTTGCCTTGGATCGTCCACCCATGCTCTACCTGTCAAGACTGATGTTAATGCTTTGATTCTCCAGGCGGTCAAGATAGCCATCTTCATTTTCACGCACCGCGCTCAAATCTTGAGGGCCATCTTCTATACGACGTTTATTTGTACTTTCTCTGCTCTTGAACTTGCTCTTCAAGTTGACTTTCGAATTAATCTTATGATTTGGCCTGTTTTCAAGTCTGGCAGCAGCTATCGTGTTGCTGAGCGGCGACCTCTCGCCAGCAAACGATGGCGGAATCAATTCTTTCAACGAGGCGTTTCTAGAGCCCAATGTATTGAAAGGTTGTTCATTCGGCTTATGCAGGTGTTGGTAGCTTTTCGTGGGCGAAACTGACTTGCGACCGTCCGCAGGTGCCTCTGGCTTTCTTGACTAGTACGCTGATGAAAAATCGAGGGAGCTCGCCGCTCCGTTTCCCAACTTACTTGCATTCTTCTAGTTCCCATTTCGCATGCTCGGTGTATTTCCCGCAGGAATAATGCTCATGTACTACGTCGATTCATTGTCTTGTGGCTGGAATGAGCTGACCGAGTCATGAATATTCGGCAGCGTAGTCAGTTGACTCTCTTTAGGTGTCGCTCCTTCGTTCAACGAAATATTCATCATTCTGTTCAGACTCTCAGGGTCGTTCTTCATCTGCATCAGGTTAATCAAGTCATTCAGTTTCTCTTTCTTGTACTTTGCGAGCTGGTAGTCCTTTGCAACTCTACTGATGCGAGGGTCATCCCCTTGCACTTAGATTTTAACGTAGTCATTGCCCTTTTTCGCCTTGGATCCCGATTTTTCGAGCTTCCGTCCTTGTGACATGGCACTCGTGGTTCCTCCGCTAGGTACGACCAAACTTTCATGGAGCTTGTCCAGCAAGTTCTTGCGAGAGCCTTTCGTGTTCTTAGAAAGACGACTATCAGCGTTAAGGGTTATGCTTGTGGCATAAATATTTTCTTCCGTCATCGCCATAACTGGCAAACTTGTGTCCGTTCTTCTTGCCACTAGCTTTCGCTCAGTGATCAACTTCGCGGCATCCTGCGAAGCTCGCTTTTCTCGCATAAGAACCAGACCTGGGTGCAGATCACTGCCATCGCTGCTCCTCTTTTACTCAAACGTCTGTCGTTTGCGATTGGTGGTATCATGAAACATGGGGTTACGGGTATCGGAAACATTAACTGCTTTCCCTTTCCCTTTAGCTTGGCTGTCCTGCTTTTCTTTCAAAGTGCCGGGGAAAACCAAAAAGTCTTCAGCGGTCGCCTTTTCCAGCTGATGCTGTAAATCTGTAATTGACAAACTTGGCATAAGCCCCTTTGGCTGCATGGTAAACTTGCCAGACCAGGAATTGTCGTCCTCTGTAGGCAAAGAATCCTTCTCCTTGGCCCTTAGGTTACTTTCATTCGTTTCCATTTTCTCGATCACTGTTTCCATCTGTGCAGCCCTGCGGATGGCTTAAGGGTTGCTGGCCTCTTCACGGAAAATGCGATTAGTTATAGTTGGCGTTCTCTCGGCTCCTCCCTCCGCCGGGTCCCACAAACTTTTCAGTTTTCCGAATGGAGCTTTTCTTGTAAAAATTTAGTCGTCGTCCTCAATCGAAACATTCGAGAAGTCATGTTTGTCCCTGTAACTTTCGGTTTTGTGATTGCTTCGTCTATTGAACTTGCCACTGAGGCCATAATCTTAACTATCATCACCATACTAGAGCGTCTACGACTATTGCTTTCGCGTCCTCTAAGGTGATGTATCGCGGCTGTAGAACTGCTTTTTGTTAGTCGTATGCTTTGATTTGGGTGACTATCGCTTGTGGACCGTGTTTATCAAGCCTCTGGTGTGTTCGTATCTGGCGATGAACTCCAGCTCGGCAGGCGTTTTCTTTTGCTAAGGCCGTAAGTATTTGCCCGACTGCATTTCTATCTTATATATAATATACCATAACTTAAACGGCAATTTAGTATTTATTCCAAAACAAAATAAAAAACGATACTTTTGGTAAGTTTAAGAAAGTCAGTTTAATTTGAATAAATATTAAGTATCGAATGTGTGTTAGTCAGAAATGGTCAGGCTAACCTCGTCCGTCAATACTGTTTAAATTGAGGCGCTGAAGACGTGTTCTTATTTTATTGACCTGCTGCCGTTGAGGATACTTGGATCATGTAAGGTGACTACTATGGAACATTGCTTATTTTCTTTTGACTCCGTTGCTGCTTGCTGCCTCGTGAGCGCCCAGTTGTCGTTCCTGATCGTCTGGTTTGGGGCGCAGTACTCGGAGTGTCCTTTTAGTCTTTCTTGTTGAATCTAGAAAGCACCGTACCTTCATGCTTGTACCTCGTAGTGTTATCTTTCTAATCCTTGGGAGTCACTTTCTTTGGCTCAAGTGTCCAGTTTCTCGGCTTCTTCGGCTCCTTGACCTCCCCATCCGATTCTTCGGAGATTGTGTCGACCACCAGCGACTTGTACTTATCGATGATTTCTGCAAGCTCAGATTTAGTACTCGGTGCTGGGGAAGCCTTCTTTGGGTTCTTAAACAGATCGGTTTAACTGGGACGTTTCTAGACCTTGAACGGATCCACATCTTGTAAAGCGACGATTGGCTTATCCGCCAAACTTTTTTCAAGTCGTTTTCTACGTGCTTCCGCGGCAATCATATCATTATTCTTCCATGCTTGAATAACATTCATTTCGACCAGCAGATGGTTGTCCACCTTCTACATGTAGTCTTACAGTTTAGCGCCCACTGCCATCGAGTCGAGGTTGAACTACTCTTTCTCTTCTTCTTCGTCCTCATCGCCAAACAGCTTAGCGAGTCGCTCTGCTCGATCCTCACGCTACTGCCTCTGAATGTCTTCTTTCTAGGTCTGCTCCCGTTTCAGAGTTTCATGCCACTTGGACTTCTACTCGAAGTTGAATCGAGTTTTCTGTCGCTTGATGTTCACGTTGTACTTTCCTGGCTCAAACTCATTTTTGTCATCACCTTCACTCTCCGTATAGTACTCGAAGGAGTCTTCTTCGCGCTCCCCACCCTTTCTTTTCTTCACAATAATCTTTGCAAAGTCGTCTTCTTCAGAATAGTACTCGTAGGATGACTCCAACTTTTCCCTTTCCTTCTACGCCTCAGCCGCCTTCTCGTCGTCTTTTTGCTTCTTCAACGTCTTGATGTGCTCGATGTCGTCAAAGCCCAATCTTTTTGCCAACTTCTCTGCGTAAGCGATGTTTTGCGAAGTTCCCTCGGGATAAGGGTTCTACACGCGGAATATCAGATCCTCCGACGAGGGATCATAGAACCGTGTCTACAGACGCTGTCGCTTGTGTAGCTCAAGGCCCGCGACTACTCGCTACCAGCCCTAGTTGCCGAATTGGCGAGTGATGAACGGGACCATGGAGTGGCAGATGATCTCATTGATTTACATGTCGTCGATCATCATCGTGTAGTAGTCCTCAGCGCAGTCCATGAAGTAGAGCAGCTCGTCATACTCGAAGCACAGCTTATCGTAGGGGACTTGCTTCGAGAACGTGGGCTTGATGTAATTGCCGAGCAAGTGGTACTTGTCCCACGTGCGCCACGGTTTCTTGTCGCGCTTCTTGATAAAGTGATGCAAATCTTCGTACGTCTGGTGGTACAGCTGCCTCAGGATGGCCTTCTCTAGCTCGATTTCTGAATCTGGACGCTGCTGCAAGTTCTGAGCCAACTCTATAATCCTCTCGCTGAGACGGCACTTCATCAATAGCTCCATGAGTATAGTCGGGACTCCCCACTGGCACAAAAAGTCTCTTCTCGCATACGCCTTGAACAGCTTCCGTTTAAGTTTCCGTTCACGTCTCTCCTGCGTTTGCAGTGGGTACCAAACCCCCTTGCTCTTCTTGATGGTCGAGACGGCGTAAGTCCCATGAGACTAGCCCCACCGCATGCCCTTCATGTTTTCTTCGCGCAGAGAATCCAGCAAGTTTCTCTTCTCAATTAGCTCGTCTTCAAAGCGGACGAAATTCGGATTATCAGCATGTTCCAGTTGCTTCCACACTTCTCCAATCTTCATCTGCCACTCGATCTATGGAGTGAAAAGCTGCTTCTTACTCACTTTGCGCAGTAAGTGCTTGTAGGAGTCATAAGCGAACTTGAAGGGACCACGGATGATGTATCTGGTACTTTTTGACTATTCTGTTTACGGGGTCATGGCCTTGTTGGGGTTCTTGGAAAGTTTGACGGGGTCCAAGTATGGCGTATTCTTATCTTTATCAGTGTACGGAAGCAGCATATTTAATTACGTTTATTTCGTCTGCGAGCGCTCAATGTTGTTCCTGCTCTTGGACTTGGTGCTGGACTTCGACTTGCGCGAAAAAAGACTTTTCATTTTTGAAATAGCAGGAGGCTGCTGCCTCGGAGAAGCCTATTCGTCTTCTTTGGTGTCCCCGTCTTCATCTTCAATCTTAATTTAAAGTGCGGTTTTGGTTCTCTAGATACTCTAAGCTATCTAATCCTTGACCTCCTCAGCAATGACAGAATCGTCACCATCATAATAGGGTACCAGACCGCCTGTAAACGTGAAGGGCTCCGGATCCACTCTCTTCTCTTTCTTGATCTTTTTGCGTTCGATTTGATTTGCTCGATGCTGCAGGATGGCTACCTTAAGGTACTGCTCAAAGATTTGCATCTGCTCATGCACTTCTTCTTTCAGGGCCACATTCTCATCGATATAGTCTTGTAAGTCTCCATTTTTGAGCCAATCATCTGAGTCAATCGATGAATTCTTCTCTTCGATTTAGCTCAGGTCGTTGCCATCCGGATAAAGTCCATCGTGAAGGTGTCTGTGATCGTTGGAACCTCGTCCTCCTTTTCCATCAACTGATGAGCCGTCCTTATTATTTTTCTTCTTCTTTTTCTTTCCACTTTTGCCTGCGCCAACAACGTCTGTCATTCCTCCTTCACCATAGTCCCAATCAGCGTTTTATAACTTGGCCTTCTGCTTGACGGTCCACTTACGATTTCGATTATTGAACCTGAGATTGTTGTCAGCGTAAGGGAGTCTTTCGATGAGGTCAAACTTAGCCAAGTGGGGTCTGTCCTTGATAATGATGCATGTCAGTTGCTTGGCTTAAGCAGTCGCGTTTGTCAACTCTACCGCACCTCCCTTCTCCTAACCACGCCCACTAGCCGGGTTTTCCATTGGCGAAGCTCCGGAAGCCATATCGGAGAGCAAGTGAGACGTCTGTGGAATTTCAATCGTTGAGTTCGATGGCAAGTCACGCTTCCCCAAGTGCTTCTTATTAAAGTTGATGAAGTTGATGTAGCGTTGTTTTCGGAGTAAGCCGTGGCTAGAATGGTGTCTGTTCTGGTTTTCTGTCAGTGGACCCTAGTTACGCAGGTTATACTTCGAAGTGTACGGTGGAGAGCCAAAGCGAGGCTCTTGCGACAGGTTGTGCAGAGAGTGGATTGCAGGTGTCATGACTCTACCGTTAATGTCACGCATGCTTTCAAAGTCAAGTAGATCATCTTGGTCGCTATGGCCATCATGATCTCGGTTGAGGTCTGTCAGAGCGCCGCCATTTCTCGGACTGATTTTTCCCGGCGTAGGCATCTCGTTGCCAGTCTCGAGACGGGTAATCATAGACTTCTGTAAGTCAGCGTGCGTCATCTCTCCGACCGCCTTTCCATCTAGTGTGAGCTCCTCCTTCTCGCGGTCGAGTCCAAAAACGTTCTGTCTCAGGTCGAAGAACTCATGCAGTGGGTCCTTTTTGTTTCTCTCCGGTACATTTTGCGACGTAAGGTACTCTTCAAGCACCCTACGCTCTGCGGGCTCAATGCTCCATCCTCCCATCAACTTTTTGAGAAGAATAACTCTTTCTCTCTGCTCAAGGTTCATGTGGTACGTCTCCAGAAGCTGACTCTTACCAGTGTTGTACTGGTTGGTGAACTTGCCAAAATCACTTCTGACGGCGCCAGTGCCATGTGTCGCCACATTCAAAGTCTTCATCGACCTAAACGGAGCCTGTGACACTTGATAGGAACTAGGCGCGGAGTCGGTAATCTTTTGGGTCTTTGATTGGTGTGGAGGAGATAGGGGAGTCAGTCCTCCTGACGTTGAGGCCTTGTGCTGGAGTGCTTTTGGAGCGAGGTCAAACATCGATTCACTTTTTCCAAGCTTGAAATTGAGCTGCTTCTACAAGATGGCAGACTTATCAAGGTCCTCTTCTTCAGCAGGTTTTTCAGGCGAAGAGATGCTCCTCTGATGTGTACTTAGGGAACGTCTCATGTCTAAGAGGCCTTCAACAGTGTCAGCCACTTGGACAACCTAGACATCCTTCGATGGAAGAATAATGCTTGACTTGCTTGTACTGATGAAGCTCTCTCTTCGCTTAAACGTAGATCTCTGTGACCTTTGCGACTAGGAGATCTACGACCTCTATTTTTTCAGAGTTGACCTTCTGGCCAAGAGGGGCGAGGGCGACTCCGGCACGGTAAATTAGAGTGGAGAAGTAAGTTAATTCTTGAAAGTTATGCCGTTCCACTTTTGGAGGCCGGAGCAAGTTGGAGCTTGCTGTTCTGCTGCCAATGGTCTGCTCTTTTGCAAGAGGGATTACGCCTCTGGAGTTTGAAAGGTTTATGTCACGAGTGGCGTGCTCCACTTGCTTGACGTGACTGGATCTCCTTCTTCAGATTCAAGTCTGATTAAGTCTGACACTGTTGCTTTACTCAGGTGCTCCTAGACTATATAGATCGGCTTCTTCTTGTTCTTCAACTTTAATTAATGCAGAATTTTGCCCACTGCCTCAAAGGGCTACTACTGCATCCGTATATTTGCCGCGAGCTGCTTTTCAAGTTTGACTTACAAGCGCTACTTCTCTTCTGTTTTCTTTTCTTACTGCTTAATCAAGTCTTTCTTCTCTTGGTACACTCGTTCAGTTCTATCATGGAAGTCGCTTTCCTCTTCACTTTCTTCCTCTCCATCTTTATTTTTCTTTTTCTTGGCGTCAATTCCGAATTCGTCAGGCGTGTAAGTTTGCACCTCGGAGAATACCTTTTTCGTGAGACTCATTCCCACCTTCGACAGAAGAATGTTGTCCAGCATGCTACGCTTCTCCTTTTCATTGTCTCTCTTTGTCACCTAGCGTTGGATGCGTGCTGTTTTGGGGCTAAGCGTTTTCTCCCTTTTTAAACCAGTTTTCATTGTTTTTGTCTTCGACAATACTGAATCAGCTCCTTCGAGAGTCTTGCGAGGTGGTTCGGGGTAAGCCTAATTTGCTGTGTCCAACATATGCTTCTCCTGCATGTTAGTCGCCTGCATCCCCGTTTTCTTTCTCTCCTCCAGCTCTTACTAGGTGTACGCTCGATTCACCAAGGTCATCGTTCTTTCGTATCTACTCTGGAACTCTTCCTCGGCTTCGGTTGGCCCCTTCTCATTTGGCTTAAACTTTAAGGGCTTATAGTGTGAAACTATGTCTTCCATCTTAATTTTATCTTAAGTTTTATACCGACTCACACATCATATCTTCATCTTACATCCCGTTAATAAAACAACTCTTTCCGCTTCACAACACCTAAGTTCTGATCGAATTCTCAAAAATAAATTTTAATTCTTTCCCACCACTCTTTCCCACGCCCACTCACGGGGTTTTGGGGTTTTGGGGTTTTGGGGGTTTTGGGG
>Ga0208544_10003262_pt1 | contig 10239 bp, 13 predicted proteins | sample DEB08_DNA_9_FD_184526 | JGI IMG/M metagenome (GOLD analysis project Ga0208544, IMG submission 184526) | Aqueous microbial communities from the Delaware River and Bay under freshwater to marine salinity gradient to study organic matter... | ecosystem: Environmental > Aquatic > Marine > Coastal ...
CCCCAAAACCCCAAAACCCCACGTGGTTGATAATTTAAATTTGTTTTTCTGTGCATTTATTATATAAACGAGTTATGAAGTATTCTTAAAAGAACCAGGTTTAGAGGGGTAGCAGCGACCCCCACAACCTCGCCAATCAAAATTCTGCCGCACTCCAAGGCCTGCAGGCTAATCAAGCCAGACCCCAAACTTCAGGCAGTGCATAGAAGTAACACACAGCTCACCCCTCCTAATCTTACAACAAATAAGGTAAACTGGCGTCTTTAGATTGAGAGGGCGTCTGTCCTCTTTTTTGCCTGGCCAATTCAATTTATAAGGCCTCAACAACATGTTCTTTCCCTGCATGTAAATAACGCTTGCTTTTGTAGGTCAAAATACTTAGTCAGTTGGTTTGATTAAGCGACAAAAAGTGCGCACAATTGGCCAGGGGGTCTACCAGAAGCGACCTGGCACCCATTCATCTCACGTCAACTAACAGGGCGTCTACAGCAACGGGGGGTCTGCAACAGGACACGCCACTACTTCCAACATTAACAAAATGGTCTCCGAAAACGTTGCCATGTATAAGAATAGCTACCCCAATGCTCACCAGAATATCAAGGAGGTGATGAATACGTCTGCACCCATCTGCATATCCAGCTATATCAAGGGGAACACCAGAGCGCAGGGCTCCAAAAGTGGATCGCGTCGCCAAGCTAGTAACCATTTTACAGGCGGCTACCAGGGAGGCTAAAGACGCGGCACCGGGCATCATGGTGCCGAGTTGGGCATCGTTTCGGGATAGACTATGAATTTGGGAAGGGCACACACCAGAGATGGCGGCCCAAGGAGCGGAGCTGCCTTGACTGCTTCCACCCAACCCAACCACTTTGACGACAACGCCACAGCAGGTGGAAGCATGCTCGGCGGCGGCAGCCTTGAGCCCCCCTCTCATTCTTCGAACCATCGTTTGCACCCGACCAATTTCAGTGGTTACAGAACGCACGATAACTCGCGTCAGATTTAAACAAGCAGCCAGCCATGCCCCACGAATCCCAACTTTAAATACAACGAGGAAGACGGCTTCATGCGAGGAGCCAGAATCGCAGAAAAGATCCAGGAGTTTTACAACTCAAGTGGCTCTTCGGTGCCTGTCGTGTAACCGCCTGGCAGCCATCCTCCACTTATTTCACCCGGCTAGAAGATCCCTAGCCGCGGCGAGCTGCAGAGCCAAGGGGGAACTCGCTAGATGCAGTCATCGAAAATCATGGTGGAATAAAATGCGCAGCAAACTAATGGGAGACCGAGAGCAACGTCTGCTTACGGCTCCCACTCGCACAACTCGCGCAGAAACTTGAATACCCACATGCAAACGGGCAGCATAGGCAGCGGAGGTCCCCAGAACTAGGCCGTTGTCTCAATGGGCATGCACCAAAAGGCAATGATTGGCAGCATGAAGGAACGCAAAATGCAAATGAGAGCCATTGGCAGTTCGAACCTGCAGAGTTCTGCCCCAAACGGGTCAATCGTGGTCGCAGAAAACAACTCCTCTAACTAGATGAGTGCCGCCACAGTTGGAATGTACCAGCCGAGTAACTAAACCAGGCCTATTTCGCGGGACTCCAAAGTGCGCACCAATTCAAACTAGGGCACCAATGCGAAGCTTAATAACCAGCAGCACACTGGGAAAGCGAGCATGTAAAGTTAAAATACAAATCCTTCCCACAAGCAGCAGATCAACAACTTCTTCTAGTTTACCTAGAAGAATGGCTAATCGAAACAAACGTCCAACTCGCACACTCGAAACACCACCGTGCAGAGTAACCCGATGTCCTCTGCAGGAAACAAGATTCCAGTTCAAACCAAATCTGCTGCAGCCTAGTCCTTTAACTCCACAGCCACTTCAGGCACAACGCAAAACCAGAAGCGCAAATACCTCACAAACCTGCCAGGCCAAGCAGCCAACGCCCCGTAATCCAATAAAATCACCATCCAAGGAAACTACACCGAAAATGCGACCGAGGTAAATATGGATCAATAGGCCAAACTTCAACAAATATTGCGGTCGTCTGGGCCAGGAGCCGAAGTGCTAAGGATCAGTGAACTAATGACGAATGGAAGTCAGGAGCAGAGATTGACGATGGAGCACAACACAACTAATATCACGAAGCGCAGTTTGACGGAACAGCAAGCCCTCGCCGTCAACTCGAGCGTGGGGTCCAAGGTAACCAGCGCGGACATCAGACAGATCAAGCTCAACTACTTGCAGCTTAATAAGCGGGCCAGTGGAACTAATCAGACTCTGTCGAGCACTGGCATCATACAGCCGTCGGGGCAGCCAACAGCTGGCACTGGTTTGAAGTCTTCAGGCAAACAAAACACCAATGAGTACACGAACAACCCAGACTACTTACGACAGAATGGCTCTAACTAGCAAGTAGTGGCGAACGTGGTTAGTGGAGGCTAAAGGGGCTTCCAGACACAGCCTGGTGAAGGCACTTTCAAGTTTGAAGTCGAGCGCCCATTAGCCCCCGCTACAAATCTGAACAATGCTTACTAGACCACAGCACCCAACAAGCTGGAAGAAATAATTAAGACTGCAAAGGATCATAAGGACTAAGATGGGAAGGGGACCGTGGTGGCTGAAGCTAAGCACACTAGCAACCCAGTATCTAAAACTAAACAACAGTTTGACAAGCTGGCGACTGCAAACAACAACGCAGTCGCCTAGGCTTACGACAGACACCCACTTGACAAAGCTTAGGTTTACAAGAACGAGGGCTAGCCAGACCAAGACGTAATCGAGTTCTGCACCGCCAACTCCTCCATCGAAAACCTAGACAACTACATTATTGGCAAACGTATCGGACAAGGTGCGTACGCGGTAGTTCGACTCGGCTTGCACAAGGCGCTCAATCAGAAAATCGCTGTCAAAATATACGAAAAATTCAAGCTTCTAGAGCCAAACCGACGCAAGTCAGTCAAACGTGAAATGAAAATCATGGAGAAGCTCGACCACGCGAACATTGCCAAGCTTTACGAAGCGTTTGAAAGTCATAAGCAAGTCTTCTTGATTATGGAGTTTGTCAATGGAGGATCCCTGCATGGATACTTGAAGATGAAGCCGAACAGACAGATGCCTGAGATTGAAGCTAAGTTCCTCTGGCGCTAAGTCGTTTAAGGAATCGCTTATTGCCATGCACGAAATGTCACCCATAGAGATATCAAGCTGGAGAACATTCTACTTGATGAAACAAAGACTGTCGTGAAAATGATCGACTTCGGCTTCTCAACTTGCATCCCTCACGAGCGGAAAGTCAAGATTTTCTGTGGCACGCCTTCGTACATGGCTCCTGAGATCGTCAGCAAGGTGGAGTACTCGGGACCCCCTGCCGACATCTGGGCACTCGGTGTTCTACTGTATGCTCTACTGTGCGGCAAATTCCCCTTCCGTGGCTCAAACGACAAGGAGCTGTACACGAACATTTGCAAGCAAGAACTTCATTTCCCGGAGCACGTCTCATCCCAGGCGCGCTACTTCTTGAACAAGCTGTTCCAGAAAGATCCGGATCAGAGGTTGACGGCTAAGGATATCTTGAGAGATTAGTGGGCTGAACTATCGGCGCAAGAGTATGAACTTCTCAGCCCGCGTCATGCTCATGGCTTTGCAAACAACTCCGACTTGCTTAACTACGAGCGAGGCAACGCGATGAGCTATACCCAGAAAATCGCGTCTTCTAATTCCGGAATGCGTCCGGGCTCTCAAAAGGGTGCAATGGGCGCTCCTGGACCTCCAGTCGGTAATTCGCACGGAAGCGCTGGCGGTGTGCCGACGACGATGGTCATCAACCCGTAAAACATTAATTTTGCGCACGGTACCGGATCGAAGGACAAACGGCTGACCATGTTCCCAGACCATATCAAGCGATTTGTGATTGAGTCGAACAAGGAGAAGGCTGTGAAGAGAGAGTTGGAGATGCGCAGGAATCAAGACCTTAAAAAGATGCCTGAAGAAGGAGGCAACATGACGATAAAGGACGGATAGCCTAGCTCAACGTAGCATGCTGGCAACAATTTGTAAAGTATGTCGACTCTTGGAGCCTCCTAGCCTTTACAGACTTAGCAAGATGCTACAGACACGGTGGCTAGCAAACGAGGTCAAATCAACATGGAGGCATACCAAGCGTACTATAATACAAACTCGGCAGGCAGTGGCACAGCAGGCGACATCAAGAGTGGCAATAAGCATTCAGCATCGCCGGAGAAAGCACCAACTGCCCCGTCTGGGATAAGCAAACCTCGTGAGACTAGTAAACCTGATACACAAAAGGAGAAAGGGGGCGAGAAGATGAAGGCAGATGGAAAAGAAGCCGGAAACGGGAACACGAATATAATAAACAACATCATGCATATCAATCACTCAGGCACGAACATCAACATCATGAGCGCGCCCAACTGCCAGAACAACTTCATTTTTAACCACACGGCGCCGATCAACTTGAATTTCTACAAAAACAACAAGGCCGGCGCAAAGAATAAACCTGGCGCCGCCAACTCGAAGCAGCCATTAGGCGTGAAAGCAATCACTGATTCGGCTAAGGACGCTGATAACGTCGAGGGCGGGTCTTCGCTAACTGATTTCGATATCGAACTTGTTTAGCAGCTGGAGAAGAAGGGCCACTCGCGGCACCTCATTAAAGAAGCGCTAAAGGATCCCAACTCGGGAATCTCAGCGCAGTACTAAAAGCTTATCGATGCAAAATTAGAAAACCAGTACAGATGACTTCTGGGTTTAAATAACGAATTTGAATAGATAAAAACAATTATTTCCTGATCACATCATACTTTTAATAATTCAATTAAGTTGATTATTTTCACCGTCTGGATATGGTTCATTTTGAGTTGACTTTCTTCGTTTTAACATTTTAAGACTGTGGGCCACTGCCGATTTGTGTCGTCCCGATTAAGACGCCGCCCCTTTCGTACTGTTGAATTTTAGATTATAGATGTGATCAACTGACTAGCTATGGTCGTCTTCTTTCCACTCCTTGGAAACCGATAGTCTTCGACTAAAGCTTTGCCGACTGCCATCCCCACGACTACTGTTGCCTTCAATCGATACAGCGACAGTCTAACGGCGTCGTCCATTCCTCTTCTATTAGACACTACTGCTGAATTCCGAGGGATTAACTGCACCTGGGGTTGTTCTTGGAACCGGCTTCGACGTTTTCATCGGTGGTGTTTTGGTTGAGTGATAGCTGGGAGTCTTTTGGAATACCTGTCGAGATTTTCGGTAATTCTGCTTCACTCCTTCTGGCGTGAATACGTTTTGAGACTTAGAGAACTCGCTCGGGATTTTAGTTGCACCAGACAGTCGCTTTTACCCTGACACGATCAGGTTTGGACGACGTTTGTCTTAAGGAACTTGTTCTAGCGCCTACTTCTTATCACTTTCCAGAACTTCAAGGATCGATTTTAGTTTCTAATATTCATCTTCCAGTTCCTGCTTCTATGTCTCATTCGCCTCATCCATATCAACTAGCAGTGCACCTGAGTTCTACATCTGAGATAGTGTGAAGTCTAGTCCACTTGGTGCAACCTCCCGCTTAGAGTGTCTCTTTGTTTGAGTACTCTGCGGCAACAATTTCATTCTCTTTTCTTTTTTCGTTGAAGGAACTGCCATTATGAACGAAGAAAACTTGTTCGGGCTGGAGGAGGATTCCGCTTACATGATCTTAACAGGTGACTACTAATCGACGACGAGACTTGAATTTTGTTCCTTCCGCTCGCAACCATCCTAGCCATCTTAAACATCCTGAGTTTCTTCCTCACTCTCCTTGTTATATATTTTGCCGAAAGTTTGGGAGTACTCAGACGGTGCATTAGCCGCATCAACTGCTTCCTCCGGCAGAACGCATTCCGCTTGGTCGTCGCAGAGGGAAATAAAACTGATTGTGAATTCGTGGGGCTCCGGCGATTCCGAATTCGGCATCCTTGGATCAATCTTAGTTGAATCTTTCTAGGGACTGAAGACGTTTGGACTCCGAGGAATCCCTTCCTCCACCACGCTCTCAAGCATCTCGAAGATACCTTCATGTTTAACTTGTCGCCAACTTTCTTACGGCAGGTTCTTCGAGCCTCTGCGACGTTTCTCGGGCTTTTCAAAGTCTAGCTGCCTCTTAGCACTTTTAAACAAGGCAGATACGAGCGACTCCTTCTCGTCAAGGTTGCTCTTCTTTCGGGACAACAGCTCTGGCGTCTCTACACTGTCTAGCATTATTATCGGGTTGAGTAAATATGATTTAATTTAATTTAAGAATTAGTCACCAATTAAAACTTTAAAGCTTGCTTATAGCTTCATGGATAAAACAGTGCTTGCTCAATGGAACTATATGCTCGTTTGAGGCCATCGTCCCTGAGGCCAATCAAGAATTTACTATACTGTGAGTGTGGCACCTTCAGCTCTTAAACGAGCACCTTCAGATACGGAGCCGCATCATTCAATATCTCTTCCTCGTTCAGCTATAGGAGCAAAATAAAGAAGTGCCCAATTGAGAACTCACTTCCATTTTCGATGACCTGGCGCAGGTACTCGGAGACGAACATGAGAACATTGCGCAGTTGAACTTCTTTAAACGCATGCTTCATGATTAGTTAGGGGTCTTACCCTGAAATTGGTCCTGCTGGGTTCTTATCACTGTCATTTGACTCACCACGCATAATGAGAGACGCACGTCTACCATGTAGTGAGGAGCTTTCTGGGCTAAGAGATGAAACTCCATCGAGTTGCAACATAGCAAAGCGGTTCAGTATATTGTAGTATTGCGTCGCTGTCTCAGATGCGATTGCTTTGAATTTAGCGATTCTTTCTCTTTCTGCATTGATTCTCATCCACTCGAGACTTTCGTGCATTTGTGATGTTGTTGACTCCTCAATGTTGAAGTGTCTTCTCTTCATCTGCAAGATAACAGGCCGTTCATTGGACAAGGCATCCAAAGTTTAAATGAGACATCCACTGATGGCGGACTTCTTCATGTAAAAGTCTCTGCACAGGTTCTTTAGCTAGTAGACCGAGTCTAATTCCATCGACGGAGTGTCTGAAGGGTTGAAGATGTCACGCAGTACTTGGGTAAAGCCGCCTCTTTCTTCGAACTCGATCAAGTCTTGGTCTTTCTTAAGCTGCATGCGTTTTTTCTTTTATTCCATGTCGTTTTCATTTTTCTTCTCCTTCTCATCCTTCTGAGAACTATCCTGCTCAATATCGGTGTCTTCATCCTTCTTGAGCACCTTCTTTCCGTCTTCTCTCACGACGATTCGCTCCATAGCTCCGTGTCCGGCTGTGCTTGCGGGTTGGGCTCTCCATGCGAAGAACAGATCGTACAGCTTTCTCTTGATTCCATCATTTTCATCATCGAGCTCAATCGAGTCAAACGATATCAACTTGCGGAGTAGCTACTCCTGTGGACCAGAAAGTCCTTGCGTGAAGCCCTTGTGCATCTTACGCACAATCTCCTGCTGCTTCTCAAACATCTTCTTCTATGTTTCCATGCTGTTCAAATCCATGTCAATTGTTTCTTGCTGCTTATGCTTCTTTTCTACGGCTGCTTTTTTGTTGAATGCTTCCAGAATCAAATCATCCTTTTCCTTTTCTTGCTAGTACCTCTGGAGGGGAATCTCTGCCAGCTCATGGTACATGAACTCCAACTCTTCTTTCAAGTCACGGTATCCTCTCTTCTTCATTAAATCCTCTTGAGACTGGGTCATCGGCTGGTCTCTCTGCGACGGCTACTGCTTGGTCTACTGCTTCCTATCCTCTTGCTCCTCAGCGTTGTTCATGTGATTTTGGTTCTTCTATTCATCTCGCTTTTCTTTCTCTGCTGTCAGGAAGTCCTTGAAAGACTACAGGTAGAGGTAGGGCGGCTGAATGGGTTTGGAGTCGATGGCGGACACGAATCTGACAGCTTCAAATGTACCTCCAACTCCCTAGGTCTAGCTCATCTGGTTGCCATCTGGAGCGGGGGAACCTTTGCCAGTTTCTTGACCACTTTTTGCATTGCCTGTGTCCCGCTTAATGGCAGAGCCTGGCTCCGTGTTCTTGATACTCGTCATTTATGAAACGCCCGTCGACTTCCATGGCAATTACTGAGTCCTGTTCATGGCTGTCTGAATTGAGGTTGAAGGGCCTCCATTAGTGGACATCATTGAATCGTTCATAGTTTAGTTGAAGTCGGAGTCCATCTTCTTCTTCTGGTACTCTTGGAAACGGTAGGATATTTCATTGAGTCTCTTTGGCTTACGAGGAATGTAGCGCTCAATGCCCTAGTTAGGCTTTCTCTATGCAAACCCATTCGACTATCCATTCTGTCTAGATCCGAACCTCGACGAGTTCGCAACACTTCTGAAGATTGAGGTCTAGTACTGGCCTGGCTTCTCAATAGTCCGTGGTCCAGCATGGCCGGGATCTATCATCTGCGACTTGATGGTTCTATCAAAGTCTTACGCGTCAAGGAAGTTAGACTTCGACCTGTTTGGGCGCTGGCCTCCACCTGTCGATGTCATGTGCTAAGCATGGTCATTCGGAAAGAAACCTACCCGAGTTCCAAAAGCCACATCATTCCTACTCTGATTATAATCTTTATTGGGCGCTTTCGCCGTATGCTAGATAGATCTCTTTTGATTCAACTGGGGCATCATCATCATTTACTGTGATGGCTCGGTCATGTAGGCAAACTCGTCGTTGTCATTTCGCAAGATTTGGTTTGCCCCGCCAGCAATCTCTTACTGAGCTGTCACGGGTGCAAACCGCGTGCTCATGTTCGATTATCCTCGTTCAACTGAGGATTTGTCCGCAAATGGACTCACCTTCCGGTTGGAGGCGCCCACACTTTTGTAGTCTCCTCGGAAGCTTGTGTTTCCACTCTGAGGAGGCCACTAGGTTTAACTCTGTGTCACACTGACAGCGCCTTTACTGATCGTGCTTGGCAGCTTACCTTGTGCAAGAAGTTACTGCTGCTGTTGCTGCTGTTGGAACTTCTGCATGTACTTGGGCTTGTAGTCTGGCTTGTCTGGTAAGTAGAACGAGTTCGAATACTGAGGAGCGATTTCCTCAATGGAGTGGCCAAATTTGGCAGCCTTAAGTCTCAAAAGACTCTCCATGATCTCGTCTTTGAGCATGCCTGAGGCGTCCTTCTGGTTGACGATGCGTTTCATCTTCGGCGTCATTAGTCGTTGGTTAGAGAAGGCGCCGTACGCTTCCGACTCCGCGTTTCGCTCCAGGTCAGTCGGCTCTTCTTTCTTCTTCTATAAGGAATAATGCATTACATGTTAAGGGATTGTATGTCGACAGGGGATCGATAATTATGCTTACTGTTAGCTTCTAGAGGTCAAGTTTCTTGCCCGAGTCTTTGATTTCTTAGATCTGCTCCTCGGTCAAACCGCTGTCAAGAGCTTCCTGCTCAATTTTCTCTTACTGCTTCATAAATTGGTCTTGAATGAGCTCCATTCTTGTTTTCAAGTCATTTGCATTGCCTTCACCGACCACTTTGAGATCGATCCTGCCTGGCCCCGCTATGTTGTAACGGCTGCTCTGATCATCAGTGTGCAACTTGTTCCCGTAACTCCGCTTCTTCTGCTTATCTGTGTCAGCAAAGCCTCTGCTCATCATGCGCATGGTGCGGTGGGGCAGGTAGCCGTGCGGGTCGTAAATCGGGTTGTCGGGAGTCCGCTTGATTTTCTAGATGGCTTTTTGGGTGTCGGCGTCCATTGGCCTCGACTTGGTGATATTCGTTTTGAGCTCCTCGATTACAGGCACGACATTTTGAAAGTCACCGAGAGGCTAGTAGGGCCTGTCCTGCGGCGACATCCACGCCACTTTTTTCTAATCCTACATGCACATCAAACCAACGCCACCGTTATACATCGTTATCCAAATTCACCTTTTCTTACCTGTTTTGATTTATAGAGATCGCCTAACCCAGCCAGAACAATTGCATTTCCAGATCTATGTATAACTTGATCGAGTTCTGGGTAGTTCTACCACTGGTGTTTGCGGTTAGTATTTCCACCATCGGCGCCAGCTCGCACCCCATGAGATCTGCTGAACTAAACATTTTTCCTCATGCCATTGACGTTAGTAACAGTCCCCATAGCTTTTTCTTTTTATTTCATCAGTCCACTTTTTATTAAATTAATTTATGTTTTTATTAGTTCAGTCCATGGGGTTTTGGGGTTTTGGGGTTTTGGGGTTTTGGGGTTTTGGGG
>Ga0208544_10003265_pt1 | contig 10235 bp, 16 predicted proteins | sample DEB08_DNA_9_FD_184526 | JGI IMG/M metagenome (GOLD analysis project Ga0208544, IMG submission 184526) | Aqueous microbial communities from the Delaware River and Bay under freshwater to marine salinity gradient to study organic matter... | ecosystem: Environmental > Aquatic > Marine > Coastal ...
CCCCAAAACCCCAAAACCCCAAAACCCCAAAACCCCGTGTGATGACTTTGTATAAGTGTTAATTTAAATAATAAAAGAGAAGGTCAATTCTTTTTGTAGGTCGACTCGAAGTGGGACTAACGGGTCGCTCTGGAGGTGAGCAGGGCTCTCTCGTTGGTCTCTTCGCGAAGCTGAAGGAACTCTCTGCTGGCCTTCGCAAGCAAATTACGCTCGATTTTGGGAACGCTCACGCTTTGCCCTTTCTTTTGGTACTCTTTCGTCACAAGTTGCACGAGTCTCTTGAACTGGGTCTTTCTGTAGTGACGGCCACGACTACTAGTCATATGAGACATAGCAGCGACTCCCTTGAAGTCAGTGTTGTTCTAGTACAAAATACGTCTGAAAATGTGGCCCACAGCTGGGGGCGCTTCTCCCTTCAAACACATTTTGTAAAAGTCAGCCGCACTTTTCTCTTCAACTTCAATTCGGAAAGAACTCTTGGGAACTCTGATAATACCGTGCTTGCCTCTACCCTTGATGTCCATTTTCTTGTGCATGAGACCCTTTCCAACGATGGCATACTTAATAAACATCCTCTCCTCGGACATGCCTTGTTTCATGCCGTTGTGTCTGGCGGCGCGGACCACGGAATGGATCACGTCAGCACCCTTCTTGTCGATGTTTCCGAGGGTGACCAGGGCGTCACCGACGTGCTTGCCGTGAATACAGTTGGCGACGGCGGCCAGCTTATGAGCACTGTACCTGATGTTGTTTTTCCTGGCTTTGGCGATACGGTTTTCAGGCTTTTCGTAAGCGTCAGGGAAGTAGCACTCTGGGAATTCGGTGACCTTGCTAGACTCGAGGTTCTGCTTGAGAAGTTCAGCCTCAGAAAGCTCCTGTCTTTTGTTAATAGTGATGGTGGGCATGGGCACACGCTCAGACGTGGTGTTGACGTGCTGGCTGGTTGAGAACCTCAAGAGAGAACTCTGCATCATCATTATGGTTTGGGGCATGGTCGCCTTCCTCAAAACGAGGGGTGCTCTAAAGAACATCATCTTCTTGACTATTAAGACTATTTATAAATAATTAATAAATTATTAGCCGCAGGTTATCAAGCAACTCGAGCCCACTTAATGAACGCAATCAAACACCTTAGACGCGCATCAATTGTCACCCGCAAACGATTCGAGTTGATCAAGTACAACTTGTTCAACAAAGCAAAGATAGCCAATGCGAGTGTGAGCGAAGACCTTGATTTGGCGTAGATGCTTGACACGCACAGGAGTTTGAATTTGCTAGACTTCGAGCACAACAGGATCAAGGACTTGTACCTAGTTGACGTGCACTCCGACTAGACAGAGTTTGGAGGCTTGTCGGAGACGTAGCTCTAAATTGTAGACGAAGAGAAGACTAAAGAATAGATAACTACACCGGAGTCGTACATGAAAATGACGTCGAAGTTTGTACCTGAGCCAACCGGCCTCATGTCAATCAACTACATGTTCAGTGGTTTCAAGTGCGTCAACCTGGTGACCTAGTAGTTTGACTACCTCAATGGCTTCCGGATCACGATGAAAAAGCCCGTCTATCCGTGCAAGTTCGGTGTCTACTTGGAAACCAACTTCAGCGAGTACGAACACTTTGTGGGGTACTTGCTGGACACGGAGGTGCCAGAGGAAGGCGAACAAGCTGATGACGAGTGGTAGACCTATGAGATTCCCACGGGCCTTCTCGTCAACAGCATGATTTAAACAAGAATGACGCAGGCGTTTGTGGACGATGTATTCCAGTGTAAAGGCCTCACTTTCACGGTCGAAAGCGGTCAAGCCAAGAACAACTCGAGTCAATAGAGTCAAAAGAATAAAGCTCTAGATTGGGAAGGTACCACTGCCGGTCCGGGTGCTCGCGCTGGCAGAAGAACTCCCCTGAAGTCTTCAGACGAGGAAACGAGCGGTGGATAGAAAGTGGCACCATACAAACAAGATCCCTTCTCCATCGAGATCAAGAGAATCGATGCCATTTACAACCCCGAGTACACCAAGCTGAGAGATGTTTACACGCTGCCAGTGTTCTTCAAATCCTTGCCCTCCCAATCGATGACTTACTATGGGCAAGGCTTCATCGACAACGGACGCAAGAAGATCCCTCTTCTCCAGGAGCACGAGAAGGTGGAGAAATAGTTGCTGGACCACTAGAAAATCATGATCAACAGCATGGGCTTCGAAGACCAACCCGAAAAAGCCGCCTCGCCAAAGCAGCCTGCAATGTCCATCAAAGACAGATTAAAACAAATGTGATTTTAATGTTAAAACTATAAATTTCTGAAAATTCTCATTTACGATTGCGCTCCTTTCAGATAAATTGGTCATCTGGTTCCGCCTCTGCCTTTCTCTTCTTCTTTCTTTTCTTTTTAGGAGCTTCTTCTGCGGGAGGGTCTTCAAGTGCCGCTTCCACGACCTCCTCAGGTACTTCGTTGTATTCTACCTGCTCAGGCACTTCGTTGTTTTCGACCTCACCTTCCTCGGCCGCTCTCTTTCTTCTTCTCTTCTTTTTGGGAGGCTCCTCTACTTCATTCTCTTGCACTTCCGTATTTTGCTACACCTCCTCTATCTCTGGCTACACTTCTTCGTTCTCCCCTTCGTCTTCCCTGGGCTTTCTCCTCTTCCGTTTCTTTTTCCCAGCCTCTTGTTCTTAATCGCCTTCAACAACGCCGACTTCTTCGGCCTTAGTTTCTTCATTATCCTTTACAACTGGCTTAACATCGATGGCTGCAGGTGCTTCGCTTTCTCCTTTTTTTACTACTTTTTTGACACCTTTTCTTTCTGGGCTCATCTCAGGAGATGTGACACCGGCTTTGTTCTTCATGAACAGAGGCATCTTCTGATCCTTTCTCTGTTTAAGACGTTCCTCGAGTTCTTTCTTCCTCTGCAGTTTCAGCTTCTTTTCATATCTGAGAATTGTTAGCGCACTGAATTCGTACAAGTCGCCCGTTGGCAGCCCATACTTGCAAAGACTCGTCAGCAAGTACTGGTAAGAATCGGTAACTCCGCTTTGTTTCAATGTTTTTAACCCTAGATGCAAAATAAAAGTTTAGAATTCTGAGTTGAACACTTTGTCTAGTCTTGTCTTCTGGTAGGGTTAGATCAAATTATGTCTTTGATTAAACAAGTAACAGTCGAGCTGGGGGGCAAACTGACAGGCTACAATCACAAAATGGCTTACCTTTCTTCTTGACACGCTCCTTTTCCGTCTTCTCGATTTCCTCGAGCAACTGCTGTTCTCTTTCCTTCTCCAGCTGCTCTCGCAAGAACTTGTCTTGCTTCTCTTTGATCTTGACCTCTTTGGGCGGCACGTAGCTCATCTTTGAATGCAATTGATTTCCTGATAAAATTAATTTATAATAATCAAATGATCGTAAGAGTGGTCAATCGATAAAATCGTGAAGAGGTCGAAGGCAAACCGACGCAGCGAATCAGTAGTGTAAAAGAATTCAGAAAGCCGCTAAGGCCATTAAGAGAGTTCTAAACTTTGTCATACCAGGAGAAGGAGGGCCTCTACAGGCAGCAGTCGGCAAGGTCTGGCAACAGGGGCGCCGCTCATGCCCAAGATTACGAAATGCTGTTCAAGGTGGTCCTCACAGGAGACTCATCCGCGGGCAAGTCACGAATTCTGTAGAGGTATACGAAGGATGAATTTTCGAATGGGCCGATCACGGTCGGCGTGGAGTTCACAACCAAAATTATTCAGCTTGAAGATGAAAACTAAAGCATTGTCAAGCTCTAGATCTGGGACACAGCAGGTTCTGAGCAGTACCGTGCCATCACAACCGGCTACTACCGCGGCGCTCTCGGTGTAATTCTCGTGTTCGACATAACTAACTTGGCGTCATTTACAAATCTCAACTACTGGCTTGAACAAGTGAAGGAAATGTGCGATGATGACTGTGTGATCGCACTGATGGCCAACAAATTCGACATTATGTTCGCAGAGCCAGAGCAGCGCGAAGTGCTTAGAGAGTAGGCAGAGCTGTTTGCTCGTGACAACGGTCTGTTGTACGTGGACGAATGCTCGGCTAAGGCAGACATAAACATCGACGAGACGTTCCAAACGCTGGCTGAGACCATCCGACAAGTGCAAATGAAGCTAATCGAAAAAGGCGCCCAAAGAATCGAAAGACTCAAATTAAAAGATGAAGAAACATCGATGTAATTTGGCGACCGTTGCTGCTACTGAAGCCGTAGTTTGGCGGCACAGTCTGTTTGAGGTACATGTGTACAAATTTGACTGAATTGACTGAGAGATGCCCTGTAACAATTGTAACAATTATTTAAATTTATAAACAAGTAACTATGGCGAATCTTGTCGTTTTAAAGGCACTCGCACCACAACACAAATCGGGTTTAACGGGTGAGGGAGAATAGCAGACCGGCCCATTTGGCACAACTCAAAGCGAAGAATAAAAGTATGCGATTCTGGACCTCGATGCCGCACTATTCAGCACCTAGGCTACTAGCTCTGGTGAAGAAAAGACACTTGCATTAGACACTTTGGTCAAAGTTTTTTGCGGCACCTTAGAACAGGATGAAGACGATGTAGGGGATAACGAAGGAAGTGAAGAAGATAGCAAGGGTGAAGAGGAACCTTCTAAATTCATAAAGATCACTAAGGAGTTGAGTCAATAATACAAAGCGGGCATTGTTTTGCACGACCTGCTGGGGTATTCGTGGAAAAACCTGGGACTCAAAAACGACATTCTCGAGGTAAGATTTCCGTTTCTTTTTTCATACTCTCCGTGCTTTACACATCGCATATTTCTGACAACTTACATTGTTGTGGTTTTTTGTTTCTAGGAATTGGCTGAGCAGGTCTACGAGGGTGAATTTGAAGACTATGGACTCAGAAATTTGTAGTCCCGCATCATTGCCTACACCATCTAAATTCAACTCTTCGCTCCTCTTTCCCAAGGCGACTAAGAGAAGACCTAGGAAGAGTTGTTCAACGAAAAGTTAGAAGAGCTTTTCGAGCCAACCACCGAAAAGATTACAGAGTAAGTACTCGCCTCGATCAAGGAACACTTCCCCAAAAAGATGGTTAATAATAACGTGTTGTGTTGTCTTTAGGAGCTCATTTGAGTGTGTCGACCTCGGACTTAGAATCACCAGAGCATTCTTGGAAATTGTTGAGGAGACGGAAGGTGGAAAGAACTGCCGCTAGATTTACAACACGGTTCCTGTCCTTCTCCCAAGTCTCTTCTCCGCGTTTACAAACGAAGAAATCGGAATCCATGGTCGCGAGCAGATCCTTCACATTTTCTACCAGCTCGTTAGAATTATAGCCTGGGCTGACGGTATTGATAATGAAATGATTGAAAAGTGCCTCGGTGATACTTTCTCTTCTTGGATGGCTCTGTTCCTTCAAGTAATCTAGAGTAACCCGCGTGAAAAACAATACTTCAACGTCAAGAGAAACGCCTTGAAGTGCTTGACCGTCATCTTCAGAGACCTACTCAACTACTCCAGAGATTCGATCAACTTGATCTTGAAACCAGCATGGAAACTACTTAACCAACACTTGCCCGTCTTCACGGAAGTTGTCGCTTACAACCAACCAATTCCCAAAGAAAGTAAAGGCAAAAATGAAGAGTAGGACGAGGAAGAAGACGAAGATGAAGATGAGGAGAAGGAAGTCTACGAGGCTGGCTATGAAAGCTTTGAAGATGATGAGATTTATGGGGTCGAAGGAATGACCTTCCATTTGCTCGAGCTACTCAGCACTCTTGTACAGCGTCCCAATGTTCAAGGAGTGGTCTTGCAAGGCTTGATGCCCCTGATGACTACCGTGAGCAGCTATCTTCTCGCTCAGCATGACTGCGAACGCGAGCACAAATATGACACGACGTACTATATCACAGATAAAAACCAGCAACTTCTGAAGGCCGATAGCATTCGCTCCCAGTGCCTGGTTCTACTTTCGAGTATCATTGAGGTGTTCGGAGATGCTGCCATCCAAGCCATCCTGTTTGTCATCCAGAATATTTTTGCGACCACTTCCAGTGATTTCTAGCGACAGAATGCTTTCAACCGAGGTATTTTGAAAGAAAACAAACCTGAATCAGAAGTTGAAGAAGAAGAAAAGAAGGAATAGGCTGCGGAAGATTCAGAGATGAAAGAAGAGATCAACACGAACGCGGAAGCTGTGGAAGAGGAGGAAGAAGATGAGGATGTGGCTGAGTTCAAGGCCATTCTGGAAGAGTTGATCTACATCTCGAACCACCCCAAAAACATATGGAAGCGCAGAGAAGTTTCGCTTCTCCTGTTGGGCATCTTTGTGGAAGACATTTCAATGTACATGATCAGACACCCTCATTACAACCTACTCGAGAACCTCTTTGCCGAAATCATGATGACCGACTACAAACTGGCACCCAAGAGCCTCAGGTCGTGCCTCATTGGCAGATCCTTGTGGGCTTGCAATTCAATTGCCGATCTGGTACCCAGAGGCGAATCTGGAACTCTGTTCATGCACCAGGTGATAGACTTCGCCGTCGAATCTCTCCGGGAGAAATCAAATGATACCTCTGTTTACTTGATCGCAACCAGGTGCCTCATCAAGTACTCGAGGAAGTTCAAGAGTGAAGAACTGCAACAGTTCGCGCCCAAGTTCGAAACAATTCTGGACTCGCTGCTTTTCTTGGTCGACACAGCGACTCTCGAATACGCCTACCTGCCGATCGAAGCTTTCCAGACTTTTTCTAAAATTAACGAAGACACCGTGGCTCAGATGACTCCCAAAGTGACTCCCAAGCTTCTGACACTTTTCAAGAACTACCATTCCGAGGGCGCTTTAGGTCAGGAGCTCATCAACTTGTTCAAGCTGTGGTGCAACTACGACCAGTGCCGTGAAATCTTTGTGGACACCTTCATTCCCTTTATCATGGAGATAGTGGAGTTGTATTATAACTCAACGCCGAACACTGAGAACAAAGACAACGTGCTCAGTCTCAAGGACTAGTTGTCACTTCTTGAGCTTGACAAGGCTAGCAACAACCTTCCCGACGTCAGCAGCAAAGTCATCAGCGTGGTTGACTCTTCCATCCTGCAGCACGTCCTCGACTTACTTTGCTCACTGTTGAAGAATTCAAAGACGGACGAGGACAGAGCGAAGGTAGTTGCAGTATTCCCCAAGTTGCTGACCTACGTCGAGAAGAGCGAAGACATGTTCTTGCTTCTGAACGGAACCACGACACTCAAGACTTTCATTCACTTGGCACATAAGCAAGTTCTTGACACGACTGCGCCGGAACAAATTATTGAAGTCTGCAAAAAGCTCCTGTCGCCACAGACAAATGAACAGGCTGCTCTCTGCCTCGGCAACCTCGTTATCCAGGTCATCCATAAAATTCAGCCGAAAATTGACACGCAGCTTCTGATGAGCGTGGTCTGGAAAATCTACAAGTCAAGAATGCCCTCAATTGTCCAGTCACTGGTGCTGATATTCGCCAGACTCATCTAAACCAATCCAACCGAGATCGTGGGCTTTTTATCTGAAACATCGATCGACAACAGAATCTCACTCAAAATCGTGCTTGACAAGTGGCTCCTTCAGCAGGCCTTGTTCAGAGGTACGTACACCAGGACAGTCACGATGTCGTCTATCTTGAAATTGTTCTTGGCGAGGGACCCTCGTGTCGAAACCTTGATGGTCATTGGCTACAACCCCAGTCACTCCAACATTAACTCCGAAGTGAACGCTCCTTTCAAGATGCTTTCACTTATGCTGCGCTTCCTTGACAACGAACTTAAGCCGACCAAGCTTAGACCTATGAGAGCGCCCGTTGATATGGAGGAAGATGAGGACAGTGGCACTTTTGGAGGATACCAAATGCGTCGTGATCTGTTGAAAGCGGAAGACGATTAAGAGTTTGCGATCAGTTCAGGTGACAGGATGGACACGATGGGCGGTGGAGACGAGAATGACGACTGGTACCCAACTGGAGGTGCTGGCGGTGATCTTGCTGACGAGGATAAACTCGATGTCGACCTTGATGACATCGAAGACGACGACGATGACGACGTTGTAGATCTCTCGGCTCCCCCGAAAGAACCTCAACTACCGACCACTGCAGTAACCGAGTAAATAAACACAAATAGCCAATCGGACGAGTTAAATAATGCAAATAATGAGGTGGGCTCTTCGGAAGGCGAAGGCAGTGGAAGCGACTCAGGACAGCCAAAGCATAACACTTCCGGAGGTGTCATATCCGCGCAGTCGACAGGCAGTTCAGGTTCCTCAGGCAGTACGAATGGCCAAAACTTGTTCGCTGTCGGGGAAAGTAATGACAAAGGATTGGCCGATATGGAAACTGGCTCCGAGGTATACATGTCTGAGCTACTGGTAAGTAAAAATATTCTGCTTTTTGACCCTAACTAATTTGTTTTAATAGGCTGGATTCGACATGGATGACTTCGACGAAGCCGAGGAAATGAACGAAGAAGACCTGGCAGAGCTGGGGGATCACTTTGCGAAGATCAACCTCGTAAAGCATATACAGGAGTCGCTGAACTCTTTTATCTAAACAGAAGACTAGGGCTGGCAGTACGTGTACTACTGTGTCAAGAAGCTGCCGAAAGAAGACGTTGAGTTAGCTAAGAAGTACCTCACCTTCCCAAAAGCGTCTGAGCAGGCTGTCGTCTGGCCGACGTAATGACTGGCAAGTGCGATTTTCACAAGTTTCTCACTGCATCTGGAACCACTGCCGGAGTGGGGAGACAATAATGAATTAAGGAGTTAATAAAAAATTATTCTAATCTTCTCTTCTCGTATTATGCAAAATTAAACAAAATCGAAGTGAACATTAAAAAGCGAAGCTCTGCAAAACGCGGTGTCTCACTTTCTGAGCTTGAGTGCCAGGTCCTTATCCGTGTCCTTCTTCATTACCTTTGCTACGGCCAGCTCGAAGTCCTCCTGTGTTACGTGAATACGGCGCTCACGAAGCGCGTACATACCAGCCTCCATGCACACACCCTTAGTCTCGGCACCGGAACCGCCGGGCATAAGCTTTGCGACTTTAGCGAGGTCGATTCCTCTCATAAGGTTCATCTTACGTGAGTGGATCTTGAGGATATCGATTCTGCACTCTTCGTTGGGGTTGGGGAACTCAATCTTGCGATCGATACGGCCGGGACGGAGCAGGGCGTCGTCGAGAATGTCGATTCTGTTGGTGGCCATAATAATCTTAATGTTTTGTGACTCTTCGAAACCATCAAGCTGGTTCAACAGCTCGAGCATCGTGCGCTGGACTTCCGAGTCGCCGCGGGAGCCCTCTGTTCTGGAGCCACCGATGGAATCAATTTCATCCATGAAGATGATGGAAGGTGCGTTCTTCCTGGCCATGACGAAGAGCTCTCTGACCATTCTAGCGCCCTCACCGATGTACTTTTGTACGAGCTCACTTCCGGAGACACGGATGAACTGACAGTCGGTGTGATGGGCGACGGCACGAGCCAAAAGGGTCTTTCCGGTACCGGGGGGTCCGTACAGAAGCACACCCTTAGGCTGAGCGATACCGAGACTCTCGAAGATTTCGGGATGCTTGATTGGAAGCTCGATGACTTCCTTGACCTCCTTGATCTGCTGGTCGAGTCCACCGATCATATCGTATGTGGAGTCCGGTACTTTTTCGACTTTCATGAGAGAAACCAGGGGGTCGATCTGACTGGGCAAGATCTTGTGAAGCAGGTAGGAGTCGCTGCGGAGGGCAACTCTGACATTGGGCTGCAACTCCTTAACATCCATCTTCCTGTCGACGTCAACGACGTGCTTCTCTCCCGAAATCTTAACCAGACACTTCTTCTTGCCCATCATTTTGCAGACCTCGCCGACTTGGGAGGCTGACTGGAGCAGCATGTAGAGCTCTTCCTTCAGGTTCTTGACCAAGGTGTTCATTTCGTTTCTCTGGGCCTCCAAGCGTCTCAGGTTGTGCTTCTTCTCGATGATCTTGAATTCCATCTCCTCGATCTTCTTCTGGTAGTAGGGCTCGAGACCCTTCATGGGCTTCTGTTCGACTAACGACTGCGTCCTCTCGAGGATGAGTTCTCCTGGCATCTGCATTTTTGCTTGCTAAGTTTTTGGTTAAATTTTCAAATTAAATTAACTAAACTTTCAACTCTCTTCATTTTACCACCCCGATTCTATCACCAACATTCACAAAGGCACTTCACGGGGTTTTGGGGTTTTGGGGTTTTGGGGTTTTGGGG
>Ga0208544_10003266_pt1 | contig 10234 bp, 8 predicted proteins | sample DEB08_DNA_9_FD_184526 | JGI IMG/M metagenome (GOLD analysis project Ga0208544, IMG submission 184526) | Aqueous microbial communities from the Delaware River and Bay under freshwater to marine salinity gradient to study organic matter... | ecosystem: Environmental > Aquatic > Marine > Coastal ...
TACCGGTGTGAAAGCAACTAAAGAGTTTCGGGATAATTATCCAATTATTCATGACGACCTGTTGCCGCAGTGGAATTATTGGGCTATCCCCAATGATTAAATCGGGAAGTTATTTTTTGCTGGCCCCTAAGTTCTGGTTGCCTGATGAAAACGTTTGGGCTGATCCGGAAATTAATGGTCCTGCGCTTACTGGAAATGCACAAGGAATTGAAACCACCCAAACACCACCATCTAAATCATTCGGTGTTAATATTAATCTTCAATTCTAAATTTCCATTTTTTTAATTTAAAATTAACAGAAAATATGAAATCGATATATAAATTAATGTTTCTGTGTCTGCTGATTTCCTTCGTATCCTGCGATAGTATCACAGACCTGAACGTTGATCCTGACCAATCGCCCACGGCGCGGCCCCAGGAGCTTTTAACCTCCGCAGAGGGGTATACCTCCTTTGTTATTGATAGCCGCTTAAACGCTTTGGCTACCCGGTGGGCGCAGTACTGGACCTGGGGTCCTGGTGTTTCCCTCGGCAACTCGGCCCGCTACGTGGCTGAACCTAATGACCACGATCTCCTGTGGGTGCGAGCCTATAGCAATGCTTTAGCTGATTTGGCGGTGTTGCGGAAATCTGACGAAGCCGCCTTTTCGGCAGTGGGTAAAATCCTGACGAGCTACCTTTTTCAAGGTTTAGTAGACCACTTTGACGGTGTTCCCTACACGCAAGCCCTGAAAGGAGAAATCGCTGACGGATCCGTATTGGCACCTACTTTTGATGATCCTGCCGCTATCTATGCCGACCTGGTGATTCAACTCGATGAAGCTATTGCCCAGTTGGCCACGACTACTGGTGACGAGATTGGGTCGGAAGACTTGATCTACGGCGGTGATTTGACGAAGTGGGCTACTTTCGCCAAGTCTTTGAAGCTGAGAATTCTCATGCGCCAGGAAAGCGTAGTCGACGTAGCTGCTGAGGTAGAAAAGCTGATCCTGGAAGGTGACCTGATCGCCTCTGCTGACGAGATGGCCCAGATCGACTTCAACGGCCAGTCGGGTGATGAAAACCCCATGTATGCCGATTTTGAATCGGGTATTGGCAACTTCTACATCGCGAGCAATTCTTCATTGAATGTACTGGACGCCCTGGGCGACCCCCGCAAAGCAGCCCTCTACGACGAGGCACCCGATTTCCCCGGCGAAATCAGAGGCGTTCCTCACGGTGGGATCAACTTTGAAGGATTTACAGCAAAAAGGTCAGAGTACAGCCAGGGATCAGCCATTACCTACGGCGCCGCTGTTCCGGTCATCTTTATGAGTAATTGGGAAGTTTGGTTCCTGCGTGCCGAAGCGGCTGCCCGCTTCAACGTGGGTGACGAAGCAACTGCTTTTGCCCGCGGTATCGCGGCCAGTTTCGATCAGCTATCGGTACCCGGTGCCGCTGCCTATACGAGCACCCTTAACTACGGCGGAAGTTTGAACGAGCGCCTGGCTAAGATCGCCGTCCAGAAATGGATTGCTTGTAATGGTTTCCAGGAAGACGAAGGTTGGATTGAAGCCAGAAGATTTGACACCCCGGACAATCCCATTTTTACCGAGTTGAATACCGGTATCTTCCGTACGCCTTTGGAAACGGCCTTGCCGCCCGGTGTACACCCCAGTATTTTTCTGTATCCGGAAATTGAACTTAACCTGAATCCGAATGCGCCAAATCAACGCACGATTCTTGGTAAGGTATTTTGGGATAACTAGTCTAATTACTAAACTTAAAAAAAGTAACAATGAAATATACTTTTAAAAATTTGCTTTTCGTCCTCCTGGCTGCTGCTGCTGTCACAGCCTGTGTGCCCGACGAAGATCCAATCACCTATACCCAGGCGGATCTGGTACGGCCTGATGCTTTGCTGTCCATTAAAACACCTGTGATTTCTTTTGTCGCAGGAAATGCGGATTACGCCATCGAGATTTTTTCTTACATCCCGCCCGGTGATGCCACCGCAAAGCTGGACGTGTACAGCGTATTTACCGATGCGAATACGGGGGAAGTATCTAATGAAGTACTGCTCACGAGTTTTCCTGTAGCGCCGGGCGAGAACAACGTGTCGGGCACAATTACCTATGCGGACTTGAAAGCCGGACTTACGGTCGGCGGTGCACCTTTACCCGACAACGAAGTAGACGTAGCGGTAGGTTCCAGATGGAACCTGAGCGTGCGTCCCGTCGATGCCAGCGGGGTAAAGACCCTCAACCCCGGAAGTATCGTGGTGGCCGTACTGAGCCCTTTTGCCGGTATTTACGAAGTCATTGAGTCGGCTTATTACCGAATTGGTGCAGGACCCACCATCTGGAATGGCGAGCAACGCTTCATCGGTTCGGTGGACGCCAACACGTTTTCACACGATGATTACTGGGGTAATTTTGCCGCAACGGGATTTTTTGTCTTTGATTTGAATGAAGACAACACCATCACTATACCTGATGCGCCCGAGCAGTTGTTTTTCTCAGGAACTTATATGTTAACCTGTCAGGAAGATGCCGCTCTCTTTACCAATGTCCCTTGCGCCGGCTCCAACGTATTAATCGTAGATGGCGGCGGACCAGGGAAACACATCATCAAGTTGACCTACGGCTACTTCTCCGTAACCGGAGATGAAAATGAAGGTGCCAGAGAGTTTTACGAGGTGTTGCAGAAAGTCGTTGACTAAATTGTGCTTGTGCTAAAACAACCGGCCTGACGGACAAACCACGTGGGCGTTTGTCGGCAAGTTGTTGGGACAGAAGCGCTAATTCATTTAAATTAAAGAAAATAATCATGACTAAAAATATTTTTAATTACCTCTTAATCGGATTATTCCTTGTCGGGTTCAGTGCCTGTACGGAGGATGAGACGACGCGGTCGGTAATCACCAATGTGCCGATCACGATTGCGTCTGTTGATCCCGACGTCACCATTGAGGAACAAGAAACCGTCATCACGGTCAACTTCACCATGGGTGACGATCAAATCGTGGACACGAAAGTTAAAATTGCTGTCGATCCGCTGACCACCACGGCTACGGAAGGACTTGACTTTGACCTGCTGACCACCGAAGTAAGCATTGATGCCTACGGCCGTACAGGCAGTTTTGACGTCCAGCTTCACGGGGATTATCTGCCCGAAGGCACGGAAATAGCCAGCTTTGTCGTCAGTGGAATCAACGATCCTTTTGGTGCCAACAACACCCAAGAATTTAAAATTACCATAACCGATTTCGTGGATCCCGACAAACTCATCCTGACCTTTGATTGGGAAGGACTGGGCTTTTACCAGGGAGTAGGCTATTCGCTGTGTGAAAATGTCGACCTGGATATCTACGTACTGGATCCCGATGGCAACGATTTAGGGATTTATGATGGCGCAACCGGTGCTTGTCCGGAAATCATCATCATCGACCCAACCTGGCCTGATGGTACTTATACTTTTGCCTCCAATATGTGGGAGAATGGATTTGCTGGCCTGATGTCAGACAATGATTTCCCCATCACGGTTTCTATTGACAAGGCCGGGGTTTACAATGCGGCTTTCAAGCCTACAGACATTTGGACTTCGGAGGATTTAGACCAGGCGAATGATGGCAATACTGATTTCAAAGCGGCCATCACCGTGATCAAGGAAGGAACCAACTACAAGGTTTACCAGCCAGATGGTACGCTGATCATTGAAGGTTAAACGCGTACCCCCCCAAGGGTAGGTGAGCTTTAATCTCAATAAGTTCCAGTCTTAAAAAGCCTCAAATCTTCCCCGTGGAGGTTTGGGGCTTTGACTTTTTTATGGCCTACTGATTGTTCAAACCGTTAAAATGCATTGCTGATGAAGTTCGATATAAAAAAAATCCTCCTTTTTAGTGCCCTCATCTTTACCGCTGCCCATGGTGCAAACGGCCAAAGCGGTGGTACGCTTTCTACGCCCAGGGTGTCTGCCGCGAATAATGGCCTGATTTCCAGCAATACGCGCTATGGTTCTGCGGCGGGTAAACAGGAGATCAGCTACGAAACGGCACTCGTCCAGTACGAAAGTATCGGGGGCTCGCCATTCTTACACGGCGGAGAAATAGTCGTCGATTTTATTACGGCCCGCGACAGCCTGCTGAAGGCCGTCCGCATCCGGTACGACAATTACAACCAGGAAATCATCGTACACCAGGAAGATGGGACCACCATGGTCCTGGATCAACGGTATTACAAGGGCTTTGTCTATAGCCACGAAGGAGCCGTTGAGCATTACGCCAGGCTGCGGCCCAATGACCCCACGTTCTACCAGGTGTTGTTTGCCAGGGAGGATTTTGTTTTTTGCAAAAAAGACAAAACCACCGTCATCGCGGATACCCGCTACGTGCCGGGGCAGGAAAATAAGTCACAAAAATTTTTCCACAATACGGAATATTTTGTCCTCCGGGGTAGCACCCTCGCCCCCGTGAGCCTGGCCAAAGAAGGCTTGGTCGACTTGCTGCCGCCCGCGTATCAAACGCAGGTCCCACAGGTCAAGGAACAGCTTAAAATAAGAAGACTCAGCAAAGAGGACGACTACATCAGGGTGCTCCAGGCGATCGCCGGGCCGGAGCAGGCCGGGGGGTAAGCTGGGGGGCTTGACAGACCACTAGGCTGGATGTGCTTAGCGCTGCCAAGCGGGCCTGGCAGCGCTAGTAGTGTACCACCCGCTGCTGCCAGGAATGAGTCTTGGAATAGAGCCGCAAGAAGTATACGCCTGCCGGAAAATCAGCCACCCGCAGCTCATTGAGCCCTGGTTGCAGGTTTGTAACGGTGCAGACTACTTGCCCGGCTGCATTGATGAGTTCCGCCCGGCAATCGCTTTCACTATCCGGTTTTAATTCAATATGCAGCACTTGTGCTACCGGATTCGGCCAGATGCGGAGAAACGGTTCCTGCGCTTGATCCCCTACGGCTACCGGCTCTTGCAAGGTGAATTTTAAAATGGCTCCCGGATTTTGTAGGTTATTGGTAACGGTCAACCCGGAAGGGCCAGCAGTGTTACCGGTTTGGTCGGTAATCAGGAAGAAAGACTTGCCATCGGGCGCGACGACCAGGTCGCGATAGCGGTTTTGGGTATAAAAAAGTTGCGTGGTGTCACCCACCACTGCGGTACCGTCCTCGTCCAACTTCAAGCGGTAGACCCTGCCTCTTTTCAAACTCACGATCAATAGCGAATTTTGCCACGACGGGATGGCCTCGTTTTCATAAATGGCGATGCTCGACGGCGCTACATTGGGGCGGCAGATCCAGGCATTGTCACAAGCTGGATTGTTGTAATTGTAGTCATCAGTAACGGCAAACAGCGCAAACAGGGGGTCCTGGTAATTGGCAGCCGCAAAACTGCTCTCTTCCAGAAAGGTGGCATTCGGCGGACAGGACGTATAGGAATAGTTCAAGCTTGCGCAATTGGCTGCCGACGACCAATTGCAGTAATCGTAGAGCTGATCATCCTGGTAGCCCACTACATTGGGCCAGCCATAGTTTTTGCCTGCTTGAATCATATTGACCTCGTCATCCGAATTCGGGCCGTGTTCGTCGGCGTATAAAGAACCATTGCTACCAAAGATGAGCCCCTGGGCATTTCGGTGGCCGTAGGAATAAATATGACTTTGTACGCCCGCCAGGATGGGGTTGTCCGTTGGGATGGAACCATCGGTATTGAGCCTCAGTACTTTGCCGGGGTAATTGGTCCAGTCTTGCTGGTCCACTTCTTCCTGGGTAGGCAAAAACTGGGACAAGATGGGTCTGCAATAGTTGCTGTTCTGGTTGTTGCCCTGGTCGCCAATGGTGTAATACAGCTTCCCATCCGGCCCAAAGACCAGCCTTCCGGAGTTGTGGTCATTACTGGCGGGAAGATTGTCCAGCAGGGTTACCGGCGCAGACAAAGCGCCATCATCGCCGTTGACGGCGTAGGTATACCGAACCAGTTTCTGTTTCCTTTGCCCCTGGACGAGATGGGTATAAGACAAATACACGTAGGGGTTGCCGTCGAGCAGACCCTCCTGGAGCGCCATCCCCAGCAGGCCATCCTGACCCGCCGTGGAAGACACCTCCGGAATTTGAATCAGTTCATCCCGCTCGGCGGTTACTGGGTTTACCCGGAGTACCACGCCTGCTTTTCTTTCCGTCACCCACAGGTATCCGTCCGGGCCATAATCCAGATCCCAGGGGGTATCCAATAAATGATTGGGCCCGACGGGAGTCATGAAAAAGGATTCGTTTTGTGCTCTACTGGCATAGCCCATGAGCAGGAAGAGGGATACGGAAACCAGACGGATAAACGGGGTAAGGGGCATAGGTGCAAAATTTTAGATGCTGAGGGTAGCTAATATAAGGATTAAGTTCAATCAGTGGGCCAAAAAGTAGGTGGCTTCGCGTCAACGAATGAGGGTGTGGAAAAAAGAAAAAGGCCTTCAAGATAGCAATTGCCAACTTGAAGACCTGTTTTTTCGGCGGGCAGTTTATGCCCGGCGCCAGCGGGCCAGTAAGATTTGTCTACACTTTTTTAGGAGGCAAGTCAAAGGCAATTGCCTGATGTTCCAGGTGTCCGTTGTGGGAACCGTCGCAAAAGGGTTTGTTTTTGGCTAAGCCACAACGGCAGAGGCCCAGGTTGGTGCGGCCTTGCAGGCCATATTCCGTTCCTTGTGCATCGACGATTTGAAAGTCGCCCTCAATTTTGAGTGATCCGTTGGAGTTTACCGTAATTTTGGTCGCAGCCATAATAGTGTATTTTGATTTTTTGCGAAGGTAGGTTTTTAGCCTGGTAATTGTGCGTTCCCCTTTCGCCTTCCCGTTTACATTTTCCACTTTTACCCGGCCTTATTTCCCACTTCCCACCTCCGACTTCCAATTTCGAGTCACTTCCCACCTCCGACTTCCGATTTCGAGCACTTCCCACTTCCCACCTCCGACTTCTGATTTCGAGTCACTTCCCTCCTCCGACTTCCGATTTCGAGCTACTTCCGACTTCGAGCACCTTCCTCGCCTGCGCTGAAGACGCGGCAGGCGCTGCTTGTTACGCAAGCGGTCTCCTGAAGGAGAATCCCCACCCGCTCAGATGCGCGCGATCTCCTAATTGCTGGGGCTGAGTTTACCCTCCAACGTAAAGATGCGTTAATACGTTTTTACGATGCCACCCTTTCGCCGCCGATCGCTGACTGTTGCCGCCAGGAAGGAGTGGTACGCGTCTTACTCAGTCAAAAAAATCAAACATCGTAAATCTTACATCGTAAATCTTAAATTATTTAAGATGTAAGATGTAAGATGTAAGATGTAAGATTTAAAATTTAAGATTTTGGTCTCGCCCCCTCGTTTACACTTTTCCTCGTTTACACATTTACACATTTACACCTCTCCCCCCTCCTACCTCACTATTATCCGCCGCTGCCCCACCAGCCCGTCCGCGGCATTACCTACGTAGATGAAGTAATCGCCTTTTTCGAGTTGCCAGGCGGCCAGCCCTTCGTCGTAGTAGGCCAGTTGGTCTACGTCGATGGTGATGGTGACGGTGGCGGTCTCGCCGGGCTGCAGCCAGACCTTTTGGAAACCTTTAAGTTCCTTGACCGCCCGGGGCACTGCAGAGGCCAGCTTGCCCACGTAGACCTGCACCACCTCGGCGCCGGCCCGGGTGCCGGTATTGCGGACCGAGCAGGTGAGGGTGATGGTCTCCCCGGCGGCGTACGATTTTTGGTCGAGGGTGATGGCCCCCAGTTCGAAGGTGGTGTAGGAGAGGCCGTGCCCGAACGCGAAGAGCGGTTTGATTCCCTTGGTATCGTGCCAGCGGTAGCCCACCAGGATGTCTTCCTGGTAGACCTCGTTGATGCTGTCGCCGGGGTAGGCCAGTTCGCCGAAGGCGTGGGCCGCGTTGTCGGTCAGTTGCACGGGGAAGGAGAAGGGCAGTTTGCCCGAAGGGTTCACGTCGCCGCTGATGACGTCGGCCAGGGCGTGGCCGGCTTCGCTACCCAGGTACCAGGCTTGCAGGACGCCCTTGACCTCGGCCAGCCAGGGCATGGCCACGGCGTTGCCGCTCACGAGCACCACGCCGGTATTGGGATTGGCGGTTGTCAGTTCGCGCAGCAGCTGGTCCTGGCCGAAGGGTAAGCCGTAGTCGAGCCGGTCGCCGCCCTCACTGTCTTGCAGGTAGTTCTTGTTCAAGCCGCCCACGAAGAGCACTACGTCCGAGCGGGTAGCCAGCGCCACGGCGGCCTTGCGCAGGGAATCGGCGTCTAGCGGCGAGGGTACGACCTGGGCATACTGCGGCGGGCCGGAAGCATACCCCAGCGCGTAGGAGATGGTGGCCTGGGTGAACCGTTCCCGCAAACCCTCGAGGGGCGAAATTTCGTGTTTGGCTTTCAGCTCGGAAGAGCCGCCGCCCACCGTCATCGGCCGGGTAGCATTTTCGCCAATAACGGCAATGGTCATGGGCCGGTTGGGGTCGAGCGGAAAAAACTGGTCCTTGTTTTGGAGCAACACGATGGCCTCCTGGCCCACGGCGCGTGCCACCTCCAGGTGTTCGGGGTTATTCATGCGGCCCGTGGGTCGGTTGGGGCTCATGTTGGTGCGGTAGCGCAGGCGGAGGAGCCGCCGCACCTTATCGTCCAGCACGGCCTCGGGTAGTTCGCCGCTGTTCAGCGCGCGCAGGAAGGGTAGCGCCAGGTAGTAGTTGTCGTAGGCATTGCGGGTGGATAGCGACAAGCCATCGGTGCCGGTGCCCATCTCCAGATCCAGCCCGTAAAGGGCTGCTTCCCGGGTGTTGTGAGCCCCACCCCAGTCGGTGACCACCACCCCGTCGAAGCCCCAGTCGCGCTTCAGGATGTCGTTGAGCAGGCGCTCGTGGTGGCAGCAGTGCTGGTCCTGGAATTGGTTGTAGGCGCCCATCAGCGTCCAGACGCCGCCTTTCTGCACGGCTGCCTGGAACGCTGGCAGGTAGATCTCGTAGAGGGCGCGGTCACTGACGACGACGTTGATGTGGTCGCGCCACAGCTCCTGGTTGTTGAGGACGTAGTGCTTGATGCAGGCGGCCACCCCATTTTGTTGCACGCCCTGGATGTAGGGCACCACCAGCACGGAAGCGAGGAAGGGGTCTTCGCCCAGGTATTCGAAGTTGCGGCCGTTGAGCGGCGTCCGGTAGATGTTGACGCCTGGCCCCAGGAGCACATCTTTATTTCGGTAGCGGGCCTCTTCGCCCAGGGCCCCGCCGTAGCGTCCGGCCAGCGCGGGGTTGAAGGTGGCTGCCAGGCCGGTGAGGGCCGGGAAGGCGGTGATGGAGTCGTTGGTCCAGTTGGCGTAGCCCCAGTTGTCCCAGTTGATCTCGCCGCGCACCCCGTGGGGGCCGTCGGACAGCCAGAGCTCCGGAATACCCAGCCGCGGCACGCCCGGCGCACTGAATTTCGACTGCGCGTGGCACATCGCGACCTTCTCGGCCCGCGTGAGCAGGGGCAGAATACTGTCGATCTGGGCCTCGATTTCGGAGGCCATCAGCTGGGCCCGCGCAGGGGTGGCGATACTGCCAGCCAGGAGCAGGCTGGCGCTGAGGAGGAAGGGGAGGATTTTCATATGGCGTTGATTCCTTTTTGTGTCCAGGGATACCTGCTTTCTCGTTTAGGCGTGTCAGCAGATTTCTGGCAGGCAAAATAGGAATTATTGGCCAATTGTGGGCGCTGTCCTTGTCCTTACAACGGAAGTTCAATAATGGTCTCCAACACGCCATCCTCAAGGGTGCCAAAGTATTCTCCGCGAATGTAATTGCCACCATAATACAATTCGCAATTTATCTCAAAAGTGAGATAGTACCGGATCGCATCAGGGAACGTCCTTTTTATCATGCGGGTCAATTCGAATTTTGCCTCGGGTGAATACCCGAAATAAGGGGAAATACTGGTGCCAACTGCGGGTATATACAGTGGATTGGCGGTTTTGTTTTTATAATATTCGTAGCCTGGCACATACACACATCCCCAGGATATTTCAAAATTAAAACCCGTTGAGGTATCGCCATAATTGGTGTTTAAGGGAAGATTTCCTGGATGTAAATAGGTGTCCAGATAATATGCTGCCGTATAAATCAATGGTACGCTACAATATTAGCTAGATTATAAAAAAAAACGGTAAGTCCGTAGTTTGTGGATATCTACAACACACAGACTTATGACCTACCGTACGAAAATCGAAATCCTCGCAGAACAAATATTACTAAAAATTCCGGCAGTT
>Ga0208544_10003267_pt1 | contig 10229 bp, 8 predicted proteins | sample DEB08_DNA_9_FD_184526 | JGI IMG/M metagenome (GOLD analysis project Ga0208544, IMG submission 184526) | Aqueous microbial communities from the Delaware River and Bay under freshwater to marine salinity gradient to study organic matter... | ecosystem: Environmental > Aquatic > Marine > Coastal ...
TTCAGTGATCTCCCACCGTTCAGGTGAGACCGAGGATAGCACCATCGCTCACATCGCTGTGGCAACCAATGCCGGGCAGATCAAGACAGGATCGATGAGCCGCTCAGACAGGATTGCCAAGTACAATCAACTCCTCCGTATCGAGGAAACTCTCGGCGAAGAAGCTGTCTATGGCTGCTAGGCCAGGATAAGAGCTTTAATCTCTCAATAAAAACCCCCATCCCGCTAAAGGGTGGGGGTTTTTAGTTTCACGATCATATGACTTCTTTATTGAGTATGAGGCCTCTCAATAGAGTTTTTTTGGCAGAATTTTCTCAAAAGCCGATCATGGCCACTACTTCGTCGCGAGTGAAGAGGCTTGGGTCTTCTGCTGCGGCATTCAGGCTTTCCTCGATGACGAGTTCAGTGAGGGAATTCGCGTCGATATCTTGGACCTCACTGGCAACAGGACCAGGGGCAAGGGGAGCTTCAGCACCAGGCCACATCTGGTAGCTTGCCATGGCCAGGGCACAGGTAGCAGCACCCAAGGCAAGTCTAGTCGGGGTGAAGATGGAGAAAAAGCCGGAGCTAGCTTTGCGCGCTTGATTCTCAAGTCCCCGGGTTTCCCTGATGACATTCCTGGCAAACAATGAGCTGGGCTCATGGGTGGAGCCTTTGCTGAGCAGGCTCCACACAGGATCTTCCTGTTCCTCTTGATAGCCGGATTCGCGTGTATCAAGGGTGTTTTTGGGCGCAGCAGTGAGATGTTGCTGGGCTTGAGAGTCAGGCAAGTTGACCGGTTTCTGATTCATGACACCCGTTAAACAATGATTTCCCGAAGAAGTTGCGCCTCTTTTTGCAGAAAGTTCACACTCCACGTTTGCTGCCCCAGAGCTGGATATGAAGACGGTCGCTGTAGCGGAAGTTGCGATCACGGCAGATGTTCGCCAGCCAGATTCTGCGATGATTGAGGGTCTGCTGATCCCTCCCTTCAGGCATGAGTAGGATGCGATCACGCGGCAGGGAGTGTTCTAAAATAAGAGCTTCAATCTCGTTGAGATCCTCTGCGGCTGAGACGACAAATTTAAACCAGGCTTTTGGGGAGTCAGAGAAAAAGGTTAAGGCCTTGCTATTGATGCGCAAGCTGGCTTTGTTGCCTGAATTTTCGAGTTTGGGAGATACATTGTATTGGTTGATGAATTGATCGAGTCCAGCGCTGGGTATGAGGGTGCCATTGGTTTCGACTTCAAAGCGGTAGCCAGGATCTTTTTCTGTCAGATGGTGAATGATAGCCTGCCATGCCTCGTCTTGGAGTAGCGGTTCACCACCCGTAAGAATGACGTTATGGCACGGGATGGCGGCTATCATCTTCGCCACCTCATCAGTTTTCATTTCGATGAGGTAATGCTCCTTGCTGAACTTTTGATAGCCTGGCTCCGAGTCCTTTTCGTGTTTCCATGGTGTGTTTTCCCAGTTCCAGGTGTAATCCGTATCGCACCAGACACAGTGAAGATTACACAGCGAGGCCCGCACGAATATCGATGGAACCCCCATGCTGACACCCTCACCCTGAATGCTGTGAAAAATTTCCGGTCCATTCAGAAGCCGGGCTAGTTTGATCGTTGTGCTTGCCATCGGCATCAGATTTTCTCCTTAATTATTTTGAAAAGTGGCTTCAGCCAGGTTGGTGGAACGATGACTGCCGGGGTTTGCCCCGAATAGCGAGAATGGGCTAATCGGGAACCATTGCAGTCTAAATTCTTTTAAGCTAGGGGCAAGTAATTTGACTGTAGTCAGGTAGTGGTCCGTGTTAAGCAATGCCCATGAGCATTATTACTCGCAGAGGCGATGATGGTTTTACTGATATGATGTATGGCGGCCGTGCACCCAAGACGGATCCGGCGATCGTGGCTTGTGGCGCAGTAGATGAGTTGAGCTCCGCGCTTGGAATGGTTCGTGTTTCTGGTGTTTCCAGTGATATCTCCAGCCAGATTGATACCATGCAGGGGCAACTTGTTGCTTTGATGGGCTTGCTTTCCGTGCCTGTCGAAAAACGGGGTAAGTATCTTGACGATGGATATCCAGCCATAGCTCAGGAGGATATCGATGGGTTAGAGCGTATCGGTGAGCAGACAATCGTTGATTTGAATGGCTGGGCCCGTCCCGGGGCGAGTGGCAATGTGGCGGCCGCCTGGATGGACATGGCACGCTGTATCTGCAGACGTGCTGAGCTTACCGCATGGGCACTTGGTGAAGGAACTCCAGTGGAAGCCTGTCAGTATCTTAACAGGCTCTCGGACATCCTCTGGCTTTGGGCCCGCAAGCTCGAAGAGGGTGGAGGTGCGAGCTAGCAGTTAGGCGCTGAGGTTTCTTCTTTTTTACTGCCTGGAAAGAGCGGGGATGCCTCGTTCGAGCAATTTGGTATCGACTTGATCAGAAAGGGTGGCGTCGAGATAGATCGTTTTGGGAGGCCCATCGGTGAATTCGATGGTGTGGAGACCGTCTGGTCCGGGTTGTTGGAAGGCTTCGATGAGTGATGCAATGTCTGCAATGGTTTGGCCGTTCACTTTGTTAATGATGAAGTTGCGCAGAGGTTCGTAACCTGTGGTGGCAGGGGTCGGTATCGTAGCACTGAGGAAAATGATTTTGTTGCGATCTTCCTCGTAGTCTTCGGGGGATGACAATACATCCAGCAGGTTGAGCGGGGCTTTGCTTTTCCAGTCTTTACCGAAGGCCTTGAGATATGTAGCAGTGAGTTCCTGGAAAATAAATCCGCCTTTGACCAGATAGCGAGGTGCCTGATCATAGCTATGTAAGGCAACAAGGCGTTTGCCGGGGCGTTCGAGGCTGGCAGTGATAATGGTCTCTTTTCCTTCGCGCAAGATGGTGAGGCGAACATCGTCGCCGAGTTTGAGCGAGCCCCTGATCAGGTGACTCCAGTAGAGGCGTCCGTATTGGTCATCAGTGTAGTAGCCGAGTCGCCCGATGGGCCTGCCATTGATGTCGATGATGACATCGCCTTTTTCGATGCCGGCTTTTTGAGCAGCACTTCCTTTACGGACTTTGGTGACATAGATCCCTCCAACGTCATCAGATAGCTTGAGCCAGTCACGGAAGTTGGGGTCAACCGTGCTGGTGATGGCAATGCCCAAGGAGGGGAATCCGGCGTAATTTCCGTCTGTGGTGTCGGTAAGGAACGCCTCGATGATTTCAGGTGCGATGATGTCGATGATCTGATCCTTGGAGTCATAGCTGCTGAGTAATCCCAATAATTTCCCGTTACGGATGACGGGAACGGTAAAGCTGTTTGAGGCACTCTGCATGGATCCCTTGGCTTCATAGGCGAGGAAAAAATGTCCATTTGCAAAGCTAGACAGAATATCAACACTCTGGATGGTAGCTTCCGTGATAATGGGCATGCCGTTATCCTCCAACTGCCAGACATCAACCCGATCTCCGATCAAAGCAGAAGTTCCGAGGGTAAGCGGATGAAGATTTTTGAAAAATGATTCAGTGTCACCATTATTAGGCTCAAGCAGTGCCAGGTTTGCCTCATAGTCGATGGCTGTGACCTTGGCTGGTATTCTGCGGGTGCTGTCTGCATTCTCCATCTCGATGTAGGTGGCGTTGGCGGCCATTTCGGCGGTGGTGAGCACGCGGTTGCCAGCGAGTAGGGCACCTAGTGCACGACGTTTCGCGGGGGCTGACTTATCCCATGGTTGGGAGGCGCTCCAGGCTTGGATGGTTGAGTTGATACGTACCAGTGATTGCCTGATGCTGGGGTCAAGCGGTGCGCCGGGCTCGGGAGATTGCTCTGAACTGGAAGTGCTAGGGTCTGTCTTGGCCGGGCACGATTGATGTTCACAGCAGCTGGCAATGATCAGCGGCAGGGAGACGAGAAAAGTGAGGATGCTAAATTTGAGTTGCATGAAATGAAAGGGATTGGGTGTTAGTTGCCGAGGTAGGCTGGGGAAGTGATGCCGTAGTTGGTCTCAGTGCGTTGGCTGGCTGCTGCAGCTTTGTCACCTGGGACAACGATCGGCCGTTCAATGCCCTCACATTTGATGATGAAAAATCCGGGTGTTTTTTCCGGGTGGAGCAGCTTGTGTGCGTGTTTGAGGGAGGTTACTTTCTCGCCGTTAATCGTCTCGACAGCGGTGCCGACGTGGCTGCTGACATGTGTGTTGACGGGGTCACTGAGAACACTGGTGAGGATGACGATGTCTTCGCGTTCTTTGAAAATAGCTTCATCGAGATAGTGGGTGAAGAGACGGCGCACGCGAGTGTTTGAAAAATTATGGGCGGCATAGAGGTTGCGGTCGAGGGGTTGCATGACCAGGCCTGCAAAAGAGGTGTATCGTGGTTTGACGCCATATTGCACTGCATACATCTGGCTGGGTGGGAATGGCTTGAGAGTGCAGCTGACATCCATGGCTTTGCCCTCACGGATAACGCTGAGCTTGACGATGTCTCCTGAGAACTTACGTTCCACAATCTCATTCATATTCACTTTTTCACCATCGATAAGGACGTTGCCTGCGGCATCTACGGCGTTGTCATTGATCGCGGTGAGGATATCATTGTCTTGTAGCACTCCATCACAAGGGCCGTCTGGAGTAACCGCCGCGACCAGGACGCCGGGAGATGTTGGACTCAGGCCAAATTTTTTCTGCATGGCGGGGTTGAACATAGGGAAATGAGCAATGCCCAGGTCCACGTATTTGTCATAGTTGCCGTCTTCGATGTCCTTGAGGAATCTGCGAACAACCGGAGTTGGAATCATGTAGCCGGTGTTGTCCGCGGAGCGAAGTCCCTGAAAGGCCACGCCAACAACCTTGCCATCTTGAAGTACGGGTCCTCCTGAGTTGCCGGGGTTGATAGCCGCATCGATTTGAACGACGAGGTGCTGGTCAGATCGTGAGTGGCTATAGGTATTAAAGTCAATACGGGAGACGACACCGCGGGTTACGGAGATGCGATTACCGCCTACGGGGTAGCCGATGACGCGCACCTGGCTTTCGAGCTTGGGCACGCCGCCGATTGGTAAATGCTGGAGACCTAGAAAGGGGATGAAGTCATCGACTTCGAGTAGGGCGAGATCACAGTCGTGAGCGATGTGCAGTATTTTTGCAGGGTGTTTGCGTGCCGAGCCGTGCATGGTGATCAGTAAACGGCGGGCATTGGAAACCACGTGAGCATTGGTGAGAAAGCGGTTGGGGCCGATGATGAAACCAGTGCCTATGCCGCCACTAAACCGGCCAGCCTTCCAAGGTTCCTTGTAGTTGGGGACCTGGGTGGCGGCTTCGATGCGGACGATTGATTCGTAGATGTTTTGATCTACGGCCTGAGTTTGGAGGGGCGCAAGAGGGGACAAAGGTGAGGCAGCAGACTGCTCAGCCATGGATCTCTGGAATGGCGTAAGCAGCGACAATGCAATCAATGTAGATTTGAACAACGGCGTGGACATGATTGAAAACTAAGGTTATTTCGCATGATTGAAAGCGGTAAAAATCATGGAGGTCATTTTACGAAATTATATTTTCTGACTTTGAGCAAGGGGTCATTGACAGTTTTGAGTGTGGGGCGCTAGTCTTTGTCATGTCGAAGCTTCCGGAAGCTGTGCCCTGTCCAGACAAGCCTCCATTGCACCTGAAAGGGGGGTATTTGTGTGTGGCAGCTCCCGTGGATCTCACTGAAGCGTGTTTTTCTGTGCCGGCAGTGCGTGCGTTGCGGCGTTTCCGGCCACTGTCAACCATGGCGGTATTATGCCCTGAGTCTCAGCAAGGATTGTGGGCGTCGATGCCTGAGGTGAATCACGTGATCGTTTATCAGGATGAAGCCTCGGCAAGGCAGATTGCCCGAATCCTTACAGATTTTGAGATCACCTTTGAATCTGCAGTGGTCTGGGAGGCCGGCAAGCCCGCAAAAGCACTCGCTCGTGTCGGGGTTTTACAACGTCTTGGTTACCCTGCCTCGGGACTCGAGAAGCTACTCACTGACGTCGTGACCGTGGCGCGTGTTCCAGGCCCAATTGAGCATCGCGTCAGGTATTATTTGAACTTTGTAGATCAACTAGGAGGCGATGTTTTTGTTAGGGGTAATTTTGAGTACGCCGCATTACCGATTCCGCCTGAGAAGCCAAGGATTGTTATAGCCCCTTTGTCTGAATATGGCAGCGCTTACCAGTGGCCAGTTGAAAGATTCATAGACGTTATAGATGCCATGGATGCTAGTCACCCGGGCATCAACTGGGAGATACTAGGCACGGATGCGGGGCATGATAAAACCGATGCTCGGATGACGTTGGAGGCTTTGGCTGCAGGCAAGGCGAGAAATTTGCCCGGAAAGTTGAATCTGGTGAAGGTCATAGAGGCGCTCTCGAAGAGTAGTGCTATGCTAGCCTGCGACGGGGAGATTGCACACATAGCCGCGCACATAGGATTGCCTGCAGCCGTTATTTTTGGCCCTAATGAGCCGGAGTGGAAGCGTCCTTTGGGCAAGCAGAGTCTGGTGATTCGTGAACATGTGGCCTGTAGTCCCTGCTATCTTGCCGAATGCCCCCTGGATCGTCGGTGTCAGGATGAGGTGAGCGTTGAGAAGGTCGCTGATTCTCTGCAAGAGGCTCTTAAATTGAGGCTCTCAAATTGAGGCGGTATACCCGTGCTATATTCGCTTCTTTACTCTTTAAGCTTACTCTTCGAGTTCGATGCGCGGGAAGACTGGCTTGGGTTTGCCAAGTTCCTGCCCGATGGGAAGAATACCCCATTTGATATCTGAGAGTTTCAGTTCACCGAGGTGCTCTGCCTTGAGCTGGGACTGAATGCGTTGGCAAGCGTCAGGGATGATGGGCTTGAGTAAAACACTGGCCAGCGCAACGGCTTCCACCATGTGGTTGAGCACGCTATTGAGCTGCGCGGCCTTGGTTTCATCCTTGGCGATTTCCCATGGCTTTTGCTGCTCGGCGTAGACATTGGTTCCGGAGATGAATTCGATCAACGCCTCGAGCGCAAAGGATATCTCATAACGGTCCATATGCTGACGATACTTTTCCAATGCAGTATCCAATGATGCCCGTAGTTGTCTGCTGGAGTCATCATCATAATCGGACGCGATAGTAGCTCCACCGCAGTAGCGTTTGGTCATGTTCAGAGCGCGGTTACAGAGGTTGCCAAGGTTGTTGGCCAGCTCGGTATTGAAGAGCATGACGAGGCGCTCGATATCATAATCAGAATCGCGCCCGGTATGGATATCACGCACGAGGTAGTAGCGCACGGCATCCTGGCCGAAGGTTTCGACGAGGGCAACGGGATCGATGACATTGCCCAGGGACTTGGAAATTTTTTCCGAGCCCTCTGAACCGTCATCGGATTTCTTTTTGATGTTCCACCAGCCGTGAACCAGTAGGGATGGGATCTGCTCATCGGAAAAGCCCATGGCGTGCAGCATGCAGGACCAGTAGATGGAGTGGGACGGGACCAGGATATCCTTGCCAATGATGTGGATCTTGGCAGGCCAGAGCTTATTGAAGTCAGGCAAGTCGCTACCCTCGGCTTTATGGTATCCGGCAAATGAGATGTAGTTGATCAGGGCATCAAACCAGACGAAGGTGACAAAATCTCTGTCAAAGGGGAGCTCGATACCCCAGCGCAGTCGCTCCTTGGGGCGGGAGATGCAGAGATCGGTGCCTTCTGCGCGTTCGATTGCATTGAGCACATCGGCTTTGCGGAATGACGGAATGACGAAGTCGTCGTTGGATTCGACGTATTGTCTGAGCCAAGCGACGTGGTCGCTGAGTTTGAAATAGTAGTTTTCCTCGTCACGTTGCTCAACCTCACCCCATTCCTCACCAAACTCGCCGTTTTCGTTGCGTTCCTTGTCTGTGAGAAATTGTTCTTGGCGGATGGAGTAATAGCCGGTGTAGCGTTTTTTGTAGATCTGGCCTTCGTCGTGGAGCTGCTGGAGGATATTCTGAACACATGCCTTGTGCTCCGGATGAGTGGTTTCCGCCCAGCCATCGTATTGGAGGCCGAGTTTTTCCCAAGCGTTGATGAACCCCTTGGTGACGCGCTTGACATAGGTGGCAGGATTAACACCCTCTTTTTCCGCCGTCTGTTGGACCTTCTGGCCATGCTGGTCTACTCCAGTGAGGTAATAGACATCCTCACCCAGCAGCTGCTGATAGCGCGCGATGACATCTGCCAGGACTTTCTCGTAGGCGTGGCCGATATGTGGCGCGCCATTGGTGTAGTCGATGGCGGTTGTCAGATAAAACATGACAGGGGGTTGGTAGACACAAATAAGGTGGAGCGAGTGAGGGCTATTGCTCCTCAGTTGCCAGACCTTTGACGTCAGCTTTCTCGTATTGGTGGTTGAGCCAGTTGAGGAAGGTGAGCATCATCAGCACGTTTTTGTTATCATTGATTGCGGCATCGATCCGGCTTTGATTGCCCTCAGTGTCATTGATTTCACGTTTGGCGAGGTGGAAAAACAGCGAGCGATTATTCTCATCAATGGTCTCAGAGATATCTCCGGGGTTCAGGCCACTCGCTTTCTGGAACAGCAGCCGGAAGCTTGGTTCCTTGCTCTGGATGTCACGGTCATTAATGGTGAAAGGACCCACCTGCACGGCAGTGAGGCCTTCTTGCTTGGCGGCATCCTCGAAGCTTTTGCCGGACTTCATCAGTGCTTCGATACTGTCTCGGGCTGCTTTGGCGGCCAGCTTGACTTTTTTGGAACCATTTTCGGAGATGAGCTGGGCGCGAGCTTTGACTCTGGCGGCGTTATAATCGAGCAGCACAGGTTCGACGACTTCTTCCAGGGTAAAGATGATCCAGCCGTGATCTCCGACGGGTAATGCATCTGAGACGAGATCGTAGGGGTTATCTGATGAAGCACTTTGGCCGAAGATCAGGTCGCTGAGGGATTTTCCCTGGTTGACATTGCCACGCAGTTTGAGGCTACCGAGTTCCTTGGGTATAGTGGCACTGGTGAACAGTCCGGTTTTTTTAATCTGATGATTGCGTTTGGTCAAAATGGCAGCGAGATCGAGCGGTTTTTTATCTTCCTCGCTATCGTAGATTTCCTGGGAAATCTGATCGATTTCCTTCTGGATGGAGCGTGCGTCCTTGGCTCTTTGATCTGCCAGTTGCACCTTCATTTTGGCTTCTGCGTCCAGGCCGGCTTGCACCGCTTCTGCGTGGGCTTTTTTCTGCTCCTCGGTAGCATTGGCTGGCAGGGCAGCTGGTGATGATTTGACCTGAGTCTCAGGTGGGAGGCTCAATAATATGTAGTTTATGCGACGTTGTTCATCTGTTTTGTAAGCATCCTGGTGGGTATCCCAGTAGGCTTTGATCTCCTCTTCAGATGGATCTTCTTTTTCGACAAAATCATCCCGGTTGAAAACAATGCGAGCGAGGGTGACGTTCTGAAGCTGTGCTTCGAGCTGATCGCGCACCGCATTGCGTGGGGCAAGCAGGCCTCCACCGACGACCTGGATGAGTTTGTCCAGGCAAAGGTTTTCCCGGACGATTTCCCGGAGGTCTTTTTCCGTCATGCCGATTCTGCCAAGGCGCTTGTCGATGAAGGTGGCGTATTCTGTGTTATTGAATTTCCCCTCTGGTGCGAAGCGTCTCGAGGTTTTGATGGTGTTGGTTACTTCTTCGTCGCTGGCGTAGATGCCCATTTCTTCAACAGCCTGTTGGATGATGATCCGGTTGGCAATGAAACGGTTAATGTCCTGGCTCTTGAGGTTACGGCCCATGGTGGCGTAGTAGTTCGGGTAGCCGAATTGGAGCAGTTGCATGGCCTGCTGGAGCTGGCGTGCATCAGGGACCATGAGGAAATTGACATAGGTGTGCAGACCTGCCTCGGAAGCGAGTTGGAGGGTGTTGTCACCCATGCGGCGGTATTCTTGCTGGTCTAAGATCCGGCCATTTGCCTCAAGTATGGCGGGCCCAGAGCCCATCCCGCCGCCGCGAGTCGTCGACAGGTCGTTCATGGTGAATAGAAATCCTGCGGCAAGCAGGATGAAGACGACAGCCATCAGGCCGGTGTATTTGCGCATGTTCTCAATCATGTAGAAAAATGAGTTGTTTTTAGTGGTCTGTTGGACAGCTCCGAGCGCGGGAACGTAGGGGGAGATTGCCGATGTAGCAATACTAAAGCCAGTAATTTGCATGTTAAATCACCCCTTGGAGGGTTGAATAGATCCAATTGACCAAGCCGTAGTGCGAGTATCAAGATCACATGGG
>Ga0208544_10003271_pt1 | contig 10226 bp, 6 predicted proteins | sample DEB08_DNA_9_FD_184526 | JGI IMG/M metagenome (GOLD analysis project Ga0208544, IMG submission 184526) | Aqueous microbial communities from the Delaware River and Bay under freshwater to marine salinity gradient to study organic matter... | ecosystem: Environmental > Aquatic > Marine > Coastal ...
AAAAAATTAAGTCAAAGACTTGAAAAATATCGACTCGAAGATACAATCTTCGAATATCGGCTCCAAAGTTGGATTGAAATTCGATGCCGATGGTCGAAGTTTGCAACTTCGACCCAGTATTTTTCACGTTTTCAACATGATTTCCTGTAAAATCATTTTTATAAGAAAACCCTACTATTTTATGTAACTTCCTTTTTTGGTTGCTTATGATTTTGTATCTGTTGAAATGACTAAAAATTTTAGCACCCAATTAGCTGATTTAAAATCCTTCCCCTGCTTATTAAAATTCCAAAAGATAGGAGTTCTCCAAGCGCTTAAATTCAAACAACTTTCACTAATCCTAATCATGTAATCTGTTTACCTCAAAAGCAGAAGTAACTACGCGATTTCCAATGGGAGATTAATCTAAAATCAACGGGATTTAATCGAATAATTCAGTAGCATTTTAAAAAAATATTGTACTTTTCGATTATACCAAACATCCAACTAAACATAAAAGCTTTTACATTCAAAAAAATTAGTCTATAGCTTTTATTTCATGAAAAAATCAAAAACCCGTCGATTAGCTGCTATCATGTTTACCGACATTGTTGGATATACTGTTTTGATGCAAAATGACGAAAATAAGGCTGTCAAAGTGAGAGCCCATCATCGACAAGCATTTACCCAAAATCATGAAATTTATAATGGAGAAATTGTCCAATATTTTGGAGATGGCACCTTAAGTATTTTTAAGAGTGGGGTAGAAGCAGTGGAATGTGCCATTGAAATTCAGAAAGCATTGCAGGTCGGAGAACAAGTACCTTTGCGGATTGGCTTACATATCGGCGATATCGTTTTTGATGGAACAGATATTTATGGAGATGGAGTGAATGTTACTTCTCGAATTGAAAGTATGGGCGTGGCTGGCTCAATATTATTGTCTGGAAAATTAAATGAAGAACTCAAGAATCAACGGCATCTTTCTACTGAACCTTTAGGCCATTTTGAATTTAAAAATGTTGAACAACCCATGGCTTTATTTGCGGTCAGTAATGAAGGAATTAACGTGCCCGCTCCTGCCGAATTACAAGGAAAAGGAAAGCAGCAAGAACAAACGAAAACAATTGCTGTTCTTCCTTTTGTTAATAGGAGTACCAATGCAGAAAACGAATACTTTAGTGATGGAATGACCGAAGAAATCATCAATGCACTTTCCAAAATTAAACAACTAAAAGTCACCTCCAGAACCTCTTCTTTCTTTTTTAAAAATAAAAATATTCCGATTGCTCAGATTGGTAAAGAATTGAATGTTTCTACTATTTTAGAGGGTAGCATCCGATTAGCAGGAAACAAAATGCGTATAACAGCACAGTTGATTGATGTGACAGATGATTTTCATTTTTGGTCAGAATCATTTGATCGGTTGATAACAGATGTTTTTGCGGTACAAGATGAAATTAGTTTGTTGATTGCCGATAAATTACGAGAGCATTTAGGACATTTTGATATTGGAGACCAATTGGTAGAAAAGCCAGATATTTCGGTTGATATTTATCAGCGCTATTTGGAAAGTAGATACCATTTGCTGAAAATGACTAAACCTGACATTGAAAAAGGGATTTCCATTTTAGAAACGATTATTGCGGAGCAGCCTAATTTTGCCTTGGCTTATTTGGGTATGCATTTAGGATATATACTCCTAGGAATGATGGGGTTAATGCCTACCGAAGAAGCCTTTGGCAAAAGCGGACCTTGTTTACAAAAAGCCATCGAACTCAATCCGAATTTACCTGAATGTCAATATAATCTATCCTATGTTGAATTTATACAAAATTGGAACTTTCCAGCGGGTTATCAGCATTTGAGCCAATCTTTTGAAATTCGTCCAACAGTAGAGTATTATCAATCCATGGTATCTATGCTAACGGCAGAAGGAAAATTTGAGGCTGCTAGGAATTATATTGAAACTGCCTTACAAATAGACCCTTTTTCAGAAATCAATCATCATCTCCAAGGATTTATTTATTATGGTCAAGAGCAGTATGTTGCAGCCATTAAATGCTTTGAAAAAGCAGCCCAACTAAAGCCGAGTTTCCTGCCTACGGTATATTATCGTGGGCAAGCTTTACTATTGCTCGGACGTACCGAAAAAAGTTTGGAAGTGTTCCAGCAATTACCAGCAGATGAATCAGGAGATGTGACAAAGTTAGGGTTTATGACCTTAGCCTATGCAGCATTAGGCAATAAAAAGAAAACCGAAAAAGGTATTGAAAAACTAGAAGCTGCCCTTGAAACACCGATGCTGAGCAGAGCTATTAGTGCGCTCATATTGTGTCAAACTATTTTAGGAAATGAGGAAGCTGCTATCCAAATGGTGGAAAAAGGGGTCGCAGCCAGACTGCCTATGATGGTTTACTTGTACACAGAACCTATTCTTAAATCCCTTCGCTCAAATCCTCGCTTTCAAGAATTAGTCCGACAAATATTAGGAGAAGAAACACCTTTTGATTTTTCTAAAAAGAAATATAAGAGACCTTCCTTAAATACAGCGGATTCAGAAAAATACCATGCTCAATTATTGGCTATCATGGCTACCGAAAAGCCCTATCTTCAAGCTAATTTAAGTCTCCGCGAATTAGCTCAAAAAATGGACATTCATCCCAATAATTTATCAGAATTATTAAATGAAAAAATGGGTAAAAATTTTTCTGGATATATCAATCATTATCGGGTTGAATGGTTTAAGAAAATTGCTAAAGACCCTAAAAATGCACATATTTCTCTGTTGGGTTTAGCTTATGAAAGTGGCTTTAATTCTAAAACGGCTTTTAATACTTTTTTTAAGAAAGCCGTTGGAATGACGCCTAAGCAATATGTGAAAGGATTGTAAATTCTTTTGATAAAAGATAAAATTAAAAGTACTAATTCTCATTAAGAAGTACTCATTTATAAATAAGAACGATACATCTAATCCTTCCCTGCATCTTTGTTGCAATAAATTTTTCTACTCATTTAAAAACTAAATCATGAAAAATCTAGCAGCAGACTTGCAAAGAAATAACGCTTTACCAACTAAAAAAAGGAATAGCGCCCTACAACCAATCAAAACACCGTCCACAAAAATGAAAGCTATCATTGCGACTGGTTATGGAGGACCAAACGTTCTTCAACTTCAAGAAGTAGCTAAACCTATCCCAAAAGATAACGAAATGCTAATCAAAATAAAGGCTGCCGCAGTAACTAGAGCAGATACCATGATGCGGACAGGCTACCCACTAATAGGTAGATTAATGTTGGGGTTGCGAAAACCTAAACACGCAATACCAGGGACAGGATTTGCAGGAGAAGTGGTCGAAGTAGGTAAAGCCGTAACGTTATTCAAGAAAGGGGACCAAATTTTTGGAGAATCTATTGAAATCTTTGGCGCTTACGCTCAATATATCTGTTTAAAAGAAGATGGTTTATTTTTAAAAAAACCAAGTAATATTACTTATGAAGCAGCGGCAGGTATTTGTGATGGTGCTTTAACTTCCATCAGTTTTTTAAAGGATGTTATCACGCTTCAACCAGGGCAAAAAATATTGATTAATGGCGCATCGGGTAGTCTAGGAACGGCTGCGGTACAATTGGCTAAACTCTTTGGAGCAAGGGTAACTGGCGTGTGTAGTACAAAGAATTTGGCATTGGTGAAATCGCTTGGTGCGGATGAAGTCATTGATTATACCATAACAGATTTTACTAAAACGGGAAAGAAATACGATGTTATTTTTGATACCGTGGGCAAAGAATCCTTTTCCACTTGTAAAGATTCGCTAACCCTAAAAGGGAGTTATCTTTCTCCTGTATTTGGGATGACCAATCTTTTTCAGATGCTATGGACTTCTATCATTGGTGGCAAACAAGCTAAGTTTTCGGCAACAGGTGCTCGCCCAGTATCTGCTCTTAAGCTACTCTTTCAAGAACTAAAAGAATTGATTGAAAAGGGGCAGTTAAAATCAATTATGGATAAAAATTATTCCTTGGAACAGATTGTGGAAGCACAGACTTATATTGATAAAGGACATAAAAAAGGGAATGTGGTCGTCACTATGGAACACTAATAGTTGACAAAAAGAACTTCATTTTATTCTCTATTTAAAATCCGTTGCAAAAAATATTTATTGCGGATAAGCTAAAAATATATGACGACTCAGGAAAGTCGTGTTACCCGTTATCGTTGCGATGTACAAGTAACACGACTTTCCTGAGTCGTCAACTTTAATTTACCTGCTAAGATTCATTTCTATTAAACCCAAAAATTCGTGGTGCAAACGTTGCGTCTAACCCCATCCCAATTGCCGCTTGTTTCAGTTCTTCGGGTACCTCGCCACAGAAAAGGAAAGGACCTGGTACTGCAATTTGAAGTAGGGTAGGGAAATGCCCAGCTGCTGTTGTGCCTAAATGTTGTCCTAACGCAGCACCATTTTTAAATAGGTCGTACACTATAAGTACATTGGTGCTTTCATCAAAATAGCAATCCACTTTAAGTGCATTTGGCTCTGTTTCCTGCATCTGTTTTTCAACTTCTTTGTAAATGGCTTTGAGTTCTTCTGCTTTTCCAGGGTTGGCTGTCCATTTGTAAACTACTGCAATTTCTTGATTTGTCATTTTTATAAGTTTTAATTTAATTAATAATACAAAGGTATGGCACATTTATGGACATAGTAGGTGGCATTAACGACAATATAAAGGGTTGATTACGCCAAATACATCCTATATCTTTGTAAGAAAAATTAATATGAAGCATTTGAGTATTTTAGTACCAAAAGGAGATTTGATTTTGGATACCATAGTTGGAACGCTCAATCTTTTCAAGATGGCAAATAGTTATTCAAAACGAATAGGGAAAACGCAAGAGGACGTTTTTGATATTGATTTAGTTGGTTTAACAAAAACGCCTATTACTTGTCATAACTTTTTTCAAGTACAACCAACTAAATCTATTGAAGAAGTAAAGCGTACTAATTTGATAATAATCTCCTCTATCACAGGTAATATTGAAAATGCTTTAGCGCAAAATAAACGGTTCATTGATTGGATAAAAACAAAAAGAATTGAGAATGATGCAGCCGTAGCAAGTTTGTGTAGAAGTGCTTTTTTATTGGCTGAAACAGGCTTACTTAACGGAAAATCCTGTGCTACTCATTGGGCAGTTCATCAGCAATTTGAAAAAAAATATGCTAAAATCCATCTACTTCCAGATAAGATAATAAGTGAGGATAATGGTATCTATTCAAGTGGTGGCGCCTATTCTTTTTTGAACATGATAATTTATTTGATAGAAAAATACTACGGGAGAGAAGTAGCTATCTGGTGTTCCAAAATGGCAGAAATAGATTTCGACCGTATGAATCAAAATCAATTCATTATTTTTAACGGACAAAAGGAACATAATGATGAAACGATAAAAGAGGTTCAGGCATACATTGAGGAAAATTTCGAAGAAAAAATAAGTGTAGAAGCCTTGTCAAAAAAATATGCCATCAGTAGTCGAAATTTTATTAGAAGATTTAAAAAAGCAACACAAAACACCCCATTTGAATACATACAACGAGTAAAGATTGAAGTTGCCAAAAAGAGTTTTGAATCCTCCACCTTAAACATTAATCAGGTAATGTATCATGTTGGTTATAATGATGACAAGGCTTTTAGAAAAACCTTTAAGAAATACACAGGCTTGTCGCCATTAGCATACAGACGAAAATTCAACCGGGAAATGGCATTTTCTTGATAAAGGTACTTCTTGTATTAAGAACAAAGTCTACTTCCAAGAGATTCACTTTAAGTGCTGGAAGCAATTGACGACGTAGATTATTTCTTGCTAAACATATTTTCCCAAGCAAATTTGAAAAATACCTTCAACGGACTCAATTTTGGATTAGGCATTTTCCCCTTTCCCATAATCTTCATATTCTCCGCATGCCAAGTCGTATCCATAAAACCCATTTTATCAATAAATCCAATTCCAGTATCCACATTGCCCCCTCTAATTTCTGTAATTTTTCCTTCTATTAATTCTTTTGCTAAAAAAGGATTGACGGCAAAAGGGCGAGCGATTCCGACAAAATCTAACTCCTTATTTTCAATCGCTTTTGCCATGACTTCCAAAGTTCGAAAACCGCCTGTGAGTAATAAAGGCGCATTCGTCACTTTTCGAGCTTTGACGATGAAATCAGCGAAATAAGCCTCTCTTTCTTGCGTACTTTTTTTCAATTTTCGCCCCATCATAGCCGCTTTTTCATAAGTTCCCCCTGAAACTTCAATCATATCCATCCCTTCCTCGGCTAACATTTTGATTACTTCCAAAGATTCTTCTTCCGAAAATGCGCCACGTTGAAAATCTGCGGAATTTATTTTAATACCAATTGGATAATTTGCGCCCGTTTTCTGTCTAATATTTCGATAAATCTCAATCGCAAATCTTGCCCGATTTTCCAAAGAACCGCCCCATTTATCTGTCCTTAAATTGGTTCGAGTGGATAAAAATTGACTCACTAAGTAACCATGCGCTCCATGAATTTGAACCCCTTTAAACCCTGCTTTCTGGGCAATCAAAGCCGTTCTGCCAAAACCTTCAATAAGTTTCCAAATTTCAGTTTCTTCTAATGGTCGTGGCTCTTTGAACATCCCTTTCATGATAGGCAACATGACATTGGACGGACTCACCACGTCTTTATTAAATTTCGGTGCTTGCCTTCCAGGATGATTGATTTGCATCCATAAATGTGACCCATTTTTTTGGCATTCCGTCGCCCAACGTGTCAATTCTGGTAGGTATTTTTCATCTTCAACCACCACATTATGTTCCTCTCCCAATGCTTTGGAATCCATCATAACATTGCCCGATATCAAAACGCCTGCGCCACCTTTTCCCCACGTTTCGTATAGTTTTATAATTCGGTCGGAAGGTTTACCGCCAGAGTCTGCATTGTTTTCACTCATCGCAGATTTGACAATTCGATTTGGAATAGTGACGCCACAAGGCAGCGTGAAGGATTGATTTAAGATTTGAGAAGGCGACATGAAGTTGATTTTAAACTTTGAAAAAAGCAAAGGTGGGAATTTTTTTCACTTATAAACGCTTTTTTTTAAAGAAGATACCAGATAAAATGCAACTTTCAACCACCTTCCATGGGAACTTTATATTGAAGTTGACATAGACATTGATATCGACAATTCCTCAATTTCCGCGTGACCTTAGTCCTCTTAATGCTGGAATATATATTTTGCAGCTTGGTTTCAAGGTAGGCTGTTCAGAATTACGGGGAAATAGGACTTTTTTCACCCCGTATTTTTGAGCAGATAATAGGGTTGGATTGGACTTGGTAAATCATAAATCTGTCACCTAAAAACTAGACGGATGTATGGTGTATGATGTCTGATTTTTGCTGGCCGCTCAAAAATCAGGAGAGCTTTATTGCTAGATTTTCTCTAAATATTGTTGGAAAGGGTTGAAAAGACCGGTATCATAACTAGAACAGAGGTTCTAGTTGTGATGAAAATAACCCCAAATGAAAAATAAATGTAACCATTTAGTAATTGGTCGGTAGCCCTTAGTGAAATTCACAAAAAACAAAATTTATCTCTAGATGTATCAAAGTTATTTTAAAATAGGTTACCGCAATCTACTCAGAAACAAAGCTTATTCTTTTATCAATATAGGAGGACTCGCTGTAGGAATGGCAGTAGCTATGCTCATAGGATTATGGATTCAAGACGAATTATCGTTTGATGATTACCACGAAAACCAGAAACATATTGCGCAGATCATGCAACATCGTACGGTCAATGGAAAAAAAGAGACCCTTCCCACAATTCCTGTACCATTAGAAGCGGAACTAAGATCCAAGTACGGAAGTGATATTGAGTACCTAGTGACTGCTTTTTGGGAACAATCGCAAATTCTTTCGGCTGGAGAAAAAAAATTCACAAAGATTGGAAATTATATGGGTAAGGAAGCTATTTCCCTTTTTTCGCTGAATATGTTAAGAGGGACGAATGATGGTTTGGCAGAACCAGGCTCTATTCTACTTTCTGAATCTACCGCTAAGACCTTTTTTGGAGAAGAAGATGCTATGGGGGAATTGATGGAAATCAATAATGAGCTGAAGGTGATTGTGACAGGTGTTTATGAAGATTTGCCAAAATCCTCCAGTTTACATGACTTGGCATTTATTGCACCATGGGAACTCTTCGTTTCTTCCAACGAATGGGTGCGCAATGCTCGAGAACAAAATAACTGGGATGTGGCTGCATACCAATTATACATTCAACTAAACAATCCAGCGAAGATGCAGGAAGTAAGCGAAAAAATTAAAATGATTACCGCTGAGCATGTAGGGGAATTCGAAAAGGGATATCATCCAGAATTATTTCTTCATCCAATGAAAGACTGGCATTTAAGGTCTAATTGGCAAGATGGAAACAATACAGGAGGACTTATTCAATTCGTATGGTTATTCGGTATGATAGGCGTATTTGTACTAATTTTGGCATGTATCAATTTTATGAATTTGAGTACTGCACAATCCGAAAGAAGGTCAAAAGAAGTAGGTATTCGAAAGGCCATAGGCTCGGTAAGAAGTCAGCTCATTTATCAGTTTTTGACCGAATCGTTTTTGGTCGTCCTACTATCATTTGTATTATCTATACTACTGGTATCTACCTCAATTTCTTATTTTAATGAATTAGCTGACAAGCATCTCCAACTGCCGATAGTAAGCGGTCCATTTTGGGCTATAAGTATTGGATTTATTATATTGACAGGATTATTTGCTGGAAGTTACCCTGCCTTATATCTGTCTTCTTTTCGTCCAGTTGAAGTGCTGAAAGGTACCTTCAAAGCAGGTCATTCAGCTACGTTTTTTAGGAGCGTATTGGTGGTATTTCAATTTACCGTTTCCATCGCGCTTATTATTGGGACTATTGTCGTGACCAAACAGATTCAGTTTACCAAAGATCGTCCTATGGGATATGATATGAATAATACCATCATGATATGGAGCCATACACCTGATTTCAAAGGAAAGTATGAGTTATTACGGTCAGAACTGAAAAGCAGCCAAGCCATTGTAGAAATGACTCAATCAACCAGTCCGATGACCAATGTTTTTTCCCAGGACGGTAATTTTTCCTGGGAAGGGAAAGACCCAAATGCTTCCTTCAATTTTGCGACCATTCAAGTGACGCATGATTATGGTAATACGGCAGGGTGGGAGCTTATTGAAGGGCGTGATTTTTCTAGAGCATTTGGATCTGACTCCCTAGCATTCATCTTAAATAAAACAGCGGTCAAATACATGAATTTTGAAAATCCTATTGATCAAATGGTGAGTTGGGGAGCAGGTAAAACAGCTAAAAAATTTAGAGTAGTTGGAGTCGTTAATGATCTGCTTAGAGCATCTCCTTTTCAAGCTATTCAACCAACTATCTATGCTATTGGTAATCGAGATATGGATTGCATGACCCTAAAACTAAACCCTAATAAAAGTACAGCAGCGGCACTAAGCTTAATGGAGGAAGTATTTAAGGAACACCTTCCTGCTATGCCATTTGATTATAGGTTTGTCGATCAGGAGCATAATCGGAAATTTGCTGCGGAAGAACGAATTGAATCGCTGTCAAGTATTTTTGCTATGCTCGCTATTTTTATCAGTTGTTTTGGACTATTTGGTTTAGCTTCCTTTGTGGCAGAGCAGCGAACTAAGGAAATCGGTATCCGAAAAATATTAGGTGCATCGGTCTTTAATATTTGGAAAATGCTAACGAGGGACTTTGTAGTATTGGTCTTTTTATCCTGTTTTCTCGCAATTCCCATCGCCTATTATATACTTTCAGACTGGTTAGCCAATTTTGAATACCGAACAAATCTTCCATTATGGATCTTTGTCGGAGGGGGGCTTGCTGCGATTATTATAACGCTTTTGACGGTTAGCTTTCATGCCATAAAATCTGCGATAAGGAATCCAGTAGAAAGTTTGACTTTGTAAAGGGTGTTACGCTGTTGCCTTGTTGTACGTAACAAAGCAACAGCGCAACATTGTAACTCTAATTCTTATTTGTCAAAAATTTACTTTTTAACGTGAGTTTTGGATAAGGATCGGTCAAATATGAGTAATCAGAGCGGTTTCAAAATCATGTTGCCCCATTTTTTGAACATAAGCTGGAATACAAGGAGTCTTATCCAAAAAAGTATAAGCAATTAG
>Ga0208544_10003278_pt1 | contig 10207 bp, 5 predicted proteins | sample DEB08_DNA_9_FD_184526 | JGI IMG/M metagenome (GOLD analysis project Ga0208544, IMG submission 184526) | Aqueous microbial communities from the Delaware River and Bay under freshwater to marine salinity gradient to study organic matter... | ecosystem: Environmental > Aquatic > Marine > Coastal ...
TTAAATGCAGCCTTTGAGCTGGCGTCTGACTGGCCACAGCTTTTGGCAGAGGCGCAACAGCTTGCTCAGAGTTTTTCACTGGGCGGGCACGGGCGGCGGCGCGCCGGGCCGGGGGATGTCTTTTGGCAGTTCCGCCCGGCACAGGCAGGCGATGCTTTGCGCGCGATTGACTGGCGGCGGTCTGCGCGCGCAGATGAGCAATTTGTGCGCGAAAATGAATGGCAGGCGGCGCAAGCGGTGCAGTTTTGGATTGATAATTCCGCTGCGATGCAATTTTCCAGTCAGGGAGAGAGTAAGCAGCATCGGGCGGCGATGATCGCTCTGGCGCTTGCTATTCTCCTCAACCAGGCCGGTGAGCGCATAGGCACCAGCGATGGCGGATTGCCGCCGCAAACGGGCCGGGCGCAGATTTCTGCTTTGGCACAGGCTTTGGCGCGCCAAGCGTCGCATGATTTTGGTGCACCACAAATTGAGGGTCTGACGGCGAACAGTTTGGCGGTGTTTGCTTCTGATTTTTTCGGGGACTTTGCCGCGCTGCGCGACATGGTGACACGGGCCGCAGGTCAGCACGTGAGAGGTGTATTGCTGATGGTCTTGGATCCTCAGGAGCTTCACTTTCCTTTTCAAGGCCGCACCCTTTTTGAAAGCATGGCCGGCAGTTTGCGCCATGAAAGTCAAAAGGCGGATGATCTTCGGCAGCCTTATTTTGAGGCTTTGAAAGAGCGCAAGGCGCAGGTGGCAAATTTGGCGCAGAGTTTGGGCTGGCAATTTTTCATGCACAGTACAGATCAACCCGCAACCGGCGCCCTATTGGATCTTTATCACGCTTTGGAATACCGCCGATGACGTTCTTTTCCATGATTGGTTTTACCGCGCCTTGGTTGCTTGTGGGGCTTTTTGCTTTGCCGCTGTTGTGGATCTTGCTGCGGGCTGTGCCACCCGCTCCGATCCGACGGGTTTTTCCTGGCGTGGCCCTGCTTTTGGGGTTGAACGATGAGACCGTGCAAGCGGACAGGACCCCGTGGTGGCTTTTGCTGTTGCGGGCCTTGGTGATGGCCTGTTTGATTATTGGTCTGGCCGGTCCGATTGTGAACCCGGCGCCTAAGGGGCAAAATTTGTCAAAGCTGCTTGTGGTCCTGGAGGGCAGCTGGGCAGATGCCAGCGATTGGGAGGCGCAGCAACTTGCGGCTCTGGAGGTGGTGCAACAGTCGGGCAACCAAGGGCGCCCCGTGGCATTTTTGCAGCTCACGGCGCCACAAAAAGATCTGGTGTTTTCTGCAGCCTCCGAAGCCGCCCGCGCTATTAAGGCCGCTGAGCCGAACGCCTGGTTGCCGAAGCGCAACTGGCAAGGCCAGTTTGACTCTTTGGGGGATTTTGACACGCATTGGTTGGCCTCACCGCTCGATTGGCCTGGCCGAGACCGATTGGTCCGCGATTTACTGCGCCACGGATCCGTCGAGGTCGCCATGAGCCGCAGCAGCCCCGTAGGTCTCTTGCCGGTGCGGGCTGCGGCACAGGGGATTGAGATTTCGGCAGTGCGGATGACAGCCGGACAGGCACAGGGGGTTGTGGTTGATATCTTGGGGTTGGACCCCTCTGGCGTGGAGCGCCGATTGCAAAGTGCAGAGATGGGCTTTTCTGCGCAGGATTTGCGTGCAACCACCACAGTGGATTTGCCACTGGAGATGCGCAACCGAATTTCGCGGCTTGTGGTGGTCGGGCATAAATCAGCAGCGGCGGTGCGATTAACAGATGATCGCATTCAACGCCCAGAAATTGCTATTCTCACGGGGGAGACCTCTGACCGCGAAGGCCTGATCCTTTTTGCACCAGATCACTATCTGACCCAGGCGCTATCGCCCGTTGCGGATTTGATTGATGGGACATTGGATGATGTGCTCTTGGCCAACCCGGATGCGATTATTCTAGCCGATGTCGCCAAGGTTGCCTCAAAAGAGGCCCTGGCCGATTGGGTGGCGGAGGGGGGCACCTTGCTGCGCTTTGCGGGGCCGCGTTTGGCAGCGGCACAATTTGAGGCGCAAACGCGTGATCCGCTTTTGCCGGTGAAGCTGCGGGCGGGTGGGCGCACGGTCGGTGGGGCTATGTCTTGGGGCGCGCCGAAAACTTTGCAGAGCTTTGAGATTGATACGCCATTTTATGGCTTGCCGGTTCCCGATGAGGTCACCGTTACCGCACAGGTTTTGGCGGAACCTGGACCGGATTTGGCATCCCATGTGATCGCGCGCCTGAGCGATGGCACCCCCTTGGTGACCCGCAGACAGCTTGGGCAAGGGCAGGTCGTTCTGTTTCATGTGACCGCCAATACAGAATGGTCAAACCTGCCGATTTCAGGGCTCTTTGTATCCATGTTAGAGCGTCTGTCTGTCATCGGAAGTGCTGCGAATTTCGAACCGGAGTCTTTAGCCGGCAGTACATGGCAATTGGTACAGCAGATGGATGGTGCCGGGGAGTTGAGGCGGGTGGGTGATCGTGCCGGGATTGCGGGCGCTGAATTGGCACAGGCAGCGATTTCCGCGCAGACTCCCGCGGGCCTCTACCAAGGGCAAGACCGCCGTTGGGCGCGCAATATCCTTTCTGAAGATAGCCAATTAACCCCTGCGCGCTGGCCGGGTGAGGTGCGGCTGTTAGGGCAAGATCAAGTGCGCTCGCATCGTCTGGGCGCTTGGTTTTTGGCGCTGGCTTTGTGTTTGCTGACCGCAGATGTTGTGGCCTCGCTTTGGCTTTCGGGCCGGCTGCGGGGTGGCGTCTTGGCGGCTGTTAGGGCAAGATCAAGCGCGCTCGCATCGTCTGGGCGCTTGGTTTTTGGCGCTGGCTTTGTGTTTGCTGACCGCAGATGTTGTGGCCTCGCTTTGGCTTTCGGGCCGGCTGCGGGGTGGCGTCTTGGCGGCTGTTACAGGAGCCCTCCTGACAAGCATTTCCCCTGAGAACGCATTGGCGCAAATGTCGCAGGACCGCGCCATAGCCGCCAGTCGCGCAGTGGTTTTGGCCTATGTTGAAACCCAGGATGCGCGGCAGGATGAGATTTCCCGCGCCGGTTTGCTTGGGCTGTCACAGGCGCTTTTTCAACGCACCTCTATTGAACCCGCCCCGCCAATGGGGCTGTCTTTGGCCCGTGATGAATTGTCGTTCTTCCCCTTTCTCTACTGGCCGATCACCTTGGGGCAACAGGCTTTGTCCTCTGAGGAGCTGAGCAAATTGAATCGCTACCTCAAAGGCGGCGGGATGATCCTATTCGACACAAGGGATGGTGACATTGCGCGGGTTGGCCAGACGACCAAGGAAGGCCGTGTATTGCAACAACTGGCCTCTGGGCTGAACCTGCCGCCCTTGGCGCCGATCGCGCCGGATCATGTGCTGACGCGCAGTTTTTATCTGCTGCAAGATTTCCCAGGCCGGTATCCGCGTGGGGGAATTTGGGTGGAAGCCCCACAAAATTCCGGCGTGCAGGTGGAAGGCATGCCCTTTCGCAATCTCAATGACGGGGTCACCCCGGTCGTGATTGGCGGCAATGATTGGGCGGCGGCTTGGGCCGTGGATGAGGCCGGGGAGCCTCTCCTGCCCGTGGGGCGCGGCATGGCTGGAGAGCGGCAGCGGGAGATTGCCCTGCGGTTTGGAGTCAACCTGATCATGCATGTTTTGACCGGCAACTATAAATCCGATCAGGTGCATGTCCCTGAACTTCTCAAGAGGTTGGGCGAATGAGGCTTGATGCATTGCTTTTTGATCCGCTTCTGCCGCTCTGGCTTATGGTGGCTTTGGCGCTGGCTGTGCTGGGGGCTTTGGCCCTGGCGGCGTTTCGGCGGCTCGCGGGCTGGCCCTATCGCGGCTTTGCTGTGATCTGTGTCTTTTTGGCTCTGCTCAATCCCTCACTGAAAACCGAAGAACGCCAAGCGGAAGCGGATATTGTCCTCGTGGTTGTCGACCGCTCGTCCAGTCAGAGGCTGTCGGACCGGGAGGCGCAAACAGAGGCGGCCTTGGCTCATGTCACGGCACAGCTTGCGGATCGGCCGGGAACCGAGATGCGGCTGGTGGAGGTGGCGGATGCAGCTGGGCCGGGTGGTTCGGAAGTTATGACCGCTTTGGTGCAGGCCCTGTCTGAAACCGCGCGGGATCGTATTGCCGGTGCGATTGTGATCTCAGACGGGCAGATTCACGATACGGAGTTTGCCCCAAACTTGCCTGCGCCTCTACATCTGTTGCTTACGGGACGATCGCGCGATTGGGATCGTCGACTGTTGGTCAAAAATGCACCGGGTTTTGCGATTTTGGGCGAGCCGATCACTCTAACACTTTTGGTCGAGGATCAAGGGGCCGCGCCACAAGCGGCTTTGGCAGATATCATACTGTCGGTGGATGGGGGGCCAGAGCAGCGGTATCAAATTCCAGTGAACCGTGAGGTTGAGGTCGATGTGTCTCTGGGTCACGGCGGCATGAATATTTTGCAGTTTTCGACACCTGATATGAGCGGTGAGTTGACCGATCGCAACAATGCTGCGGTTGTGCAGATCAATGCCCTGCGTGACCGGCTTCGCGTTTTGCTGGTCTCGGGGGTGCCGCATCCGGGCGAGCGCACATGGCGCAATCTTTTAAAGTCAGACAGCAATGTCGATTTGGTGCATTTCACAATTTTGCGCCCACCGGAAAAGCAAGATGGCGTGCCGGTGACGGAATTGTCTTTGATTGCCTTTCCCACCCGCGAATTGTTTCTCGAAAAAATTGGCGAGTTCGATCTGATTGTCTTTGATCGTTATAAGCGCCGAGGATTGCTACCAGCAGAGTATTTCGAGTCAATCGCCAATTACGTCCGCCAAGGCGGGGCGGTTTTGGTGGCGGCTGGACCGGATTATGCGGGGGTCAATAGTCTTTATCGCTCGCCTCTTGGGGCAATTCTGCCGGGCCGGCCGACCTCACGGGTCTTTGAAGAACCGATCTTGCCGCAGGTGACAGAGTTTGGCCTGAAACATCCGGTCAGTGAAAGCTTGGAGAGTTTGGCACCAGACACCGGATGGGGCCGATGGTTGCGGCAGATTGAGGTCGAGGCAACCTCGGGTCAGGTGCTGATGACAGGGCGCGGGGACTCCCCTTTGCTGGTTGTGGACCGTGTGGGCAAGGGGCGGGTTGCGCTTTTGACCTCGGATCATGCTTGGCTTTGGGATCGTGGCTATGAAGGGGGTGGACCCCAGGCGGAATTGCTGCGCCGCGTGGCGCATTGGTCGATGAAAGAGCCTGATCTGGAGGAGGAGGCGCTATTGGCAGAGCCAAGCGAGAGTGGGCTACAGGTCACGCGTCGCAGCTTGACCGAAGGCCCGCTTGCGCCGCTTGAGGTGGTAACGCCAAACGGCGAGCGGTTTACCGTAGCTTTGCAACCTATGGCGCCCGGTCGGTATAGGGCTGAAATAGTCAGTGAGGATCTCGGGCTTTATCGTTTGAGCTCAGGGGATTTGCAGATCGTGGCTGCGCTGGGGCCGGCAGCACCGCGGGAGTTTGTACAGACCATCGCCACCGATCGGGTGATGGCGCCCATTTTGGCCAAAACCAATGGGGGAGCTTTGGCTGTATCTGAGGGTCTGCCAAAATTTCGCAATGTGCGCAGTGGCCGGCCGGCCCATGGGCGCGGGTGGATCGGGCTTGTCTCGCGCGAGGCCTATGTGGTGCAGGGCGTCGAGATTGGGCAGTTCTTACCCGCTTGGGTCTACCTCATTTTTGCCGCTCTTGGTCTTTTGATCGGTTGGTTGCGCGAAGGGCGCTGGGATAAATGATGTGTCGGTCTCCATTATCCCGGTTTTCAAAACTGCGCTGGCCTGTGAGGAAAACTCACGGTTCCAGAGCATATAAAGCGTAATCACAAAGGCCGCCAGCATAACCGGGGCGCCAGCCAGCCAGGCCAGAGATGCAAGCGCGAAATACATGGCGCGCAACCCGCGGTTGAAGCTCAAGGCAGCGCGGATATTGATCTCACCGGCCATAATAGCGCGCGGGATCGCTTGGGGATGATCTGGATCATTCGGCACGGCTGCCATTAAGACGGCGCAATAGCCAAACAGGCGACTGGACCATACAAATTTCAAAAAGGCATGCACCAAAAACAGAGCGGCAAAGGCCAATTTGAATTGCAATTTGAGCGCAGTGGCCTCCTGCGATTGGGTGACGGCATGGGTAAATTCAAGCAGGCGATCTGGCGTGCCCATGATTGCCAAAAGCCCGCCAATGGAAATCAAAGCTGTGGATCCAAAAAAGGCAGTGCTTTGGCGCAGAGAGGCCAGTGTTTGAGAATCAAAAATACGGGGATCGCGGTCTACGAAATTGAGCATCCAAGCGCGCCGATAATAGGACATCAGGGCGGTGACTGAAGCGCGTGACTTGGGAGGGTTTTCGATCACATGGCCGATCAGAAAGGCGGCGAGAAGGCCAAATCCGACGACAAAAAGATCAAAAGTGGTGAGTTGGGAGAGGATTACATCAAATATCATGCCTTCAGTGTAGTAGAGGATTTGCCCTTGCGATCCCCCAAAATTGGTTATAATTATTTACCAATTGGAGGGTTAAACATGGAAATGCCACAACCAAATTCGAAAATCCTGTCTAAAAAGGCGAAAATTGCGGCGGCGTTGCGCGCTGTTTTGCCCTATGATGCGGTGATTGATGACCCTTCTGAAACGCGGGCCTATGAATGTGACGCGCTCACCGCATATCGCTGCCCGCCGATGATCGCAGTCTTGCCCGCAACCACGCAGGAAGTCTCAGACATTTTGAAGATTTGCCACCGCGAAGGCGTGCCGGTCGTGCCACGGGGGTCGGGCACATCTTTGGCGGGCGGTGCGCTGCCAACGGCAGATTGCGTCATCCTGGGCGTGGCAAAGATGAATAAAGTTTTAGAAACAGACTACGAGAACCGCCTGATCCGGGTGCAAAGTGGCCGGACCAACCTCAGCGTGTCTGGCGCTGTGGAGGAAGAAGATTTCTTTTATGCCCCCGATCCTTCCAGCCAATTGGCCTGCGCCATTGCCGGCAATATCGCGATGAACTCCGGCGGGGCGCATTGTTTGAAATATGGGGTGACCACCAATAATCTGATGGGCGTGACCATGGTGATGATGGATGGTGAGATTGTTGAGATCGGCGGTGGCTACCTTGATGCCTCTGGGCTCGATATTCTGGGGGTGATCTGCGGGTCAGAGGGCCAGCTGGGCGTGGTCACAGAGGCCACCTTGCGGATTTTGCCCAAACCCGAGGGCGCGCGTCCGGTGATGATCGCTTTTGACAGCAATGAAGTGGCAGGTGCCTGTGTGGCGGACATTATCAAAGCCGGTGTTTTGCCTGTCGCAATTGAATTCATGGACCGTCCAATTATTGAAATTTGTGAGAATTTCGCCAAGGCGGGATATCCAGACTGTGAAGCGCTGTTGATTGTCGAGGTCGAGGGATCAGAGGCCGAAATTCAAGATCAACTGGATCGCATCAGTGCGATTGCGCAACAACACAATCCGGTCGAACTGCGTCAAAGCCAATCTGCCGCGGAAAGTGCTGCGATTTGGTTGGGCCGAAAATCCGCCTTTGGCGCGGTGGGCCAAGTTGCAGACTATATGTGTTTGGATGGAACCATTCCTGTTTCTGCCTTGCCAGAAGTTCTGCGGCGGATCAAAGAGCTGTCGGATCATTATGGCCTGCGTGTGGGCAATGTGTTTCATGCGGGCGATGGCAACATGCACCCGCTGATCATGTTTGATGCCAACAAAGAGGGCGATCTTGAGCTCTGTGAAGCGATGGGGGCGGATGTGTTGCGGCTCTGTGTTGAGGTGGGCGGCTGTTTGACCGGTGAGCACGGTGTGGGCATTGAAAAACGCGATTTGATGGAAGACCAATACAGTGCAGAAGATCTGGAGATCCAAATGGCGGTCAAAGATGTGTTTGATCCGGCCTGGCTTCTCAACCCCTCCAAAGTCTTCCCCCTGTCGGTTTCCCAATCGCGGCGGGCGTCATGAGCGAAATACTCTATCCTGAAGATGAGGCGGCCCTTGCCGCTGCGCTCCGTGAGGCCAGGGGTCCTTTGCAGATCATGGGCGGCGGGACACGCCAAATTGGCCGTATTGCGCCGGCGCAAGCCCTGAGTACGCGTCGCGTGCAGGGGATCACTCTTTATGAACCCGGCGCCATGACCCTGGTGGCCAAAACTGGGACAGCTATTGAAGACATTGAGGCCGTTCTGGCGGCGGAAAAGCAGCGACTTGCCTTTGAGCCGATGGATCACCGCGCGATCTTGGGCACATCGGGTCAGCCAACCCTTGGCGGGGTGATCGCCGCCAATGTCTCGGGTCCGCGCCGCATTCAAGTGGGCGCCGCGCGTGATTTTGCGCTGGGCGTGACCTTTGTGGATGGGACGGGGCAAGTGCTGAGCAACGGTGGCCGGGTGATGAAGAATGTCACCGGCTATGATCTTGTGAAATTGATGTCCGGCTCTTGGGGCACGCTTGGGGTGCTCACTGAGGTGGCGTTGAAGGTTCTGCCTGTCAGCGAGACCCAGGCCACTTTGAAAATTCACGTCACCACCTGGGCAGATGCGGTCGGCTGCATGTCCGCGGCGCTGGGCACGCCGTTTGATGTCAGTGGCGCTGCAACCGTGCAGGCGGAAGACGGCGGCTTTGACTGTTTGATCCGGGTTGAGGGGTTTGAGACCTCGGTTCAATACCGCGCGTCCGAATTGACGCAACGCCTTGCGAAATTTGGTGCGGTTGATGTGGTTGATGATCCTTGGGCTGAGGTGAAAGACCTAAGGTCTTGGGCAGCCCTCGACACAGTGTGGCGTATTTCAGTGCGTCCTACAGACAGTTTGAGGGTCATTGATCTGATGCAAGACCTGCAGAAAGAACCCGGATTTCACTGTCAATTGGATTGGGGCGGGGGATTGATCTGGCTTGGGCTGGAGGCGGCACAGATTGCAAATGCACAGGCCGGCCTAGCATTGCATCAGGCCTTGCAGACACATGTGGCGCAGCTGAGTGGTCATGCGACTTTGGTGAAATCGGGTCTTTTGCGTGATCAAGAGCTGTGTCACTTCCAGCCGCTCGGACGCGCAATTGAGCATGTTTCTCAAACCCTGCGCGAAAAATTTGATCCGCGTGGCATCTTAAACCCGGGACGGATGAGCTGATGCAAACACATTTTACCGAAACGCAGCTGTTGGACCCGCAAATCAAACGCACCAATGATATTCTGCGCAGCTGTATCCATTGTGGCTTTTGCACGGCGACTTGTCCCACTTATCAAGTGCTGGGTGATGAGTTGGACAGCCCACGCGGCCGAATTTATCTTATTAAGGATATGCTGGAAAATCAGCGGACGCCGGATGAAAAGACGGTTAAACATATAGATCGCTGCCTGTCGTGTTTGGCCTGTATGACAACATGCCCCTCGGGTGTGAATTATATGCATCTGGTAGATCATGCGCGGGCCTATATTGAGCAAACCTATAAGCGCAGCTGGTCGGATCGTGTTTTGCGGTGGGTTCTGGCGCGAATTTTGCCCTATCCCAACCGCTTTCGACTGGCCCTGTTGGGTGCAAAAATCGCCCGACCCTTTCGCCACTTGGTGCCCGATCCTCGGCTGAAAGCGATGCTCGACATGGCGCCAAAGCAAATTCCCGCGCCCAGCCCCAATGATGACGCGCAAATTTTTCCGGCGCAGGGCCAGTTGAAATTGCGTGTGGCGCTTATGACAGGCTGTGCGCAGCGTGCATTGAACACGGATATCAATGACGCAACCATTCGGCTTTTGACTCGGCACGGTGCGGAAGTGGTTGTGCTCAAGCAGGGCTGTTGCGGCGCCTTAACCCATCATATGGGCAAGGTGGACGAAAGCCACCGAACAGCGGCGGTGAATATCGAAGCCTTTGCCGCCGAAGACGCCGCGCGCGGATTGGATGCAGTGGTGATTAACACCTCTGGTTGCGGCACCACCGTGAAAGATTACGGCCATATGTTTGAGGGCGACCCTTTGGAGGGCAAGGCCGCGCGTGTGGCGCAATTGGCGCGCGATGTGAGCGAAGTTTTGATGGAGCTGGACCTGCCAAAACTGCCAGATCAAGGCCTGAGAGTTGCCTATCATGCGGCTTGCTCTTTGCAACATGGTCAACAGATCAAGACCTTTCCGAAAGACCTTCTGCGCCGCGTGGGCTATAAGGTCTTGGAGC
>Ga0208544_10003280_pt1 | contig 10205 bp, 17 predicted proteins | sample DEB08_DNA_9_FD_184526 | JGI IMG/M metagenome (GOLD analysis project Ga0208544, IMG submission 184526) | Aqueous microbial communities from the Delaware River and Bay under freshwater to marine salinity gradient to study organic matter... | ecosystem: Environmental > Aquatic > Marine > Coastal ...
CCCCAAAAACCCCAAAACCCCAAAACCCCAAAACCCCGTGTACGGGGGCGTGATAAATTTTGAAATGGGCCTTTTTGATTTAAATAGAATAGAAGGAAGGTTCAATGAGTCTGCTTTTAGTAAATGTGAATAAATTTCTCTAACTGTCGATCATATGTCTTTCTCTCTCCCCCTCGACAACCCCTAGAGCCTCTCTATGTCTTAATTTGTCACTTCCTGGCCATGAAGTCTCCAATCGGGTATCTGCAGATCGGGCACAGCTACGCGCTCCTGTTCCTCTGCACCAACTTCTTAAGACACTCGTGATGGAAAACGTGATCACAGGGAGTTCTGAATGGCTTTGAGGTGAACTAGACCATGCAGACTGTGCAAGTGTCCACGCTCGCCATCTTTTATTTGATCCCATCTGAGAGCTCGACTGTCCATACACCAGCATTTTTGGGCTTCATCTGCTCCCCGTCTTCCTCAACATCGTCCCAGTCGTTAAACTTGGGCATGGCTTCGTACATGCCAGGTTGGAAGTTGTTCATGTCGGGGACCACCATCAAAGTTCCAGAAACATCCTCGAGTACCTCCTCAATCACAGGAAACAACTCATGGATTTCGTGCCACTCTGGGAGAAACTATTCGTAGCGCGTTTAGACTGGGTCGTCTTCGTAGTCTGGCTCATCGTCTTCGTAGTAGTCTTCCTCACTGAAATCAGGTTATCTAATCTGCTCTTTCTGCTTCACTTGATACCTAGGCTTAGGCTTAGTATCGGGCTCGAACTCCTAGCTCCTGACTTCATCCTCCTCAATATCATCAGACTCAGAAGATACCCGCAAATCCGACCTTGACGCATCGGATTGTTGTTCTTCAACCCATCGCTTGGTTGCAGCTTTCAACTTTTCTACGTATTAAACTGGTTAGGAGGAGTACGCACCCTGTGAATATTGCTTTTGGTAGTGTGGCTGCAGCAAAGGAGGCTTCGAGTAGGGCTTTGCCTGGGGTTGACTACTTTGCGGAGTCGCCGTTATCGGAGACACTTTGTATGGCGAATAGCGAGGAGCCTTTTCTTTTGGTTGCACAATGGGCGCCACGTTTGGAGTAGAGCGCGACGCTATAGATTAATACATCAGCTAGGGGGCTTTCTAGGGCTACTGTGGGGCTTTGGTAGGCTACATCACTTGTGGAGTTTTCTGTGGTGGATTTTGGGCCTTGATTATGAGCTTTGTAGGAGGTTAAGTTTGTGACTGCATCTGCTAAAAGTCGCCCCCTGTTTGCTTGGGGAGCGGCTTCTATTCAGTTACAGTAACAACCTCAACATCCTCATCGCTGTCTTCTCCAGGTCCTTCTCCATCGCTGGACTCCTCGCTCTCTTCGGCTTGACCAGCCTTGCAAAGTTTTACGTGTTTACTGAGCCCTTTCCTGGATCTGATCTTTTACGAGCAAAATTTACATTCAAACTCCTTGCTTTCATTTTATTTCTGAGGAGGTTTTGGTTTGTCACTCTCTTTCTTCGCCTCTTGAGCCGCCAGTAGTGACGAATCTATCTCTTCTTCGATCTGGTTTAACATGTCCTGCGAGTCCTTGTGCTTCTTCTAGACGTAGGAGTCCAAGATTTTGGGCATGTCTATCCAGAAGATGGGGTTCATGAACTCCTTGTAGTCTTTGTCTTTCTTGTACTGACGCTTAAGATAATACTAGTTCGATGGCTTGTCGTGCAGAAAAAGATGGCGCATCGGCATGTACGAGTTAAGCTTCCTAAGAAGTGTTTCACACTGAGGAGCTCTAAGTAAATTGTTACCGGGGTGGCCTTGATGCCTCATCAGTTCGACCTTCTAGTGAGTTCCACTAAACGTTAGACCACAGTGGGTGCATATCGAGTGCAGTTCATTCCACTAACTGTCCGATTAACCAAAAGTTCGCAGTTACGTGTCAAAATCGGTGCCTAGTCCACAGAATTGCGCAAAGTAAATGGTGTTCTTGGTCCAGAGTTCCTTCACGCCCGTTTAATCAGTGTGGCTCATCCGGAAGTGGAAGGCTGGCATCTCTCTCAAAATCGTGTCAAGCTTCTTCAACTCGGCCTAAATCTCCCAGTTAAAAGGCCTGTGATTGCTGCCGAACCACACCGGCTTCCAAATTGTGGTTCCCTGGCTCACTGAGAAGTTATCGAACTTATGCGTGTAGATCAACTTGTCCGGGTCTCCTGTCAGCGTAGTCTGCACCTAGCGGACCTTACACTTACTCTTGTGCTTAGCAAACGAAGTTTTGCTTGCGTACTTGGTGTTACAGAAACTACAGATGCGAGACTTCTCTTCAGGTTGGTCGGTGCGCTTGCCGACGTTAGGAATTGTATCTTGCACAGGTGCCGCTGGCTGCTACGTGTTCTGCCCGTAGAGTATAGTGTTAAGATGGTCTTGCAAGTTAGTAGCTATGGTTTCGATGGACACTTTCTAGTACTGCACGGTTTGGCCGTTGGGGTGGATCTCGGTGCGAACTTCCCCCGGCTGCGCCACAATGTTCGTGTTGCCAATCTATAGTTTCTGAATCAGCTGCGAGCTGCCTCGGCATTCCGGCTTGTGGATTGTCGCGAGCGTGGCGGTGCCTGAGGTCTTCGCTTGCACTTGCACTTGAGCCTGCCCTTGTACTTTGACTCCTGGAAGCAGCTCGATGCTTGTCGGAATTAGAGTATTTGATCCGTTTTTTTAAACCATTGCTTGGGGAAAGCTCTTTAACTCAAATCGATAGTCGACCATAATAATGCAATAGAATTTGCGTTTAATTTTCTTTAAATAATTATACACCATATGCTTCATTTTAAATTGAATAATTAAGTTCTTTTCCACGACGAGGCTTCCCTTCCCTTCCGTTAGTTTGTTATAATTATCACATTAACTAAAGATGAGTAGAGCGTCTTCTAGCGCGGCAAAACAAAGCAAGCAATCCAAGCTGACTTTTGGTGCCCCGCCCAAAAACCAACCTAAACTAACGGACATGTTTTCCAAACCTGCAACCAAGCAACAAAACTCCCAAACCGGCACCAAAACTCCTCCAAGCAAAGCTGTCGACCCTGAAAACAAGCCAGCAAGTTTGTCTCAGGTGAGCCAGAAAAGCCAAAAGTCTCAGAAAAGTCCGGTAAAGGCTTAGAGTCCCGCAAAAATGGCATCGAAAAAGAGAACTTTCAACGAGGTAACAGCAAGTCAAGGTGAATAAGAAGATGATGAAATTGTTGGTCTAGGGTCCAAAAGAGGAAAACGTCTGAAGAGAAACATTGAAGATGACAAGGACGAGGAAGCGCCAGCCAAAAACTCGCCATCCAAGACAGGCATGGCCTCCAAGAAGTAAGCGCAAGTAGTAGAAGAAGTAAAAACGTAAGGAAAATCTGACCAGTAAGAAGTGAACAGGCTGGTCAGTTTTCAGAAGCGCGAAGTCAGCACTAAGCCCTAGAAGGAGAGAGACAGCGTGAGGAAGCCAAGCTCTCCCGACTTTGACCCCGTTGAAGACGCACCCCATCACATGGGACAGCCAATGCCGTTTTGGTTTGTCGCACAGGCATTGATCGAGATCGAGGAGTGTTCAGGCAAGAACAGTCAAACCTACGTCAAAGAGATCATCGCAAATGTGTTCAGAGCGGCAATTGCCGTCAATGCTGAAGAATTGCCCGCACTCTTCTACTTCTTTATTGTCAAGTTGGCGCCAGAATACGAAGCACTTGAAACAGGCGTCGGCCATGAGCTAGTCCTCAAATCTGTGGCGAAGGCATGCGGCAAGTCTCCCAAACAGATCAGGGAGCAATTCCACAAGGAGGGTGACTTGGGCGTTGTTGTCGCTGTTGGAAAAAAGAGTCAAAACACAATTGGCAACTTTTTTGGCGCGGTCACGAAAGTCAAGAAGACTCAGGGGCTTACCTTCAGTCACGTGTTCAATTCGTTTACAAAGATCGCTAATATGTCCGGAAACAGTTCAATGCAGGAAAGAGAGAACACAATCGTGCGAATGTTACAGGACGGCGACAAAGACGAAGCCAAGTACATTGTGCGCTGGTTGCAGAAGAATCTGAAGACGGGTGCAGCCGAGAAGACTATCATATCGGCGCTGGCAAGAGCTGTCTGCTACACTCCCCCAGACAAGGTTGGCGTCAAAAAGTAGCAGCTTAACACGAAGAAGGTCATCGGTGAAGAAGCCTTCGCCGAGATGTGTGCCAACGCAGAGTTCGCAATCAAGGAAGCTGCTTGCGAATTCCCTAACTACGGTGCAATCGTCGATCGACTCCTCGAAGTTGGCCCCGATGCCGAGAAGCTGAGAGAGGCTTGTTACATGAGAGTGGGAACGCCACTGAAACCTATGCTCGCTAAGCCTACTAAGGGCGTCTAAATCGTGCTCAAGAGATTTGAAAACATTGACTTCACCTGCGAGTATAAGTATGACGGCTTTAGAGGCCAGGTTCACTTCTGGCGCATGCCTGGCTCCTAACTGCCCCAAGTTAAGATTTTCTCTCGCAATCTGGAGAACTTGACGCCGGCATACCCCGACGTGGTCGAGTTTCTGCAGAACTTCGTGCCAAAAGACATCAAGAACTTCATTTTGGACACAGAGCTTGTGGCGTTTGACCCTAAAGCGAACAAAATCTTGCCTTTCTAGCTTCTCACGCAGCGCAGTCGCAAGAATGTGAAGAAGGAAGACCTCGAAACGCAGGTCTGTCTCTATGCCTTCGACTTACTCTTCGTCAACGATCAGAGCATGCTCAAGAAAAACTTCATTGACAGGAGAACAACTCTGCACAAGTCGTTCAAGAAAGAGCACGGCCACTTCCATTTTGCAGAGTACCAGGATGCGGAGAGTTTTGAGGAGATTGAAGCGTTTTTGGGTGACAGTATCAAGGATTGCTGCGAGGGACTTATGGTGAAGACACTGAGTACCAATGCGACTTACGAACCTGCAAAGCGTTCGTTCAACTGGCTCAAACTTAAGAAAGACTACTTGGATACTCAAATGGGCGACTCGCTGGATCTAGTCGTCGTAGGTGCGGACCATGGTGTTGGCAAGCGCAAAGGCTTCTTCGGATCCTTTTTGTTGGCTTGCTACAATGAAGATCTCGAGTGTTTGCAGACTGTGTGCAAAGTGGGAACAGGATTCTCTGATGAAGCCCTTGAGACAATCCACAACCAGTTGAAAGACTTCGTGGTCGAGAAGGCACCTTCCGGGCTCAAGTTCAAGGATAAGAATGTGGACGTGTGGGTCGAGCCGAGACTTGTCTGGGAAATAAAAGCGGCTGACCTTTCTCTGAGCCCCATTTACCAAGCCGCGGTGGGCGAAGTCGAAGCCGACAAAGGAATTGCTCTTCGATTCCCGCGCTTTATCAGAGCTAGGGAAGACAAGAACGTAGACGAAGCGACTAACCATGAGCAAATTGTGGACTTCTACAAAAGCTAAGCAGCGGTCAACGTCGACTTCGGCGCCAACGACGACTTTGACTTTTGACACTTCAACTGCACTTAACACTTATGACTATAAAGCATAAATATAAATTAGTACAAAACAATTAAATCTTCACAGACTCTCTCAGTCCTTCTTCGGTCCCTGTTTGATTAAATCATTATTATGGGAAAGCCAAAGTGGTGCACATTTTGGCTTACATCGACCAAAAACGCCATCTCTTGGCTCCCAGTCATTTGAATGTACAGACCGTTCCCCTTGAAACTAAAGGGGGAGCTCCATAGTCTGCGGTTTCCTGATCAGTCTTCTCCTATGTAGTGATTCTCCTTCACTGTTTAATTTCTGGCATGGTCAAGCGAGTCTGCTGACCAGTGCTTTCCGCCTCCTGTTCGATCTGCTCAAATGCTTTTCTTGGAACATGCTCCGACTCATCCTCGAGTTTATTGAATGGACTTCCCAGCGTGGTATTCATCTGGTCAATCTAGTTCCTTCCAGTTTCAAGACCAAATTTGCCCTTGTGCGCTGTAGGGAATGCCTCTTGGGTTTAATTCATTTTCATTGAGTGGTTTCGCACAGATCTGTGTCCTGCGTGGCTCTATACGCTCTTGTTTTTGTCTATAGCACTGTGTTTGTTACTTGGCTTCTTAGTCTTCTCTTTGCAAATGGTCGAGATAGATTCATTAAAGTCTTTCCAGAAGGGCTCAACAGTCGTGCTTCTCTTATGCTTGTCGTACACTTCCTACTTCTTCCGCATGATGTTGTCCTCGTCGTCCTGCTGCGTTACGAACTTCTACTTGTTGATGCTTTTGAACATTCGGTCTGCAGGCTGCTGCGTACTGCCACCAGTCTTGGATATTTGTTGCATCTAGGTTGTGTTGGCTTGCGTGGCCCACTGTTAGGAGGTGTCTTGGGCGAAGGCGTAGTTTGTGCTTGCGCCCGCGAAGGTGTTCGCATCGCTCGGCTGCTAGATTGAGTCTTTAGCTTTGTGAATACTGTTCTGCTGCATCGTAATCGAGTTTCCTCCAGAGATGCTTGTGTATTGGCCCTTCGCCGAGAAGAGCGAATTGTTCACATCTTTATTATTGCCGCCGTCTGACATTATCGATAGTTCATGGTGAGAAGTCGACAGCTTCGAAGGTTCTGTTTCTTGGAAGTCGCTGCGAGGTATCTTGTCTTTTTCGAGGCGCATCTTGGCAATCAACTCTTTCACAGTTGGCTTCTACTGGTCCTTTCGCCACAACTCAAGAATGCGTTCGTCTCTCTTGCGCGCTGCGTTCTGTCGCAGCCGCACTGTCGTTTCTCGTGGGTTGTGACTTTCTAGGGAGTTTCGCAAGAAATGAAGTCGCTTTATAATTCTAAGTTCCATGGACTTGTTAGGGTCACTGACCACGCTTTTCTCGTCGACGTCCCCATGGGTGTGCTGTTGGGCTGATGGCGCTTTGAGCCTTGGCAAGTGCTCATCATTGGTGAACTTGGACATCGCTGTCGGGTGAGCTGCCGCTTTGTCGAGACTTGTGACTTGTACTTGCTCCAGGGAATAGATGAGCTTTTTCATAAGATCTCTGATGTACTCGTACTCCTTGATCCGCATCTCTTCTTCTTCCTACAGACGTGACTCCACTGAGAAAAGTCGGGCATCGTTGACGGTGGCAGGTTCGATGAGCACCCTGGACCAATCTGCGTACTTGTTCTCCAGCACATGTGTTCTGATCCGATTCTCTTCCAAGTCTTGCTCGTAGCCGTGGAAGAAGTCCGTGCAGACTTGCTTGATGTGCTTGACACTCGAGCTGAATTTGATGTGGCTGTTCTATGTCTGCAGTTTGATCTCGTCGATATTCTCTTCCATGAAGCTTTTCACCTGATCAAATTGGTCACTGAATTTGTCAACAATTTCCTTTTCTTGCCTCTTCATGGCATCTGTTGCGAGAGTGCGCACCTCACGGATGTCATTGTTGAGCACGGTGGTCATTTCTCCGAAGAATTTGTCAGAGTTGGAGATCTGTTCGGAGAGGTCTTCGCGGGTGGTTCTGACGCTCCCAAATATTTCAGTTCTGAAGTGCTGCACCTCTTCTTTGAACTTTTGATGTTGAGTTGCGAGCATGTCAGCCTGGTTTCTGGTGCCTGTCTGGGCGAGTTAGAGCTATTTGATAAGGTCTCGCTGCATAACCGTCGTCTTCTTAAGTTCTTCAATCTCTTCCCTAATCTTTTCATTGACCACGTTTTGGTCTCTGACGATGTCCATGTTCATAATAGCGGAGGCCTTTTCCACATTGTCAATTTTCTTGTTCAGCTTTGTGTCCTCTTCCTCATGCACCGTCAGCTTCGAAAATATCTGTTCAATAAACTTGTCGGAATGGTCGACCCTTTTTGAAAGAGTTGACCGTTTTCCATGCTCTTCGAACAACTTGACAAAAGCGTTAAGTGAAAGCAGCCTCGGCGTATGAATAGCTAACGACATCTACTCATGACGCTCTTTGGCTTGCTTTGGACGCAGCTCTGGCAACTTCTTGCCCTCCGCCTCCATGTCGATCAACGAGCCAACGAAGGTGGTGTACTGGTGTAAGACACTCTCTTCTTCAGTGAAACTCTTTTTGACGCTGACTGATCTGGAATAATAAAGACTGCGGCAAAACTCTTCGAACTCTTTGCGGAGGTACTTGCCATAATCATCGCACTCCTTGATGTACCGCATCATCGTCTCCTTCTGGTCATTAACTTTGCTCGCGTACTTTTCCAGTCTTTAATTCACGTCCTAGAACACAAAAAACGCCGATTAGGGATGAAAGAAGGTTGTCTTACTTCGAACTTGCCAGTGGTATCGATTCGCAGACTTTCAACAGTTTCCAACGCTTTCAAGTGTTTGACATGGTCCGTGATACCTTCAATGTACTTGCTCAAGTGGATGACGAAGCGAGGAACAACGGGTGGGATGTTGTCCCAATCGTGCGTCATGTAGTTCACTTTCTCAAAAGTAAGCGCATCTTTCAGAGGCTCTACTTCGAGAGCGTGCACAAATTGTTCTTGACTCTACCACTGGTGTAGACCCTTTTGCATGGCGTTACCGACGACCTGGAGGGAAGGGTCACTTTATGTAACGTTATCGTTGCTCATTTGAGACATTATTGAAATAAAAAATAGATTAATTTGGTCTCTAATTTATGTGTAAAAAATAGAGATTGAAAGTAAATTAAATGTCGTCACGTCGCCTCTTTCCCGCAGACTAAACTAAACTATTGCTAGACTCAGAAAATAGTGCAGCACTTCTTGGTTGGGTCTTCGATTATACTGTTTTCTTCTGCGAGTTAGAGTGAGCTCGTCCGCGGTGGCCTCTCAACTGCCCGATCGTGAAGCAGTCGAGCCACATTCTCCATCATTTCTTCGATTCCAACGCCAGTTTTGCAACTAGTCTCAGCAAAGAGATCCATTTCCATTGAGTCAGCCAGGAGTTTTCCGTGCTCGGACTAGACAGCAATTTGGTCTTCCATATCTATTTTGTTGCCGCAGAGGCAAAGTACACAGTCTGAAGGGACGTCCTCTTTCAAATCGTCGATCCACTATTTTGACTTCACAATGCTCTGCTTACTCGTCACATCGTAGACTACAATGGCACCCCTGGCTCCCTTGAAGTAGGTCTTCGTCATTGTTCTAAAGCGATCGTTTCCAGCCGTGTCCCAGAACTGCAGTCGCACCATCTGTTGAGAGCCGTCTGCGTCCTCGTACTCAACTATTTTACTCGCAAAGTGAGCGTTCATCGTTCCTTTCGTGAACGGATCGAAGCTCCCTTTCTGCACCCGTGCGAAGATCGAACTTTTGCCCACACACACCTCGCCAATAATTATGATCTTGAATGTCTCCGCGGTGGCAGCTAATGCGCTCATTCCGCTGAGGTTTGAGCTGCTACGCTGTTTCTCTTGCAAAGACACCATTTAAATTCTTATATCTTATAAATTTTAGCAAAATTAGTTAGAATTAAGACTACTGAAACAGCAATTAACACAACTTCCAAATCCTTACGCAGGCCACGCAACTTCTTTTCATATCGGCTTCTCCGCTCAGCAACAACCTTTCTTTTTCTTTTCGGACTCTCTTCCTTCCGCAGGGCGGCTCTTTAATTTAAACGTGTCACGAACACGCTCGGGCTAATAGTAGATATTAGTGAGACAGAAAGGTGGGAAACACTTACGAATTAGTCTTTCATTTCGTAGCATTTGGAGGCCATCTTGTGGAATAAAGCGTCGACACCCTCTTTCGTCTTCGTGGATACTTCCTGACAAATTGGAATTTAATGCTTTCTCGCGAAAACTTGGCCTTCTTGCATCGATACAGCATGGGAGCCGGCCATATCCATTTTGTTTCCCACGAGGCCGATCACTACTTCTGAGGGGGCAAACTCCTTGAGTTCTTTGACCCAGACTTCAGCCTGCTCCAGCGATTTGCTGTTAGTGACATCGTAGACAACGAGGGCTGCATGGGTATCTCTGAGGTACATGCGATTGAGCATGACGTACCTTTCATTTCCCGGCACGTCCTGCACAAGCATCTGCACGGTGTGGTCAGAAGCCTGCAGTGACACGTCATGCCACGCCTCGTCCATCTGCTCAGTCATTTTGTACTTCTCCTAGAAATTGTCACGTTTGAAGCGATTCAGGAGGTTGGTCTTGCCGACCTTCTCTCCTCCTACAAGGACAATTTTAAACGAAGACATATTTATTATTTATATTTATTCACAACAATCCAACATTTACTCTCCCGGGGTTTTGGGGTTTTGGGGTTTTGGGGTTTTGGGG
>Ga0208544_10003283_pt1 | contig 10200 bp, 8 predicted proteins | sample DEB08_DNA_9_FD_184526 | JGI IMG/M metagenome (GOLD analysis project Ga0208544, IMG submission 184526) | Aqueous microbial communities from the Delaware River and Bay under freshwater to marine salinity gradient to study organic matter... | ecosystem: Environmental > Aquatic > Marine > Coastal ...
GGACGGGGCGATGCCCCTAAAAAATCCAAAAGAGCGTAGCTCTGACTCTGTCTGTAGAAACGAAATTCCCAAAATTCCCTATAAGGAGCGTAGCTTCGTCACCATCTTTTACCATTTGCCCATCTGTGTCGGTACCGTAGATTCTGAAAATTTAGCAAATCAAATTATAGATTACAAAATAAAAAAAAACGGCACGTTTCCAAAAGGAGCGTGCCGTTTTGATTAATACCCTTACTTAGTCTTATAATAATGAAATAATTTTATTTTTTGTCTCCTATTTTGAATTTGATATTGAAATTGAGTTTTTTTAGTAATAATAGCATCAATAGCATTAGCAATTTGAAAAAAGGGGCTACCCAGCAGATTATAGTCCTCACTGATCGCAGTCATTCCAATTCTTACCCTGGAACGTTCAATTAAAATCTACAATTTGTGTGGTAACCCCGTAAAACTAAACCAAGTAGTTGCTAGCAACCACTTTAAAACGAACGATCCATTATCGATGGGTAAATGGATTCTTCTAAGATATGGGATTTATTGACACCTAGAAGCGCAATGATTTTTGGGCTTCTAGCCTGAAAATAATAAGGTAGGTTATAATACGGATAGGTAAATAATAAAGAAGAATTGCTTTAGAAAGTAGCAATAATTAATAGCATAATTTTAAAGATGCTATGTTTTTTTAAAAAAAGTACGATGGAAATTTGAAAAACGATGAAAATGGAGGGGGAATTGGTTGCTTAATAGATAACAAAATTGATACCAAAAGATATTATTGCTAGAGATTAAGCGTTTTTTACCATAAACATGGTAGAAGTAAGCTATTAAATACAATGGAAACTATAACTGAAACATACCCTTATGTAGTGACAAAAATTACGCCAATTTTATAAGAGACCCACCAAAGTGTTACTTTTTCCGCATCTAACGTTAAGGTTGTTAATAATTGTTAAAATGTCCGTAAAAAGATAAAAAGCATCATTATTAACGTTAAATTGGTGTTTTTAATGATGTGTCTCTAGGTTATTTTTTAGATACACATTTCTCATCAACTGTTTATAACCTTCAAACCAACACCCGTTATGTCGATACAAAAAATTGTGCTGCCAATTATACTACTTGCAGTTGCCTTAGGAGGCTATTATTTCTATTCTAATCAAAGCACACCAGAACAACAAACTGATGTCAAAACAACCATCAAAAAAGCAGAATTTATCCTTAAAGTAGATGCTACCGGAGAATTGAAAGCAAAACGCTCCGTTCAAATTAAAGCACCTTCGAGTATGCGTGCAGAGCGAATCCACCAAACGACGATTCAAGACATGGTTGCTGAAGGGACAGTCGTGAGTGCGGGAGATTATGTCGCAACACTTGACCGAACGGAGATTTCTAATAAAATGGGGGATGCGCAAACGGAGATAGATAAAATCCTTACGCAATTAGCCCAAGCAAAAATAGATACAGCTATTACATTAAGGGGGCTACGAGATGAATTGATTAATTTGGGATTTGCTAAGAATGAAAAATTATTAGAGTTAGAACAAAATAAATACGAGCCACAAGCAGTCATTCAGCAAAAACAAATAGATCTAGAACGAAATCAAAGAGATTTTCGGCAAGCAGAAGCAAAATATGAGCTAGAGAAAGAGAAAGCGGTGGCTAAAATTGCCGAGATTAATGCGGATTTAAAACAGAATAAAACCAAGCTGGAAAGATTGGTTAAATTAGCGGGTGAATTTACCATTAGTGCGCCTAAAGACGGTATGATTATTTATGCTAAAACATGGCAAGGCAAGGTGGCTGCTGGGTCGCAGGTTTCTTCTTGGAATCCTGTTGTGGCAGAATTACCTGATTTATCAGAAATGATGTCCAAGACTTATGTCAATGAAGTAGATGTTAGTAATGTAGAAAAAGGGCAAGATGTAACTATACAAATTGATGCTTTTCCTGATGAAACTTATACAGGTAGAGTCATTAGCGTAGCTAATATTGGAGAAGAATTAAGAGAATATGATGCTAAAGTTTTTGAAGTAAATATTGAAATGTTAGGCGTAGATTCTATTCTTCGACCTGCTATGACAACGAGCAATGAAATTGTTACGGATATTTTACAAGATGTTATTGCCATTCCACTAGAAGCATTATATAGCGACTCTTTGCCTTATGTTTTCAAAGAACAAGCTGGTCGAATCTTAAAACAAGAAGTCATCACAGGTTCTTCTAATAATGATCAGGTCATTATTGATTTTGGCTTGCAAGAAAATGATAATATCTATTTATCTATGCCAGATAATTCAAAAGACATGGCATTCCAACCATTAGACCCTGCCATTAAAAAGAAAATTCGCTTAGAACAAGAAGCTAGAGAAAAAGCTCGATTAGCAAGGATGGAAGAAAAACGAAAATTGATTAAAGATACAGACCTCCCTAAATCATCTGGAGGGGGAGGAAATGTAATTTTCTTTAACTGATGCGAGTTAAGAGTTGCCAGTTGCCAGTTGTCTGTTTGACAGGTAACTCGTAACTGGCAGCTCAAACTCAATTCGTTTTTAATTAATTGGAGCGAAAGGTTAAGGGAATAGCTTAGGCAACCCGCAACTCGCAACTCGCAACTCGTCAACCGAATGCAAAGAGTACTTTTCAATTTTTATCTAGCCTTAGAAGGCGTTATGGCCAATCAATTAAGAGCCATGTTGACTGCCTTAGGAATTATTTTTGGTGTGGGAGCGGTAATCGCCATGTTGGCAATAGGAACAGGTGCCAAACAATCTATTTTGGACCAAATGAAACTGATAGGAACGAATAATATAGTTATTAAGAGTGTCATTTCTTCTGATGAAGAAGGAGGTGGGAGTAATCAAGGACAAGGTAAAAAAGATAAAAAACCTTGGTCTCCAGGATTAACCATTAAAGATGTGAATGCGATTTCTAAAGCAGTACCTACCATTGAAGAAATTAGCCCTGAAATTATTTTACCGCTAAACATTGTCCGAGACGGCAAACATCAGAAAGGACGCTGTATTGGGGTGACCAATACTTTTTTTGAATTGAATAATTTACAAATAGCGAGAGGTAGATCTTTTCATTTTGTCCATGAACAAGAAGGTAAACCCGTTTGCATTATTGGTAAAACAATAGAAAAAAAGTTTTTTAGTGATGGAAGTGCGCTTGGTAAAAAAATCAAATGTGGGAATGTTTGGTTAACCGTTATTGGTATTTTAGAAAAGCGAATTGCGACGAAAGAAAGTTTAGCTAACTTGGGCATTAGAGATTATAATGCAGATATTTATGTGCCAGTAACGACGACTTTGTTACGGTTGAAAAATCGAGCATTGGTTAGTCAAAATGACCTTAAAGAAAATAACTGGGATGATGCAAGTGATGCGGCTCAGAATTACCACCAATTAGATAGAGTAGTAGTGCGGGTAAAAGATTCTAAAAAATTACAAGCGACAGCAGATATAATAGCTCGATTATTAAAAAGAAAACACGGTGGCACAATTGATTTTGAAATAGAAGTGCCTGAATTATTACTCCAACAACAACAGAAAACCCAAGAGACTTTCAATTTTGTGTTAGCGGTTATTGCAGGTATTTCTCTATTGGTCGGTGGTATCGGTATTATGAATATTATGTTGGCTTCTGTTTTAGAAAGAATCAAAGAAATTGGGGTGCGGCGCTCTTTAGGGGCGAATCAAAGAGACATTGTTTTACAATTTCTTTTTGAAGCTATTTTTATTAGTTTAATTGGTGGCATCTTAGGGATTGTCTTAGGCGTAATTGCTGCAAAATCTATCGCCTCTTATGCGGATATTCCGACTATTGTCTCGAATTGGTCGATTTTTTTATCCTTTGGTGTGGCGGCTAGTGTAGGTTTAGTTTTTGGGTTATTACCTGCCCAAAAAGCAGCAGCCCTAGACCCAATTAAGGCCTTGCGTTCCGATTAGCTACAGGATGACAAGATGGTGCAAGATTTACAAGATTGCCCTCATTACCTCATCAACTTATTACCCTTAAACCTTTACACCCTTTTACCTTTAAACCTCTACACCTCTAAAACATGTACACCCGATTTTTATATATTTCCCTTTTATTATTAAGCACTACGCTACTAAATGCACAAACAAAAACACTCCAACTTTCTTTGTCAGAAGTGGTGACTTTAGCACAGAGTGATGCACCTGATGTATTGATTGCTAACACTAGATTGAATAATAGCTATTGGCGCTATAAATCCTTTTTAGCGGATTATAAACCACAAATAAATTTAGATGCTCAGTTGCCTAATTTGAATCGGTCAATTGCTTCTATTACACTACCAGATGGTACAGACGCTTTTATCAATCGTTCTTTAATGTCTTCTAGTATAGGGCTGCAACTAAGTCAACAGATTACTTCTACTGGAGGAACCGTATTCGCTTCTACTAATTTAGAACGAATTGATATTTTTAAAACGGATAATAATCCAAGTAAGCAATCATATCTGTCTGCTCCTATTTCAATTGGTTTTATCCAACCTTTATTCGCTTATAATCAATTAAAATGGAATAAAAAGATAGAACCTTTGCGTTATTCTGAACGGACAAAAGAATATGCAGAAGAAATGGAAAGTGTTGCTTTTGAAGCAGCGAATTTGTTTTTTGATGTGTTAATTGCCCAGTTAAATTTAGCAGCGGCAGAACAAGATAAAATTAATGCAGATACCCTTTTTGCAATTTCTAAAGGTCGTTTTCGAGTGGGTAAAATAGCTGAAACAGAACTACTACAAATTGAATTGCAATCTCTGAATGCCGATGCAAATGTAGCGCAGGCAGGCTTGAATGTAACGACTAATACGGAGCGATTGCGTAACCATTTAGGTATTAAGGAAGCAGTTATTTTTGAATTAGAAGCGCCCGCCGATATTCCAACCTTTTTAATAGATGCTGAAAAGGCCTTAAAGTTTGCTCGAATGAATCGAAGTAATTCAGTTAATTTTGATAGACGCTTATTACAAGCGGAAGGAGAAGTAGAACAAGCGGATAGAGAACGATTCAACATTAGTTTATTCGGTCGATTCGGATTGACGCAGACGGCTAATAATTTTGGCGATGCTTTTAGTAATTTATTAGACCAAGAGGTGGTTAGATTAGGCATTAATATGCCCATAGCCGATTGGGGAAAGACCCAAGCTAACAAAGAAATTGCCGCTTCTAATTTGGAACTCACTAAAGTGTCTATAGAACAAGAACGAGTCAATTTTGAAAGAGATATTTTGATACGAGTCCAGCAGTTTGATTTAGTGAGAAATCAAGTAAAATTAGCGAAACGAGCGTATGAAGCGGGCATCAAAAGAGAAGACATTACCCGAAAACGTTATTTAATTGCCAAAATTGGGATTACGGAGTTAAATATTGCTATTTCTGAAAAGGAACAAGCTCGACGTAATTATGTAAGTGCTTTGCAAAATTTTTGGTTGGCTTATTATGAGTTGCGGACGTTGACTTTGTATGATTTTGCGGACGATCGGTCTTTGGTGAAAGTGCCTGAGGGGTTTTAATCCCTATTACTGGATAGCTTCCTTGTGGTGCGAACTTTACTTCGTTTGTGTACTAGAACTATAGTTCGCACCACATTCCTGTTATCCAGTAATTTTATTTTCCAATAACAGGGATTTTTTCCTAATCAAAATATACCACATCAATGTTGTTTAACCTATCATGGCATGATTAATACCCTTCATAGATAATACCATATCTTGCTATTATTTTTCTTTGATTTTATCTAGTATTTTTTAATTGGTATGCTATTTTAGTTTAATAAATTGATAAACAAATATTTATAGTTTATAATAAATATTAATGTTAATTTTTTTGGAACTGTTTTATCTTTGCCAAGTATTTATACCCAACAATTAAACAACGCTAGGAATTCCAATTCATTAGCGAAATCACAAAAACTAGTACCGCATCTTGCGGAACTTTTACACTATCAAATTATTTAACCAAAAACCATTACCTCTATGATTACTTAACTATTCTTTTAACTACTTGCCCTAGATTATTTATTTACTAAACACGTTTTAGGTTATGCAAAACCATAACCGTGGCTTTGCTATGCCTAAAATAACCAAAACCCTCTCTACTATGAATTTTTTAGACCAATTGGAACGCCTAAAAAGGATACACCAATTAATCAAAATGAAGGCAACTGGCACACCTCAACAATTAGCAGACAGATTAGCCTTATCCGAAAGTAGAATTTATCAACTCATTCGATTAATGAAAGAATTAGATGCGCCCGTCTATTTTGATCGAGAACGCAATAGTTATTGCTATGAATATGACTACCAGTTTTCTATTGGTTTTGAATAATTTTTGTTGACTGCAATTTTATTGTAGTGGGATGATTTAAGTTGCGATTGAAAATATTTTTTAACTCGTTAAAACAAAAATTATGAAGAAGTTATCGTTGTTCCTTTTTTTAGGATTATTTTTTGCCGTTACGTCTTGTGATAAATCAGCAAAGACAGAAGATTTAGGAGAATCAGTAAATCAAACCGAAACTCAGAACATTGTTGTATCTGAAACTCAAAATACAGTGTTAATACTACCTGGTATGACTTCTGTAGATGTACGCTTACCTGATGGTCGAACGATTCAAATGGATGTTCCTATTGAACTACAGTTAAAGGAAGATGGTACACCTAAAGCAGATAGACCTGCCTCTTCTAGAGCGGGTGATTGCAATAATGTGATTAGTATATACCCTTCTGCTAATTCTGGTACGGTGGCTAATCTTTCATCAGATGGATCAAAGGTTCATTTTGCTGGACAATCTCGAATTGCACCATTGAACGAAAATACTACAAGTAACGATATTTACTTATTTTCAGGTGGCAATGCTGGTTATACATTTGAAGCAGAGAATTCGTCATTTACCAACAGTGTTTTCTTAATTATTGGTAGTTGGGATTGTTCTGGAGGAAAATTCGATTTTGTAAACCTATCTTTTCAAGGCGATTATAGTGGAGCAGACATGGGGAGTATATCCATTTGTAAGGAAAAATGTGGGTATAATTAGACAACATTTATCGTTAGAGGTTTAGGTAATAGGATAAAAATATTCCAATTAGTAAACAAACAAAATCAACTCAATTCATCTTTCCAAAAGCCTTGCTTAATGAATTTACGAGTTGGTTTTGTTTTCTGAAAGAATATAGCGTTTTTATTGAACCATTAATTTTATCATATCCTGTTTGCCACCACTAACTAGGCGTAAATAATAAGCACCTTTCGAAAGTCCAGCCAAATTAAACTTGTGGGTATGAGTACCAGTAGTTTGCGGTTCATTTAGTAATTTTTTGACAGATTGACCACTCATAGTCAATAGCTCTATTTCAACCTTGTCCATCTTTTTCAATTGATAAGTTAAGGTGAATGCATCGGAGACTGGGTTGGGAAATAATTGATGGATGGCATTATTGGATTGTTCTGTAGTTGACGTACTGACCTCTGTTTCCAATTCCATTATATAAAGAGAACCAATACGTTGCTCTTTTTCATCAAAAGCTTCTACAAATAGAAGTTTATAATCTTTTTCGGCCGAAATTGCATAAAGAAATGCAGAAGATTTAAAACCTTCTAAATACAAAGTTCCATTATCCATAAAGGTTTTATCGAGGCTACCGTTTTCATTATACCTCACTAATAAGGCTTGGCTATATTCCAAATTTAAGCCAATTATTTCGGAAGTTCCTAATAGTAAAATTTTGCCGTCGGGTTTAACAATTGAAGTATTTAAAATCTCATGTCTACGATTAAGAGCAGAAACCCCTTTGTTGTGTTCTGCAATTCCCTTATCAGCAAAAGTAGTATCTAAAACGCCATTTTCTAAAAATCTTACTATAAAAAAAGTGCGGTTGTACCCTGTAACTAATATTTTATCTTCTATTAAGTGAATATTACGAATTTCTGGATTATTCATCTTAGGAATCAAAGCTTTTCCTTTTTCTCCAAAAGAAGTATCTATAGTGCCATCTAGATTATATAACCTTAGATGTGCCTCGTAATTTCCGCTTTCTACAAGTAATAACTTACCATCTTTTCGTTGGGTGGCAGCCCTAAATACTCGAATAATATCTTTATTGTATTCGCCCCTATGAGGAAGTCTTAATTGAAAGGTGGTGTCTATCTCTCCTAGGCTTGTTAGACGTATAGCTAAATAATCCTCTTCTCCTTTACTTCTATTCTTTAAATCCCCTATTAATAATATTTTTTTATCTTTTAATAGTAATATATCGTACAATGTATATAATTCTTCAAGTTCATTGGTTCGACTCAAATGAAGCTGCTGTCCATCCTTATCATAAACTAAATATATTAACTTTAATTGGAATCCGTCAAAACGGAGTTTAGCAATAACTATTAAATGCTCTTCAGTCAAAAAAATACCACGGACTGCTAATATAGAATCCCCAAAAGATAATAACCCGTTTTTGCCAAAAGATTCATCTAATTCACCTGATTTGTCATATCTTTTAATTTTCTGGTATTTACCTATAATTATATGCGTATCCGTTTCGATAATATTACGCTTTAATCTAGATAAATGAGCAGCTGCAAAATAATTTCCAATAATATCATCGTCCACTAACTTTTGCGCAGTTAGTGTACTAAAGAGAAAGAGGCATAAGAGAAAAGGTAATACTTTTAAGGTTTTCATTATTTATTATTTTAGTAGAGAAAGAAAAGGGGGAGACAATAATTGGAAGGGAAGAGGGCAATTCTAATTGCATTTAAGGGCATCAATAATTATGCCAACAAATTGTTAGAAAAAAATTATCAACAGCTCCAACTTATTCAGGTATTGGGAAATATTTCAATATTTGGTAAAATGATTTTATCTTCACTACATCAACTTTGTTTAACATATCATGGCATGATTGCTGTTTTATGTGATTTATATATTGCTACTACTTTTTATTAATTCCCTCCTTCTTTTTTAGCTTTACATATAACCAAAAAATCACCAACATGCCAATCAACCGTTTGATTACACTTCCCTTATGCCTCTTCTCATTTATAAATCTCTTATTTACACAACCTTTTGAAGTTGACGCAACCTTTGGAAACAATGGAGAAATAATGCTCTTTGAAATTACTGATTCTAGTAGATTTATAGGAGGAATGACTCTTCAAAAAGATGATAAAATAATACTAAAAGGAAATGAAAAACCTCAAATATTTAGAACGAATCAAGATGGTTTTCTAGATAATACCTTTGGCGAAAACGGGAGAGTTCTCAAAAACATTAGCAATGATATTATTTTCAGCAAGATTGTCACTCAACCTGATGAACATATTATTATTCTAGGCAAAATACTAAATGAAGGTATAGGTATAGATGAAACTATGTTAATTCGGATAAATGGAGTTGGAGAATTAGATAAAAATTTTGGAAAGAATGGTATGCTATTAATAAAAGAACTAATACAAGAATCCGTGGTTCGTAATTTATTGGTTCAAAGCGATGGGAAAATAGTTATGTCAATGGTTAGAAGAATTTCGGAACTGGATGTACCTACCCCTATTTCTGAACGTATTCTTATTAGAATAAATCTTGATGGAAGTTTGGATAAAGAATTTGGTGTAGAGGGAATAACAGTTTTAGATATAAATACAAATTCACCAATTTTAACACAACAAAAAGATGGAAAAATTCTAACTGCATACCTATCAGAAAATAGAAATCGAAATACTGATTTTCAGATGGTACGTTATGACGAAACAGGAAATATTGATAGTACTTTTGGTAAGGAAGGAACGTTGGTTATTAATTTTAATCTGGGAACTATTTTCCCCAATTCTCTTGATGTATTAAATAATGGACAAATTCTTTTTGTAGGTACTGCAAAAAACCGAATTAAGGATGACATCGCATTGGTTCGTATTACAAATAACGGATATTTAGATACAACATTTGGAGATAAAGGAATCGTACTGACTAACTTAAAAGGTGGTGACAACGTTGTATTTCAATCAAATGACCGAATTTATGACGTTTTACATAAACCAGATGGTCGTATTTTAGTAAGGCAAAGAGAAAAAAATAATTAGCCAAATCAACTAAAATCTTCCAAGTTGTGTAATTTTGAGAAATGAAAATAACAAAAGAGAATTTTATAAACTTATTGCCAAGTTTAAAAATAGCGAGTGAAAA
>Ga0208544_10003284_pt1 | contig 10200 bp, 8 predicted proteins | sample DEB08_DNA_9_FD_184526 | JGI IMG/M metagenome (GOLD analysis project Ga0208544, IMG submission 184526) | Aqueous microbial communities from the Delaware River and Bay under freshwater to marine salinity gradient to study organic matter... | ecosystem: Environmental > Aquatic > Marine > Coastal ...
CCCCAAAACCCCAAAACCCCGTGCCAAGATACACTCGTGGATTTCTAAAACATAATTAATTGATTAAAGAAGATCAAGCGGAGATAGCCGATGCTTTAAAAAGCTTGATTGTCTTTTCAATACCACCTTGCTCGTAAGTGAAGAAAGCGGTGGCAATGAGGGCGGAGTAGACGAGGAAGGAGGCGAAGGCAGAGTGCCAAAGCTTAGGCACCAACATCCACGTCAACTTCTTGTACTCTTCCCAGCCTTCTTTCTTGGACAGTTCGTAGTCCTTGCCGATCATCCTGGATCCAAAGATGGCGACCCACACGAAGATGTAGTAGAACCAGATTTCAGGTACCTGCGCGATGACGTTGAAGGAGGCGTAGATCAAGATCTCGCCGAAGTAGTTCATGTTGCGCGTATACTGATTGTACCCGTCGACAAGTAGACCCCGCCACACCTTGAGCACGAAGAATTTCTAGACATCCGTGCTCATCATGAGTACGAGTCCAAACGAGAACATCATCGAGGCGAGGCAACAGCGCTCGGGTGACGGGTTCTGAGCCGCTTCACTGTAGCGAGAGTTGACACAGACGCCGGCGATGAGGTAGGGGCCAAGCACGGTGGACCAATTTAGAAGCACGGAGAAGATGGTTTGCTTCTCTTCGAAACTGGGATCAGGATGCGAAAAGTGTTTAAACATCCACATCAAACCGTACTGTCCATGCAGCGCCATGTACATCCAGGATCCAAGCGACCAGTTGTCAAAGTAAATCATCTGTAAGATCAAGAAAAAGGGCATGCCTCCCTTCTGCAGATTCACTGAGTACTTGAAGGGGATGATGTGGCCACCGAAGAAGGTGAACAAGTCGCTGGTCAAGTAGTACCAAAGCGCGAGGTAGTTCTCAAGCCACGGCTTCTTCTTGAAGTGTTTGTTGGTCACTGGCTTTCCAGGCATCTTTAAACAAAGAGTGTTAGTTGTGTAATTGATTATTAATTAGATTTTAAATTTAAGATAAGCAATTCATGGGAGCTTGTATGACTCTTAGCCAGAAGGTTAAGATGAACGTAAGTGATGATAAGTACCCCCTGACGATTTAAACGTTGATTTGTTGTGTTTAGAAACCGATTTCAGCGAATCGAGGCGTAGTTTCCAAAGAGCAATCGCTGCTGCTTGACCTATGGAACGAGAAGCACATCGTCATATTGAAAGCACGGTTTCAAGCAGCTATTGCTTAGAGTAAGAAGACAACCCTCGACTATCAAACCTTTCTGAAGGTGTTCGACCACCGGGGCACCAAGGAGAAGAGTCTCGAGAGCAACAACAATTCGGCGGAGGGAATCCCCAGGCTGCAAGACTTTGGACAGAACGTGTGCAGGTAGGCCTTCCGGCTGTTTGATCGAAATCGGCTCGGCCAGGTCGACTTCAAAGAATTCTGTTGTGCACTTTCGATTATCTGTCTCGGAGGCTGCAATGAAAAAGTAAGATTTGTGTTCGATCTCTTTGACACTGATCGAGATGGAGTCCTCTCAAAGAAAGAGTAGACACAGTTGCTGAACGTTGCGGCAGCTGCGACAATACCTCGAGCTCATGGGGAAACTACCCGCACCAGATGGATCGAACACCAGCTGAAGCACTTGGCTGAGACATCAGCATCTAACAATCCGTCGGAATGCTTCATCGACTTCTACATATTCAAACGATGGGCGCTGTCAAATTTAAATGTCTACGCGCTGCTCGAGGTGTTCGAATTGGTTCATAGTCCGGCCAAGGAGCACGAGATCATTTACGGTATCTTGGAGAAGTACTCGCGCAAGCATGGCGACACAATGTATGCGTTGTCGTTCAGGTGGTGGGACAGCTGGAGAGAACATACTGAGAACCATTAGAGCACTCTGGAGAAGGATGCATACCTGGAATAAGTTCGTCAGTCGGTTGTCCTGGACCCCAAAATGCCATCTGAATTGAAGCAGCATCTGCTGAACATGTGCGGGGAAGAGGAACAGTAGGAGCAGGAAGAAGACATTAATGCGGTGTTTACAAAAGGCCAGTGGGTCAACTTTAATAATCAGGTTGGCGACAAAGACAAGAAGAATGATGTGTAAGGAAACCTCGAGCTTGACATGTCGATCTCGATGCAGCAACAGCTTAACTTGTCGCATGTGAATCAAACTAAAGGGCTCTTCGGCAAAATGACATCTCTAGCTGACAACGAACTTCACAAGAGCAGCTACCAGTCCTTCGTCGAAAAGGATATTAAATTTGCAACTAGACCTTAGAGTAATTACCAGAAGAACCAAAGTATCCTGAAAACAGACTCACTCGTTCACGACCACAAAGAGGGAGAGGTAGAGCCGCTGTTGCAGGATCACTCGAACCCGTACTCCTCGCGTGACATGAGGTTTGGGAACACGGACGAGTTGGGCTAAAACGAAATGATTATCAGCGACAAGGTGTCACATTAGTAAAATCCATAGCTTGCAACCATGTTCAGAATGAAAAACAGTTCCACTGAGAAGCGAGGAGTAGTCAAGGAAGAAGACATCGAGGACTCGAACTTTCACAGCCGGGCACAGAATAACGCCTCCTCGATGAGCGTCAACTAGGAAGACTCCCTCAGTGAAATGCCTCGAAAGTTCAACACAATGAAGCCGAGCTTGTACGTGCCGAGCATCTCCGCGCAGACTAACCAAATAAAGTAGTCGAAGATGATTAATGAGGTAAGGATCTTGTAGAAGAGGCCAGATCGATCACCGATCATGACTTTTAGTACGAAGAGGGATCTTGTTGAGAGGTCTGATGCCCTCAACCAGGTGAGTTAGTCGCCAGCGACAATTCGATTGTCCGCTGCACACAACAACATCTAGAAAGTACTTGCTTAGAGTCAGATGCTTGGCCATTAGTACAAATCATATCGTGGCACCTAGGTGCAGAAAGAACGATTTTCGTCCAACATGGGACCATTCATTTCCACTCCGAAGATCACTGGAGGCGTTTCAATGAATCCTGACTAGATGTAAAACGATCTTATCTTGCAGACGGAGACAGCTGTCGATGAAAAGCTGTACGGTCCCGATGGCGGATTCCACAGGAAGCGCAACACAACGTTTATGACGGCAGGAAGACCGGCGTTGGGACACAATACTTCGACAAACAAGGCACTGGTAGAGAGTGGACGGAAAAAGACAAGAGGATTGAAGTCGTTGAAAACTGGAGGGACTTCTGCAAGTCAGTAGGAGTTGTACCCTCGAAAAGATAACACGAGCAACGTGGCGGTGAACTTGAAAAAGGAAGAGATGAGCTCGCTGGTTGAGCCCGACTCCTAGAGCGTTTACTCCGACATGGCAGTCGACAACATGACCGAGTACCGCACCAACGGAATCCTAGCCAACAACATGGCACAGTCACAGGTGCAGAGTCAACTGGGCAATCCCACTCCAAGAAACTTGGCAACGAACATAATGAAGGAATCGAGCACCAACATTTTTAATCTTGCTGCCAACTCAGGTGAGCGTCCTCCCAGCATCGACAACACCGACATCGAGGGCGAGCACCCAGGGCAACTGCACCCAAACCTGATCATGTATCGCGACTTTGTCATGCTTCCGGAGCTAGCTTGGCGTATTTTGCAGAGCTGGTACGGTGGAGGCCCCGAGTACCCCCGCAAGGTGATCATTCACAACTCGATTCCGTCCATCGAGCTATACCCTCCTCGTATCACGTGTGTGCTGTCGGACCACGAAGGTAAACCAATATCAGATTCCTAGCGTAGTCTGTTTGTTTCTCTGTCGATGAAGCTCAGCGAAGTCCATCTTAAGATCTGCGAATCGTTCAACTACATCTCGACTCGAGACACTCGTCTCTGGTTCAAAGGCGGCCAAACCCATCCAGGCGCCGTGCCGTAAAATGAAAGAGACGCACAGCAAAATGAGTGGAATTTGATCGGAAATAGCAGCGATTCCCCCGAAATGATGGAGAAGTCACTCGAAGACTTTATCGTCAAAGATGGTGACCTCTTCATGGTCGAAGTCAAGTTCTACGGCAACTAATGGCCTCTGGAAGTGCAGCGAAATGGCGAGAAAGTCGGTGCTAAGTATTAGAGCAGAGATTGGCGCAACTTCGAGATCGGGGACAAAGTTGATCTGTACGACAATGGCATCTGGAAGATTGGGCGGGTGATCAAGATTATGAGGGACAGTCTCAAGGTGCACATCGTGAACGAACATTGGAAAAACGATGTTATTATCAGGAAAGATTCAAAACTACTTGAGCGCTTCGGAAAGCACACGCTGGCTCTTCACTTCAAGCTAGACGAGTCGAACGTGTGGCATGGACAAGTCTTCGGCCTTGTGAACATTGGCAACACTTGTTACATCAATGCTGTCTTGTAGCAGCTCTTGCACACCCCGCTTTTCAAAGACTTCTTCTTCACCGAGTCCTTCGACGCCTACATCTAAGAAAGAAATGAAGCGAAGAAGAAAGCTCTTGCTCTTCAAAAATAGTAGAAAAGCGATTAGAACTAGGTCGAGAAGGTTGAGTCAGCGGACAACTTGACTGAAGCGTTTTCGTAGATCGTGAAATAGCGGGGACGCAAAATGCCGTTCTAGCCTACTCTGTTCAAGAAAGTGGTGAACGAAGAGTTGCCTCTGTTCTATGGAAATCAGCAGCAAGACGCCGCAGAGTTTATCAACTTCATGCTCGACAAGATGAACGAAGACCTGGACCGAGTTGAGCGCATCGATGAAAGTCAAAAGTAGATTGCGCCGCCACCAGCACCAGCATCTGCCACTCAGGAGAAAGAAAACGAAGCGACGATCTCTGTTGTAGATAAAAGTGAGCCTATCCAAGATGAGGCGCCCCCTACGTAAGCTCCAGCACCTGAGGTGTAGTCAAGTGGCGAAGGGAAGCCAGCCGCTGAGCCAGGCAGTAATACGCCAAATGAGATCAACGAAGACGGTGGCACTGGTGGCAGTCAGCTGTAACAGCCAGTGAAGAATCAAAACAATGAAGACCCCATGGTACCACCTCCCCGAACAACGGAGCATAGTCCACAACAAACTGAAAATGACCACCTCGTGATCGAAAGTTCAAGAAGTTAATACGAGTAAAGAGGCGGAATCAAGAACTTGTTGCCCGGGTTTGAGCTGCTCGAGTAGAAGCAAAAGTTGGAGGACGAGAAGAAGTAGAAGAAAGTTTTGTAGAACTAGGCGATTCAAGAAACGAAGCAGAGTATTTACAATTAGTTCTTCCAGCCGACTTCCGCTGCCCATTCATCGCCAATGAAACAATAAAAAGAAGTCACAAGTAATCCGAATATGCTCAATCTTTAGGCACTGGGTGCGGCTATAGGCGTCCAAAAAGACACAGACCGGAAAGACTCAGTCACAAACCCAGTGTTGGTCGGCGGCACAAACACTTTTCCAGGCAGCGAGATCAAGGAAAGTCAAAATGAAGACGCAGCGTAAAAGGATCGACGCGGATCTATGACAAGTAGTCAACTTCATGCGAATTCGTAGGCTGTTAACAGTGAAGCGCCGAGTGGAGTGAAAGGGGCGCAGGCTGCACCAAAGACTGTCACTTCCTTAGATCCAAATCTATCTGAACTGGAGTAAAAGTCACGCGAAGCCTGGTTCAAAGAGTTCAATCGGCAGAACAGTCCGATCACTGATCTCTTCGTCGGACAGCAAACCACAACCGTCCTCTGCAAGGAGTGCAAAACTAAAACCTACAGCTTTGAGAACTTCTACAGTCTGCCGATACCACTGCCGTACATTAACTCTGCAACCTTCTATATCAAGTTGGTCAGGAGGTCGCTCAAGATTGGACACATTCCACCAGTGACAGCATATGGCATGCAGATCAACAAGCATGCGAAGCTGGCCGAGCTCTGGTCGCAGATTTTAGCTATTTTGGGCCCAGAGTCGAAGTTTGTGGTCGGAGAAGTCGTCAACAACAAAGTCTACCGCGTTTATGACGACTCGAACATGCAGATTGAGTCGATTTACAAGCGAACCAATGAACTGTTTTGCTACGAGCAAATAAACATTAATCAAGACCGTGAGAAGCTAGCAGCAAAGCGTCCAGCAAATGCTGGAAAGAAGAAAGCGTTCGCTTCGTACTCTGACATCGTGCCTGGAACGATCCTTGACGCACAAGATCAGTATGGCAAGTGGTACGTTGCGCTTTGCACAGCGAGAGAGTTTGACTTTGAGAAGAACAGGACGAAGATTAAAGTTCACTACTATGAGTTCAATGATCGCTGGGACGAGTGGTTCTACGAACAGCCCGACCGTCCCAACCGTCTTGCCCCATACGCAGCCTACTCGTTAGACCCACCTGACAAGATGTTCGGCGTCCAAATGCTCCATCGAAGGGTCATCCACAACGAGGAATCGAATCAGTCGGAAAGGCAGGTCATTGGCATGCCCTATTTCTTTACAATGGGAGACTACTTGAGCTGGAAGACGCTCTACAATGAACTCGTTCTTTAACTTTAGAAGCATATCAAAGACTACCCGAACCGCGAAGTCTTGGAAACACACAACGTTGAAGAGTTTTCTGAGGATAGTCACTACTTGCCGAGATAACAGACCGAGGAAAAGTTGGGAATAGGTATGAGGGCAGACGGCGACGGTCCAAACTCTCGAAAGACACTTGAAGTGGATACAAAAGGGCACGATAGGAGAAGCATGCGGCACATCTTGAACGCCCCGCGTGCGAAGCCCCAGGAGGCCTTGAGCCGCAACCAAGTCATCTTCTCGTCGCACAAAATCAAAACAGATAAAGACTAAGCGCTTATTACTACAGTGAAGAAAAAGACGATTGAAGTGCCAGGATTCACGGCAATCAATGACACAGCTGGCCTGCCTCACACCGGTCTCAGCTCCAAGGCATCCTCCAAGATCGCTAACATAGGCGTTACTAGCAGCGATGTCGCCCCCAACGACCTCTTCGAGTCCAAGTCCCCGTTACGTCTTGCGTAGCGCCACAAGCTTGACCCGCTTCCTGACAGTGTCAGACGAAAGACAACTAAGATCGAAAGATACAACATGTAGAATGTCTTGCCGCCTCATGCATCTTTGGATGAACGGCGTGGGCTTCTTGCAAGCGAAACAGTTGCAGGTGAAGCAACTGTGCCCTTAGTGTTCAGCAAACAGCGCACCACCACGCACAACTAGATGGTTTAAGAGTCCAAACGGTAGGGTAGCATGGTCAACAACATGCTCAAGAAACGTCACTAGACCGTCAAAAGTAATTAGATAGTGTTCGAGTAGCAAAAACCAAACAGCGCAGCAACTCAACAGAGACCAAAGCAATACTAATGGCCTTTCAAGATGAAGATGTTCGACTTGGAGACCAATGCCTGCGCCTTCTGCGTCTTCAAAGCCAGGTACGGCCCGTAAACGGACCGACGAAGGAAGGAAGGTGAAAGTGAGAAGCCGCTTCTATGCAAAGAGGGATGTGACATTCCGATCGAGTCGGGTGAACGGATCAAGTGGTTGACCAACTTGTTCAAGCATATTGTGGTCTATATTGACTGGGACACTGATGGCGAGCAGGTGGAGCAATTGCAAGGATAAGAAAGCTCACCTAGGCAACAGAAATCTCGTCAAGGTGACCAGAGCAAACCTTAAAGAGATAACAGTGCGACTGGAGCTGTGACTTCCGCGGAGCAACAGAACCTTTACCAAAACCCTGAAACCCGTGAAGACTACTCCTACATTAAGCTTAAGAAGTAAGAGAAGGAGATAGTATCCGGCATACCCCTCGCGCAGTGCCTGGACCTCTATCAAAAGAAAGAACAGATCGAAGGCTTCCACTGCAACAACTGCGATAAGGCGACAACCGCTGTAATTTCTCCCCAAGTCTCCATCTTGCCGGACATCCTCATCCTGCATCTCAAGAGGTTCCACTTTGAAGCCGGCTACTTGGATAAGATTGAAGATTTGGTGACCTTCCCGATCCGGAACCTCGACATGTCCAAGTATTTGATTGAAGGGTACACCAAGACCAAGAAGTAGGCGGTTGCTTATGATCTCTATGGTGTTGTGTACCATCACATGTTCCAGACTCATGGAGGCCATTACACTGCCGCGATCAACATCCCGAGTGAACAGTCATCCTAGTCGGCGGACCCACTGTAAAAGTAACAGAATAATAATGCGAATTCAAAGGCGACAGGCCCAGCAGCTGCCCTGACTCAGTCGATGAACAGCCAGTGGGTTGCCACAAGCGACTCCATCATTAAAAGCATGGCAGCGAGGGATTTGATTCAGAAGGACGCCTACCTGCTCTTTTACAAACGAAAGGAATTCACACCATCCAACATACTCAACCTGACTACACACCATATCTGAGCTAAGCATCCGAAATAGAGCCCATAACTAGAAATGTAATAGATTCTGCGATCTGGGCACGCCATTGGGTCACCATCGTTCGTTCGGAGAGTAAACTTCTTCGCTGGAGTACTCGTTTTAGATTTAGTTAGTTCTCTTGAGAATTTAAAATTTTAATTCAAGAATAGGAATATTAATAATATTCTTCAAAGACCCCTCTCCATTTCCTTTCCAAATTTCTTCTTTTGGTGGTTAAATCTTATGAAACATTTTGTTGGGTACGTTAACAAACATAAAAAATACTAGGTAGCTAAGCTTTGTCTTCAATCTTATTTGACCAATTCACTTCAGCACTCAGTATCTTTGGGGAGATCTGCGCTGAGGGGAGCGAGAGCGAGCATCTTCAACTCTGTGATAGCTGGTTCTGAGTTCGTCCTGGTTCTTGTTCTGCATTCCGTAGACGCGAGTGCGGCGGTCGAGTTGGCCTCTGAGGACTTCGTCAGTCTGGCAGAAACGGTCAAGCTCGGTGGTGAGGTCGACGTTCTGGCCCTGAAGGCAAGCAGCATGCTTCTCGAGAGCTTCCTTCTCGGAGGTCAAGTCACCGTTATTGTTTTGATTTTGAGAGTTGACCACACGCTGGCACTCGATGTCTCTTCTTATCACGAAGAGGGACTCTTCTCTCTCCTTCAGGCGCATCTCAGCATCTCTAATCTGGAGGGAGTTGTCGGCGTTGCGGCCCTCTTGGAACTCAACTTCCTTTCTGAGGTCGTAGTTCTCAGCAGCCACACGGTCGTTGTCACGTCTGAGAGCGGCGGTGTCGTTGCTGACTTTGCTGTTAGCGTCACGCACGCGGGCGAGCTCGCGCTCAGTGTCCTCGACTGAGAGCTGCTTGCTGCGAAGATCAGCGGAGCGCTGGTCGACGAGCTTCTGGGTCTCCTCGATGCGGCTCTGGGTTCTGGACACTTCGAAGTCCAAGTTCTTGAGCTTGTCGCTCTGGTCGTTAGCTTCACGGGCCTTGTTCTCATTGAGCTCCTTCAGTCTGGTGATTTCTCTCCACATCTCGGCTCTCTGGATCTTGACGCTCTCGATCTCGCGCTCCAAATCCTGCAAGTTAGATCTGGAGTCAGCGCACTGGTCTCCCTTGGAAATGGACTCGTCTCTAAGACGGCCAGCCTCGAAGTACTTCTCGTCTAAGAGACGCTTGGAGCGGGCCTGTTCATCGCTCAAGTCAAGGTTCTGCTTAGATCTAAACCATAAACAAACGAAGTAAGTAAAATTTGTAATTCCTCCATTTCCTTTGGCAGCTAGCGGACTACGTGTCGTTTGAGTTCAGTTACTTACTTGTCCTGGAGGAGGTACTTGAGGTCATCGAGCTGCTTGCGGGCGTCAGCAACTTCGTCGGAGCCACGGTCGAGACGGGCTCTGTTCTCCTGCTCACCTCTGGCTCTATCGTCGGCGAGCATTCTGTAGCGGTTCTCCATGGCGAAGATCTCGTCGTTGACTCCACGGTAGTCACGATCCTGGTTTCTCAGGTCATATAGCTGTTGGCGGAGCTCGGCGATAAGCTGGTCTTTCTCGGAGCTTCTAATCTTAACTCCAGTTCCCTGCAAACAACACAAAGAAGATGATTAGGGTCAGAAGGAAGAAAGAAGTGACGCCGAAAGCAACTTTGTGTTTACGCGCCTGTGTCTGTGAAGTTACACTTACTCTTTTAACGCTAGACATATTGTTTTTTCTTGTGTGAGTTTCAACAAACAGTTGTGTTTGGTCGAACGACTTCTTTTTTAAAATAAAATTTAATTACAACTCCAAGCATTCATTTCCCATTTATACTCATGGGGTTTTGGGGTTTTGGGGTTTTGGGGTTTTGGGGTTTTGGGG
>Ga0208544_10003288_pt1 | contig 10195 bp, 10 predicted proteins | sample DEB08_DNA_9_FD_184526 | JGI IMG/M metagenome (GOLD analysis project Ga0208544, IMG submission 184526) | Aqueous microbial communities from the Delaware River and Bay under freshwater to marine salinity gradient to study organic matter... | ecosystem: Environmental > Aquatic > Marine > Coastal ...
CCCACCAGGAGTTGACCCAGCGGCTTTGCTTGGCTAGGAAATTGCCGGAGTAACTCACTCAGCCGGGGACCTAAGGTCCTCGGCTGAGTCGTTTATTGCTTATTTGGATGGGGACAGAGTTGAAAATTGGTCTCTCGCGCTAGCTGGAGGATTTGGATTTCAGATAAGCAACAATTGCGTTAGCGTGGCCGTGGCCCATCTCGTGCTCAGTCTTTAAAAAAGCTACCTGTTCCATATGAGCCTTGGTCCGAACCTCGTTTAACTGATCGAACCAGTAGTCCATTGGCTTTCCGTACTTTTCCTCAATCGACGGAAAGTAGCTCGCGGGTCCTTTGATTTTCTCTGTCACTGGCTCTCTCACTTCCACTTATCGAACGGGTACCAGGAAGGTTACCCAGTGCCAAAAGCATAGCGGCGCCTTCCATCTAGATGTCAGATCGCACACATGCTCCTCGGAGCATTGAAACGAGAGTGGTTGGGGGAAATAAATCTATGGGGTAAAAGAAAACCCCTCCCGAAGGAGGGGTTTTCGTCCTTGGAGACTAAGGGGTCTATTGAGCCCATAAAACCGGTCCCTTAGGGCCTAGCTTTCTCCAAATCAGAATACAAATCAGGCTATTTTTAGTGCTCTAAGCCTGTTGGCGAAACAATCTCTGCCGCTGAGCTCTTCTTGTTGCTAGAGCACGCACCCACATCATCTTGCGAAGGGCGTTCCTTGGGGGTTGCCTCCGTCATGCTGGTCAGAACAGATCTTTCTGGTGTTAGATGTAGTCATGTCTAGATACCTCACCTATTTACACCAGCAATGGGTAGACGACCACCCTGCTCAGTGGTACAACGAAAGGGGGGGTAGTTGCTATGCAAGTCGTTGCTGAAATGAAGCAAGCTGGTGTGCTCGTATTTGCAGGCGGACTGGATGAAGAAATCGAGAACACCGTTGGTTCTAACTCTGAGGGAACCCTTTCTGGGCCAATCACCAAAAATGGTGAGTTTCTTGGCGGAATGCCGATAGCTGATGTTGCAACAGATGCTGAGGCCAATGAGTGGGGGAGGAAAAATGACTATGCGTGCACCTGAAAGTGGAATCCAGGAGATTCTCGATTCGCAACCCAACTGGAAGGGCGAGGTGCTCTCTAAGCTGCGAAGCGCAATACTGGAAAGCGACCCTGATATCTCAGCGGTTGTGAAGTGGAGAAAGCCGAGTAATCCACTTGGGTCGATCAGCTTTGAAAAGAATGGGATTTTGTGCGTCCAGGATTACCTGAAATCAGCGGTAAGGCTCACCTTCCCCAAAGGCGCCCAGCTATCAGACCCCGCAGGGCTGTTCAACTGCAGACTAGACAGCAAGACGAGCAGAGGGATAGATGTGTTCGAAAACGATGACATCGACCCTTCGGCGCTTAAAGCCCTGATAGGCCTGGCGATCGAGGCAAACTCACACTTCAAGGAAACAAAGTGACGATATCGGTAACCGTAACTGTTGATAAGCCGGTCGAAAGGGTTTGGGCTGCTTACACAACACCTGAAGACATCGTCGGTTGGAACTTTGCCTCAGATGATTGGCACACCCCTTCTTCTCGGGTAGACCTCAGAGTCGGAGGATCATTTAGCTCTCGCATGGAGGCAAAGGACGGAAGCGCGGGCTTCGACTTTGAGGGCGTTTACACCCAGGTCATCAAGAACAAGTTACTCGAATACGCGTTTGGAGATCGAAAGGCGCTGGTTACCTTCACTGAAAACCCAGGTTCAACGGTCGTTGAAGTCTCCTTCGACACCGAAGATGAGAATTCGGTGGATATGCAGCGCCAGGGTTGGCAAGCCATTTTGGACAATTTCAAGAAATATACTGAGTCAAAATAGCTCTAGGTGATAAAAACCTCCAGTTCCCGGGAGGGTTTTCCACTGTGAGTGGAGACTACCAGGGCTCTATTGGGCCACCATAGCAAGGGGTTTAGGGGTTGCTTATTTCCAAACCACACTATAAATCAGACTATTTTTTATATCTGAGCTGATTCTTGCGCGCAAATCGTAAAAACTCACAATGCATAGAATGTGTTGGTGAGCGTTTATTTGAAGGGCAAATTAGGTGGCTTGCTAGGTCACAGACTGCTGAATGCGACGGCCCTTGCAAGTCTTGTCGGTTCAATAGTTGTCTCGGTGCTCTTCGCCACCGACTCTCGCGAACTCTTGGGGGTGTCGGTATGGGAGAAGCCGCTTAAGTTCCTTATCTCCGCAACTTTTTATGCAACAACTTTTTCTTGGCTTTATACCCTTATCGAAAAAGGGAAGGGCTTGGCTTCCAAGATGGGAAACGTAATCGCCATCATGTTAATAGTTGAGCTTGTGGTTATTGTGGGCATGGCGTCTGTGGGGTCCACCAGCCATTTCAACGTTTCCACTCCTTTCAACATCACGATCTGGAGTCTGATGGCAACCGCTATTTCAATCGTCTGGGTAGCAACTTTCTTGCTATCAACTGGGTTATGGAACTCGCAGCGAATGTCTGCTGATCTTCGGCTTGCCATCAGGTGGAGCATTGGTCTTGGACTTGCTGGCATGGGAATTGCATTCACAATGACCCCACCTCAGCCACAGCAGGTTCTCCCGGAAAACTGGGCTGGTGTTGCTGGTGCCCACACCGTGGGAGCAGCGGACGGGGGACCAGGTTTGCCATTCCTCGGCTGGTCTACTCAAGCGGGAGACCTCAGAATTTCCCACTTTCTAGGTCTGCACGCTCTGCAAGTTCTTCCTCTAATCGCCGTAGTCGTCTCGATAGGGGTTGCAAACTACTTCGTCCGTCGAGCCATAATCATCGGCAGTGCAGTGGCCTACGCCCTACTCATTGCTTTTACCTATGTCCAGGCGCTTCTTGGTGAAACAATCGTCCAGCCCATAACGCTCATTTTTCTAGGCATTATTTTGGTTGTTGGAATGCTAAGCACTGGTTTTTCGCTTTTCAGGTCGCGTAGGGACGTACCCCTAAAAACTGGAGCCAAGTGGTGAGCTCGCTTCTGTCCCCGATTAAGTGACGAGACGTGCTCAAAATTATGGTTAAATCCGCAATTGAAAATAAAACCCCTCCCGAAGGAGGGGTTTCACTTTGTGGAGACTAGGGGGGTCGAACCCCTGACCCCCTGCTTGCAAAGCAGGTGCTCTACCAACTGAGCTAAGTCCCCGAAGCGAGCCTTCCCTTGTGGAAAGTGCTCACCGTGGGCCTAGGAGGACTTGAACCTCCGACCTCTTCATTATCAGTGAAGCGCTCTAACCACCTGAGCTATAGGCCCGTTGAGCAAGATGATGCTACTAGAAAAAACCAACCGCCACAAACTCTAATTTCTTAGTTATTGGTAAAGGTGAGCGAAAGCCCGCCAACCAGCTTAGAAATTAGGTTGAAAATGACCGCCCAGACCGCCCAAAGTGCTGTGGTTAGCACAACGTTAAGCAGGGCCAGGGTGGTGGCAGTTGTCATAACATTCGTGAAAGAAAAGTCTTCCTCGAGGTTAATGTTGCTGCCATCTCCAAGAATGGAGCCCAGCAGGCTGCCAATCGAGGAGAAGATTCCGGAGTTTGCAAGTACCGACCAGATAAGCCAGGCGCCAACGATCAGGGCTATTGATGAAGCGATAGAAATAAGGAAGCCAACCTTCACCGCTGACCAGACATCTACGGCACGTAGTTTTAGTCGGATCTGCTTCTTAGGCTCTTTTGGCTGCTTATTCCGGTTGAACAGCTGTGTCACTGGCCGCTCCTTCGGTTTCGGTTTCGATCTCGTCGTTTGTCTCTAGATTGCGCTCTGAGTTCCGAGCTATCGAAAGCACCGAGTCGTTGTCGTCAAATCTAGCAAAGACTACGCCCATGGTGTCGCGGCCCTTGGCAGGAACCTCGGTTGCAGCTGATCGGATCACCTTTCCAGAGGAAAGTACGGCTAGCACCTCATCGGTTTCATCAACCATTAGTGCGCCAACTAGGTCGCCGCGCTTTTCATCAAGCTTGGCTACCTTGATTCCGATGCCGCCACGCTTTTGAACGCGGTATTGGTCGGCTGCGGTTCGCTTGGCATAACCACCCTCGGTTACAACAAAGACGAATCCAGATTCACCGATCACCGAGGCCGATAGCAGCTCGTCGCCCTTGCGGAACGCCATGCCAATCACACCTGAGGTATCGCGGCCCATCGGGCGCATCGAATCATTGGCGGCGGAGAACCTGATCGACATACCCTTGCGGCTTACCAGCAGCACGTCGTTTTCTTCACTTACCAGCATGGCGTTCACAAGCTCGTCGTCCTCGCGCAGCTTGATTGCAATGATGCCGCCGGTGCGGGCGGTGTCATAAAGCTCAAGCGAGGTCTTTTTGACAAGCCCGTTTCTGGTTGCCATCACCAGATATGGCTGCTCCTGGTAGTCCTTTAGATCCAGAACCTTGACCACGCGTTCCTCGGGCTGCAGAGCCAAAAGGTTTGCAACGTGCTGACCCTTGGCGTCTCTTCCTGATTCTTGAATCTCGTAGACCTTGGAGCGGTAAACGCGACCGGTGTTTGTAAAGAACATCAACCAGTGGTGGGTGGTGGAAACGATGAAGTTCTGCACCACATCATCAGCTCGAAGGCTGGCGCCTCTAACACCGCGGCCGCCGCGGTGTTGAATGCGGTAGTTATCGCTTCTGGTGCGCTTGATGTAACCACCCTGAGTCAGGGTCACAACCATTTCTTCCTGGGGAATCAGGTCCTCGACGCTGACATCGCCGTCGTAGCCGAGCATGATCTCGGAGCGGCGATCATCACCGTACTTGTTGGTGATTTCAGCTAGTTCCTCGGCAACAATCTCGCGCTGTGCGTTTTCGTCGGCAATGATGCGCTGGAACTCAACGATTTGCTTTTCAAGTTCGGCTGCCTCGTCGATAATCTTCTGGCGCTCAAGAGCCGCAAGCTGTCTTAGCTGCATGTTCAAAATTGCACGGGCCTGGAGCTCATCGATCTTGAGCAGCTTAATCAGGCCATCACGCGCATCTTCAACCGTTGGGCTCTTGCGGATGAGTGCGATTACCTCGTCCAGTGAATCCAGGGCCTTTAGGTAACCGCGAAGGATGTGGGCACGCTCTTCGGCCTTGCGCAAGCGGAACTGAGTTCTGCGCACAATGATGTCGATCTGGTGAGTTACCCAGTTGGTGATAAAGCCATCGATGGACAGCGTCCTTGGAACACCATCGACCAAAGCCAGCATGTTGGCACCGAAGTTGTCCTGTAGTTGGGTGTACTTGAACAGGTTGTTTAGAACAACCCTGGCAACAGCGTCCTTCTTCAAAACAATCACAAGGCGCTGACCGGTTCGACCAGAGGTCTCGTCGCGAATGTCCGCAATTCCAGTGAGTTTGCCCTCTTTTGTGAGTTCGGCGATCTTCAGAGCCAGGTTGTCGGGGTTCACCTGATAGGGAAGCTCGGTTACCACTAGGCAGGTGCGGTTGTGGATTTCCTCAACGTTTACAACTGCGCGCATGGTGATTGAACCGCGACCGGTTCGGTAGGCATCTTCGATGCCGCGGCGACCTAGGATTTGGGCTCCGGTTGGGAAATCTGGCCCCTTCACGATCTTGATTAGCTCGTCGATTAGCTCGTCACCCAAAATGGTTGGGTTCTTGAGCACGAACTGAGCTGCCTCAGCTACCTCACGAAGGTTGTGAGGCGGGATGTTTGTCGCCATACCAACGGCAATACCGATTGAACCGTTGACCAGCAGGTTTGGGAACCTGGCTGGCAGAATTGTTGGCTCCTGGGTGCGGCCGTCGTAGTTGTCCTGAAAATCAACGGTTTCTTCGTCGATATCCCGGACCATCTCCATTGCCAAAGGTGCCATCTTGCACTCGGTGTAACGAGGGGCAGCAGCCGGGTCATTACCTGGGGATCCGAAGTTTCCCTGGCCCCAAACAAGCGGGTAGCGCAGGTTCCAGTCCTGAACCAAACGGACCAGGGTGTCATAGATAGCAGTGTCACCGTGAGGGTGGAACTGACCCATGACATCACCGACGACACGGGAGCACTTCGAAAACTGCTTGTCTGGACGATATCCACCGTCATACATCGCATAGAGAACCCTGCGGTGCACTGGCTTTAGTCCATCTCTCACGTCCGGCAGCGCTCGGCCCACGATAACGCTCATTGCGTAGTCGAGGTAGCTTCGCTGCATTTCGACCTGAAGGTCGATTTGTTCTATCTTGTCGATCTGATTTTCTGACATTTGTCTCTCCTGCCTAGATGTCCAAGAAGCGGACGTCTTTGGCGTTTCGCTGGATAAAGTTTCTGCGGCTTTCAACGTCTTCACCCATCAGGGTTGAGAAGACCTCGTCTGCTAGGGCGGCATCGTCGAGGGTTACCTGAAGCAGGGTTCTGGTTGCTGGGTTCATGGTTGTTTCCCAGAGCTCGTCGTAATCCATCTCACCGAGACCCTTGTATCGCTGGATCGAGTTCTCTTTAGGTATCTTGCGTCCGGCTGCCTGGCCTTCGGCCAGCGCGCGGTCGCGCTCCTCATCGGTAAACACGTATTGGTGCGGTGCGTTTGACCATTTGATCTTGAATAGTGGCGGCTGCGCCATGTAGACGTAGCCGTGCTCAATCAGAGGCCTCATGTACCTGAACAACAGCGTCAAGAGCAGGGTCCTGATGTGCTGGCCATCAACATCGGCATCAGCCATCAGGATGCACTTGTGATACCTGATCTTTTCAACGTCAAACTCTTCGCCGATTCCGGTACCAAACGCGGTAATCAGGGCCTGAACCTCGGTGTTAGCCAGGGCCCTATCGAGTCTGGCCTTCTCAACGTTCAAGATCTTTCCGCGAAGCGGCAGGATGGCTTGGGTCTCTGGGTCGCGACCACGAACCGCGGAACCGCCGGCCGAGTCACCCTCGACGATGTAGATTTCAGAAATGATCGGGTCTCTTGATGAGCAGTCTCGAAGCTTTCCAGGCATGCCACCTGATTCCAAAAGCCCCTTGCGCCTGGTGGCCTCGCGGGCTTTTCTGGCGGCCATTCTTGCGCTGGCAGCCTGAATCGCTTTGCGAACAACCTCTTTTGCCTGGTTTGGGTTTCGCTCTAGCCAGTCACCTAGCTGATCGTTCACTACCTTCTGCACGAAAGCCTTGGCCTCAGTGTTTCCAAGCTTGGTTTTGGTTTGACCTTCAAACTGTGGCTCGGTTAGCTTCACTGAAACAACCGCCGTTAGGCCTTCGCGGACGTCGTCACCGGTTAGGTTGTCGTCCTTTTCCTTCAGTAGGCCCTTGTCTCTGGCGTATTTGTTCAGGAGTGAGGTTAGGGCAGCACGGAAGCCCTCTTCGTGGGTTCCACCCTCGTGGGTGTTAATAGTGTTTGCGTAGGTGTGGACACCTTCGTTGTAGCCGGTGGTCCATTGCATTGCGATTTCGACCGAGAGGCTCTTTTCCTTGTTCTCGGTTTCGATAGAAATGATCTCATCATGGACGGTCTCTACCTTTTTGGCAGAGTTTAGGTACTCAACGTAGTCAGCAAGGCCACGCTCATAGTGATATGTGTCCTTGCGACCATCGCGCTCGTCAAGCAGGTTGATCTTGAGGCCCTTGTTTAGGAAACACATCTGCTGGAATCGAGCTCGAAGGGTTTCGTAGTCAAACTCAACGGTTTCAAAGATTTCAGGACTAGGGGTGAACCGGATTGTGGTTCCGGTGCGATCGGTCTTCTCGCCCTTTTCCAAAGGAGCGTCCGGAACACCAATTGAGTAGTTCTGTCTCCAAATGTGGCCTTCGCGGTGAACCTCTACAGAAAGAGTGGTGGAAAGTGCGTTTACAACTGACGCTCCAACACCGTGCAAACCACCGGAAACCGCGTAACCGCCTCCTCCGAATTTTCCACCCGCGTGGAGAACCGTTAGCACAACCTCAACCGCTGGCTTTTTCTCAATTGGGTGCATGTCAACGGGAATGCCTCGACCGTTGTCGCTGACTCTAATGTCTCCCGCTTTAGTGATGACAACATCGATGTTGTCGCAGTGGCCGGCAAGCGCTTCATCAACAGAGTTGTCGACTATCTCATAAACCAAATGGTGCAGACCCCTGGGGCCCGTTGATCCGATATACATACCCGGTCTTTTACGAACCGCCTCGAGTCCTTCAAGGACCTGAATGTTGCCTGCATCGTAATTATTATTTGGTTCTGACATATTCAATTACTTCCCGTTTGGGTTAGCTCCACGTAAATGCGGTCCAGGACCGACTGAGATTCGGGTTTGCTAACCCCTACATTCTACCCTAGAGCCGAGAAAAACTCTGGGATATGGTTATTAGCCATAAGTGTCGCGTGGGCCGCGTCCTGCAACCGATCGGGAGCCTTTTTTCCAACTTGGGGCCGTTGGGCCCAAAAACATCACCTGATCAATGATCAGGTTCGGGTGTTCGAGCTTTAGCTTTTCGAGGATCTGTGGTTCTAGTAGACGAAGCTGGGTCGCCCAGGCGGTCGATCGGCACCTGACCATTAATTGGGCCCCCTTTAGTTCTTCTGGGAACGACGCCTCGGCGCTTTCTTTGCCGACCACCTTGTCCCAATCAGAGAACAGAGCAGCCTTCTCGAGCTGACCTCCCCAGTTGAACTCGCCAAAAAGATGTTCCAGCCCCTGTTCGGCTGTGATGAGGTCCCGACCCTTGTCGAATGGTTTTGATCCGCGCTTTTGGTAGCGGTCACGCCTTTTTTCATCGCGGGACTTTATGCCGTGTGAGTTTGCCAGGAAACTCTTGAAGAAGCCGTCAGCCACATGGAAGTCCATCTCACGCACCGATAACCCCCTTCGATACCGAAAGTTCAGCCGCCCAATCCAACTGTGGGGCCATCGCCTGATCCGCGGCGGTTATAAAGACCTGCTCGTAGTCGGTTACGAATTCGAGCAGTCTTTGGCGCCTGCCCTTATCCAACACAGCAAACACATCGTCCAGCAGCAATATTGGGTCTCCAAGGTCCGAGTTTTTTCTGGACACCGAGCCAAGCGCAAGCTTTAGGCCCAGAGCAAGAGACCAGGCTTCGCCCTGGGACGCATGGGATTTGGCGAGCAGACCAGCTTTTTCGATTAGCAACTCGTCCCGGTGTGGGCCAGCAAGGGTGATGCCGCGCTCCAGCTCCCTGGCCCTAAGTGTTTCGAGCCTCTGGTAGAAGTCATTGGCGTATGCCTTGGCATCGGGTTCGATGTCTGCAAAATTCTCACCCTCATCTGCTCCAACCGCCGAAACCAGCCGAAGTCTTACCTCCTCCTTGGAGGCGCTGAGTTTGGCGTAGAAATCCTTTATTAGTGGCTCTAGTTGTGCCACAAGACGAAGACGTTCAATTGTTAGCTCGGTTCCGAGTGCCACGAGCTGGTCATCCCAAATATCGAGTGTTCCAAGATCGGGGTTCTTGACGGATCGAGCGGATTTGAGCAATGCGTTGCGCTGCTTCAGAACCCGGTCATAATCTGATCTCACAGCGGCAAGCCGCGGTTTTAGTTGCACCAGAGACGAGTCCATAAACGCACGCCGGTCACTGGGATCGCGTCTAATTAGGTCTAGGTCCTCCGGAGCAAAGGTCACGGTTCGAATTAGCCCAAGAATTTCCGAGGTCTTTTTTCGTTGCGATCCATTCAGGAAAAACCTGTTCAGCCTGTCCTTGTTGAGTTCTACCCCCACCATGATCTCTCGACCCTGGTGGCTTACCTTTGCTGACAACTGAGAAGAGCTCTGGTTTTTTTGGATAAGGGGTTGGTAACCGGCTACCCGATGGGATTCAAGGGTGGAAAGATAACCGATCGCCTCAACAAGGTTTGTTTTTCCCTCGCCATTTTCACCGATTATCAAAACTGGGCCAGCTGGGAACTCCGCGCTTAATTGCTCGTAGTTTCGATAACCAGTCAGCTGTAAAGATCTAAGCCACAACCCGTGCCTGCTTCGCTTATGAGACTAGAAGATTTGGCTGGAGCAGGTAACGGAAGTCTTTGTCGCCGTCTTTTGGATCTACAGGGCTGATGAGTACCGGTCCTGGTTTGTTTGGATTGTTCGGGTTTACCGTGAAACCAATCTTGACGTTCTCGGCGTCTAGACCTGCTAAAGCATCAGACAAAAACTGCGGCCTAAGGGAAACAAGTGTTTCTCCGCCCTTTAGTGAGCACGCGATCTGTTCGGATGCATCAGCTACGTCCGAACCAATTGACT
>Ga0208544_10003289_pt1 | contig 10194 bp, 9 predicted proteins | sample DEB08_DNA_9_FD_184526 | JGI IMG/M metagenome (GOLD analysis project Ga0208544, IMG submission 184526) | Aqueous microbial communities from the Delaware River and Bay under freshwater to marine salinity gradient to study organic matter... | ecosystem: Environmental > Aquatic > Marine > Coastal ...
AGAGGAAGGTCGCTGGCTGGGGTGGTAGGATTCGAACCTACGGTACACGCTACCAAAAAGCGTTGCCTTACCGCTTGGCTACACCCCATCAGCGAGGGGGTGAATACTGCGAAGGGGGCGGCTGTTCAAGCCCTGTTTGCAAAGAAATGCGTCTATTCTTTCAGGCTTTCTTCACGCAACAAATCCTCGGCGCTTTCAAGGCCGCGTTCTGCGTCAACAATCCGTTCCAAAGCAGCATCATCAGTCGCGTTAACTTCTTCGACAAGTGTGCTTTCGCGCGGCTCAATCGGCCTTTCTAGCCTTTCACGTTTGATCTCGATCGCCTGTGTCGCATCGGGGATCACAATACCAGCCGCCTGGATCGCAAGTTTTACTTGGCGGATTGCTTCGCCCTTTGCGAGCACGATCGAGGTCGCGTTTTGATCGACCCACCCTGTGATCACCAATTCGACACCAACCGGGCTAAGTGCTTCGATCCATATCTGCGCTGCCGGTTCAGTTAAAATAAAGGGCAAGTCCTGCACAGTCTGGGCCACAAGATTGCGCGTTTCTTGCAAGTCAGCATCGCGTTCGACCATGATTGAAAACATAAAGCGTCGCTCTGCGTTCTTGCTGTAGTTGATGATCCGGCTTTTGAAGACCACGGCGTTCGGAATGCGGATGTGGTTACCGTCAAACGACAAAAGGATCGTTGCACGACTGGTCAGGCGGATAACCTTGCCGATATCACCGTTGATTTCGACAGTGTCATTGGGGCTGAACGGCTGGCGAAATGACAGCATGACCGAGGCGATGAAATTCTCGACAGTGTCACGGACTGCAAAGCCCAAGGCTAGACCGATGATACCTGCAGCGCCAAGGATCGTGCTCAGCAATGCGGTGGCATTCAGAATGTCCAGTGCGATGATGATGCCAAAGATGACGAAACTAATTCGAAGCAGTTGCCTGTAGATATCCGCGACAAAGGCATTGGGGGCCAAACGTTCCCAAGGTTGTCTAAGTCGCGCGAATGCGAATCCTATGATTACGACAATGGCAAAGACAATCGCGGCGACCAATGCCAGCGGCAAGAAGACGATAACTTGGTCAACCCGTGCCCTAAAGCGGTCCATGGCTGGGTCAAGCCTGCGCACCAGATCGGTTGTTTCGGTGACCTGGTTCCGCACGGCCACCACGCCTTCAACGCGGGCGGCCAGCGGATCAAGTTCTGAAGCCTCAAGGTTAGAGGTCGCAGTTCCCCGAAATGTGACAACGCCCTCATTCACGTTGACGGTGACATCCTCGTAAATCTCTAGCTCTGTCAAAATCTCGCGAATGCGGACCGCGATTGCAGCGTCTTGCTGCGCGGAATTTTCAGTTGTGATCGTTCCTGATGCCTCTTGCGCCAGTGTGGGAGTGCTGCAGGCTAGAAAAAGGGTCAGGGCAAGAAAAAGACGCATGATGAAATCCGCAGAGTTATGCGGAACTCATAGCAGGTCAGATCAATCTTTCACACCCGCAGCGGGTCAGCCTTTGCAAGTCGATCAAAACTCATAAGGCTTTTGATCAACGCGTCCATTTGATCCAAATAGATCATGTTCGGACCGTCAGACGGGGCGTTGTCGGGGTCTTCGTGGGTTTCGACAAAGACCGCAGCAATTCCAAGCGAAACCGCCGCGCGCGCCATCACTGGTGCAAATTCACGTTGCCCGCCAGATGATCCACCCATGCCGCCGGGTTGTTGGACCGAATGCGTTGCGTCCATCACAACGGGATAGCCGGTCCGCGCCATTGTCGGCAAAGACCGCATATCGGCAACCAATGTATTATAGCCAAACGATGATCCGCGTTCTGTCAACATGATGCGTTTGTTACCGGTGCTTTCTATCTTTGCGACGACATTAGGCATGTCCCACGGGGCCAGAAACTGACCCTTTTTGACGTTGATCACAGCACCGGTTTCGCCAGCAGCCAGCAGCAGATCGGTCTGGCGGCAAAGGAACGCAGGGATTTGCATGATATCGCAGGTGGCTGCGACCGTTGCGCAATGCTCTGGTGCGTGAATATCTGTCAGGACCGGACAGCCGATATTGTCCTTGACTGACTGCATGACCTTCAGCCCCTCGTCCATCCCAAGGCCGCGCTTGCCGCCCAGTGATGTACGATTGGCCTTGTCGTAGGAGCCTTTGAACACGAACTGGGCGCCATAGGCTGCGCAGACCTCTGCTATTTTGCCGGCGATCATCTGAGCGTGGTCTGTACCCTCGAGCTGGCAGGGACCCGCGATAACCAAAAGCGGAAGGTCGTTGCTGACGGTCAGGCCGCCGATATTTAGTTCATGCATTAAGAGCTTACCTGTTCGCGAAGGATTGATGCCGTGAGTGAAATCATGAGGTAGATACCTGAAAAGATAAAGAAGGCCAAAATCGTGTTTTCGAATGCACGTGGATAAGCAGCCGCATCTGGGACGACTGGCCGCACGCTTTGCGACAAATAGCGGACCTGCCGATTTGCTTCAATGCATGCGGTTTCCATTTGGGTCAGGGTTTGCTGCACCATGATCGTTTGAAAGCTGTAGTTTTCCTCTGCCGTGCGCAGTTCGGTGTTGCGCGCCGCGAGCGATGTCTGATCCCCATCACCGCCGGTCAATTGATCACGCAGGTCTGAAATGAGGTCATCGATATTGCTGATCTGAGCCTGCAGCGATTCCACCTGAACCGCACTTGGTCGATCTAGGTTCAACCGCGACTGCAAAACAAGATCAAGCCGCTGGCGTTCGCTTTCGAGGCTATTGATCTGGGCCATTCGCGCAGAGGATTCACTTGCCGGATCGATCTGGCGCACATTTTCCTGAATGGAAAGCCATGTGGCTAGGGCAGCAGCACGCCGCGCCTCTGCGTCTTCATAGCTGGCTTGGGCGCCCTCCATCTGGTCCGCACGCAGGCGGCTTGTCAGCTGGTCGACTTGTTCTTCAGCATAACCAATCAAAGCTTGTGAAAATTCATAGCTTTTCTGCGGATCCGGCGCGATGACTTCCATACGGATGATGCCTTCGGTGGGGTCATAGCTGATGCGGACATGATCCGAAAAGACACCAAAAGCATCTTCATTTGTCGCGTTCTCAGGTAGTCGCTGCAACGCATCTATGGACGGGTCACTAAAATGCTCCTTAAAGCCGTGGTCTGCGTCAAGCCGCAGCATCGCTTCGCGTGAGGCCAGATAAGATTGCACCGCAATACTGTCTTGTTGCGTCGCCATCGACGTGCCCTGAAACATGGTTGCAAGACCCGCACTGCCGCCACCCTGAGGCTGTGCCTGCTGGATCACGATTTCAGAGTTTGTTGCGTACATTGGCGTGGCCAGATTGTAGAAATACCAACCCACCATGAAAGTTGGCAAAAAGATAAAGATAATTAGGCGTGTGAACAGCAAGGCTACCTTGCGCTGTCTGCGTCGTGCAATGTCACGCTGGATTTGCCGGATTTCGGATGCGTTGCGTTCACTTGCACTTTCACTGGTTTGCGCGGGCAGTTTGAAAGTACTGTCGGTTGTATCCGGCAGTTGGATACGCATTTTCTTTCCGACGTTCTTGCCTTTGTCCGGTTTGACTAAATCCACGACAGAACTTCGCTGAAATGGGTCTATTCCCGCTGCGCGTAACTGGCGGACCGCATCATAGTCAGAGGATGCTTCAATTCCGTTCTTGACGGCAACGCGGCGGGCAAGACGCAGTTGACGCGCTGTCAGCCCTTCTTTGCTGATGGCGTCGATCTGTGCTGCGTGCGTCGTTGCTTTGGGCGGTTCGTCTTCGTGAACCGGGGCAACCGCTGCGGTAACAGGGGCGGTCTCGGCTACGGGGGCGTCACTGGGTGTGCGGCGGCGAACGTGAAAACGCTTAATCGTGGGTTTGGTAGTCATAAAGTACGCGCGCCTCCTCTAAGCTGTCGAACATATGTAGCTGCCCATTCTTGAGAACCGCTGCCGTCTTTGCAATCCGCTCTAACGTGGCGGGCTGGTGGGATACAATCACAACTGTCGCTTTTTCTAGGCGTTCCCGCAAAATCTCGCCCGCGCGGCGGTTGAATTCGACATCTGCGGATGCGGGCATGCCTTCGTCGATCAGATAGATATCACTGTCTAGGGCAAGCATCAGTGCGAATGTAAACCGTGACCGCATGCCGGAGGAATAAACGCCGACAGGCTGGTCAAAGTATTCTTCCAGTCGGCAAAGCCACCGGCAGAACGCTTCGACATAGTCGGGATCCAAACCGTAGAGCCGTGCGATATAGCGGCTGTTTTCCATGGCGGACAGTTTGCCATTGATCCCGCCGGTGAAGCCCAGCGGAAAAGACACGCGACAGGTGCGGGTAATCGTGCCCTCGTCTGGCTTTTCCAAGCCTGCCATCATGTTGATCAGAGTTGTTTTGCCGGTGCCGTTCGGGGCCAAAATGCCCAGTTACGTGCCAAGCTCGACCCGAAAAGACGCGCGGTCCAAGATGACCTTGCGTTGGGTGCCTGTCCAAAACGATTTACTGACCGAGGAAAACTCGAGCATTATTATCCTGCTTTTATGCGCAACATGCGAAACTTACCTTATGAAGGGCAGATATTAACATGCTCTGATGTTGATCCATACCGCGATATTGCGGCATGATTATAGCGACAATCGCGTGAGCGGGGCAATGATGCTGATACTATGCTAGATCCAACAACAATCTGCAGACATGGATAAGGCCAATCGCAGTGATCGATCCGATTTGAGCCTGCGCGACCAAATCAATAACTGCCGGATTTGCGCCGATCGGTTTGCGGCGACGCCCACACGCCATAGCCCGCGTCCGGTTGTCTGGTTTAACGAAGCACCGCGAATCTTGATAGCAGGGCAGGCGCCGGGCATGCGGGTCCACGCATCGGGTAAGCCGTTTGATGACAAGTCAGGTGACCGTTTGCGCGACTGGCTGGGGATAACGGCAAAGGTCTTTTATGACCGCCCAAAGGTAGCGATTGTGCCAATGGCATTTTGTTTCCCCGGATACGATACCAAAGGCGCGGATTTGCCGCCGCCCAAGGTTTGCCAAGAAACGTGGCATGACCGCGTCATGCAGCAACTGGCTGATGTGCCGCTGACCATCGTTGTGGGTGGCTACGCGCAGCGGTATCATTTGGGCGTGAAGACCGGAGTGACCGCAACAGTTCAGGGTTGGCGCGACTTTGCACCACGTGTCTACCCCTTGCCTCATCCGTCGTGGCGCAATACCGGATGGTTAAAGAAAAATCCGTGGTTTGCAGATGAACTGCTGCCGGACCTGCGCGCCCAAGTGAAAGAAGCTTTGCAATGACCGACCTCGACGAAGCCCACGCCGCCATGGAAGCCGCCCCCGAAGACGATAACGCCCGTTTGCGGTTTTACGAACGGCTGGCCGACACCGAATTGTTCATGCTACTGGGCGAAGAGGCAGCGGGTGATCAGGTCACACCAGAGTTGTTCGAAATCGAAGATCAACGCTTTAGCCTCGTGTTCGACCGCCAAGAGCGTTTGTCGCAATTTGCCGGACGTGTCGTGCCTTATGCGGGACTATCGGGTCGTGCCTTGACTGAAATGCTGCATGGTCAAGGTATTGGTCTTGCACTGAACCTAGAAGTCGCGCCTTCCGCGATGCTGATCCCTGCCGAAGCTGTCGATTGGTTGGTGCAAACGCTCTCAAATGCGCCGTCCGAAACACAAGCACGCATTCGCGAAGTTTCGCCGCCAGTTGGATTGCCGGAAGCGGTGATTACTGGACTTGATCGCAAACTTGCCATCGCCGCAGGGCTTGCGCGGTCTGCGTATCTCGCGGCGGCAACCTACGATGATGGGTCACGCGGGCATGTGCTGGCGTTTGTGGATGCGGTCGACGGTGCCGAAAACGCGCTGGCATCTGCGGCAAGCGAGGCGCTGACGTTTTCGGGCATCGAAGCAGGCGTAATGGACGTGCTCTTTGTCAAAGCCAGCGATCCACTATCTGCTTATCTGGCGAAAGTAGGATTGCGTTTTGATCTACCTGAATTGCAAGCAGCTCATGCACCGGGCGCGCCGGGTATGGACCCGGCGAAACCTCCCAAATTACGCTAGTAACCCAAAGACCGATCAACGAGATAGTGAAATGGCTTGCCAGCCTCGCCACGTGCGATGTTGTCGGCGATCACAGTTGCGGCGGTTTCGGGACGTGTGGTCGATGCGATATGGGGTGTAACCGTAACCTGTGGATGCGCCCAGAACGGGTGGTTCTGGGGTAGGGGTTCGGTGCGGAATACGTCCAGCGTAGCATGGGCGATTTGGCCGCTATCGAGGGCCGCGACAAGTGCATCATCATCGATCAAGGGCCCACGACCCGGATTGATCACAAACGCACCACGCGCCAACAAGGCAAGTGTTTCAGCATTCAGCATATTTTCGGTTTGCGGTGTTTGGGGCAGCAGCAGAATAACGATCTGCGCGCCTGTCAGTGCCTGCGTCAGGCCGTCATCGCCGTGCAGACAGCGCATGTCGGGGATGCCTTTGGCGGCGCGGCTCCAGCCTGTCACGGGAAACCCAAGCTGGTGCAGCGCTTGCCCGCAGGCAGCACCCAATGCACCAATGCCAAGGATCGTCACAGGGCGCTGGGCGGCCACCGGTGGATAGCTGTCATCGCGCCAAATACCGTCTTGCTTGGTTATGTGCGTATCCATGCCAAGGTGGTGGCGTAATGTATGGCCAGTGACCCATTCGATCATACCATTGGTCAGGCTGTGATCGACCAAACGGCACAACGGTTGGGTCAGGGTCGGGTTGTCCACGACGGTTTCAACACCTGCCCAGAGGCTCATGACTGCTTTGGTTTTTGTGTAGGGACCAAAATCGCTGACAGGGCCAGTCGGGGCAAAAACGATATAGTCGACATCCTCGGGCGCATGATCGCGGGCAAGGTTCACTTGCAAGCCTGCACGCTCGAAAGCAGTCTTGAGCGGCCCCTCATATTCATCCCAAGCGGCAGGACGGGCGGAAAAAAGAACGTTGAGCATTATCTAGGCCTATGTACGTGCGCACTCTGGACTAAACCAAAGGCAACCAAAAGAACAAGCATCGCAGAGCCGCCGTAGCTGACCAAGGGCAACGGTACACCGACGACGGGTGCAAGGCCTGTGACCATCGCCATATTGACTGCGAAGAACAAAAAGAAGGTCATCGCGATGCCAAGGGTTAGCAACGATGCAAAGCGGTCGCGGTTGCCCAAGGCGGAAACGACGCAAAAGAAGATGATCAGAAGGTAAAGAACCAGCAAGGTGAACGCACCGACAAAGCCGAATTCCTCTGCCAATGTCGTAAAGATAAAGTCGGTATGTTTTTCGGGTAAGAAATTCAGTCGCGACTGTGTGCCCTGCATGAAGCCACGACCTGTCCAGCCCCCAGAACCAAGCGCAATCTTGGCCTGCGTGATGTGATACCCCGCCCCAAGTGGATCATTGGAAGGGTCAATAAATGTATCAATCCGTCGGTATTGATAGTCCTTGAGTAATTGCCACGTTGTGCCACGGCTTTCGAAAACAGCGACAATTGCGCCGACACCCGCGCTAACCACGGTTGCGAAGTAGGCCCAATGAACGCCTGCGAGAAACATGATAGTTGCCCCGCCGACCAACAAAAGGAGCGCCGTTCCAAGGTCTGGCTGACTGAGAACCAGCATCGTCGGGACGATGATGAATATCACCGGCAGCATAACCCAGAAAGGGTGCGAGGTTTTCTTGTTGGGTAGCCAGTCATAATATGCGGCCAAAAATAGAACGAGCGTTATTTTAGTCAGCTCTGACGGCTGCAACCGCATGAAACCCAGGTCAATCCAGCGCTGGGCACCCATGCGGACTTCACCAAAGAATTCGACGCCCAACAGCAATAAGATCGAACCGGCATAGGCCACGAACGCCATGTTACGCCAAAACCAGATAGGCACCATTGCGACGATCAGCATCAGCAACAGTCCAAGCGCAAAGCGCTTCATCTGTGGCTCAACCCACGGCGTCATTGAACCGCCCGCAACAGAATAGAGCATCAGAAAACCCGCGCAGGCGACAGCGATCAACAACATGATGATCGGCCAGTTCAGGTGCAAAACCTTGCGGATGCCTGTGGGGATAAACTTGGTGTTGTATTCAAGATAGCTCATACGCGGCTGCGGCCTTTGGCACCGGGTGGAATTCGGGCTTCGATCCGGCTTTGCTGCTCGGCAATCCTGTCGCGCACGTCTGCGGGGTAAGCTTCGAGCGGCGGTGGGCCGCCATACTGCGCCTGAAGCAGAATATCGCGCGCAATGGGCGCAGCGGCAGCCGATCCGCCACCGCCGTGTTCAACAACAACAGACACCGCATAACGGGGGTTATCATAAGGTGCAAAGCCCACGAAAAGCGCGTGATCCCGACGTTCCCAAGGCAAGTCTTCGTTTCTGGTGACGCCTGCGGCGCGTTCTTCGGGGGTAATACGGCGCACCTGACTGGTGCCGGTCTTGCCTGCCATTTTATGCGCGTCATCAATGATCCGCGACCGATACGCGGTGCCGCGCCGGTGATTACAGACATCGTTCATCGAGGCGCGCACGCGGCGCAATGTATTTTCATTGATGCCAAGGCTTTCGCCAAGACCCGAAGGCTGAGTCACCCCGTCAATCAACCGGATCAATCGCGGTGTCACTTCGCGACCCGTCGCTATGCGTGCAGTCATCACTGCCAGCTGCAAAGGCGAAGTCAGAACGTAACCTTGCCCGATCGAGGCGTTGACCGTATCACCAATACGCCATTCTTCGTCGCGTACCCGTGACTTCCATTCTTTGTCAGGCGCTAACCCCTCTGCCACGGCAGAGAGAGGCAAGTCATGGCGCACACCCAGTCCCAACTTGCGGGCCATCTCGGCCATTTTGTCGATTCCGACACGTTGGGAAATTTCGTAGTAATAACAGTCGCAGCTTTGCTTAAGACTTTCATGCAAGTTGATGTTGCCGTGTCCGCCGCTTTTCCAGCAATGGAAGCGGATGTTGAACACGTCCGTATAGCCCGGGCAGTAGACAGTTTCGTCCGGTGCGATGACGCCTGCTTCCATCGCGGCCATAACTGTGACCATCTTGAACGTCGAACCGGGCGGATATGTGCCCTGCACAGCTTTTGCAGCCAGCGGACGATACTTGTCTGCATTCAATGCGTTCCAATCAGGCACCGAAATTCCGCGCACAAAAAGGTTGGGGTCAAAGGCGGGTGCAGACGCAATCGCCCGCAAATCACCATTCTCGAGATCAATGACAACCGCACCACAAGATTCGCCGTCAAGCCGCGCCTGCGTGTAGCTTTGCAGACGGCTATCGATGGTTAACTGGATGTCTTTACCCGCATCCCCTTCGCGGCGATCCAGCTCTCTCATAATTCTGCCCGCGGCATTTACCTCAATGCGGCGCGTGCCAGCACTGCCGCGTAGTGTTTGCTCTAGCTTATTCTCCGCGCCAGTCTTGCCGATCTGGAATTTCGGGATTTGCAAAAGCGGGTCAGGATCCTCAATCCGGCTAAGGTCGTAGTCACTGACGGGTCCGACATAGCCAACCACATGCGCGAGATCTGCGCCCCAAGGGTAAACGCGACTTAGGCCGACCTCTGCCTGAATGCCGGGCAGGGCGGGGGTGTTAAGATTGATCTGGGCCACATCCTCCCAGCTAAGGCGATCGGCGATAGTGACTGGCACAAAAGGCGAGCGGCGGCGCATCTCTTCCATCGCACGGGCCAGATCGTCAGGGTCGATATCGACGATTTCGGTCAGTTTCGCCAAAACCTCGCCTACGTCGCCCGCATCTTCGCGGACCATGACAACGCGGTAGTTTTGTTCATTGTCGGCAATCGGGATGCCATTGCGATCAAAGATCAACCCGCGTTGTGGTGGCAAAAGGCGAATGTTGATCCGGTTCTCTTCGGCCAATAGCCGGAACTGGTCGGCCTGTTCGACCTGCATCGACCGCAGACGCCAACCCAACGCGCCAACCACACCCAGCTGGACTGCGCCCACCACAAGGGTGCGGCGGCCAATTGTGCGCACGCTTTCTATTGTATCTTTGGCAGGACGTTTCATAACAGATGCCCTCTGCTGCCAGTTTCACCCGGTGCTGTGCGGGTCACGCCAAACACACAATGGGCGACAACCAGTACGACCGGATAGACTGCAATCGT
>Ga0208544_10003291_pt1 | contig 10192 bp, 14 predicted proteins | sample DEB08_DNA_9_FD_184526 | JGI IMG/M metagenome (GOLD analysis project Ga0208544, IMG submission 184526) | Aqueous microbial communities from the Delaware River and Bay under freshwater to marine salinity gradient to study organic matter... | ecosystem: Environmental > Aquatic > Marine > Coastal ...
CCCCAAAACCCCAAAACCCCAAAACCCCAAAACCCCGAGGCTCTGAGTATGCAAAAGTTTGAAGTAATTTGTTTGTTTAGTTGAATAACATAGTAGTGTATATGAAATTATAGAGGGTTATTATCCCGTTTTCTGCATTGAGTTAACAAAGAGAGGGGGTTGTGGGCAGTCGTCAACTACACTTAACTCAGCGAAGTATGCGCTGTGGGTGCTCCTTCTAGACAGAGGATTGGCGGTAGTTCTGGTCAGCTCCCATTCCCATCGTGAACAGGCGCGAGTTGCTCTCGTCGAACTTCCTGCTCTTCTTGGTGGAGGAGCCCTGCTTTTCGGTCTCAAACTCCAAGATCTCTCCCTTGTGAATAAAGTCAGGCTAGTCCACGAAGCGATCCTGGAACTCGCGGAAGGCAGGAGGCTTCTTGTTCTTCACCTTGCGAGTCTTGCCTGCAGCTGTGGATGCTCCAGGTGCGAATGCATTTCCATTGCCATGGGTCACGGTGTTGTGGCCGCCGGCGACTCCACCCTTCTGCATCTGCGTCTCAATTCTCTACAGGTACACCTTCTCCATGGCCTTCAGCTTAAGGTCATTGGCAGCACTGCGAGCGGTGCCTCTGGAGAACTGACTCATTTTGTCGAAAGACTCGATATCCCAATCGGAGTCCTCCAAGAACTGATCAATGTCCTTTCCGAACATCTTCTCAAAGTCGCCATCCTTCATATTGCTTCCGCCCTTCTTCTTCATCTGCTTCTGGCGTTTGCGAAGTTCATCGATCTGTGCTCTGTTCATTTTACGACCACCGGTTGTTGTCTCACCTGGGCCACCACGGCCGCCGCGACCGGCGCCTTCGGCTGCCCGAGCCCACTGACTCTCCCCGTCGCCCCGAGATTGGTAGCTCTGGTTCATGAGATCTCTTCCATCGGTCGAAACCATGTCAGACTGGTTGAGGTTCTCTCCTCCGACCAGCTGGTTGCGTTTGGGTCGGCGAGATGGACCACGCTGCGACATGTTGTCGAGAGGAGGTGGGCCTCCACCTCTGTTGAAGCCAGAGACGGAGCTTGCGAGCTGCTGCAACTGGTCACCACCGTTAGGGTAGTAGCCAGGTGTTTGCAGTCTCTTCGACAGTCTGTCCTTGTCGTACTTGATGCCAGGACGGCGGAACTGTCCCTTGGCAATTCCACCGTAAGCATTGGCCATGCTGATCTCACGATCAGTGGGCTCCAAGAACTCAAGGGTCGCCTTCTTGACCTTTCTCTTCTTCTTCTTTTTCCGCTTCTTGGTCTGCAGAAGCTCGTCATCTTCCTGGTTGGCAGGTCTTTGACGTCTCTTGCGACGAGGGTTTGACTGAGAGCCGTCTCCTCCTTTGCCATCACCTTCCTCTTCGGGAATGACATCGGGGTAATCCTCGTACTCAGCATCGAAACGCTGGTTGGGGATGTTGTAGTTGGCGGGGGTGTCCTCCATCATAGAGTCAACAGAGGTGTTTCCAGATCCATTTTCTCCACGAGCGATCTCGTCATACAGTTGGTTCTGCATGTTCTTCTCCTCCTGGTCAAACTCAGAAGCATGGTTTTTCTCGATCTCGCTCATTATTCTGGACAAGTCAGACCCCGTGTCCGACTTGAGCAGACCCGTGCGGAACACCTTCGGGATTTCTTGGTCCTTGTCAAGGATGATCTTGTCGAACATCAACTTGCCACGCTTGTCAATGACATCTCCGTTGTCGTTGATCAAGTACCCACGAGGGTTGACAACTCTTCCCTTCCTGTCAATGAGGTTGCCGTTCTGATCTTTGTCCAAAATGGGGTTTCCCAATGGGTCCATTTCATAGTCACCTTGCACATTCTTAATGTTGAACTTGGTGAAGGGGAAGATCTTGGGGAACTCTCCGTTCTTGAGATGCTTGGCTTGGAAGATTTTCTTTCCGTCCTTGTCAATGATGTTGCCATCCTGGTCGACCAAGTAGCCCTTCTCGTTCACTTCGCGGCCGAGGTTGTCGACCAAGTACTTGCCATCTTGAGATCTCTGTGGCATGATGTTGCCCATGGCGTCCTTGTCGAACTGGCCAATCACATCCTTCACGTCGAAACGTTTTCCATTGTAATTGAACAGTTTAGGAAGGTCACCGTCCTGCTGCAGTTGACGTCTGTCGAACTTCTTGCGACCGTTCTTGTCAACCAGGTGACCATTTCCACCTTGCACCAACCAGCCGTGCTTGTTCACTCTTCTTCCCTTCTTGTCCACGAAGAAACCTTGCTTGGTTTGCAGTAGGCTGGGAACTGGGTGACCCGTTCTGTCGTCCGTCACGTAGTCAAAGTCACCGATGAGATTATGAGGATTGAAATTGAATTTTTCGATGCAGAAGGGAGCGGGCACTTCGCCACGGTCATCCATATCCTTGGCATCGAACATCTTCTTTCCTTCATGGTTCTCGATGATGTCACCAGTCTTGGGATCAGTCAAGTAACCTCTCATGTTAGTCGGGTTGCCCGCCTTATCCTTGTTGTTGCCTTTATCATCCTAAAGTACGATGATGTTGCCGCTGTCGTCACGATCGAGATCTCCAAGAATGTCGTTCTCGTTGAAATTCCTCGCGTTGGCATCAGGAGGACACTGAACTGCGTCCTCTTGACTCCTGAAGTTCTTCAGAAGGTTGTCGGACACTTCAATCTTGGACTCGTTGACAGCCTGTTTATCGGCATCTTGGTCTTCTTGATCAGAAATAATCTTCTCTTCGAGCAGCTTATCCTCTGCTTCCTTGCGCTCGCGGGCTTCTCTTTCCAGCCGTTCCTTTTCACGAGCTTCAGCAGCGATTCTCTCCTCTTCGTCACGGAGCTCCTGCTCACGTCTGGCGGCTTCCTCCGCAGCACGTCTGCGTCTCTCCTCGTCCTCCTTGCGGATACGCTCCTCTTCCTCACGCTAGAGTCTCGCTTTCTCTTCGTCTTCAGCTCTCTTACGAGCCAATTCGGCGAGTCTGCGCTCCTCTTCGAGCTTGTTTTGCTCAGCCTCGATGCGCTTCTTTTCAGCAGCGGACTTAGCCTTAGCTTTCTGAGCCGCAAGCTCATTTGCTTTCTTGTCGCGAAGAATCTGGTCCTCCTCGTCCTTTTGCTTCCTCAAGGCAGCTTCCTGCTCACGTCGACGTCTTTCTTCCTCTTCCCTTTGCCGTTTGAGTTCGGCTTCACGGGCCCTGAGGACTTGATCTTCTTCGTCAGTCTGAGCTTTACTCTTGAGATCATCACGAGAAGCCAGTTGCTTCTTGGAATCTTCAGCGTCCTTCTTACGCCTAGCTTCTTCCTCCTCACGACGTCTCGTCTCCGCTTCTTCCTCGATGCCTTTAAGACGCAAATCCTCTTGCCTGCGTCTTTCCTCATCTTGTCTGCGTCGCTCCTCATCCTCCCTGCGGATGCGATCTTCCTCCTCGCGTTGGCGACGACCTAAGTCTTCACCAGCGATTCTGGCAGCACGTTCAGCGTCTTCTTTAGCGATACGAGCACGACGTTCGTCTTCCTCCCTCGCAATACGATCAAGACGGTCCTGCTCTTCCTAAGCAATCCTCTTTTGACGCTCGATCTCGGCAGCATCCAAGCGAAGACGCTCCTCTTCTTCAAGCTGAGCCTTCCTCCTGGCGAGTTCGTCATCCTCACGCTTCCTTCGTTCATCCTCACTGAGAAGGCGACGTTGGCGTTCGGCTTCATCGGCCTCTTTGCGAAGTCTGTCTTCTTCTTCCTTTTGCCTTCTCTTTTCTTCAGCAAGTTCAGAAGCTCTCAGACGTCTTTCCTCGGCCTCATCCTCCATCTCTTTCTGCTTACGATCCTTAGCCTCCTGGCGAAGTTTCTCCTCAAGCTCAAGTTGCTCTTTCTTGGAAAGAAGTTCCATAGCATCACGTTCGGCTCTGAGGCGATCCTGCTCTTCACGCTGTTTACGGCGTTCTTCATCGAGCTCAGCTCTGGCTTTCGCCTCGGCATCTTCAGCCTCCTTGCGCAAACGATCCTCTTCTTCCTTCAAGTCAGCCAACCGTCTGGCTTCCTCTTCATCGTAGGCAGCTCTGTTAAGCTAAGACTGGTGCTGCAATTCCTTCTTCTTGAGGTGGTCGGCCTCTTCACGACGCTTGCGGTCTTCCATTTCCTCAAGCTGCATCTAGCGTCGAGCTTCGTCCATCTGCGCCATCTTTTCCAGGTCTTCCTTCTCCTGAGCCAAGCGGCGTTCCTCTTCGAGTCTCTCAGCTTCAAGGCGAGCCTCTTCTTCCTTTTGTTCGGCTTCAAGTCTCAACCTTTCAGCTTCTTCAAGCTTCTTCTTTCTCTCGAGTTTGGCAGCCTCTTGCTTTTGGCGCTCTTCCTCAAGTTTCTGGCGGAGACGTTCCTCTTCTTCCTCCTACTCCTTGATAGCAGCAAGATTGTCCTCCTCCGCATTATCCTCTTCTTCACTACCTTCCACAGCTTCTGCCTCTTCATCGTCTTCGGCATCAATCTGTGCGTAGTACTTGTTCTTGCGACCACGGCGCTTGCCCTTGTTCTTTCTCTTCCGGATTTCTTCGTCGTCATCCATCGGAGTCAACAAGTCGCCTTGCTTCCTGCGCTGGGCGTCGAAGAATTCCTGGGCACCCATGTCTCCTTGAACACCTTCATCAGTCGCTTCCTTCTTGACGGCGGCCTCAGCGTAGACGTTGTCATCTTGCTGGTAGTACATGTCCTCTTTACCGAACTTGAACTCTTTGCCGTCGTAATCTGCCAAATGCTCTGGTGTCATTGGCCAAGTAATGATCTTGCGAGGATCCTCCTCTTTGGGCCAACCCGTTCCCAACTCTATCATACTCTTGCACCGTCTGTCACCAAAGTCCTAGAGTAGTTCATCTAACTTGTTGTTCAGGAACAAGTCCTTGTTGTTCTTGACCTTAGCCAACAAGCCCTTCATCATGGTCTCACGCGAGTCCTTGTCCATGTAGTCCTCAGCGGGCGCAGACTGGATGTTAATCAAGCCCTTCTTCGCGCGGGCACGGGCATTGGGCTCAACGTACTTGAGGATGTCCTTAAGTTTGTAGAGCTCCCAAATGCCAAGGAATAGGCCAAGAATTGAGAGCACAAGCGTCTCAACAATTGTAATGTGAAGCTGAGTCCACTCCCAGCCTTGGATGAGGCTAGAAATGTCCAGAATAATGAGTGCCGAGTCTCCAAGAATATGGATGCAGCAGAAGATGGTCATCATCTTTCTGTAGTCCTTATAGTTGGTCCACTTGGCCTTGAACATGTCGTACATGAGGAACTTCGAGTAGTACATCTTGTTGTACTTGAAGGCAAACAACATCGTCAAAGTCGATATTGAGATGTTCGTGCACTTATGTTTCTTGACGTAGGAGCCGAACTCCTCATCTTTAGGCTTGCGAAGTTTCTTAGCTTCGGCAGTCGTGATCGTCTTCTCCTTCAGCTTTTGCTTGTTGTGGTCTTCCAGGTAGTCCGTGTTGAACTTGCGCTGGTAGACAAGCTGGAAACAGACGTTCAGAATGAAGAAGAAAAGGACAATTGCGGCGCAGATCGTCGCTTAGATCTTCGTCGCGAAGAGCATGCCGAGAATCGTCTGGAAGATAGCGGCAAGGAATTGCAAGGGAGAGGTCAGCGCGATGAACGAAGTGATCGTGTTCTACTCGCTGATCATCTTAGCGTGACCGCGCACCTTCTTCTTCTTCAGTTTCGTACCCAAGCAGACAAGTCCGCAGATGAAGGCACTGATCAGGAATGGGAAAGGTGCGAGGGTGGCATCGAGCAATGATGAATTCACACAGGCAGTTCCTTCCGAGTTTACCTTGAAGCCTTCAGGGCAAGCAGCCTCGCAATTGCCTTCGTAGACGTAGAGACCTTCGTCACAGCGTCTGCAAGTGGCTGGATTGTCGAAGTCACAAAGTGAGCAGCCGGTGAGGCAGCCCAGGCAGACCATATTTTCTTAGTCTGCTGTGGTTCCCGAGGGGCAATCGGCGTAGCAGATACCAGAGAACACGAACTTGGTATCATCAGTACCGTCACAGCTGAGGCAGTAGTCGGTCTGGTCTTGACAAGTGGAACAAGGAGAGTCACACATCTTGCACTCGTTTGCAACATTGGCATGCGACGGAGGGCACTCCTCAATACATTGGTTGCTGTAGAGGGCGGGCAGATCCGAAGCGGGGTTGCAAGCCGTGCATGTAGACTCAGTTTTCTCGCAACCAAGGCAAGGGAAGCGGCATGCAGAGCAGTAGCCAGAAGACTGGAAGAATCCTTGACTGCACTGGTCTGTGCACTCGTCTTGTCTCACTCTGAGTGGGTACTGGGTGTCGCATTGCAAACATCTTTTAGTGTCACCTTCCTTTCCTTGGTCGACACAAGTCGCGCAAGTGTCATCGCACTGTACACAAGTTTTGGGAGTGCTTCCGTTTGAAGTGAACCCGTCGTCACACCAAGGTCTGCATTCGCCGCCCGTTGATGTCTTCATCAAGAATTGTTTTGTTCCATCGAAATCATCTTGCCAGCAAGAAGTGCAATCGCTCGGAGAAGCAGGATCACAGGTCTAACAGGGGTAGTCGCAATCAAGCATTGGGATGAGCACATCGTCGGAGAGTGTGTCGATGAAGTAGACCTACTAATCGTCAGCGTAGGTCTGAATGGTGAAGCCACCGCCGGGCTTATTGGTATCGGGGTTGACCACGTTAGAAATGGTAATTGTGATTTCCTTGCGGAAACCTTCTTGGCCTCTGAAGACTCCTTCAATTAAGATGGTGTTGGAGGCCGTGTTGATGACACAGTAGGTGCCAGAGTTGAAGTTGTTGAAGGTCATGACACTGCACGAGGAGGTGCTGTCCAAAGTGATCTGTGTAGGCCACGTCACTTGGATCGAACCGTCGTTGGGCATCTCGTTAGTCGGAGTGAAGAGAAGTCGGTACTGTGTCCTCGCTTCCGGCTCCTTCAAGTCTTGCCTGATGTCGTGGAGCAGAATGTTGGCGGGGAGCTTGTTAGTCACTCCGCTTGTCTGCTTGTCGTACTTGGCAATGTGGTACAGGCGGTTGGAGTCGGTGACAACAATGCCTGAGAAGCTACCGGATGGAATCGTCGACGGCGGGTTCTTCATGTTATCAACAGTCCAACTGAAGGTGCCAGTGTTTCCACTGACTTTTTCGAAGTTGACGATCATTGATTGTCCGGAAACGGTGCACCTGACTTATCTGAGGTTGTCACGACCGCGGCAGTCCATCTCGGACGACGTCTTCGGGGGCACGATCTCCGCGGGCACATCGAACTAGAGCCTGTCGCCATCCATCAAGGGGATGTTAGTCTGGAGGGAGAACTGGTAGGTGTTCAGGGCGCCATTGGTCACATTGGACTGCAAGACGCTGAAGGACTGCATGAGTCCGGGGTCTGTCATCTATGTGATCTTCTCGAATCCGCTGTCGATTTCAGATTCCTGATCAGTGTCGAATGTCTGGATCGTAAAGAAACCAGTTGGCTGGGTGCTTCTGGGGTTAGTCGCACCTCCAATTTTCATCTCAAAGATTTCTCCAGCTTCAAGTTTGTTGTTGACAAGCATATAGAAGCTTGACTTGGTAGCCTTCATGCAAGTGCCTGTGGAGCAGGATCCGCGAGCAAGGGTGTAGCTCTCGTGGAGAACCACGCTTGGAGGCACAGTAACCTTGATGAAGCCATTCATGGGGATCAAATGATCACACCTGAACTTCAAAGTGTAAATTGAATCTCTGCCATAAGTGACAGCGTTTGAAACTTCAATGTCTGCGACGGCGTTTACACGGCCAGTCGTAGCAACGAACGAAGTGGGTGAGAAGCCTTGATCAACTAAGTAGTAATTGTCAAGGATCATCCTGTAGGTGCTCACCTCCCAATTTCCGGCACTCTTGGCTGAGGCCTAGTTTTGACTCGTGTCAATGCGGAAGTTGATGTCGTGGGGCGCGTTGGGCACCGGCATGTCCTTGAAGATGTCGTAGATGTTGATCTTCTGGCCATTCACGATGCCGACTGTCGCGGAAATCGAGTCGTTGCCGGGAACGATAATCACCTCGGACCCCTCTGGGCCAAGGGTCAGCTCCTCGGGCATCCTGACCTCGATCATACTGTTCTGGGTCAAGTCATGTTCAATCGTGAACGAAACGAGATGACCGGTCTTCTCCTGCACTCCTTTGTTCTGGGCAGCGAACTGCAAGTTGAACAAGTCTCCAGGAATCAGGCTTTCGCCCTCGATTCTGACTCCGGTGTACAGCTCAGCGATCTTCTGCAGGTTCTCCTCGTCTTTGAAGATTTCGACGAAGAAAGGCTCGGAGTCCTTGAGCTGCCCAGGGGTTGTGACAGCGTTAACTCTCAAGGTGCCGCTAGGAGTGGCGCCAAGACCATTCCGTCTGTTGCATCCTCTGACGGTTACATAATCGCTGGGGCTGTTTGACTCAGTCAAAATCATGTCTTCACCCAAGGTGAGCAAGTCGTTGGAAGAAGGCTAGAAGACACCAGATCCTTGGACGGAGTTGAATGAGTATTTCAAGTCACCAGGGATGTAGACTCTGATGTAGCATCCATACTCGAGGGGCACGGGTGAGTTCAAGATCACGTACCAGGTGGATGCCTCACCGATCTTGTACTCTTCGGGCGTCACCAGGAAGTCGTTCTCAAGAATCTCGGCTTCCTTGTAGTCCGTCGCGTCAAGCAGCGCTTCATCACTGTCTTCAATGATTTGCTGGCCTTGACCGGTGCCGCTTGTCTCGTCATCGTAGGTGTACACCTTGAAGTTTCCCTTCTTGTGAGGATAGATAGGGTTTCTGAACTGTTTACAGTTGATCTGGATCTTCTCAGAGCCAGCTGTCTGGTCGATGTACTGCTGAAGCATGTTTTCGTAAGTGATGGAGATGCGCTGTCCCTGAAGTCCAGAGTTGGTCACAGTGAACATGTCAGAACGGCACTTGTTGAGAGCCGAGGGGTCGTACATGGGCTGCGTTGAGCCGCTCACGTCGAACCAGAAAGGCATCTCGATTTCAATTTTGCCACTCCCAGTCGGGCTCATGGGCTTGTTGGGAACGAAGCGCACAATGAGCTCGTTGTCGAAGCTGGAGTCGCCGACGATGGTGGAGCTCGAGAAAACCTCGACGCTCGTCATGCGGTCCTTTTGGATACTCTGGCCACTGACACGAGATTGTTTGGGGTTGGGGTCCTCGCAGTTCGCGTCAGGGAAAGTCATCACCGTAATGGCGGACAATTGCTGCTCGGAGAAAGGCGTCTTCAAGTTGGTGAAGAGGAGTTTGACTCTCGACGCGTTAGTTTCACTGGCATTGATGCTGGTAATCTTGAAGCGGAGGGTGTCAGACTTTTCAACGGAGCAGTCGACGGTACCGATTTGAGTGCCACTGCCGTTCACCAACTAACATTCCAGACCAAAACAGTAATTTAGAAAACTTTCTTCAAACCACAAGTTGCGACAAGCCATGGCGTTGCAACGAGCCATAAGAACGTCGTCGAGAAAATGAAAGAAGTTACAAAAGTCAATGCTTTTGTTGATCTTGAACTTACCTAGCAAACAGGGGGCGACTCGGGCAGGAAAGTTTTGTAAAACAACTAACTGTCGACATAGGGGTTGTTCACCGTCAAGTCGAAGCAAGAGTTGGCAGTCCATGGGCCTCCCTTTGCATCACGGAAAATGCTGAGGGAGCCTTCAGTTAACGTGCTGATCACGGGGTTGTCGAGAATAATCTCACTGTATTAGACCGTCACTACACAGGGAAAGAGAACACGGGTGGTGAGAAAAAGTAAAAAAGGTAACGGTGTAGTCATAAAGAAGCTTTCATCGCAAATTTATTAATTTTCAAATTCCGCCCTTACCTGCTTGAGGTTAAGCTACCGCAATGAGAGTCGCAAAGGTGTAGCACACCAAGGCAAAGATACCTCGTGGGCCATTCGTAGAGTGCCTCATACGGCGTGCGCATGAAACTGATTGCTATCGCGAGACTGAAGAGCCTGGCGAGGAGTCTGCAAAAGAGTCTTCCCGGGAGAGTGACCTCCAGGGGCGTTGTAAACTACAATTGACGAATTAATTCTTCATCTTTTATTACTATTAAAAGAGCTCGTGATCTAACCCACCTCCTTTTTTACAATTTTGAATTCTATCCCCACCAATACAAAATTTAAAAATGTTTCACGGGGTTTTGGGGTTTTGGGGTTTTGGGGTTTTGGGGTTTTGGGG
>Ga0208544_10003293_pt1 | contig 10190 bp, 7 predicted proteins | sample DEB08_DNA_9_FD_184526 | JGI IMG/M metagenome (GOLD analysis project Ga0208544, IMG submission 184526) | Aqueous microbial communities from the Delaware River and Bay under freshwater to marine salinity gradient to study organic matter... | ecosystem: Environmental > Aquatic > Marine > Coastal ...
GGATATGGCTAGGTCTTGTATTGCTAATGAGCTTAATATTCTTTTAATTTGTGAATTATTCATAGTTGCTGCTTTCTATGTTTGTGAGTGTGATGATTTACAAACTTAAGCAGCAACTTTTTCTTTTTATATATTACGTTTTATTAAGTTGACGCGAATGCGTCTTCAGCGTGGGTCTAAAATTGCCGACTTCCCACCTCCGACTTCAAACTACCCTTTTTCTTAATCTATTGACTACCAGTGTTTTGCAAAATCTCGTTTTTGAGCTGGCAATTAAAGGTAGCAACCTCTTTTTGGGTCGGCGTGCAGCGGCGGCTTATAGCCTTCCGACTTCCGACTTTGGCCTCCCTCCGCCTCTGCTTGCTGCGCAAGCGGTCTCCTGAAGGAGCAGCCCCGCCCGCTTAGGTGCGCGTAATCCCTTGATCGCTCAGGCTTACTTTTACACCTTTACAAGCGCCTGCCACGTCTTCAGCGTTGCCTGCCACGTCTTCAGCGTTGCCTGCCACGTCTTCAGCGTTGCCTGCCACGTCTTCAGCGTTGCCTGCCACGTCTTCAGCGTGGGTCTAAAATTGCCGACTTCCCACCTCCGACTTCAAACTACCCTTTTTCTTAATCTATTGACTACCAGTGTTTTGCAAAATCTCGTTTTTGAGCTGGCAATTAAAGGTAGCAACCTCTTTTTGGGTCGGCGTGCAGCGGCGGCTTATAGCCTTCCGACTTCCGACTTTGGCCTCCCTCCGCCTCTGCTTGCTGCGCAAGCGGTCTCCTGAAGGAGCAGCCCCGCCCGCTTAGGTGCGCGTAATCCCTTGATCGCTCAGGCTTACTTTTACACCTTTACAAGCGCCTGCCACGTCTTCAGCGTGGGCGATTGCGGGAGGATAGATATGCCGGATGTTGGTCTCGCCCTACTTTTACACCTTTACACTTTTACACCTCTCCTTTTACACTTTTTCCCGTTTACACCTTTACACGGCCCTATTTCCCACTTCCCACTTCCGATTTCCGACTTCAAGCCACCTTTCCTCCTCCCCCCACAAGGGGGACCTCCTCCAAAGGAGGACTTTTGACCGTTATAAGTTGTAGAATATCGTCGCACGCTGGCAAGGCCAGAAAATCGACCGGATTGAAGCAGGAGCAAGGTCTAAAGTCCCCCTTTGGAGAGCTTGTCCCGCTTTCGAAGCGGGAGGGGCAGGGGGGAGGACTTTTGACCTTTTCCGCCCGCGCCGCTTTTACACTTACCTAACCTTTACACGTTTACACGGCCACCACTTCCGATTCCCGACCTCCGATTTCCCACTTCGAGCCACCTTTCCTCCTCCCCCACGCCCGGGCGTGGGACCTCCTCCAAAGAAGGACTTTTGACCGTCTTTATTCTGGCTGCCCGTTTACACTTTTACACTTTTCTACTTTTACACCTTTCCACGACCTCACCCCCCCCGCTCCATCCGAAACGCCACCCGTCGGTTCTGGGCCTGATCGGCTGGTGAAGTACCGGCCCCGCGGGGCTCGCGGCCGCTGTACCCGCGTACTTCCAGCTGGCTGGGGTTGGCCCCGGTATCTTCCAGGTAGCGGCGCACGCGTTCGGCGCGCAGTTGGCTCAGGTAGCCGGTGTTATCCTCACTGCCCGAACCATCGGCATGGCCATTGATCAGGAGGTGGTAATTGGGGTGTTGCTGCAAAAAATCCCGCAGTTTATCAAGTAACATGAAGTTGGAGAGATCCGCGCTATTAGGGCGAAAGTAGAGCAACTGACTGCTCAGCACCTGCGCTTCCTCTTCCGGATTGGCAAACAGGGGGCACCCTTGCGCGGTAAACAAGCCAAAGGTATTGGGACAGGCATCTTTAATATCTTCAATCCCGTCGCCGTCACTATCCGGGCAACCGTCAAAAAGGGGCAAGCCAAAATGATGGGGGCAGTGATCATCCTCGTCCAGGATGCCGTCCTGGTCGCTGTCGATGGCCGGGCAACCGCGCCGGCTGACCGGACCGGGCTGCAGGGGGCAATCGTCCAGGTGGTCCAGGACACCATCGCCGTCGCTGTCCATCGGTGGGCAGCCCAGCGACTCTGGTGGCCCGGCCTGGGTGGGGCAACGATCGAAGGGGTCGGCCGTACCATCGGCGTCCGTATCCGGGCAACCGTACAATTCCGGCGAACCAGCCGCCAGGGGACAGCGGTCGTCGCTGTCGCGCAAGCCATCGCCATCGCTATCGGGGCAGCCACCGCTGCGAACCGTACCCGGTTTCAACGGGCACTGGTCTTCGGTGTCGGGAATACCGTCCTGATCGATATCGGAGATATGCCCGAGGTGAAAGGTCATGCCCAGGTACAACTGTCCGTAATTATCGTTGTTGTTGGGGTTACCAGAAAAACTGACCCCATCCAGGAAATCGGTAAAGGTGAAATTGTATTGCAACCCGGCCGTAAAGGAAATAGCCGAAGACACCTGGAAGTCAAAGCCCAGGTTAAGGGGGATGAACAGCGCCTGATTCACCTCCGAGCGCTCATCAGCTTTAATGAAATCGAACAGCGCCAGGTGGGTATTATCAAGCAAATAGGCATTCGTCTTGAAGAAGACCAGCCCCAGGCCCGTTCCAATAAAGGGTTGCAAACGCTGGTGTGGCAGCGGAAAGAAGCGCAGGTCGAGTGCGACGTCGCTCAATTGGGTAGAAAAATGGAACCTGCGGGCGCTGCGGTAGGCATCGCCCGGGTAAAAACCGTCGGCTGCCATCAATTCCCCGTGGTGAGCCTGCAATCCGGCCGACCACTGGGGGTGTGGCCGGTACGCCACATGCCCGCCCCAGATCATGGTATGCCCTTGTAGGGTACCGAAACCGGCCCTGCTCACGTCACCCTGGTAGATGGCCAAGCCACTACCCAGGGACATCAGCCACTTGCTGGCAGGCTGCGCAAGCGTTGTTCCCGTCGGCAACAACACACCCAACACAAAACATAACAACGGAAGTCGGACAGCGTATTTCATGACCTTCCAGGGGCTTGGTAAGCACATCTAAAAGATGTGCAGAAAAACATTGGCAACAGCTACAAAAATGGCCATCAGCAGGGCCCAGCTAAAGCTTTTGATGGTGAAGCCCTTTAAGAACTAAGCCGCGATCATCAACACCACCGCATCGACTATCAGGCTAAAGAAGCCCAGCGTGATCCAGCGCAGGGGTGTGGTAATGAAGTTGAGGAACTGGCCAATGGTCGCATTCAAAATAGCCAGGACAAAAGCGACAATGACCGCCCGGGTAAAGTCTTCGATCACCACCCCACTCAGCAGGTAGGCGGATCCCATCAGGACCAGGGCCATCAGGAGGATCTTAATCAGAAACGAGCCCAAACCGGCTTGCACAAGCATAAATAATAGGACCATAAGGCAACCTGTTTTTAATGAAAAGATGGGCAGTGTCCTCCGTTTGCGGGAAAACACCCTTGCCAATTTAACGGATTAATTTCCCCACTTTTGGCGGCTGGTATCCTTGTTTTCCTGGGCTTCCAAGGTACTTTGCAGCTCCTTTACCTGCTGGCGGAGGGCCTGGTTTTCTTTTTTCAACCGGTTGATCTCTTCCTGCGGGTCGTAGGTGTCTTTATTCGACGCCGGACCCGTGGTAGATTGACCACCGACCAGGTCCTTAATGGTAGCAATGGGATCTTCTCCGCGGTAATAGGCAGCCCCAAAATAGGCCAGGGGCAGAAAGATGATTAAAAATATAAAAAAGCGGGCAAAAGGGGTGAGTTTAGTTCGGGTAGCCATCTGGTAGGTTTATTTTAAAAGCAAAAATAAAGGAATTGTGCAGGAATGCACATAAATATCTACCAGTCCTGCGTTTATTACGATCAGATGCCCATCAATTTTGGTATTTTTGCTGTTCAGAGCTGTTGAATGAACCGTAACCCCAACGTCCCCATGCCCGATGTTTTTATCTACGATACGCTGCGAACCCCCCGTGGGAGTGGCAAAACCAGTGGCTCCCTCTACGAAGTCAAGCCGGTCCACCTGTTGGAAGTAGCCCTGCGGGCGCTGCAACAACGCCATCATTTTTCGCCGGCGGCAATTGACGATGTGATTATTGGTTGTGTGACGCCCATCGGTGACCAGGGCTTCAATATTGCCCGTACGGCCCTCCTGGAAGCCGGTATGGCCGCGGCAAATGGCGGCATGCAGATCAACCGCTATTGCACGTCGGGCCTCGAAGCCGTCAACCTGGCGGCGGCCAAAATTGCGGCCGGTTGGGAATCCCTCACCATTGCTGGCGGCACCGAAAGCATGAGTCGGGTCCCCATGGGTAGCGACGGCGGCCCCCTGCTCAATGACCCCGGCGTTTTCATGCCCCAAAACTACCTTCCCCAGGGCGTTGCCGCCGACCTGATCGCCACCATGGAAGGTTTTTCCCGCGTGGAGCTGGACGCTTTTGCCCTCCGCTCGCACCAGCGGGCCGCGCACGCCCAGGCCAACGGTTATTTTCGAGCCAGCCTTATCCCCATCTGCGACGCTTCCGGGCTACCCATCCTGACCAGCGACGAGCTGGTGCGCCCCACCACCAGCACCGAACAGCTGGCCCGCTTGCGGCCAGCTTTCGCCACGGTTGGGGATCAGGGTTTTGCGGCCATGGCGCTGCACCGCTATCCCGAAGTAGAGCAAGTGCAGTACCTGCACACCGCCGGTAATTCCTCGGCCCTGGCGGATGGTGCCGCCCTGGTTTTACTGGGCAATGCCCGCAAGGGCGAAGAGCTGGGCCTGCGCCCCCGGGCCCGCATCCTGGGCTGTGCCTCCGCCTCGGTAGACCCTACCATTATGCTGACCGGGCCCCAGGTGGCTTCCCGCCGGGCGCTCCAGCGTTGTGGCCTGGAAGTTGGTGATATCGACCTGTGGGAGTGCAACGAAGCTTTTGCCGCCGTCGGCCTCAAATTCCAGCGCGACCTGAACCTGGCCGACGACCGCTTCAACGTCAACGGCGGCGCTATTGCCCTGGGCCACCCCCTCGGCGCTACGGGGGCCATGTTGTTGGGCACCTTGCTGGACGAACTGGAACGCAGTGATTTAAAAACCGGATTGGTGACGCTTTGTGCTGGCGCAGGGCTAGCCGTAGCGACCATTATTGAACGCATATGATACGGCTCAAAAAAGATACCGACAATATCGTGACCATCATCTTCGACATGGCGGATCGCGAACACAATGTCATCAACCACGAAATTACGGATGCTTTCCTGCCGGTTATTCAACACCTGCAGGACGAAAAAGCCCAGGGCGTGCTCAAAGGCGTCATCCTGACTTCCGCCAAACGATCCTTCCTCTCCGGTGGCGATCTGGGCTACCTCTACGACGCCAATGACCCGGAAGTGCTTTTTAACGCTGCTGAAAAACTCAGCCGCTTCTTCCGCGACCTCGAACGCCCCGGCGTACCCGTGGTAGCAGCGATTGCCGGCAATGCCTTGGGTACGGGTTTTGAGGTCGCGCTGTCCTGTCATCACCGGATCGTGCTCGATGATCCGCGCGTGCGGGTAGGCATGCCCGAAGTCAACCTCGGCCTCATGCCCAGCGGTGGCAGCGTTGTCCGCATGATGTGGCTCCTGGGCATTGAAAAAGCATTCCCCGTGCTCACTTCCGGCCGCCACTATTCGCCGCAGGAAGCCCTGAAAGTAGGCATTATCGACAGCCTGGCCAGCACGCCGAAAGAACTCCTGGAAAAAGCCAAAGCCTGGCTGCTCTCGCATCCCGACTGGCGCCGCCCCTGGGACCAGGAGGGGGAAAGCATCCCCGCCGGAACCGCTGACAACCCCGCCGTGATCGCGCGCATCCGGGAACTGGCGGCCGAATTGGCAGCCGCCACCTACAACAACTCCCCCGCCAAACGGGCCATCCTCAACGTCATGGTGGCTGGCTCAAAAGTGGACTTCGCAACGGCCTGCCGCATCGAAAACCGCCGCTTTGCCAAGCTGGTCTGCTCGCGCCGGGCAAAAAACATGATCAGTACCTTCTGGATGGATTACCTCTCCATCAAGCGCGGCCTCAACCGGCCCCTGGGCTACGGCATGTTCCGGGTAAAAAAGGTGGGTATCATCGGCTCCGGCCAGATGGGCTCGGGCATCACCATCGCCTGTATCCAGTACGGCATTCCGGTGGTGCTCAAAGACGCCAGCAAAGCCATTGCCGACAAAGGCCGCGAGTACGTGGCCCAGCGCATCGATGAGCTCATCCAGGAGGGCACCTTCCACCCCAGTGAGCGCGAGCACATCCTGGCGCGCGTAGTGACGACCGAAGATGCGGCAGATTTTGCCGATTGCGACATCGTCATCGAAGCCGTCTACGAAAGCCCGCAGCTGAAAAAGAAAGTCGCCCGCGAAGCCGAAGACCAGCTCGACACCTATTCCGTAGTGGGTACCAATACCGTCTCCTTACCGATCACGGAATTGGCCGAAGCCTGCCGGCGGCCGGAAAACTACGTGGGCCTCCACTTTTTCCACCCGGCGGACAAAGTTCCGCTGATCGAAATTATTCGCGGCAAAAAAACGTCGGACGAGACCATCGCCCGCGCCATCGACTTTGCGCAAAGCATTATGAAAATTCCCATCATCGTCAAAGACGGCTGGGGATTTTTTGCCGGACGCGTGCAGAACACCTACATCCTCGAAGGCATTGCGATGCTGCAGGAAGGTTACCCGCCGGCGCTGATCGAAAACCTGGGCCGCCAACTCGGGATGCCCCGGGGCCCGCTCGAACTGGCCGACGACCTGGGCCTGCACCTCGTCCTGAAATACGAAGAACAAGCCGCCGTGCACTACGGCGAGCGGTACGTACAACATCCGTCGGTGGCCGTTCTGAAGACCATGCTCGGCGAATTGGATCGCCCGGGAAGGGTTCGCAAAGCCGGATTTTATGCTTACGGCGAGGAAGAAGAACGCCACCTGTGGCCAGGATTGCAGGATATTTGGCCCATCCAGCACCGGACCTACGACCGCACGGTACTCAACGACCGGCTGCTGTTTTCGCAGGTCATCGAAGCGCTCTGGTGCATGCAGGAAAAAGTCATCACTTCCGCCGCGGCGGCCAACCTCGGCAGTGTGTACGGTTGGGGCTTCCCGCGGGAGAAGGGGGGCGTAATCCGCTTTATCCACACCTACGGACCCGACAATTTCATCGGCCAGGCCCAAATTTACCAGAAAAGCCTGGGGCAACGCTTCCGCATTCCCAGTGTGCTGCGGGCCATCCTGGCGGAACCCGTATTCAAAACGGCGAAGGCGGCGGTGGAGTAGGAAACGTGGAAAGGTGTAAAAGTTGGGCACGTGTAAATGGGAGAAGTGGAAAGGTGGAAAGGTTGGGCACGTGTAAAAACGTGGCGAGACCAACGTCGGGCGTATCTTTTTTAGCAATCGCAGCGAGCCGTTGCTGCGCTGCGTCGCCCACGCTGAAGACGTGGCAGGCGCGAGAACCAAGTGGGAGGTGGGTAGTGGGAGGTCGGAAATGGCCCACGCTAAAGACGTGGCAGGCAACGCTGAAGACGTGGCAAGCGCGTGGAAAGGTGTAAAAGTTGGGCACGTGTAAAAGCGTGGCGAGACCAAATACTTAAACGTCTAAAAACGGCCGAAGTGGCCCAAAATGCTACTGGTCTAAGAGCTTGGGCGCAGATTCCAGCAAAGCCAGCAGCTGGTCTTTTTTGAGGCCCACGTCGACAATTTCCCCCATGGCATCCAGCCAAATCGCATACGGCAACAGGGCGTGACAGTTGATCGACTGGCAGGTTTTGCGGGTAACCAAATAGACCGGGAAATCGAGGGGCGAAGCGGCCAGAAAAGCGCTGATCTTCCGGGGTTGGTCCGCCATATTTAATCCGACAATTTGGAAGCGGGTGTTCCAGGTGGCCTGGTTTTGCTGGAGATAGTCGATCAGTTCCAGGTCTTCCGTACCCATCGACCACACGATGACCAGCCGCTGGCGGGTATCGGTCTTGGGAAAAACTAAAAAAGTATCCTGTCCTTCGAGGTCGCGTACCGGAATTTTGCCCAGGTGTGTTTTGGTGCGGGCGGTTAAGATGTCGGAGGTACAGTTCTCCCAGGGCACCAGCGCCACTTGCTGGCCATTGGCCGAAATTTCCGCCAGCAGGAAACAGCGGCGATTGACCTGGATAAAGGTTCGGGAGCGCAACAGCCCCACGTGTTCGCTCTTTAGGTCAAGGGCCACCGTGTCCTGCCCGTAAATAGAGACCACCACCAGGTCAACGCCGGGCGTATCAAAACGGCCATCCTGGTCTTGGTCAATCAGGCTCAGGCGGAAGGCGGTATCTTCCCATTTCACGTCCGTCGACCGGGTGCTGACCTTCTTCCGATCCTGGTCAAAAATGACTGTTTCGTTGTTTTTCAGCGCCAGGGTATTCGGCCCCAGAATAGCCCGTTGGTAACTGTTGTAAATGACCTGATTCAGGACCAATGGAATGGTGGGTTGTTCCCTTTGGCAGGAACCGAACCACCCGCCAAGCAGCATGAATACCCCACCCCAGATTGCGCTACGTTTATTCATATCCGCGTTTTGGTTTAAAATTAAGACAATCCACTCTTTTCCGGCAACAACGCCAGGTCTTTTGATTTTTGTTTACAAACTGCGTTTACCATTGATTGCGTATCTTCACGCTACCAAATTATTGAACATGGAACCCATTCTTTTGGAAGTACGCGGCGCCATTGGTTGCATCACCCTCAACCGGCCCGCCAAGTACAACAGTTTTACGCGCGAACTGGCCCTGGCGCTACAGGCCGCCATCAAAACCTGCGCAGCCGATGACCAGATCCGGGTCATCTACCTGACGGGAGCCGGCAAGGCCTTCTGTGCCGGGCAGGACCTGGGCGAGATCACCCAGGAAGACGCCCCCAGCCTATCGACCATTCTTTCGGAGCACCTCAACCCGTTGATCAGCCTCATCCGGGAAACCGAAAAACCCTTCGTGGCCGCCGTCAACGGGGTCGCTGCCGGAGCGGGAGCGAATCTGGCGCTGGCCTGCGACCTGACCGTCGCCACGGCAGCAGCCAACTTCATCCAGGCGTTCAGCAAGATTGGCCTGATTCCCGACAGTGGGGGTACTTTTTTCCTGCCCCGCCTGGTGGGCCTGCAGCGGGCCGCCGCCTACATGATGCTGGGTGACAAGATTCCGGCTGCCGAAGCGGCCCGGGTGGGGATGATCTACGCGGCCTTCCCGGACGAGGATTTCGCCACCGAAGCCTGGCAACTGGCCGAGCGGTTGGCGCTCCTGCCACCCCGGGCCCTGGGTCTCACCAAACGCGCCCTCAACCAGGCGCTGGACAACGACCTGGATCGCCAGTTGGCCGTGGAAGAACAACTGCAATCTACGGCTGGGCAAACGGCCGATTACCAGGAAGGCGTGCAGGCTTTTTTGGAAAAACGAAAGCCCGTCTTTACCGGAAAATAAACAAGAACGTTTACCCAGACCATAACCCACTACGCCGTGGCCAAGAAAACCAGTCGCCCCGTCGGTCCTGACAAAATTCCGGCCAGCATCAATCCACACCTGCCAGCCCGGCAGCGCCGTGCGCACGACGCAGCCTACTACCTGCAAGGTATCCTGGCGGGCGACCGGGTGGTACTCAGCCAGGCCATCACGTTGGTAGAAAGCACGCAGGTGGCCGATCAGGTCAAAGCTCGTCAGATCGTGGAAGGCTGCCTGCCGCACAGTGGCCAGTCTTTCCGCCTGGGTATTACGGGGGTGCCGGGGGTGGGCAAAAGCACCTTCATCGAAACCTTTGGCCTCCAGTTGGTCAGCCAGGGGTACCGGGTGGCCGTGCTGGCGGTAGACCCCACCAGCCAGCTCACCCACGGTAGCATCCTGGGCGACAAAACCCGCATGGGACAGCTCAGTGTGCATCCGGCGGTCTACATCCGGCCTTCACCAGCCGGAGAAGCCCTCGGTGGTGTAGCAGCTAAAACCCGCGAGCTGATGCTCTTGTGCGAAGCAGCGGGCTACAATTTCATTCTCGTAGAAACGGTGGGCGTGGGCCAGTCGGAGGTAGCCGTGCACCAACTGACCGACTTCTTCCTGCTCCTCCTGCTCCCCGGCGGTGGCGACGAGCTCCAGGGCATCAAGCGCGGGGTAGTAGAAATGGCCGACCTCATCGCCGTCAACAAGGCCGATGAGGACCGGGAGCTGGCTGCTCAGCAAGCGCGGGCCACCTACCAGGG
>Ga0208544_10003297_pt1 | contig 10184 bp, 12 predicted proteins | sample DEB08_DNA_9_FD_184526 | JGI IMG/M metagenome (GOLD analysis project Ga0208544, IMG submission 184526) | Aqueous microbial communities from the Delaware River and Bay under freshwater to marine salinity gradient to study organic matter... | ecosystem: Environmental > Aquatic > Marine > Coastal ...
TGTTGCTGGCATCGACGTTTATGAGTCAGCTAACCTGACTATTGATGGTTCTGGTGACGCTGTTGCTGCTGTCTTCGCTCCTGAAGCTCTCGCTATCGCTGTTAAGCGCGACTTCGGTATCGAGTCACAGCGTGACGCTTCTCTCCGAGCCTTCGAGCTGAATGCTACTGCCGCTTATGGTGTAGCTGAGCTTGATGATAGCTTTGGCGTTAAGTTGATTGGTGACGCTGTACTTTAATTAGTGCTGATTCCCTGCCCCCTAAGTTGGGGGTGGGGTTTTTATTTAGGAATTGTGATGGCTATTACATACCGAGGCGAACGCTTTGAAGGGTACAACAAACCCAAGCGCACCAGTAAGCATCCCGAAAAGAGCCATGCCGTACTCGCTAAAGAAGGCGACAAGGTAAAGCTGATTCGATTCGGGCAGCAGGGCGCAGATAATAAGCCACCAAGAAAGAACGAGAGCGAAGCTGATAAGGCAAAGCGCAGGTCATTCAAAGCGCGATTCGCTAAAGACATTGAGAAAGGTCGCAAAGACAAAACCGCATCGGCGGCATACTGGGCAGATAAGGTGAAGTGGTAATGGCATTTTCGAACGATACTGATTTGGTAGCTATAGTTCCAGATATTTTGGATTTTGGCATAACATCATTTGCCGGTCAACATGCCAGAGCGCAAGCAGACATTGAACGCAAGATTCGTGCTGACTGGTGGGACAAGCGTGGTTATAGCGGTGAGCTGATACCCAGCAAGCTAACAGACAGCCAGTGGACGCGATGCAGTGTTTACCTTGTTCTATGGAAGTACGCCCTTCCGCAGCTAACCAACTGGGTAGACAATGACCGCTTTCTTGGCATGATTGATTTCTACAAGTCACGCTACGGTGAAGAGATAGAAGCAGTGTTCCGCGATGGCGTTGACTATGATGCTGACGGTGATGGCACTGTAACGGACAAAGAGAAAGAGCCTATCAACTCTGGCAGGTTGGTTCGCTAATGGATGTTCAAATTGTAACAGACCCTAGAAATTTAGGACAAGTTGCGAATAATGCTACTGATGAAGTAAAAGCTAAAATTGCGTCTGCTTTGCACCGAACAGCGCAAGTGGGTATTAATATCGTCCAAGACAGGACGGCAAGAAGCGTTTCCTATAAAGGCGGTGCATTTAAGGCTTACAGTGCAGGATACGCAGAATTTAGAACTTCTATTGGTGCGACATTAGCACCGAATCTTGAAGTTTCAGGGAATATGTTTGGCGCAATGACAAGCAAGGCTAACCACAAACAGGCTGAAATATTCTTTCGTGGTCAAGAAGAATCAAAAAAAGCGGCATTTAATGATAAAATTAGACCGTTCCTTGGCTTCAGTCGTGAAGAAGAAAATAGACTAGCCCGTACATTTGAAAGGTTTTTAGGATGAGCGTAAGAGAAAGCATTGCAGAAAACATTGTTGCTACTTTACGCGATAGTGTAATTCTACCAACACGAATTAAATACGTTACTAGAGAACCTTTTGATTTTCAGAAGCTCTCGAACGCCCAGTTTCCAGCCGCGTTAGTTAGAACTGCTGGTGAAAGCAGAGAAGATAGTTCTATTGGCGGCTCTATGGGCAAGCGTACAGCAAGCATCAATTATGAGATGGTTTGCTTTGTTAAGTCAGGTATTATTGACCAAGCAAGAAATAACATCATCGAAGCCATTGAAGAAGGCTTAGAGATTGACCGCTCAAGAGGCGGTTATGCGCTGGATACCCAGCTTATAAACATTGAAGTCGATGAGGGTTCTATTGACCCTGTTGGCGGAGTTATTCTAACCGTTCGCGTGATGTACGAATACACACGCGGCACAACTTAAAGCAAAAGGTGATTTAAAATGGCTACAACTACAGGTTCCACAGGCGTTGTTAAACTACAAGTGGCAGGGACTACTGTTGCTGTTGTTGGCGAGGTTCGTTCTTACACATTAGATGGTTCAGCAGACACTATTGAAGATAGCACTATGGGTGACACTGCGCGTACTTATAAAGCAGGCTTAGAAACTAATAACGTAACTATTGAATGCTACTGGGATGATGCAGACGCACAGCAGTTGGTTATTGATAACCGAGCTTCACTGGACTTTGAAATCTACCCTACTGGCACTGGCACTGGCGAAAAATACTACTCTGGTTCTGGCACAGTAACTAGCAAGTCAATTAGTGCTTCTTTTGACGGCATGGTTGAAGCTAGTTTTGGTATTCAGGTTAGCGGTGTTGTTACAGAAGCTACAGCATAATCAAACACAACAGGAGGAATCACAATGGGTTTAGCGAAAGAATTACGCAGTAGACGTAAATTAAATGTTCGAGAAATACTTGTACCTGAGTGGGGTGATGATTCTGGTGATTTTAAAATGTATAGCAAACCATTAACTTGCTATGATTTGAATGTTATCCAGAAAAAACACCCTAACTTTTTAATCAATACAAGCATCGCTTCTATGGTTGACTTAATCGTTATGAAAGCAGAAAGCGTTGATGGCGATAAGCTGTTCACTAGCGGTGAAGATAAGATTGATTTGATGGGTGAAGAAACTAGCATTATCAGTGAAATTGCAAATCAAATGTTTTCAGAGATTGAAGACCAGCAGGAAGCGGAAAAAAACTAAGAGCCGATACCCACCGTTTTAACCTGATTGGGTTGGCGTGTCGGCTAAACAAAACCATCTATGAAATTGAGCAGATAACTTTATCTGAATATAATGAATGGATGGCTTATTTCACAATCATAGGCGAAGAAAATGGCTGAAGCTAGAATTGTACTTAGACTATTTGATAAGACAGCTAAGGGTTTAGGCTCAGCCAGAAAAGGCCTCAACAGCCTAGCTAAAAAAATAGGCGGTGCAAAAACCGCACTGCTTGGCTTAGTTGGCGCGGCTGGATTCGGGGCTTTGATTAAATCAAGTCTTGCTTCTAATGATGCATTAGCAAAAACAGCAGATAAAATTGGTATCACCACCGAAGCGTTGGTGGGGCTTAGACACGCGGCAGAGCTAACAGGTGTAGCTTCTAACACTATGGACATGGCTTTACAGCGTATGACCCGTAGAGTTGCTGAAGCGGCTCAGGGAAGCGGTGAGGCTGTAGGTGCATTAGCTGAACTAGGACTTAACGCCAAAGAACTTGGCGCATTACCTTTAGACCAGCAGATGGGTAAGATTGCTGACGCTATGGGTGGTGTTGAAAAGCAGTCAGATAAAGTTAGATTAGCTATGAAGCTGTTTGACTCTGAAGGTGTTGCTTTAGTGAACACCCTAGCTGGCGGAAGTGCTGGACTGACTGAGATGGCTAAGCAAACTGAGCATCTTGGGGCTAGTATCTCAAGGGTAGATGCCGCTCAGATTGAAGCAGCCAATGACGCTTTCACTAAATCAAAGTTAGCTATGACGGGGCTAACAAACCAGCTCACAGTAGCACTTGCACCTATCTTAGAAACTATTTCAACGTCTTTCTTTCAGGCGTCTATGGATTCAGCTGATTTCGGCAATACAGGTCAAAGGGTAGCTGATGCGTTGGTTAGCGGGTTCGCTAAACTCAGAGGGGCTATCCATAATGTTGTCTTGATAGCTAAGATTGTCAAACTGGGCTTTATGGAGTTAGGTGTTTATATAGCTGGTAAGCTGACCCCGATAATTGACGGCTTCATTGGCGTGTACAACAAAGTGGCGAAGTTTCTTGGAAAGCCATTAATAGAGAACGGTCTTGGTGACTTTGTAGATGATGCAAGGGATGGCATTCAGGCTTTGCGAGTAGAAATTGCTAACATGGGAATGGATGACCCAGCGGCTAACATAATTGCAGCGTATGAAAGAATTAAAGAAGAATCACGAAGAACTGCCGAAGTCGTAGCCGCTAATGCCCCCGGCACTATAATTGCAAATTCTGCTGGTGAAGCAACTGAAGCGGAAACTTACAACAATTCTCTGCGAAAAGAAGGCGCAAAAGACCTTGCCGCATTTGAAGCAATGACTGGCGCAGATAAAACAAAAAATGTTCTTGGCAATTTAAGCAAGCAGTTGGCTGGTCAAAAAGGGCAGAGCAAAAAGCTATTCGCTATCAGCAAAGCCGCAAGTATAGCTACTGCAATTATGTCTACTTATGAAGGCGCGACTAAAGCAATGTCAGCTTATCCGCCTCCACTTAACTTTGCTATGGCTGCTGCTACTGTCGCTGGAGGTTTAGCTCAGGTTTCTAATATACGTTCACAGTCTTTTGAAGGTGGCGGTTTTACAGGGAATGGCTCTAGAACTGGTGGTGTTGATGGTAAAGGTGGTTTTAATGCCATACTGCACCCGAATGAGACTGTTATTGACCACACCATGAATGGCGGATTGCGTAGTAGTTCTGGCGGTCAAAATGTTATTGTGAACCAGACAGTTAATATATCAACTGGCGTAGTGCAAACTGTCAGAGCAGAGATACAAACTCTAATGCCTCAGATTGCAAACACAGTAAAAGGTGCAGTTGCAGACGCAAGACAACGAGGCGGTAACTATAGCCAAGCATTAATCGGAGCTTAAAATGCCTTTAGCATTTCCCAGTGTTGGGATACAGAAAATAGATATGAGATTAAAGAGGGCGGTTGCTGTTAGTGAATCGCCCTTTACTTTTAATACCCAAACTTATTTACACCAAGGTGCTAGGTGGGAATGTGAAGTAACTTTACCGCCTTTAAGCTACGCTGAGGCACGTTCGATAGAGGCTTTTATAGTCGGACTTATAGGTCAATCTGGAACGTTTACGTTCGGACATCCTTTGCATAACACCGCAGGCGTATCCGTTGGGTTAGGCAGCAATGCGGATATTAGAGCTACGCAAATAATTGGCGGTTCAAACTCTAGTGCAGTATCAGCAGGAACTTATTTTCAGCTTGGTGACTATCTTTACATTGCTACTGAAGATAAAGTTCAGGGAGCTAATGCTTTAAAGTTCGAGCCACCTTTGAGGCAGGCAATAAGCGCAGGTACAGCTTGCGATTTTACTTTGCCTAAAAGTCTCTGGCGTATGAGTAATAATGACGTAGGCTGGTCAACAGACGTGGCTTCAATGTACGGTTTCACTTTCGCTATGGTTGAGGCTTTATAATGTCCAGACTGATAAGCACAGAAATGCAAGCAGTCGCTCAAGCTGAAGTGGTTAGGCCGTTTTACTTGATAGATATGGAGTTCAGCACCCCACTTAGGTTGTGGACAGGGCTTGGGGATTTGGATGTGCCTACAGGTGATACACTAGTAACTAACGGTGACTTTAGTAACGGCTTAACAGGATGGACGACTATTGAGCTAGGGACTGGAACTGTCACTCTTGTAGGTGATTCAGTTGAGCTTCAGGCAGGAGACTTTAGTAACAGGGCAGGGTTGAGGCAAAACATACCAACCGTTTCTGGGACAAACTACAGGCTTAATTTTAGCACGACAGGTAGAGCGCGCGTCATCATTCGAGATATGGTAAACAGCAATAATCTTGTGAACCTTAACGTAGAGGCTGGGCAAGGTGCTGTTTCTTTTACTGCTGCCTCAACAGACACTAGGGTTGAGATTAGAAACCAAGAAGCTGGCACTATCACTATTGATAATGTTGCAGTGTATTATACCCAAACTTATGTTGGGCTAGGCGACCTACTTAAAATAGGCCAAATAAGAGAAGCTACCGATTTAAGTGCTAATGGCACTACAGTGACTTTGACAGGTGTTAAATCTTCCTTGATTGCTGTCGCTAGAGATGAGGATTATCAAGGAAAAATTGCCACGATAAAGTTAGGTGCAATGGATGAACTTTCTAATGTTATTACCAATCCAGTTCAACTCTTTTCGGGCTTTATGGATGTGATGATAATATCTGACAGCGGTGAATCATCAACGATTAATGTAAGTATTGAGAATAAGCTGATTGCTTTCGATAGGGCATACGTAAGACGATTTACAGATGGCGACCAGAAAATTGATTACCCGTCAGACAAAGGTTTTGAGTTCGTTACAAGTATTCAAGAATTAGAAATCATATGGGGCAGACCAAGCCCGAGAGATAGTTAATTAAGAGGGTAACATGATAACTTTTCAACATGAAAATCTTTCAAAAGTGAAAGAAGAATTAAAACCATTGTTACATGAACACTGGGCGTTAGTTGCTCTAAATCAAGATAAAATCAAACTAAATCCAGACTGGAAAGAGTACGCAAGGTTAGACGCGGCAGGGGTATTGCGGATATTCACCGCAAGAGATGAAGGTGAGTTGGTAGGTTATCTTGTGATGTTTATCAATAAAAGCCTTCACTATAAAGACCACTTTTTCGCGTCACATGATGTTATTTACGTTAAGCCTGATAAGAGGGCTGGGGCTACTGGTTATAAGTTGCTAAAATACGTTGAAGATTATTGTAAAGATTGCGGGGTTTCGCTTATGACTTTAAACACTAAAGTGCATATCCCTTTTGATAACTTGTTGACGAGCAATGGTTATGACCTTATTGAACGTTGCTACACAAAATACATAGGAAAATAAATGCCAGTTTCAATTGCTATAGGTGTCGGAGCAGCAATGGGTGCGTCAGCTTTAGGGGCTGGTGCATTACTTATCGGAGCGGCATTTGTGGTCGGTGCAGGTATCGGCAAATACACCATGGATGGCCTTATACCTGAAGGCGGTGAAGAAACTGGCGGCAGTAATGCAACAGTTAGAGAACCCGCAGTTAGTCGCAAAGTTATTTATGGAACGGCCAGAACTGGCGGAGCTATTGTTTTTCTTGACAGCACAGGCGAAGAAAATAAATACCTTCACCTAGTAGTCGCTTTCGCTGGTCATGCTGTACAAAGATTCAAAAGGATGTATTTCAACGATGAAATGGTTTGGGGTGACACCACCACAACTCTACCTAACGACCCTTTCACAACTACCGCAGGAAGCGGCCTAGTTAATGTTCTGTTTAATGGCACTAAATACCCCGGAGACACAGTAACTTTTTCAGGTGCCACAAGTGTTGGCGGCCTTTCTTTCAACGGAGCAGTCACAGTAGCAAACACCTACGCTGATTCTTTCGATTTCTATACTTTGCCCGCTACATCATCTGCGACAGGTGGTGGCAACAGTGTTCAAGCCATACACGAAGGCTTCCAACAAGGCTGGCAATTATTAGTAGACGCAAACTTCCATGACGGGACCCAGACTACTGCTGACGCTGATTTAGTTTCGAGAGTCACTGACTGGACAAGTGACCACATATTGGAAGATACGGCATACATCTATTTACGATTAAAATATGATGAAGCTAAAAATAACTCAGTACCTAACATTTCCTGCGTTATTGACGGCAAACGCACATATAACCCAGTAACTAACTCTACGGTCTTCAATGCAAACCCCGCATTGGCTATTCGAGATTATTTATTAGATGAAAAGTACGGCTTAAATGAGCGAGCGGATTCTATTGACCAGCCCTCTTTGCTAGCCGCTATTGCTAAATGCGATGAGCTTGTTACTTTAGATAGTGGAGCGCAAGAAAAGAGGTATGTTTGCAATGGTGTTTTAGATACAGCTAAAAGCAGGAAGCAAAACATTTCCAACATATTAAAGTGCATGAGTGGTCAGTTAGTGTATTCGAGCGAGAAGTATTTTATTATGCCAGCGCAATATACTGCCCCCACTATCACCGTTGATGAGTCTATGACTGTCGGTGAAACTAAAGTTAGAACAAAACAGAGTAGACGTTCACTTTATAATGGTGTGAAAGGTACTTATGTCAGTGCTGAAGATAACTGGATTAAAGCTGATTTCCCTGCACAGATAAGCTCCACTTATGCTTCAGCAGATGGCGACCCTATCTACTTAGATATTAAGTTGCCTTTTGTGACAAGTAACACGCAAGCGCAGCGACTAGCTAAGATAGCTTTGCTACAGTCACGCCAACAAACATCTGTAACTATGCCTTTAAACTTAGGCGCACTGCGATTCAAAGCTGGCGATAACATCATGGTCAATAACGCCAAGATGGGCTGGTCTAGTAAAGTCTTTCAGGTGGTCGGTTATGAATTAGGGTTCGGGGATAACGGGCAAATTGGTGTCAATGTTGAGTTATTTGAAAACGATGCCTCTATCTATGATTGGGAAACTAATGATGAACAGCCGTTCACACCAGCAGGCGAAATAAGTTTATATGACGGTAGCATAGCAATTGCTCCGACGAGCTTGAGTCTAACTTCATCAAGTTTTATTAATGAAGACGGAACTAGCTTTGACCAAATAAATGCAACTTGGGTAGCTAGTGCTGATGTGTTCGTTAAAAAATATGAAATTGAATGGTCTGTAAATAATGTCAATTTTGTAGGAACAACCACTGACAGTCTTAGCTTTCTTGTTCCAGCTATAATCAAAGGCACTACATATTATATTCGTGTAAGGGGTGTGAATGACCTTGGCGTGAAAAGCACTTGGCTTGAAGGTAATGTTGCAGGTGTAGGAGACATAACTGTGCCAGCCGTTCCGACAGGTTTGGCAGTTACAGCAGGAAGTGCTGAATTAACCTTGTCTTGGGTGAACCCAACAGATTTTGATTTTAGCAATGTTATTGTTCAAAGAAAAACTGGGAGTGGCTCTTATGCCCAGATAGCTAGTGTAAGCGGCAAAAGAGGTGCAACAGCATCATTCACAAATGGCGCACTGAGTTCTGATAATACATACACATATAGAGTTGCATCTGTAGACTTCAGCGGAAATCAAAGTGCCTACAGTAGCGGAGTTGCTGGAACACCGTTAAACCCAGACACTGAAAGAGCTGACCATGATTATGTTTATAAAACAGCGGCTTCAGCTAATCCGCCAGCAAAACCAACTGCAACTACATATGATTTTGACACTAACACATTCGGTGACTTGACTAGCACTTGGCAACAAGACCCGCCAACAGTTACAGGTGCAGATGGAAAGTATTGGGCGGCAGCAGTTACAATCACTGAAGACGGCTATGGCGGCATAAAAACAATAACTTTTTCTGACCCATTCTCAAGCTATAATTTTGACGGCTTAGTAACTTTCACTAACCTGAGTAACACCCTCGCTGACCCAAGCACCACAAACATCACTACAATTGATGGCGGGTTAATAAAGACAGGTTTAGTAGAAGCTGACCGAATAAAGATTGATAACTCAACTATTGATACTGCAACAATCGGTGGCGTAGAAGCATTGGTGATTAAAAACCTTGGTGTCCAGACTATACACGTTGGTGATAATCAAATTACAGTGCCTTCTTTTAAGCGTGATGAATTGTTTTCTTATCAAGATATAGATAATACAAATTACACTACTGTAAGTGAGTTGCAAATAGATGTTAGTGGCGCACCCATTCAAATTCAGTCAGTTATCCGATTAATGGCGGCTAATACCAACAACAGTCTAGCAACAAGTGGACTGGCCACGTTTGACCAACGAGTAACTTATGAGGCTTTTGCTTCAAACAATCAACCGATAGGCACAACGACTAGCGGTGTAGAAAATCTTTATGTACAGCACCGAGTCACTTTGCCTGCATATCACAGTAATTTATTTACCCCAAACGTAAATGCTTCTTATATCAAAATACGTTCGCAATTGAGAGTTACATCATTAGGTGGGAAAGATTTATTTTTATTAGATAGCACAATATCATCGTTAGAGGTTAAAAAATAATGATAACTACATACACAATATATGACCCTAGCGATGGAAAGATAAAATCTACATTTACTGGCACTCTCGCAACACTGCTTTTAAATGTTTCTGATAATGAGCTTTACGTTGAAGGGCAACCAGAATCAGGGTTTGATTACTATATAGATGGTCAGTTTGTTGCTAAAGCAGTTCCAGAAGAACAAAAGATAATCAATTGTCTAAGCAATTTGAGATTTAAAAGAAGCCTTTTATTTCAAGATTCAGACTGGACACAGTTTACGGATAGCCCACTTACCGACGAAAAAAAGGTAGAATGGGCAACATACAGGCAAGCTCTTAGAGACTTACCAAGTCAATACATTGATGAAACTGATATAGACAACGTGGTATTTCCTGCGCCTCCTACTAGTTAATATCTTGACAAGTAAAACAATGTTATAATCCAAAAAAATAAATCATTTAAAGGTGATAAAATGAGCAATCCATTTGTAAATGTTGGCAACCCAA
>Ga0208544_10003300_pt1 | contig 10179 bp, 15 predicted proteins | sample DEB08_DNA_9_FD_184526 | JGI IMG/M metagenome (GOLD analysis project Ga0208544, IMG submission 184526) | Aqueous microbial communities from the Delaware River and Bay under freshwater to marine salinity gradient to study organic matter... | ecosystem: Environmental > Aquatic > Marine > Coastal ...
CCCCAAAACCCCAAAACCCCTCTGAGAAAGTTGCAATCTTTTCAAATTTCAAGTTTTAATTTGATTATCTGCCACCTAAAATGGCTTTATCGTTTATAATTGTATCGTAATTAGTAATGAATTCGCAGTCAAATTCAGCGTCAATAAAACTGGTTGCAAGCAAGAGTCTGCAGCTTTCTTCGCTGCATCCGCACGCTGCCTAACCTCGCTCCTCGCCCCGGTCGTAACTCTAATCCCATCAACACCACTCACAGAATCGACCCATCTTTAGAAAGCAAAGCAGCCAAGTCTTGAACAGTAGCCCCCGTCTGAAGCAATCTTCAATGGCCAACTCAAGTAAGCGAGCCCGCTCTCCGCAGTCGAAAAAGAAGCAAACCAGGCAAGCCGTATCGCCTGAAACTAAATAAAAGGCCTCTCTTTCTTCGTCCAAGAAAAGCGGCATGCAGGTTGTAAATAAAATAGCCAACGCGGCACCTGTGCTGTAGAATACCCAGTAAGTCGCCAGCCAACGCCATAAGATGTTCGAAGGGTCTCGAGTTCAATCGCCTGGCTCGTCACCCGCAGGAGTCCAAACCATCAAAGTCTAGAAAATGCAAAGCTAATCATCTAAGGTGCAATAGAACGGTGGGCAGCCAGCTTCACTCGGATCCCTCAACTTCCACGCTGTCTCCTCGCACCGAGAGTTAAGTTTAAGTCCGTCACCGGAAAAGAAGAATAATCCGCCCGAGATGCTCCAGGAATCCACTTTCAACGACGATGCCAAATTTCACAGTGCGCGCGCAAATCGAGTCCAACTAAACGTGTTTAGCGTCAACCACCCCGCCCAAATTGTTCCCCTATCAGTTCCAAAGGCAAGTCAGAAGGTAACTCAGCCGCCAGATCGCGAGTCTCCCCTTCGAATCAAGTCTGCTAAGGTGCCAGATCGACGCACATCACCGGAAGTATTCCTCAACTTCAAACAAGGCAAGAAGCTTTAGAAAAAAGATGGCAGAAACGGGGACGCCTCTTGTCCAGAGCAAGCCAACTACGTCAAACCTCACGACAGCGAAATCAAAATGGAAGAAGAGTTGAAACAGTAACGTCTCTTCGACCAGGAGGAAGAAAAGGAAATCCCTCCCAATGAACACCCCTCCTTCGATTTTGACTCCTCCAACACCCCCGCACAGATTACAGAACACGAGAGGCATGGCACTGAGGTCTTGAACGATTAAAATCCAAGCTAAAGATGCTATGTGTTCGTACCCAACGCTCGCCTACACAACAATAATAACCAGCCGACTTTATAATAATAACCACTGCCCCAGTCGCTACTGTAGCTACAACCTTAGCTAAGATAGCAACAGGTTCATCTGCCGTCCTAGTTTGCGTAGGCGTAGGGGATCCAACCGTAGGCTCAAGCACCTTAGAACGGCCACAAGCCTGATCTTCACTCGTTTCATTAACATTAAGTGTCGTTCACGGGCAGCATGAAAGGTGGTGAACTGATTGAGCAAGCAAAGATTGACATCGACCTCGCTCAAGCCATGCAGAAGTATTCTGGAAGACAAATGGGTCATGGCCGTGGCGCAGGAATTGTACCACCCTCAAAGACAAAGCAATAGTCGTCGTCCAGGCCTCGGCAGCCACAGTATGGTCGAGACATGCAAATGAACGGAAAGGAGTTAGAAATTATGCGACTTGAAGGAGGTCAGGAGCAAGAAGAGTCCAAGCTTTCGGTGTGGCCAAACATGCGGCGCTCTCCCAACGGTCTCAACAGCAGCATGCATCAGAGTATGGCGTCATGTGATTTGCAAGCCTCTTTCCACGTGATCAACCAAAAGTAGCCCAACACACTCGTGCTGAACCAAGTCATGAGCGAACGGCAACTCCATAAGAATGGGTTCGAGGCCGACACCTTGCTGAAGTTGCAGTAACAGCGAGAGTCATTTGCACCGACTCCCCAGTACAACCACCTCAGCGGCATGAACAGTCCCAATCTGGTAGACGGCTCGTCAATGAGTGCGAATCAGAACCATCTTCACTCCCTCGAAAAACAGTTCAAAATAGGCGATTCAAACTACTTGTCCGACTTTTCTAAAGGTCAACTGTGGCAAGAGATCATCTCCCTTCGCAAGCAGCTAGCGAGCAAGGACTGCGCCATGTAGATGCTTGCAGCCGATAATCAGAACTTGTAGATGAAGCTGTAGCTTGAGACAAGAAACAACGCTGTCTTCCTAAAGCAGTTGAACCATTTAAGGAATAACTACTTTGAGAATAAAAACGACCCCGTAGTTGAAGACGATCCGAACCCTGCCTCTAAACTGCACACTAGAAAAGGGTTGATGAAAGAGCACTTGAAGCCAAAGGTGCCTTCGTCAGAGTCGACACCGCGACAAGAAGACAACGATGATTAAGACTCGTCGCACCACTCGAGCAGTCCGCCTGAAGACTTGAGTGTGCAGCAGGATGAGGTTAGGCCGTAAAGAGCTGTTGTAACTTTCCAGAGTTCGAAGCAGAGACGTAGGTCAATAGAGAGAAACATCGTGCCCGGTGAGGAAGAGGAGAAGCAGAACAATAGTTATCAAGCTCTTTAACACCAACTGTAATCGCTTTCTGTGGCTGAGGAGTAACGCTTGCACAAGTAGGCTGAAAAGTCAATTTCGTAGGCATCCTATAAAGCTTCAGGGTTCCATGCTGGAGGTATGAGCAACCGTGTTGAACATTAAGCACTTCGCGAGCAACAGCATCGAGTCCGAGTACTGCCCTTCCAGCAAGACAGCGACAACTAGTCACACCACTAAAACAGTCAAAGTGCATTGAGCGTGGCCTACTCAGGCAGCTTGAGCGAGATCAATGAGTCGAACCAGGCAGGACTCCAAATCTAGGAAATACCTCAGCAGTAAGTCAACAGTTTCAATCCTCCGACCCGTGCCAGCTGCACTCGACAGTAGTAATCTCAGCCCCAGCCATCGCCGTTTGGCATTAATATCAATATAGCGAACAATATGCCGCGCATCTAACTAGGAAGTCAAAATCCTAGTCGTTAAGCCGCCAGTGACTAATTCTAGGACGATGAGATCGAGGATGTCCAGGCGCATCACTCGATTAGTGCCCTGCCTCGCCCAGTGCCTTCAGTTAACTAGACTGTTAGCGGCAGCGAAGGCCCTAATGCTCTACACGCGCCTCTCCAAGTCGGCTTCTTCTCTCATGGAAACAATGGCAATATCCGTCAAGACAACAATTTCCAAGACGAGTCCTTGCGACAATCTTTCAGCATGTAACTCATCGACAACGCACCTCCTAGCGGTCTTGGAGGAGCCGAAGCAGCAAGTATGTAGTCTCAACGCGATCAAGTTTAGCCTGTGCGTAGCTAAGAACGTCTGTTCGTGCTCGGATAGCTGCGACGCAACCAGACACAACAACTATAGCGGCCCAACCCCCATCAATAGCAGAACAATCTGATTCCCTATCGGCAGTTCATCTCGGACCACTCTTCGCAGTAAAACCCATCATACTTATCCGAAAACTAGACAGCCGAGGAAGGGGAAGAGGAGTCGAAGAGCTAAATCAATTAAACTCACGAGGAAGGCGCAATGGATGGCCCTGAAGGTCACGAAGATAACTTACAGCACGCGATAAACGAGTAAATCGAGATCAACAAGGTCAACGAGATGCAAACAAAAACTTCGAGGTTCGAAAATTAGAGACAACACTGTAGGAGAGTCTTTTTTGATAGTGGAGGTCCGGGCGATCAATAGAGGCTCGTATCAACTGGATAGTCTCAAATGGGAAACGGACAACAGATAAGCTACATGCAGCATATCCATCACCAAATTATGCAATAGCAAGACTAGCACAGAGAAAATAGTCAGAGGCTTCCTAACCATCAAAACTTGCCAAGACAACACTTCTTGGTCTCAAATGAGGAGCGGATTATGCAAGGGCCCAGAGGAGGTCCAGCACGAGGCGCTATTGCGCCAGCTCCGTTCTCTCAAGCAAACAACGGTAGCCGGTTGAACATCGCTTAGCACCAGATAAACAGGTCGATTGCGATGCAGCAGCACTCGTAGATGTAACATCAACATATGTAGCTGTCCAGGCCGTGCGAGATGCCGGCACCAAGAAACATAAGAGGTGACGTGCAGAGTCATGTCGACGCCGAGGAGATGAACCAAGTCGAAGGTGTCGGCAGTGGAATGGTGCCCTAGCAGAGAATCCCGCTGCCCAATCAGCAGTAATAGCCATTGCCCCGCAACCCTTCGCAAGAGTCGCTGCTCGACCCAGACCAACAGGCTGAACTGCTCGAGATCGCAGAAGTATCTGGCGACTACCATTCTCGACAATAAATAGATTTCCCAGTTTCCTAATCTCTGGACGACGCTGGAATGGATGAGTTCGATGTGGCTGATGAGCGGGCCCATCCCTTCGGTGAAAATGTAAACCCCGACATAATGACTTACGAACAGCTGCTCGCCCTCTAAGACCGCATTGGGTTCGTCAACAAGGGACTCACGGTGCAATAGATGGACCAATTCCCTAGCATGAAACGCAGACTTTTATTGAGGTACCTCAAGCAAAACCATTTGATGTCTGGTCACTCGCAGAATGTCAAAAAGATATTCAGACGAAGTCAAAACTAACAGAGGGCCCCATCATCTTAGGAGGCTCCTCATGATCAATCAATTCAATAGGAAAGTCAGCAAGCAGTGAATCGGATTGTAGTTGATGAAGAAGAGGAGAAGAAGGAGTACATTTCAGATATGTCCAAGAGTCATCGAAGTCAGAACAGCTTCAGACAGCCGCCGCAGCCGCTACTAATCAGTAATGAGGACGAACAGGAACAGGCTGCTGAGCCTGACTTGTCGCTTGACGCAGCTCGTGAAAGCAACCACAACCTCGCAGACGCGAATCAGGAACATAGCTAGATGTAGCTTGAAGAAGGAAAAGAAGATCTGGAGGAGGCAGCGCCCGAGGAACATCACCCACGGGAAGAGCAGCTCCAAATGATGATTGCTTCCTTGAGAATGCCTGGCCACCACCTACCCAACAACTCATAACTCGTTGCAGCTGGTCCTGTCGCGCAAATACAGGCTTAAGCACAGGACGTTGGTGCTGGGGAGATCGAGCCAATTAACAATAACGAGCAAGAATAGAATCAGCCACCTGACCCAGTCCTAAACGTGCCGTCACTGGCAGAAAGAGTTTCACAGAGTGTAGACCGTCGCCAATATCTAAATCAGAGTCTAGACCAAGACGAAGGCGAGGAGGGCAGTCAAGAGGATGTGTTCGACGAAGGCGAAGACGTCTTGAACCGCAGACTTCCGATCGTCGTTAACATCAATGGAAGTATTCCGAATCAAGGTCCAGTGCGCGTCATTGGGTTCCAGGGAGAGGAGAGAATGCCGATGCGTCGTGATATGACGGCTGTAAATCCAAATATGATCAGATCGTAGGATAGGTCGGATAGGTCGGATAGGTCAAGTTTCCGGCAAAACGCAGAGGAAGATGAGTAGCATCACAATCAACTCATCTTTGAGGAGTAGTACTCAGCTGCAATGTCTCGACTTTAAGGCGTGTAGATGCCGGTTTTCCGAAACACGAACCGCGGCACGCAACACTTACAGCAAGAGCGTAAAGGACAGCGTATCTTCGAGGAGCAGGAGGAGATCAAGTCCGAACGCATCATCGAAGAAGATGAGAAGCAGTCAGAGGACGAGGATGAAGACGATGGACATTTGTCAGACAGAGATATAAATGAACAGAATGGGTAGCCAAGAAGTTCCCAGGTGTCGAAGTCGCTCATCTCTGGGTCAGTTAACGAGACACAAAATGACTTGTGCATTATTTGCTACGACTAGATCGCGGCAGACGACATGGTGAAGCTGCTGCCGCCGTGCAACCACTACTTCCACACCAATTGCATTAACCAGTGGCTGCTCGTTGAGAAAAAGTGCCCCATGTGCATGAACGAACTCAAATGAGGATTGACTTAAAACGACTTGCTACGATGGGTGGAGAGCAGATGATGCTCTCTTGAAGACCTTACGAGAAGTGATTTAAATTTTTTGAGTCCCTAGACTGAGACGTCGTCCACTGAATCGTTATAGAGATCCCGCCGCATAAACCTGATGACATCTTTAGCTTCTAACGATTTGAAAATACTTGCTTGATCGAAGTTTTAGTTTTAGTCTAGGGGTAAATTTAATTTCAGGAGATTAAACTTAAAAAGCAATAGAAATTTATAAATTATTACCTTTTTAATAAATTGACGACCTTAAAACAAAACAAGTAATATGAAGAGTAAGTAAACAACCAAACCAACAAACCCCACAAACGTTCCCCTGCGCCTCTAAGCTGTTAACCAAGACTAGTGGGCAGCCAAATGCACCAAAAACGCCAAATCAGGCAGATCAAACTGGACTATTAAACTGCATTCGGGTTAGTGAAGCTTTTAGAAGTCGTTTGAGACGACTTTAGTGGGTTGGCGTAATCGAAAGAAGAGATTCGGGATGCTGAATTCACCGAATCGACAACGGGCATATCAGCCATTTTATTTTCTTTCAGTGAAGATGCCTCGGCAAAACTCCGTGTCATTCATCCAATTTCATCTCATTAACATCCTGGCCTTTCTCTTGTCATTAGGTAATTAGAACGGACCTAACGGGTCGGTAGGAAACGCGGGCGGACCCCAAAACCCTGCGATCGGTAACAAAAAGGAACTGCCAGATATCCAGGCTCGGACGATCGGCGGCGTTAACCAGTAAGTCTTTCATTTACATTCCACGTGCAGCAATAGCAAGCAAGGGGAAAAGCCCGTCTAATCATTGTGGATCTTTCTGTGTCTGTTCGTGCCGAGCTAGACATCCTAACCAGTCTATGCCTCTCTATCACTCCGCGTTTGACTCCCAGCCCTCCAATCTCTCCACCTAAGTAGACAACAAGGAGGAGAGACAGAAAAAGACTTAAAAGGCCGAGAGTGCACGGCGTGCTGTCAAAACTTACCTTGAGTCGCACATTTCGATGCAAGCCAAGATCAAGAAGCCATTGATGATGCCCTCGGTGCGCTCATCCCAGGAAACTCCCAGGAGGAGTAAGTTGGTAACCTCTCTGGACAAACACACTTCTAAGAAATAAAGCATTTCGACAGCTCGTGCTCACACCGATTTTAAGCTCTTTCGCCCCTTGCAGCTGCCGGTTCAGAAAGAACTAACGAATATTTAACGCCTTGTTACTGTGTATAGACAGGCTGGAGTTACTAACCAAACTCCCCACGCTTCGACTAGTCCCGGTCTCGTCGGCGGATCCGGATCGGGCGCCAATGGACCCTACTCCACAAAGAACCAATCCACTGGAAGTGGTCTCCCCGCCGCAACCAACCCGAATGCTCGTCACCAAAGCATTAGGAATCAGATGCAGAACAACGGTCAGACAAGTCCCCCTGCCATCGGCAACATCAACCAGTCTTAAGTTAAAATCTCCAAGAAAGGAAACCGTGACATGAGTCAAGGCGGTCAAAGCAGCAACTCCAACAACTTGCCAGGTGGCTTTGAAGCCAACAACAACAAGTACGTCAAGCCAAGCGAGCTTTCACTTGACCTAATCATGCCCTCCTCTATCCGTGGTGCATAAAAGGCGCAAGGTACTTCGAATCCGGGCCAGGCCCCTTAGCCCAACGGTCCCCCGATGCTGAACAACTTGAGAACGCCTCAGAACTAAGCAGCACACGGGGTTCTGTAACCACTCTAGATCCAGTAGTAGATGAAGAAGAAGGACCTGCAGAACATCCTGTCATCCCACGACCAGAGTTACCAGAGCCTCTAACAGTCGCTCAATATCTACACAAAGAACGGACCCACAGGAGCCCAAGGCAAATTCAGGAACCACCATGCCAGAAACGCTCGCGGCACCCATGAAGCCCAAGGCAACGAGTCTCATATGACTCCTCATAAGGCGCCGCCCCAGCTCGACTCCCTGAAGGGCCAGCACCCCCAGCTGATGGGTATGAACAATGGCTCGCACAATAACGGATACAACGTGCCTCCTCCCGGTGTCTACACGACCAAACACGCAGTTTCGACGAAGCACGGTCGTGGTAATTCAGTGGATGCGCTTAACAATTCCGGGTTGGATATCCACCAACGCAAACATGCTCATCTCGTGGGGAAGGGCAAGCACGGAAACCACAGAGAATAGTCGGTGCGCGTGTCCAGATTCAACGGGCAAGGCGGCAACAAGGACCCCCTGATTAACAACTCGATCCACGAATTCGAACGCGTCAAGAGCAAGCAGCAGCAAGATTTGGAGCTTCAGCAGTTGAGTGTGAGTGGCGGCCACCACCATTCGCCGACTGTCAACAAAATAGTGAGCACTTAGAATAGCAACACGGACCACCTGATGCGCAAATCTCACAACGAAATAGTCGGTGCTTCTAAGCAAAACCAACAAAGCTAAGATGACTAGCAGGCAGGGTCAGCAGACGCCTTGAAACTCAGCAAAGACATCCAGCTCAATTTGCAGAACTTGACCCAGGTTGACGAGAAGTTCGCGCTGCTCGCCGACTGTTTGAAGAAAAACACGGTTGGCAACATCAGCTAGCTGTGCTCGGACTGGTGGGAGCTCACAGATGAGGATGAATACACCATTGCCAAGTTCCAAAAAGCTTACAAAGACGAGAAAGCCAGGAGAGACATCAAGAACATGATACAGCTCGAAATCCTGTCTATCGCCATCGTGAACTACTTCACAAGCTCGCCCGAGATTTTCCGTCCCTCGAACATATAGTTAAATCAAGTCAAAAGTCTGCTTCTAAGCGTGCACTAAAACTTCCTGAGTGTGGTGGAACTATTGCTGTCACGACTGCCCCAGGAGTCTCTGCAGAACCAATTCGCCGTGAAACTGAGCCAAATTTTGAAGGCAAAGAAAAAGAAGGGCAGCCGCAAATATGCTGATAGCCAGGCCAACCAGGGCCAGCCCACCATCAAGCAACAGAACGAATCCATAATTAACACATTGAAAACTATTACGAGGCAGGGTAGCCAGGCTGGAGGCAACTCGAGGAACTCCAACCTTTCAGCCAAGAAACTTATTTAGCTCCGCAACTAGGGAATGCTCAAGAACTAACAACTTATCTAAAGCCAGGCGCTGAAACCCTTGTACTCGACTGTGTAGACCATGATCAAGCAGATCGACAACGTGCAGATATCTCAGGTGCGTGAAGGCATCATCAAGTCGAGTGAGACCATTGAAGACCTCAAGCTCACAGCAAAACAAATGCTTCCTCCTCTTTACGGAGTCGGCGGAACATCCATTGGCGGCTACGAAGCCCTTCCTCCTGTTGATGCTCCTTACTTGCCACCTGCCAAGGATCCTAACGGCTACACCTTGGTGCTTGATTTGGACGAAACATTGGTGCACTACTATGAAGTCAACGGCGAAGGCGCTTTCAGAATTCGACCAGGCTGCGAAAAATTCTTGAAAGAAATGAGTGAGATCTACGAAGTTGTAATCTTCACGGCTGCCATGCAAGACTACGCGGATTGGGTTCTTGACTCGATCGACAAGCCAAAGTGCATCTCATACCGGATGTACAGACAGCACGCATCGCCGACGGGCATGGTTTTCGTGAAAGACTTATCGAAGATCGGCAGGCCTCTGAACAAAACCATAATAGTTGACAACGTGGCTGAGAACTTCAGTCTGCAGCCAGACAACGGAATCTTCATCAAGTCCTGGTTCGACGACATGTCGGACACCGCGCTCCTCGAACTCGCCCCACTTCTCAAATGTAAGCATTAGTCTCCCTCTTTATCTTACTTGTGTGTGTAGAAATAATCGAAAAGAAAGTGAAAGACGTGCGGGAAGCACTGCGTAAATTCAGAGACCAAATGCTGGAGCAAATCCAGAAAGGTGTGACCAACCCACAGCTTAGCTTGTGAGGACTGCGTTGGAACCCACTGTGATATGATTCACCTTTTAAAGATAAATACTCGCTCTTCCCTGCCAGTTCAGTACAGCACAATACAAAACAATCCAACAAACTGACTCCACTTGCAACGTATAAAAGGGAACAATACTGAACAGTTGTGTATAAGGCAGAGGCACTCTTTAGTTTGTACATTTATAAAGTTTAAATTTTTTGTATGTAATCGTTTAAACTAGATAAATGTATTAGCTCTGCCGTGGGGTTTTGGGGTTTTGGGG
>Ga0208544_10003302_pt1 | contig 10175 bp, 6 predicted proteins | sample DEB08_DNA_9_FD_184526 | JGI IMG/M metagenome (GOLD analysis project Ga0208544, IMG submission 184526) | Aqueous microbial communities from the Delaware River and Bay under freshwater to marine salinity gradient to study organic matter... | ecosystem: Environmental > Aquatic > Marine > Coastal ...
GGTCAGGGCGTCTTTGGGATCGCCTTGAATCTTGAAGAAGATGAAGTCGGTTGCGTTATCCTAGGCGATTACTCGAAGTTAAAGGAAGGCGACGAAGCCTCCACCACGGGTAAACTACTTTCCGTCCCGGTTGGCATGGGCCTACTAGGTCGTGTGGTTGATGCGATTGGTAACCCAATCGATGGCAAAGGGCCAATCAACTCCACAGAGACATATCCTGTCGACCAAGTCGCTCCCGGCATCATCCCGCGCAAGTCGGTTGATCAGCCAATGCAAACTGGTATCATGTCTATCGACTCGATGATCCCCATCGGTCGTGGCCAACGTGAGCTCATTATTGGTGATCGCTCAACTGGTAAAACAACCATCGCGATTGATACCATCATCAATCAAGCGAAGATCAACAACCAGCACCGCAACGAGGACGGCACCTTCCCTGAAGACTTCCGTCCGGTTTACTCGATCTACGTTGCTGTCGGGCAGAAGAATTCCAACATCGCTCGCACCATTGCTGTCCTCGAGAAGGCTGGCGCGATGGAATACACTATTATCGTTTCTGCGTCTGCTGGCGATAATCCTGCCAACCAATATATCGCGCCCTTCTCTGGTGCATCGATGGGTGAGTTCTTCATGAACAATGGTATGGATGCGCTGATCGTCTATGATGACCTTTCCAAGCAAGCGGTTGCCTATCGTCAAATTTCCTTGATTCTGAAGCGCCCATCTGGCCGTGAAGCGTATCCTGGCGATGTTTTCTATCTTCACTCACGCCTCCTCGAGCGTTCCGCTCGTGTGAATGAGGACAATGGCAACGGTTCGCTTACAGCGCTGCCGATCATTGAAACTCAAGCAGGCGATGTTTCGGCTTATATTCCGACCAACGTGATTTCGATCACAGACGGCCAGGTCTTTCTCGAAACAGATTTGTTCAATCAAGGTATCCGCCCAGCGGTATCGGTGGGTCTGTCCGTTTCTCGTGTGGGTTCTGCAGCGCAGATCAAGGCGATTAAGAAGGTTGCTGGTAAGGTGAAACTTCAGCTCGCGCAGTTCCGCGAGCTTGCAGCATTTGCTCAGTTCGGTTCGGACCTTGATTCGAAGACCAAGGCTCAGCTTGAGCGTGGTGCACGTGTGGTTGAGCTGTTTAAGCAAACTGCTTTCAACCCGATTCCTGTCGAAGTTCAGTCCTCACTAATCTATGCCGTTCAAAATGGTTTCTTCGATGCGATTGACGTCGCTAAAATCGTTGCTGCCACTTCAAGCCTTCGTGAGTTCCTCGAAACTCGTGGTGCGAAGGTGATGGACACCATCCGTGCTGAAAAAGCAATTAGCGACGCAACCGAAGCGGCTCTTAAGACATCCCTCGATGAGTGGGTGGCAGGGTTCTCCGCTTAATCGCTGACTTCTGTTATCTGAACTCCGACCTTCTAAAATAAATGGCTAATCTACGCGACATTCGCCGCCGCATCAAGTCGGTTAAAAACACCCGGCAGATCACGCGTGCGATGCAGCTGGTTTCTTCTTCCAAGATGAAACGAGCTCAGGACGCCGCGGTAGCGGGGCGTCCATATGCGCTGCTCCTTGCCGACTTGCTCGATACCGTCGGTGAAAAGCTCGATTTGACTGGTGCGACGATTCCGCATCCCTTCTTCGAGAAGCGCGAAGTCAAGACGCGCGGCATTCTGATCCTCTCAACGGACAAGGGCCTCTGCGGCGCACTCAACACCAATCTGTTTCGTAAGATTGTTGAGGAGGTTAAGGGCGACGCGAAGTTCATTACGGTCGGCCGTAAGGCGACTCAGTTCATCTCGCGTTCCGGTCGCGAGCTCGTGGCAGACTTCACTGTTTCGGATAAAGCAACGTTCTCGGAACTACGCCCGATGCTGAAACTGCTGATCGATTCGTACAAGAATGGCGAAGTCGACACCATCGAAGTCGCTTACCCGAGCTTCGTTAACGTCCTGGTGCAAGAGCCTGTACTTCAGTCTCTTTTGCCGATCGTTGATCTGCGTGAAGTCTTGGATCAGCTTAAAAAACGCGTCGCCGAGCTACCATCTCTGGAAGCACGTGGCGATACCCGTGAAATGATTTTCGAACCATCGGCGGAAGCCGTGCTCGATGCACTCCCCGACCTGTATGTGAAGGTCATCATCCACCAACTCCTTCTTGAAAGCCGTGCGGCCGAATATTGTGCACGCATGGTCGCCATGAAGGCTGCTACGGATAACGCGTCGACTCTAGTCGACGATCTCACTCTCGACTATAACAAAGCCCGCCAAGCTGCGATTACTCAGGAAATTCTTGAAATTGCGGCCGCAGCATCTGCCCACTAGAGCTAACTTCTTCCTTCTTTCTTTTAACTCCTTTTTTAATCATGAGCAAAAACGGTAAAATTGTCCAAGTCATCGGCGCCGTCGTCGACGCAGCCTTCCCGCAAGACAGCGTCCCCGAAATTTACGACGCCATCACCATCGCCTTCGCAATCGGCGGCACTGAAAAGAGCCTCACACTCGAAGTGCAACAGCACTTGGGCGAAGGTCTTGTCCGTGCGGTCGCGATGACCTCCACCGACGGTCTCGTCCGCGGCATGGAAGTCGTCGGCACAGGCTCTTCAATCTCTGTCCCCGTCGGACCGGCCGTTCTCGGCCGCATCTTTAACGTGACTGGCGATACAGTGGACGAAAAGGGCCCGGTAGCAACAGACGAGCGTCGCTCGATCCACCGCCTACCACCAGAACTGATCGACCAAGCAACCGATGCCGAGATTCTCGAGACCGGCATTAAGGTGATCGACCTTATTTGCCCGTTCACTAAGGGTGGTAAAGTTGGTGCTTTCGGTGGTGCGGGTGTTGGTAAGACCGTTGTCATCATGGAGCTGATCAACAACATCGCTAAGGCGCACGGTGGTTACTCCGTATTCGCCGGCGTGGGTGAGCGTTCTCGTGAGGGAAATGACCTTTACCACGAAATGTCGGATGCAGGCGTGATCGATCAAAAAGATATCAGTAAGTCCAAAGTGGCTCTGGTCTACGGTCAAATGAACGAGCCTCCTGGTGCACGTATGCGTGTTGCGCTTTCCGGTCTGACCATGGCTGAATACTTCCGTGACGAAAAGAACCAAGACGTTCTGCTGTTCGTGGATAACATCTTCCGTTTCTCACAAGCTGGAGCCGAGGTGTCCGCACTCTTAGGTCGTTCACCTTCTGCGGTGGGTTACCAGCCGACACTTTCTCAGGAAATGGGTAACCTTCAGGAGCGTATTACCTCCACTAAGAAGGGTTCGATTACTTCGTTCCAAGCTGTTTATGTTCCTGCGGATGATTTGACTGACCCTGCGCCAGCCAACACCTTCGCCCACTTGGACTCCACCATCGTTCTCGAGCGTTCGATCGCTGAGCTTGGTATTTACCCTGCGGTGGATCCGCTCGCGTCGATCTCCAACGCACTTGACCCAGCAATCGTTGGCGAAGAGCACTACCAATGTGCTCGCGGTGTGCAGAACGTACTTCAGCGTTACAAAGACCTCCAAGACATCATCGCGATTCTTGGTCTGGATGAGTTGTCTCCTGAAGATAAGCAAACTGTTTACCGCGCACGTAAGGTTCAAAAGTTCCTTTCACAGCCATTCCACGTTGCGGAAATCTTCACCGGCACACCAGGTGAATACGTTTCGACTGCAGACACCATTAAGGGTTTCCAAATGATCCTGAATGGTGAGTGCGATGACCTAGCCGAGAACGACCTCTATATGAAGGGCGGAATCAACATGGCGATCGAAGCTAATAAAAAGAGCTAAGCAGCGACGCTGCCTAATAAAGAATTCAAATCAGAATGATTACTCTAGAAATTATTACACCTGACGAAAAGGTCCTCAGTACCGAGGCCGATCAGGTCGTATTACCGACTGACTCGGGAGAGGCGGGTATTCTGACTGGTCACATCCCGATGGTCACCAAAGTCGTCGCTGGCGAGTTAAAGGTGATCAAGGACGGCAAGACCGAGTTCATCGCAGTTGACTGTGGCTTCGCCAAGGTGCTGGGTAATACCGTATCGGTGCTCACTGAGGCGGCCGTTGACGTCAAAGATATCGATCTTTCCGCGGTCGAATCAGCCCAAGCACGTGCCGAAGAAGCGCTTACTATCGCAGCAGCCGAGGGTCACGATCCGAGTGAAGTGGATCGCCTGGAGTCTAGTATTCAGTTCTTAATTACGCAGAAGCTCGCCAAGGGCCGTCGCCGCTAAGTATTAAATCCAAGTCATTTTCAAAAACGCGTTTTCGCCAGGAAGCGCGTTTTTTGTGGCCGCGACACAAATAAGGTTTAGCCATCTTCGGCAGACCCTCCGCTTGACTGTCGTCTTACCGCGGGCAGGTAGTATAACTCGCGTGCAGGAAACCCGCGCAGCGGAGTCTTTGTAGGAGTCGCGATTATACTACAATTATCACACGTTAGCCGGTTGGAGAACGCGTTAGCTAGCTGAGAATTACTTGAACTTTCTACAATGCTTGAGCTGATACCGCGACCTTGGTCGCGGTGACTGCGGCGTTGTCGCTAGCCTCAATTTCGATCCAATCGGCCATAATGCGGGCGCTTTCGCGCAGGTAGATGTCGAAGTCTGGCTTGTCTTCTTCCTCTTCTTCTTCGACTGCTTCGTTTTGGTCGGGTTCGACTGCTACGATGCCCGCTGCTATGTCATTCGCAGCTTTTTCGGCAGCCAATGCAGCCTCAGCTTCTCCTGTCTCGAGCAGGTTCTGCTTCGAGAGAGTATCTTGTTCTTCAGCAATTTTCAGAATAAATTCTTCTTCGACGTAGTTCGTCTCGCGGAGTGTCTCGTAGGTATCGTCCATGCTGTCGATGTACGTCCGATCTGTGATCTTGCGAGCAATGCGCTGCTCGAGGTCGAGCGATATCGCTTTCTCCTCATAGCGTGCTTTGCGCCACTCGATTTGCTCCTTAAGGAATGCAAATTCTGCTAGGCTCGCTTGGCGCGCCGTGCTATTTTGAGCGAGCGCGGTCTTCAATGTGGGTTCTTCGGGACTCGATATCTGGAGTTTCTTCCAATCGTTGAACCAGTCGACTTCGGGGATTTCATCCCAAGCTAGAGCATGTGGTAGATCGGATTCACCGATGGGTAGAAATTCATTCACCGAAGGCAAGGCGATGTCCGAGGGCACGCCTTTTAGCTGAGTGGAGCTGCCGCCGGGCAGGTAGAATTGCTTAATGGTGATTTTGGAGGCGACGGGCCGAGCCTGCGGCTCCGCGGCATTTTGGAACCAAGAAAACGCGGGGCGAGTGTTCATGTGGTACACTTCCTGGACGGTGCCTTTGCCGTGCGTCGAAGTATTACCGACAATGAGCGCACGACCGTGGTCCTGCAGCGCACCAGCGACAATTTCCGAGGCGGAGGCGCTGAAGCGTGAAGTCAGTACGATCAACGGACCTCTCCATTCGAGGTTGAGGTCACGATCGGAGAGCACGTCAGTGCGACCGTCGGGGTTACGCACTTGCACGACGGGGCCGATGGGGATGAACAACCCGGCTACGCGTACCGCTTCACTGAGCAGGCCGCCGCCATTCATGCGAAGGTCAAGAATGATGCCTTGTGCCCCAGCGGCACTTAGCTTTTTGAGGAGTTCGGTGACGTCGCCAGCAGTGGTGGTCAACGTCCCGCCGGCACCAATGTTACCATAGAAAGAGGGTAGCTCGATGACACCAACAGGGATGAGTTCGCCAGCGGCTGTCGGAATGTCGATTAACTTGGCAGATGCTAGGTTGGCGGTGAGTTTGACCTCGCCGCGTGTGATCGAAATATCCTTGCGCACAGATGGATCGCCAGCGGAGCCCGGGCGAATGAGGAGGCGCACGATGGTGCCTTTCTCGCCTTTAATTTTGCGCACGACGTAGCGCAGCTGCATATCAACGACGTCTTCAAATTCACCGTCTTTACCCTGCGCCACGGCGAGGATTTTATCTTCGTCATGCAGGAGGCCAGATTCTTCGGCGGGACCACCGGGAAGGATTTGTTTAATGGTGCAAATGCCGTCGTCGTCTTGAAGCAGGGCACCGATCCCAACAAACGAGTTCTGCACCGCAGAGTTGAAGCTTTCAAGTGTATCGGCGGAGAGAAAGCTGGAGTGTGGATCAAACAGCTGAGTCATCGCATTGATGAAGGATTCTTGGACTTCGGCAGCTTCGCGATCGACGATGTAGGTGAGGTTGCGCTCGTAGCGGCGGCGGATCTTCTCGCGCGCAGCGTCGAGCGTCTCGACCATAAACTCGGGATCTTCGAGCAGGCGTTGAATCTTGGTAGGGTCAAAGCTGTCGTCTTTTTGGTCTTCAACGTTGTCAGGATTCTTTGTTTCTCCATATTCGAGCTGTTCTTCCTCTTCTTCGCCGGCGAGTGAAAGAAGCTCGTTAAGAACTTCGTACTTTAAGCGGCGCTCCCATAGGTCGTTGCTCTCCGCCTCAGTGGCGGGCCATTTCGCTTCGCGGCGGTCGGGGGTGAAGCTTTCGTCTAGGCTGAAATCGAAGTCTTGGGTCAGTCGTTGGTAAGCCCAATCGGTGCGGTCTTGGACATTGGCTTGATAGGCTGCGTAGATTTCGAAGGCTGCGTAGAGGTTGCCTTTCTGTAGGAAGTCTTCCATCGCATTGCCGAAGCGGAAGACGAAGTCATCGACCTCGCTACGCAGGAAATACATGCGGCCATAGTCGAACGATTCGGTGAAGGCCTCGACGATCTCGGTGCCGTTGAGCTTCTCCATCTTGCCGTGTAGATAATGGCGGGAATTGATGGTGTTCATCACCCAGCGGGTTTGGTCCGCCATTTCTTTGGTCTGCTCAAATCCAGCGTAAGCAGGGGCTTGGAGCGTGAGAGCGGCGACTGTGAAACAGCCAAGGCGGGCAATCGTAGTAAATGTAGAAGTCATTAACAAGTAGGTAAGTGTCTAGAGAAATATGTGGCGTTGCGGCGCGCCGCAGCTGTGATTATTTACTAAGGATGTCCTTAGCTCGGTCGAGGGTCGCTTTTTCTGCAGGATTGAGCGAGCCAAAGCCAGAGGCATTGATTTTATCTAAAATACGATCGACCTCTTTCTGCAGGTCTTGGTTGCTCGCTGTCGGCCGATTCACTTGATAGCTGGTCTGAGCCGCGGTCTTGTTACGGCGCTTAAACCATTCCGGCATTTCGATACTTGGCCGCTTGCGAGTCGCAGTAAAGGAGGAGTTGCCATTGTAGACAAAGCGAAAGTAGAGCACGCCTACGAGGAAGCCGCCGAGATGCGCGGAATGCGCGACGTGTGCAGTGCCGCTCAGTTCGGTAAAGATTAGTGCGTAGATAGAGTAGCCTAGGAGTCCCCAAAAGAGCCACTTTGGTTTAACGGTTAATGGAATAATGAAAAACAGCAGCAGCGTAATAGGCTGCTCGGGGTGGCGCTGACAAAAGAAAGCGAGGAGCGCAAACACTGCTGCTGAGGCGCCGACGACGGTATTATTGCCGTTAAAATGAAACAGCAGATAAGTAAGTGCTCCGACCACTGCACCACTAAAATAGAGGATCAGAAATTGTTGTTTCCCGAGCATGGGCTCCAGAATTCGACCGATAAAAAACAGGCCCAGCATATTACCCAGAATGTGCAGAATCGTCGTGGTACTGTGCAGAAAAGCATAGCTGAAGACGGTCCAGACTTTGAGGTCTTTGAAGTTGTCTGCGCTCAATGCAAACCAGTCAGTGAGAAACGAATTCTGACGACCCCCAGTTCCCGGGAAACTGACATTCAGTACTTGCTGGAGCACAAAAATGCTGATCGTCACAATGAGGAGGATCGTCACTGCGCTGGTCTGCTTGGCGACAGCCTCAGGGGCTTGGCGCATATACGGGCGGTCGTAGAGCATAGAAATTTAAACGTAAATGGTTTCGCATACTACTAGACCGCATTGAAAGCAGCGCGTTCCCGTGTATACGAGTATCACAAGAAATAGGGATTCTACTCGAATTGCAATCGAAGCTTATGATTTGAAGCAAATGAGTCTCGGCGGGCTTCCCGCTTGACTCGCAACAGAAAGTATCAATTTTCGCAGCATGGCAGAATTAGACGAAAAATGGCCGGAAAATGTTAAGGGGAAGTTCTATGTTGATGAGCAATGCATTGACTGTGATCTGTGCCGCGAAACTGCTCCGGATTTCTTCACCCGTAACGAAGACGGAGGGTATTCCTTTGTGCACAAGCAACCCGAGGCGAATGACGACGAGGGCATCGCACTGTGCATGGAAGCGCTCGAAGGCTGCCCAGTTGAAGCGATTGGCGAAGATGGCGAGGACTGATCCGCTTGTTGCCGAATCAATTTCTAAAGCCCGCGATGACTCGCGGGCTTTTTTTGGCTCATCGTCGATGAGTGGGTAAGTTTCGATTGAAACGACAGCCCATTTTATTTCGGAGGGAAAGGGCCCACGTGGTGGGGGTGCTTGAACCATTGACCGCGATAGGAGTGTGGGCGACTCGCCCACATTGACCCCCAGTTGTTGCAAAAAGAGGGCGACTCGCCCACATGGACCCTAGTTGCTGCAAAGGAGGGCGAGTCGCCCTCCCTCCTTTACTCGCTGCCCTTGTTAGGGACATACCCTTGTTAGGGACATGCTATTGAAAATGCACTTGATGGGGGGCTGATTTGAGCCATTGACCGCGATAGGAGTGTGGGCGACTCGCCCACATTGACCCCCAGTTGCTGCAAAAGGAGGGCGAGTCGCCCCCTTCCTTTATATACCCACTAATTGACGATGAACTTCCTTGTTTAGTGCCACTGAGCTTAGTCACTGCGGTCCACGCCGCCCTCGGCTATGAAAATCGTTTCCACACCGATGGAGAAAATAGAACGAGCACGGCGTATAGTTCAAGGCGCCCGAGGATCATCAGTAAAGAAAGGAATACTTTGGTGGAATCTCTTAAAAAATGAAAATTCTGGGTGGGGCCGACGGCGTCGAAGCCTGGACCAATATTAAATAAGGTCGCTTGAACTGCCGAGAATGAGCCCACGAAAGTGAGTTCGGGCTCATTGGATGCGATAAAGAGCATCGATGCGACCACTAGAAATAACATGAGCAATAGAAAGATAATAACGCTGTTAATCGCCCCTTGGCTGAGGGTTTGGCCGCCCATCCGCATCGGCTTAGTTACATTTGGGCGGAAGGATTGAGTGACGCTTTGCACTGCGGCGCGTAACGCGATCACAACGCGCACCACTTTAACTCCGCCGCTGGTCGAACCTGAACAGCCTCCAATTAACATCAAAATAAGCAGTAACATTTTGGCCGAGGGCAACCAGGTGTCGTAGTCCATGGTCGAATAGCCAGTCGTCGTCATAATGGAGACGGCTTGAAAGGCTGCGGCGCGGATACTGTTGTGGTCTGGGAGCTCTCCGGTGAGCTCGACCAAGTAGAGCGTCAGAAGCGCAGTGCTAGTGAGGAGTATTACGTAGAACCAGTAGATCTCATTGTGTTTGGCTAATCCCTTGGTGCGCCCGCGAAGCAGCTGTATGGCGAAGACGAAAGTCGTGCCTGAAATCGTCATAAATACGATCGAGATCCATTCGATTGTCGGACTCTGAAACTGCTGGATGCTCATGGGTTCGGTGCTGAACCCACCCGTTGCGATCGTGGTCATCGCGTGGTTGATCGCTTGGAACCAATTCATTCCTCCCATCACATAGGCGACCATGCAGGTAACTGAAAGGCCCAAGTAATAGAGCATCAGGTAGAACGCGCCACTCTGGATGCGGCCGTGATCAAAGTCTGCCGACGTACCCGAAGACTCATTACTAAACAGGATTTTTGCGCCGGCACCAAGCGAGGAAAGGATTGCGACGAAAAATACGACCACCCCTAGGCCGCCGACCCATTGGCTGAGTGAGCGCCAAAACAACAGACTATGCGGGAACTCGTAAAACTTCGGGAAGGCGGTCGCACCAGTGGTGGTGAGCCCAGATGAACTCTCAAAGATCGCGTCGGATATATCGCAGTGCTCGACGATGAGGAGATATGGAATCGCGCCAACGATGGTCGCGAGTATCCATGATAGCCCGATGACGCAGAGTGCCTCCCGACGAAAGAGCTTGGCTTGCCCGTTGCGGCCGAGCAGCAGAAAGAGCGCGGCCAGCGCAAAAGTTATTCCGATCGAGGTCACGAAG